>Ga0335080_10006899_pt1 | contig 11751 bp, 8 predicted proteins | sample Lox_Sample_34_FD_206720 | JGI IMG/M metagenome (GOLD analysis project Ga0335080, IMG submission 206720) | Soil microbial communities from Loxahatchee National Wildlife Refuge, Florida, United States - Lox_Sample_3.4 | ecosystem: Environmental > Terrestrial > Soil > Wetlands | place: USA: Florida...
CGGCAAGGGCGCTTTCGCGCGGACTTGTTCTACCGGCTCAACGTCTTCCCCATCACGATGCCGTCGCTGCGCGACCGCAAGGAGGACCTGACGCTGCTCGTGCGCCACCTGGTCGCGCGGCTCGCACCGGCCCTGCAGAAGCGCATCGACGTCATTCCGCCGGCGACAATGCGCGCGCTCGAGTCGTACGACTGGCCGGGCAACGTGCGCGAGCTCGAGAACGTGCTGCAGCGCGCGATCATCCTGTCGGTCGGCGGCGTGCTCACGCTGGGCGATCACTGGCGCCCGCCGGCCGAGCCGGCCGCCGGATCGCCGGCCGGCAACAGCACGCTGGTCGACGTCGAGCGGCGCCACATCGTGCGCGTGCTCGAGGACTGCCGCTGGCGCATCGAAGGCACGGGCGGATCGGCGCAGATTCTCGGCCTCAAGCCAAGTACGCTGCGCAGCCGGATGCTCAAGCTCGGCATCGCGCGTCCCCGATAAGCCGATGCGTTCGACCGCGGCAGTCGCCATTGGGCTTGGCGGCGCGCTGGTCGTCGGCGCCGGCTTGGCCAGCGCGCAGACGACGGCCGGAGCGTCTCAGCCGGCGTCCGGACCGCAAGCGCCGGCACAAGCGGGGGCCGCCCAGCCCTCGACGATTCCCGATTCGGTCAAGACGCGCCAGACGCTCTCCGACGACTCGGAGGCCGCGGCGCGCCTCGACAACGAGCCCTTCGATCCCACGCTCAAGGGCTTCTTCCTGATCCCCGGCACGAACACGCGGCTGAAGATCGGCGGCTACGCCCGGCTCGATGTGATCCACGACTTCGAGCCGATCGGCAACACGAGCGAGTTCATCGTGTCGAGCATTCCGATCGACGTCGTGAGCGGCGACGACAACACGCGGCTTCAGGCGCGGCAGACGCGCTTCAACTTCGAGCTGCGCCGCGAGGCCGAAGCCAGGAAGGACGTCCTGCGCGTCTTCTTCGAGTTCGACTTCTTCGGCTCATCGGAGACCTCGCTCAATCTCCGCCACGCATTCGGCCAGATGCACAACGTGCTGGGCGGATACACGGCCTCGACGATCCAGGATCCGGACGCCAAGCCCGACACGCTCGATCACGAAGGGCCGTCTTCGCGCATCGACGTGCGCCACGCGCAGCTGCGCTACACGTTTGCGCTGCCGAGCCGGCAGAGCCTCGCGCTCGCGGTCGAGGATCCAAAGTCGGACGTGCCGGCCTCGTCGCAAGGCCAACCGGTGACGCCGCGGACGCCGTGGCCCGACATGGTCGTCCGCTACCGTCTCGACGCCAGGCGCGGGCACGTGCAAGCGGGCGTCATCGTGCGATCGATGGGCGGCTTCCTCGCCGACGGAGAACAGAGCGCGCAGGTCTTCGGCGGCGGCGGCGCCGTCTCCGGATCGCTGCTCGTCTGGCGAAAAGACACGCTCGTCTTCGAGTTCAGCACCGGCCACGGCCTGGCGCGATACATCAAGGACATGGCCGGGCTCGGACTGGACCTGGCGGTGGACGCCCAGGGCGTCGTTCGTGCGACCGAGGCGACCGGCGGCTACTTCAGTTATCAGCACGTCTGGCACGACCGCTGGCGATCGACGATCGTCGTCAGTCACGATCACCTCCAGCACCTCGAGGTCCAGTCGCCGGACGCGTATCGCACCTCGCGCTACGCCGCCGCCAATTTGCTCTACCGTCCGGCGTCGAACTTCACGATTGGCGTCGAGTGCAGCACGGGCCGGTACGAGGTGCAGGACGGCCGCAACGATCGCGCGACGCGCCTGCAGTTCGGCGTGCAGTACGACTTGATCAGGTAGCGCGCCGCGAGATGTCGTGGAGACCGCGCTCAGCTCTTGAGCGGACGTGTCGTGCGCGTGCGGATGTCGTCGAGCACGATGAGTGGTTGATCACGAAGGAGAATGCGAATGCCTCGAAAGACGCGGAACTCGCCTGACGAAAAGAACGCCTCGGCGGCGGTCGAATCCCGCCACTCGGAGGCCACCAGAAACGAGTTGACGTCCTCGGTGTCGATGAGCACGCGGCTGCGGACGCACCCGGCGGCGTGGCGCATCCGCTGGACGAGCGAGTCGACGCTGCTCAGCGCTTCCGCCCGCTTGAACGGCTGGACGCGGAACGTCAGTGAGGCGAGCAGCATGGCGCCTGGACCAGCGTGCAACGCTCGTTCCGTCGACAGACGGGCGGTCGAGCGCCGGTCTGCGCGATCGACGAGCGCCGCGGCGCCGGCGTCGACCCGCGAAGGTTCGTGGGCGCGCGTGCGTCGGGCCGTGCCCGCGCTGTGGTTGGTGCTGGCCGCGGCTTCGCCGGCGGCCGCCCAGGCCCCGCAGCCAAGCGCGACCGATCTCGCGAAGCAGACGCAGAATCCGGTCGCGAGCCTCACGAGCCTGCCGTTCCAGTTCAATTTCAACGGCGGCGGCGACCTGAAGGATCAGACGCTTTTCAACACGAACTTCCAACCCGTCATTCCGTTCCGGATCAACGACCGGTGGAACGGCATCTCGCGCACAATCGTGCCGATCAACAGCGTGCCGACGGGCCCGACGACGCGCGCGAGCGGCATCGGGGACATTCAGGAGCAGTTCTTTCTGTCGCCGGCGCATCCCGGCAAGATCATCTGGGGCGTGGGGCCGATGTTCTCGTTCCCGACGGCGACCGTGGCGCCGATGCAGACCGGGACGTGGGCGCTCGGACCCGGCGCGGTCGTCCTCACCGATCGCGGGCCGTGGGTCATCGGCGGGCTGTTTCAGCAGTTCTGGCCGATCAGCGACGTCAACGGCGACCCCGAGACGGATCTCTTCGTCATGCAGCCGTTCGTCAATTACAACTTCGGCGACGGGTGGGCGCTGGCGCTCGCGCCGTTGATGACGGCCAACTGGAACGCGGCGTCGGGCCAGCAGTGGACGGTCCCGCTCGGCGCGGGGATTTCGAAGGTCACCGTGCTCGGCGCGCGGCCGATGAACGTGAGCCTTCAGTATTACTACAACGTGAAACGGCCCGACGGCAGCGCCGGCTTCCAGCTGCGCTTCGCTGTGTCGCTCCTCTATCCGCACAAGTAAAATATCGGGCGCGTCGATGACCCCCACGCACCCGGCGACCTCGCGCTTCGCCCTGGTCGGCGGTGTGCTTGGCGTGGCCGCCGGCTACTACGGCGCCTGCCAGGTCGGACTCGGACTGCGCCTGCCCGGGGCGACGCCGTCGATCCTCTGGCCGCCAAACGCGATTCTCACCTCGGCGCTCGTGCTCGCGCCGCCCAGGCGCTGGCCGGTGCTCCTGCTCGCCGCGCTGCCGGTCCACCTGCTCGTCGAGCACGCGGCCGGCTGGCCGCTGCCGCTCATCTTGTCCCTGTTCGTGACCAACTGCCTCGAGGCGGTCATCGCGGCCGGCGGCATCTGGCTCTTCAGCGACTCGCCGCGCGATTTCGACACGTTCCCGCGCCTCACGGCGTTCATCGTGTCGGCGGTGATTGCCGCGCCGCTGCTTTCGTCGTTCGCCGACGCGGCGGCGGTCACGATTTTCCGCGGCGAGCCCTACTGGACGGTGTTCCTCACGCGAACGTTCAGCAACGCGCTGGCCCAGCTCACGTTCGTGCCGGCGGTCGTCGGCACCGTTGGCGCGCTGCCGCACTGGCGCGAGAGCCGGTGGACGTCGCGCACGACCGAAGCGCTCGTGCTCGCGACCGGTTTCGGCGTCGTGTGGGTCGGCGGGCTCGACGCCGAGCTGGCGCAGCTGCCGGCGCTGCGCATCGTCACGACGCAGACCCCGCTCGCGCTGCAGCTGCCCTTCATGCTGTGGGCGGGCGTCCGCTTCGGCCCGGTCGGCGCGGGCGTGACGCTGCTCGCGACGTCGCTCTTGAGCGCGTGGGCGCTCGTGCACGGCATCGGGCCGTTCGCCACGCTCGATCCAACCGCCACGGTGCCCGCGCTCATCATCTCGCTTCTCGTCGTGGCGACGACGTTGATGTATTTGTCGACGCTGGTCGAGGAGCGCCGCCACACGCAGCACGCGCTGGCCGCGCGGCTCGAGTTCGAAGAGCTGCTGTCGCGGCTGTCGGGCGCGTTCGTGCAGCTGCCGAGCGACCAGATGGACGCCGCGCTCGACAAATGGCTCGGACAAATCGGCGCCGTCCTGCGCGTGGACCTGCTTGCGCTGTTCGTCGCCGGCGACGAGGCGTGCGCGTTCCGCGCGACCTACTGGTGGTCCGAGCGGCGCATCGGGCCCGCGCCCGAGATCGTGCCGGCGCGCGATTTTCCGTGGACGTTCGACATGCTGCTCGAGCGCCGCGTCCTCAACCTGTCAAGCCTCGCGGCGCTGCCCGACGCCGCGCGCGCGGATCAGACATCGCTGAAGCGGCTCGGACTGAACGCCGCGCTCGCCATGCCGCTCGCCGGCAAGGACTCGTTCCTCGGCGTGCTCGCGTGCGGATCGTTCGCCGAGCGGCGCTGGCCCGACGAGCTCAAGGCCAACGTGCGCCTGGTGAGCGAAGTGCTCGCCAACGCGCTGTCCCGCAAGCGGACCGAAGACGCGCTGCGCACGAGCGAGCTCATGAAATCGGCCATCCTCCAGTCGCTGCAGACGGGCGTCGCCGTCGTCGATCGGCTCGGCAGCGTCGTCGCCGTGAACGAGGCGTGGATGATCGTGGCGCGGCAGAGCGGCGCGATGGACGTTGCGGTCGGCGGCAACCTGTTGATGAGCTGTGAGGCCGCCGCGCGCATGGGCGACCCGCTGGCGCGCGCGCTCGCGCCGGGCATTGCGGCCGTGCTGAGCGGATCGCAGCCGGAGTTCTCGCTCGATCATCGATCGGATCTCGGGCCGGCGCCGCGGTGGTGGACGCTCCAGGTGCTGCCGCTCGGATCGCCCCAGAGCGGCGCGGTCATCGCGCAGTCGGACGTCACCGACGTGCGCCGCGCGGAGCTCGAAGCGCAGCGGAGCCGGCAGGAGCTCGCGCACGTCGCGCGCGTGTCGACCGTCGGCGAGCTCACGGCGTCGATCGCGCACCAGCTCAACCAGCCGCTCTCGGCCATCATGACCAACGCGCAGGCGGCGCGGCGCGTGCTCGACTCGCCGAGTCCGGATTTCGCCAAGCTGCACGCGATCCTCGTCGACATCGTGAAGGACGATCGGCGCGCCAGCGACATCATCAAGCGCCTGCGCGAGCTGCTGCGGCGCGGCGAGCTCGCGATGACGCGCGTCAACCTCACGAAGCTCATTCGCGAGGTCGCCGACCTGGTCATCGGCGACGCGATCGTGCGCGGCGTCACCGTGTCGCTCGACGTGGATCATCATCCGGTCTTCGTGCGCGGCGACAGCGTCCAGCTGCAGCAGGTCGTGCTCAATCTCCTGCAGAACGCCATGGAAGCCGTGGGCGATCAGCCGCCGGGCCTGCGCGTGGTCACGCTGAAGTGCCGCGCCCTCGACGGCGAGGCCGTCCGCGTCAGCATGCACGACACCGGTCCCGGCCTGCCCGCCGGCGGCGAGGACGCCGTCTTCGAGCCGTTCTACACCACCAAGCCGACCGGCATGGGGATGGGACTGTCCATCGTGCGATCGATCGTCGAGGCGCACGGCGGCACGATTCACGCGGCCAATCAGGAGCGCATGGGCGCGGTCTTCGAGGTGCTGCTGCCCGTCGACGCGGGACAGGCCTCTTAGCGTCGGCTCGACTCGGGACGCGCGCCGCGCTCGGCGGCGTCCGCCAGGCGGCGAGCCGATCGAATGGCCTGCGTGATGGGCGCGCGCTCGGCGAGCACGTCGAGATGCAGCGCGTGGAGAAAGCGGTACGCATGCGCGCCGCGGCCGACCACGAGCCGCCGGCGCGCGAGACGATCGAGCAGCCGATCGGCGTCGGCTTCCGCCATGTCCGCCGCGACCGCCGCAGTAGCGGTCGCAAACGACGGACCGACGGCCGACGCGGCCTCGAGCAGCGCCCGCTCTTCCGTCGTCAGCCGATCGAGCTGCAGCGCCGCGACGTCGCGCAGCGCCCGCGTGAGGCGCGCGGCGTCGGCGGGCGCCTCGCGCCTCCATCGGCCGCCGGCGGCGCGGCCGACGACGCCATACTCGACGAGCCGATCGGCGGCGGCCGCGACCATCGACGGGTTGCCGCCCGAAACGTCGTGCACCGCCGCGGCCAGATCCGTCGCGCAGGCCGCGCCGAAGCGAACATCGAGATAGCGCGCGATCTGCGCGCGCGACCACGGTGAGAGCTCGAGCACGAACGAGGACGGGCTCGACCGCGCGACGCGCGCGAGCGCGCCGGCGCCGTCCGCGCCCGGCCGCGGATCGTCGAGACACGCCGTGACGATCAGCAGCCATCGCGCCCGATGCGATGCGCGAGCGAGCGCGGCAACCGCCTCGAGGCTTGCGGCATCGCCCCACTGCATGTCCTCGAGCACGAGCACGAGCGGAAGGTCGTCCGCGATGGCCGCGAGCGCCGCGACGAGCTCGACGGCGAGCGGCGAGGCGTCGGCCGGCGCGGCGAGCAGGCCCTGCACCCACTGCGGCGCGCGCGCCGACCAGGCGGGCGCGGCGGCCGTCAGCCGCGACAACAGCACTGGCTGATTGCGACAGCAGGCACGAAACGCGTCCTGAAACGGCAGCAGGGGATCGGGAGCGTGCGGCGCGCTGATGCACTCGGCCGACGCCGATCGAAGCGGCGTCGTGGCGCGCGCGACGCGCAGAAACGCGTCGCAGAGCGTCGTCTTGCCCGCGCCGTGCTCGCCGAGCACGAGCGCGACGCGGCTCGCTCCGGCTCGCGCGCCGTCGAGCGCTTCCATGAGCGAGGCGAGCTCGGCCGCGCGGCCGATGACCAGCGGCAAATCCGAACCGCCGCCGGCGCGGCCCGCGTGATCGACGGTGTCCGCGACGAACGCGTACCCGCGGCCGGCTTCACTGCGAATGAAGCGAGGATTGCCGGCATCGTCGTGCAGCGCCACGCGGATCTCGCGAACGAGCACCTTGATGTTGTCGGGATGGACGTGCGTGTCCGGCCAGACCGCGGTGAGGATCTCCGCCTTCGACACCCAATGGCCGCGCGCGGCGAGCAGGCACGCGAACAGATGCGACGCCTTGCGCGTGAGCGGGCGCGGCTCCTCGCCGTGACGCAGCGTCAGATCGACTTCGTCGAACCGAAACGGCCCGAAATAAATCATGGGCGCGGGAGCGCCCACTCTAGTCGCGAGGCCGCGAGCCGTCCATTGGCCAATCGGCCAAGACGGTACGTCCTCAGCGCCTACTCGGTTCTTGCGGGACTCAGCCGATCGGCCATGCGCACCAGCTCGGCGAGCGAATCGGCGCGCATCTTGTGCATCACTTGCGCGCGATGCGCCTTCACGGTGCGCTCGGTGGTGCCGAGCTGCGTGGCGATCTGTTTGTTCGCCAGACCGGAGACGACGAGCCCCATCACCTCGCGCTCGCGAGGCGTGAGCTTGTCGTGAAGCCCGCGCAGCCGCCCCGTCTCCTCGCGATCGTGCCGCTGCACGCGCGCTTTGGCCAGCGCCGCGTTGATCACATCGAGCAGCGCCTGATCGTCGAACGGTTTGGTCAGCACTTCCATCGCGCCGGCCTTCATCGCCCGCACGGTCAGTGGCACGTCGGCGTACGCCGTCACGAAGACGATCGGCAGATCCTGCCCCATCGCGACGAGCGACCGCTGGAGATCGAGCCCGCTCGGGCCCGGCATTCGCACGTCGAGCACGAGACACCCGTCGACGACGGTGTGTTCGACGCGTTTGAGAAAATCGGCGGCGTTCGAGAACATCTCGCACGGCAGCCCGACGGATTCGAGTAGACGCTGGACGGCCGTCCGGACGGACGGATCATCATCCACGATAAACACGGTCGGAGTACCGACCTCGGTCATTTCAGCTGTGGCGCCCGAGCCTCGCATGGCCGTCCATGATAGCTCGGCCAGCACTCCGAAAATGTACTACCGCCGGCAGTAAATACCCAGGATCAAATATGTGATCTGACTTCGACCGGCATGATCACTGCTGATCACTTGGATGCGAACGGTCGATTACGACAGGACCATCGCCAGGTAGCCGTAGATGAGGAACACGACCGTACTGACGGCGTACGGCACCGGATACCCGAACGCGGGCACCGTGCTCTTGGCCTTGTCCGAGATCGCCCGCATCGCGGTCGTGCTGTTGCGCGCGCCGGCGACCGCGCCGGCGAGAACGATGGGATCCATCTTCAGCACGTAGAGACCAAAGACCCAGGATATGAAGGTCGGCAGCGTGGCGCACACGGCGCCGAGCCCGAGCACGGCGAGCGTCGTGCTCCCTTGGCTTACCGCCGTCACCAGCGCGGGGGCAACCGTGAGGCCGAGCGTCGAGACGAACAAGTCGACGCCGATGCCCTCGAGAAAGGCGCGCGCGCCTTCGGGCATCGGGCCGCCGAGCGCCGGATTGATCGCCCGCGCAATCGACACGACCATGCCGGCGACGACAATGCCGCCCATCGTGCCCAGGCCGACCGGGATGCCGCCGATGCGGACGGTGATGAGCCCGACGGCGTAGCCGGTCGCGATGCACAAGCCGAGCGTGACGATATCGGTTGCGTTGGTCGGACGCACGGCCTGGCCAAGCGCTGCGACGATGCGCTTCAGCGCTTCGGGCGGCGCGACAACGCGCACGACGTCGTGGCGCGCGATCGGCGTGGCCGGCAGCAGCGGCAGCTCGTGCCCGCCGCGGAAGAGCGCGCGCACGCGGACGGCGTACGCCGGCGGGCTCGCGTGCAGCTCGGCGAGCGTCTTGCCGACGTACTCCTGACGCGTGACGACGATCTCCGCTTGATCGACGTCGAGATGACGGGCCGCATCATCGGCGACCTCCTCACCGAGCGCCGGGATTTCGGCGAGCACGTTCTTCGTCGGACCGCCGATCGTCAGAAGATCGCCGGCCTCGACCGTCGGATTGCCGATCAGCGGAACGATCGCGCCCGCGCGCGTCAGCTTGAGCACCGGCGCCGACAAGCCCGCCACGACGTCGCGGATGGCGCGGCCGATGATCTTGGCGTTCGTGACGCGCACGACGCGCACGCTGACGGTGGTGATGCCGAGATCGAACGCGTCGCTCGTGCCGGGCAGCGCGTGGCCCCTCGCGCCGTACTTCGACTCGCTCGCCTTTGCCGCCTTGACTGCATCGATGCCGAACATGCCCGGCAGATTCCGCACGAGCAGCACGATGCAGAGAATCGACAGCATGTAGGACAGCGAGTAGCCCGCCGCGATGTTGGCGGTGACCTGGTCGGGCGAGATGCCGTGCGGCGGCGTGTAGAGACCGCCGCTCACTGCCGATGTGGCGACGCCCATGACCGCGCTGATCGTGTCCGCGCCCGAGAGGATGCCGGGCGCGTAGCCCGGCGGCAGATGGAAGAGCCGGCTGCCGCCGTACGCGATCGCAAACGCCGTCGTGGTCGTCACCATCACGAGCGCGATGAGCTGCACGCCGGCCTGCCGGATGCCATCGACGAATTGCGGCCCCACGCGCAAGCCCACCGCGTAGGTGAAGAGCGCCAAGAAGATCGTGCCGACGATGTCGGGGATGGCGAATCGCACGCCGGCGATTTGAAAGGCGGCGGCGCCGACGATGAGTCCGACCATGAGCGAGCCAGCCGTCGAGCCGAGCGAGAAGAACCCGAGCGACACGCGGCCGAGCAGATAGCCGACGCCCAGGACGAAGAAGATCGTCATGAACGGCTGGCTGGCGAGCAGATGAAACACGGCGGTCACTCGCGGCGCCGATCAGTGGTGGAAGCCCGAGCGGCGCTCGTCGATTGGCGCGGGCGGATGCTTCTTCAGATGGGCGACCGCGCGACGCAGGTCCTCGGCGAGCAGACTCGCCATGTCGCGGCTCACGCCGTTGCGGATCAAGATGCGCTGCACGACGGTGTCGTCGCGATCCTTCGGCAGCGGATAGGAGGCGATCTGCCAGCCGCGCATCCGCACGCGTTCCGACAAATCGTACAAGGTGAAGCCCGCGCGCGCGGGGTCCGTCAGCGTGTACGCGATCGCGGGCAGGCCGCCCGATCCGTCGTACAGCATCGAGAACGGTCCGATCTTCGAGACTTCATCGGCGAGAAATCGCGCGGTGTCGACGCACGATTGCTGAACGCGGCGATAGCCGTCGCGGCCGAGCCGGATGAAGTTGTAGTACTGCGCGATGATCTCGCCGCCGGGCCGGCTGAAGTTGAGCGCGAAGGTCGGCATGTCGCCGCCGAGGTAGTCGACGCGGAAGATCAGCTCCTCGGGCAGATCCGCCGCGTCCCGCCAAATCACCCAGCCGACGCCGAGCGGGGCGAGGCCGTATTTGTGGCCAGACGTGTTGATCGACTTCACGCGCGCGAGGCGGAAGTCCCACTCGAGGTCGGGCTGGACGAACGGCGCGATGAATCCGCCGCTCGCGGCGTCCACGTGGATGGGAATGTCGACGCCCTTGGCCCGCTGCACGGCGTCGAGGGCAAGCGCGATGTCCTTCACCGGCTCGTACGCGCCCGTGTACGTGATGCCGAGCGTCGGCACGACGCCAATCGTGTGCTCGTCGCAGTAGGACGCGATTTGGTCGGCGGTCATCCCGACGGCGTCGCGCTTGAGCGGGATCTCGCGCAGCTCGACGTCGAAGTAGCGCGCGAACTTGTGCCAGCAGATCTGCACCGGGCCGCAGACGAGATTCGGCCGGTCGGCCGGCAGGCGCGCGGCCTGGCGCCGCTTGCGCCACCGCCACTTCATCGCGAGGCCGCCGAGCATGGCCGCCTCGCTCGATCCCGTCGTCGAGCAGCCGATCGCGCTCTCGGCCGACGGCGAGTTCCACAGGTCCGCGAGAATGTGGACGCAGCGCGATTCAATCTCGGCCGTCTGCGGGTACTCGTCCTTGTCGATCATGTTCTTGTCGAGCGAGTCGGCCATCAGCTGCCGCACCTCGGGCTCGACCCAGGTCGTGCAAAACGTCGCGAGGTTCTGGCGCGAGTTGCCGTCGAGGATCAGCTCGTCGCGTACGAGCGAGTACGCGATGTTCGGCGGCACGCCGGCGTCCGGCATGCGGTGCGTCGGGAGCGCGCGATCCGAGAGCGCCGACGCATACGTCGCCGACGACGTCGTCCGCTCGCCGGCGCGCTTGTCGATTTTGTGGAGGGCCATGCGATGCATCCTACGTCGGAACGATCGTCTCGCCGCGGCCGCGACCCGTCGTGGGCTACCCGCGAACGAGCCGGGTGTGGCGCGTCTTCACGTCGTCGAGCACGACCACCGGCTCGTCGCGCAGGAGCATCCGCAGGCCGCGCAAGAGCTGGAATTCACGCGACGCGAAGAACCCGTCGGCATCGTCAATCGAACGCCACTCCGAGAGGAGCGTAAACGAGTCCGGATCGTCGGTGTCGGCAAACAGCCGCCCGCGCGCGCATCCAGGCAGGTGCCTTATCCGCGCGACCGCCTCGTCGACGGCGCTCAAGACCTCGTCGCGCTTGTTCGGCTGGGTCCGGAACCCGACGGACAGCAGGACCATCACCCTGGCCCCGTCGCTTGCAACGCGCGTTCCGTTCGCCTGGGCGCGGACGCGGGGCTTTCGCGGGGCGCGTCGGGGGCCGCGGATCGCCGCCGCTCACGGCGACCGCGATATGACGCGATAGCTAGTGCACGATCCCCTTGCGCACGGCGCACAGCACGATGTCGGCCGTGTTGTGGAGATCGAGCTTCTCCATGATGCGCGCGCGATGCGTCTCTGCGGTGGTCGGGCTGATGTGCAGC
>Ga0335080_10006900_pt1 | contig 11750 bp, 9 predicted proteins | sample Lox_Sample_34_FD_206720 | JGI IMG/M metagenome (GOLD analysis project Ga0335080, IMG submission 206720) | Soil microbial communities from Loxahatchee National Wildlife Refuge, Florida, United States - Lox_Sample_3.4 | ecosystem: Environmental > Terrestrial > Soil > Wetlands | place: USA: Florida...
CGGCAACATAGGGCAGACCAACTACACGGCCGCCAAGGCCGGGGTGGCCGCCATGACGGTGGTATGGGCGAAGGAGCTCGCCCGTTACCGCATCCGCGTCGGCGCGGTGGCCCCCGGCTTCATCCGCACGCCCATGGTGGAGGCGATGAAGCCCGAGGCGCTCGCCAAGATGACCGCGCCGATCCCCCTCGGCCGCCTCGGGGAGCCCGAGGAGATCGCACAGGCGGTCGAGTTCATCTTCGAGAACGAGCTCTTCACCGGGCGCTGCCTGGAAATCGACTCCGGGCTGAGAATCTGAGTCACCGTTCGTATGCGTTGCACAACTTATTGATCGATTCCCGAGGGGTAATTTTAATATAAATAGATAAATATCAATCAGTTATATATAAAAAAGAGAGAGAAGATCGCCGCATAATCTTTCTCTTGCACTGCATACAAAATTCAGTAGAATGCTCTCCGCACCCTCACGGAGAGCATCCCATGACCGACCAGACTTTCGATGCGAACAAGATCATCGCCGCCACCCGCGAGGCGTTCGCGCCCGTGGTGAAGGCGCAGCAGGAAGGCTTCAAGGCGCTCGAGCGCCTCGTCCGCCTGCAGTACGCCGTCACCGGTGACGTGCTGGAATCCGGCCTGGCGCGCGTGAATGCGACGTTCACCGCCACCACGGCCACCGAGCTGCTGACCAAGCAGACTGAGCTCACCACCCAGTTCGTGGACAAGCTGCGCACCCGCGCCGAAGAGTTCGCGACGGTGACCAGCGAGATTCAGTCGAAGATCACGCAGCTCGGCACCGAGATCGCCGCAAAGGCAGTGCCCGCACGGAAAGCGGCCTGATATCTTGGCGGTATCGCACACCCGGGGCGCGAGCCCCGGGTGTGTTCTCTGATTGACCACACCGCCGTGACCGCACAGCAGACCGCGGGGGCCCCCGGAACCGAGCCGCCCCCTGACCGCAACGACCAGGACATGCAGCGTCAGCTGCGTGCCCAGCTCGCCGCCTTCTCCGGCGGCCTCGCCCCCCAGGACTACGCTCAGGCCTGGTGGGACTGGTACCTCAGCCTCGCCACCCATCCGGACCGGCAGACGCAGCTCGCGCGCAGCGCGCTCGAGAAGACTCTCGACAGCTGGCAGTTTCTGGCGCGCGCCGCGAGCGGTACGCCACTCGCGCCGGGCCACGAGCAGCTCGGCTTCGCGCATCCGGCATGGAACGTGTGGCCATTCAACGTCTATGCGCGCACCTACGCCAACTGGGCGAGCTGGTGGCAGCAGGCCCTGGCGCCGACTCCCGGAGCGCAGGCCGGCGCCCTCGAGCGCGCAAGCTTCGCGGGTCGGGTGCTGCTCGAGGCCGCTTCGCCGGCAAACTTCCTGCACACCAACCCGGAGCTGCTCGAGCGCACCGCGGCCGAGTCAGGCCGCAATCTGATCCGCGGATTCAAGAACTGGCTGCAGGACGCCCGCCGTGCAGTGGAAGGCGGACGCGCTCCGGGCACCGAACAGTTTGCGGTCGGGACCGATGTCGCGATCACGCCCGGCAAGGTGATCTACCGCAACCGCCTGATCGAGCTGCTGCAGTACACCCCGATGACCGCCACGGTGCACGCCGAGCCGGTGCTGATCACCCCGGCCTGGATCATGAAGTACTACATCCTCGATCTCTCGGCGCGCAACTCGCTGGTGCGCTACCTGGTCGAGCAGGGCCACACGGTCTTCATGATCTCGTGGAAGAACCCGGACGCCGCCGATCGCGAGCTCGGGATGGACGACTACGTGCAGCTCGGCTTCCTCGAGGCGCTCGCCGCGGTGCGCCAGCGCTTCCCCGCAGTGCCGGTGCACGCGGTCGGCTACTGCATCGGCGGCACGCTGCTGGCGATCGCCGCCGCCGCCCTCGCCGCGCGCGGGGAGCAGCAGCAGCTGGCCTCACTGACGCTGCTCGCCGCGCAGACCGACTTCAGCGAGCCCGGGGAGCTGGCGGTGTTCATCACTCCGCAGCAGATCGCGATGCTCGAGGCGATGATGCACAAGTCCGGGGTGCTCGAGAGCGAGCGCATGGGCGCGGCTTTCGCGCTGCTGCGCTCGCGGGATCTGCTGTGGACGCCGGCCGTCGAGCAGTACCTGCGCGGCGAGCGCCCCAAGCTCAATGACCTGATGGCCTGGAACGCAGACGGCACCCGCATGCCGTGGCGCATGCACAGCGAATACCTCGAGCGGCTGTACCTGAAGAATGAGCTCGCGGCGGGCAGCTTCACGATCGCCGGCGCACGCATCGACCTGTCGCGCGTCACGCTGCCCATGTTCGTGGTCGGCACCGAGACCGATCATGTCGCCCCATGGCGCTCCGTCTACAAAACCCGCGCGCTCACCCGCAGCGCGGACTTCACCTTCCTGCTCACCAGCGGCGGACACAACGCCGGTATCGTCAGCGGACCGGCGCACCCGAAGCGCCGCTATCGCATGCTCACCTGGCACGACGCCACCTCCCAGCTCACCTCCGAGCAGTGGCAGCAGCAGGCGCCGCTCACGAGCGGCTCCTGGTGGCCGGCCTGGGCCGCGTGGCTCGCCGCACACTCCAGCGGCCCGCAGCAGCCGGCCACGCCAGTCGCGCCGTCCGACTCCCTCCCCGACCAGAACGCCCCCGGCAGCTACGTGCGCGGCTGAGGCACCGAAGCGCCCCCCAGCGCCACGGCACCGCGTAGACGCCCGCGGCGAATAGGCGTACTAATGGGCCCCAAAGCCAGAGCCTGAACAGACGGGGGACAGGCCATGAGTAGCAAGCGCATCGCGTACGTGACGGGCGGCATGGGCGGCATCGGCACGGCGATCTGCCGGCGGCTGTCCGCGGCCGGACACACGGTGGTCGCCGGCTGCGGGCCAGGTTCGACGCGCCGCGAGCGCTGGCTCGCCGACATGCGCGCCGAGGGACACGTGGTGCACGCTTCCGAGGGCAACGTCGCCGACTGGGATTCGACGCGGCGTGCGTTTGAGGCCGTGCGTGCCGAGATCGGTCCCGTCGACATCCTCGTGAACAACGCCGGCATCACCCGTGACGGGGTATTCCACAAGATGACGCCGGAGGCCTGGCACGCGGTCATCGAGACCAACCTGAACTCGCTCTTTCACGTCACCAAGCAGGTGATCGACGGCATGCTCGAGCGCGGCTGGGGCCGTATCGTGAACATCTCCTCGGTGAACGGGCAGCGCGGCCAGTTCGGCCAGACCAACTACTCGACGGCCAAGGCTGGAATCCACGGCTTCACCATGGCGCTCGCCCAGGAGGTCGCGGCGCGCGGCGTCACGGTGAACACCGTGTCCCCCGGGTACATCGGCACCGACATGGTGCGCTCCATGAAGCCCGACCGGCTCGAGAAGATCGTGGCCGGCATCCCCCTGAAGCGTCTGGGTGAGCCGGAGGAGATCGCCTCGATCGTCGCCTGGCTGGTGAGCGACGAGTCGGCGTTCGCCACCGGGGCAGACTTCTCGCTCAACGGCGGCCTGCACATGGGCTAGGCGGGCTCGCCCGGCCGCGACGCAAGACACATGCTGAAGGTGTGCATCGTGGGCGCCGGCGCGATCGGCGGCTTCCTCGGGACGCGGCTGGCGCTCAGCGGCGGGACCGAGGTGGCAGCACTCGCCCGTGGCACCACGCTCGTCGCGCTGCGCGACCGCGGCTGGCGGCTCGAGGAGAACGGCGCACTGACGCAGGCGCCGGTCTGCCTCGCTAGCGACGATCCGCGCGAACTCGGGCCGCAGGACCTGGTGATCCTCGCCGTCAAGGGACCGGCGCTGCCGCCGCTCGCCCCGACCCTCGCCCCGCTCATCGCGCCACATACGCTGCTGCTGCCGGCCATGAACGGCGTGCCGTGGTGGTTCGCTCAAGGCATCGCCTCCCTGGGCGCCGCGCCGCTTGAGAGCATTGATCCCGGTGGCGCAATCGCCGCCGCACTGCCGGCAGCGCAGGTCATCGGCTGCGTCGTGCACGTCAGCGCCGCGACGGCGGCCCCGGGCATCGCCGTGCACCGCATGGGACGGCGGCTGATCATCGGCGAGCCGCTTGGCGGGGAGTCGCCGCGCGTGCAGACACTGGCGACGCTGCTCACGCGCGCGGGCTTCGAAGTGCAGACCTCGGAGCGCATCCGCTACGACATCTGGTACAAGCTCTGGGGCAACATGACCATGAACCCGATCTCGGCACTCACCGGCGCCACCATGGACCGGGTGCTCGAGGACGAGCTGCTGTGCGCGTTCAGCGCCGCCGCGATGCGCGAAGCGGCGCAGGTCGGCGAACGCATCGGCTGCGCGCTCACGCAGTCGCCGCAGGACCGCCATGCGGTCACGCGCAAGCTCGGTGCGTTCAAGACTTCCATGCTGCAGGACGTCGAGGCGGGGCGACCGCTGGAGCTCGACGCGCTGGTTGGCGTGGTACGCGAAATTGGCGCACGCGTCGGTGTCGCAACACCAATGGTCGATGAGCTGTTCGCTCTCACGCGTCTCTTCGGGCGCGTGCGCGGCCTCTATCCGCAATAAAACTGAAACTCATTCTTAGAATTGATCTGCTAGGCGCGCGGATTCTGTAGCCGTTTTCGCACGTCGCAATGTCGAGACATTTGCGACGCGCGGCACGAGACGATTTACTGCGGCCCCACGCAGCAAGGCGCCACCGCTGGGCACTGCGCAGCAGTGCGTCCACTGCAGGGAAACTAAACCCGTCATACGGCGGGGACGCAGTTACCGTGCTCCGTGACAGCGGTGCGCGGTTGGGCGGCAGGCTCGCAGGGGGTTGTGCGGTCTGCCCTGGCCTTTGAGCGGCGCGGCCCGGCGCGCCGGCTGTGTTCCCCTCGAGTGACCTCACTTTCGCCAAGGGGAACTCTAGTGAAGCACGCCCAGTCATGCACGCGCGCGCCGCGGTGGCGCGTATCCGCTCACCCGTTGCTGCTCGCCGCCGCGGCTGCCGCCGCCCTGCTACTGACACTGACGGCGCACGCGGCCACCGGCGTCACGATATCGGGCACACCGCCCGCCAGCGTCAAGGCGGGCAGTACTTACAGTTTCACCCCGAGCGCGAGCACCACGCACACCGGTCGCGCCCTCGCCTTTGCGATCGTCGGCAAGCCGACGTGGGCGACGTTCAACAGCAAGACCGGCACGCTCGCCGGTAGGCCGAGCGCGGCGAACGTCGGCCGCTATGCGAACGTCGAGATCGCGGTGAATGATGGTCTGAGCTCCGCCGTTCTCAATGCCTTCGCCATTACCGTGCTCGCATCCAGCAGCAACCCGGGCAGCCCCACCCCGCCGCCGGGTCCGGGAAATCCGTCGACGCCGCTGACGATCTCCGGCACGCCGCCGGCCACGGTCGGCGCCAGCAGCGCCTACACGTTCACGCCCGTGACGCATGACACCCACACCGGCCGTACGCTCGCGTTTGCGATCGTCGGCAAGCCGTCGTGGGCCACGTTCAACAGCAAGACCGGCACGCTCGCCGGTACGCCGAGCGCGGCGAACGTCGGGCGTTATCCCGACGTCGAGATCGTCGTGAACGACGGTCTGAGCTCCGCGGTGCTGCCGGCATTTGCGATCACCGTGCAGGCGAGCAGCGGCGCCAGCTCCACGGTGAAGCTCTCCGGCACACCGGCCACCAGCGTAGTGGCCGGCCGCGCCTACGCGTTCCAGCCGACCGCGACCGATTCCGCGGGCAAGGCGCTCGCGTTCTCGGTGGCCAACAAGCCCGCATGGGCGACGTTCAGCATCTCGACTGGTCTGCTAAGCGGGACGCCGAGCAGCTCGCAGAGCGGCAGCTACGCCAATATCACCGTGACTGCGAGTGACGGCAGTGCGTCCGGGTCGCTGGCCCCGTTCACGATCACGGTCACTGCACCGCAGTCCAGCAGCGGGTCCGCGACGCTGTCGTGGATCAATCCGACGCTCAACACCAACGGTACCGCGCTCACCGACCTGGCGGGCATCCACATCTACTACGGCACCTCGCCCTCGAGCCTCAACAACATGGTGGACGTGACCGGCACCGGTGAGACCAGCTACACGATCAGCAATCTTCCGGCCGGCACCTGGTACTTCGCCGCCACGGCCTACACCAGCGGGGGCGTGGAGAGCGGCCTGTCGCAGGTGAACAGCAAGACCATCAGCTGAGTGCCGAGGGCGGCCGGAGCGCTCCGGCCGCCCTCAGTGCACCCATCCGCTGAACCGCCGCCACGCGCCGCTCGAGGCCGCCGCGCACGCCGCTCGCGCCGGGCTCGTTGCGGTCTCGGCTCGCGCTTGCCTACGCTCGCAGCGAGCGCAAGTGCGGAGCCACCCGTGCGGCTGTTGGACCACATCGCCCAGTGCAGCACACCGTTTGTCGTCAGCCAGGACGACGGCACGCTCTGGCGGCTGAGCGGCGCGAGCGATTTTGCTCCGCGCCTGCAGCGCTGCCCGCTGCGTTACGTGCTCGGCGATGATCTGGTACGCACCTGCATCGCCCTCGCCTACGCGGGCGGCGATGAGCTCGGCGCATGCCTGGACCTACTGCATCTGCCGGCCGAGCAGGTGTGGATCGAGTGGGACGAGGAAGTGCGGCGCGCCGAGCTGCGGCGCTGGCTGCCCGCCTCGGATGCGCCCGAGGCACCCGCCGCACTGCGCGCCGGGGCACTGCTCAGCGCCCACCCGGGGTGCCGCGGCGGGACCCTGCGCACTTTCTGGCTGCCGGCGGACGAGCCGCGCGAGCCGTTGCTCGCCCCCATCGAGACGCTCCTGGATCTGGATGCGGCCACACCGGCCGCGACCAGCGCGGAACTGTTGGACGGCGGCTGCGTGAGTGTCGGTGACCCCGGCAGCCGGCCGCTCGAGGCCTTACTGCAGTGCGCCCGCTTCCGGCTGGACGGCGCGTGGCTGCGCTACTACCGCGCAACCGCCACCGATGCTGCGGCCCGCCGGGACGTGATCGAGCGCTCCCTCGGCGCCGTGGCCTTCGATGTGCCGCTGCTGCTGGCGCTGTTCCTGCTGCTGTCGATCCGCGCCGACCTCATGCGTGTTCCGGTAAACCCCATGCGCCTGAACGCCAAGCGGCTGCGGCTCGGCCGGCGCCCGCTGCTCGAACACCTGGAGATCTCCGCGCCAGTGCTGGCACCTCCCCCGGCGTGGCGCCAGGAAGCCGCGGCCGGCGGGCGGCGCGGGCCGCGCTTTCACCACGTGCGCGGCCACCTCGTGCGCAGGCGCGATACGGTCTACTGGCGGGCACCGCACTGCCGCGGGCACCTGCGGCTCGGGAGCGTACGCACCCGCACGGTCGAACTCGGCCTGCCGAGCTGACTACTCGAGCAGGAAGGGGTCGAGCCGGTCACGGTAGCGCCGGCTGAGAGTGAGGCGGGTCCCGCGCCGTAGGACCAGCTCGTAGTCACCGTGAAACAGCGGATGCATCTCGGCGATGTGCTCGACGTTCACCAGGGTCGAGCGGTGCACACGCACGAAGCTCGCCGGATCCAGCCGCTCCTCCAGCTGCGCCAGCGGCTGGCGGAAGGAGAAGCAGCGGCCGGCGGCGTAGATCTTGACGTGCTTCGCCGCGGCCTGCACGAACTCGATGTCGCGCATGGCCAGCACCACGACCTTGCCGCGCTCGGCCAGCAGCAGCCGCGTGCGTCCGGCGGCCAGCGCCGGACGTGCCGCGGCCGCGGCGCCGTTGCGGTTCGCGATCAGCGATTTGGCGCGCGCCAGGGCGCGGGCGAAGCGCTCATCGTCGAAGGGTTTCAGGAGGTAGTCGACGGCACCCACGCCGAAGGCATCCATAGAGCGATCGGAGTAGGCGGTCACGAAGATCACGTAAGGATTCACGCCACTCTCGGCGAGGCTCGCCACCAGCTCCAAGCCATCGAGCTCGGGCATGCGAATGTCCAGCAGCATCAGCTGCGGTGCATTCTCGCGCGCGTGCGCCGCCGCCTCGGTGGCCGAGCTGAAGGTAGCCACGACGTTGATGTCGGGGTCACCACGCAGCAACTTCAGCACGCGCTTCAAGGCGAGCGGCTCATCGTCCACGACGACCGTCGAAATGGCAGCATTCACGCGAGGTCCCTCCTCTGGAGTCGCGTCACCGCGTAGTCGCGCAGTGGCAGGTCGAGATAGGCACTCGTGCCGCCCTGCGGATCCGGGCCGATGGTCAGGCGCGCGTCATCGCCGTAGGCGGCGTGCAGCCGCAGCACCACATTCCCCAGGCCGTGGCCATAGTCGGCCGGCGACAGATCGGTGCGCAGCCGGGGGCTGCTGTTGTTGACCGCGATGCACAGCCGGTCGTCGATCACCGAGGCCGCGACCCGTACGTGCAGCACCGCGCCGCTGTCGTCACGGCCGTGCTCGATGGCGTTCTCGGCGAGCGGCTGCAGCAAGAGGGCAGGCACGCTCGCCCCGAGCGATTCGGGACTCGCATCGATCGCGATGCGCAGCGCATCCGAGAAGCGCATCTGCTGCACCGAGAGGTAGGCCTCGAGTCCGGCGAGCTCAGTCGCCAGGTCCACCCACGACCAGTGACTGCTCTCGAGCGCGTGCCGCAGGAAGTCCCCGAGACGCGCCAACATGGCGGATGCCTGGCGCGGACTCTCGTCGATCAGCACGCTGATGGCGTGCAGCGAGTTGAAGAGGAAGTGCGGCTGCAGCTGCGCGGACAGCATCGCCATGCGCGCCGCGGCGCAGGCGGTGGCGAGCTCGGCGGCGCGCAGCGCCTCGCGGTGATGCCGCCGCGACACCAGCACCAGCGCGATGGCGCACAGTCCCAGAACATAGGGAGGCAGGAAGAAGCGCATGGGCATCGCCCAGTACTCCCAGCCCGGGTCCTGCAGCCACAGCCGGAAGGACTGGTTCATCTCCGCGATGCGGCCGTCGACGAAGCCGCCGGCAAGAGCCAGCGCTACGGGCGCCCACGCCATGACCGCCAGCGCCATGACTGAGTGGAGAAGCACGACGCGCGCCTGCGCCCACTGCCGCTGCGGCCAGCCGAGCGCTATGGCACCGCGGTACGCCAGCGCCGCCACCAGGAACACCATCAGGTGCTGCAACGCCCGGGCGGCGCTGGACAGTACGTAGCCGTGCTCGGTGTGCGTGCCGCTCGCCGGCAGCATCCACAGCAGCGCCGAGCAGGTCACGATGAACCAGCACGCGCCACCCACGCTCCAGATGACCCCCCAGGGATTGTCGTCGCCGTGCAGCGCAGATCCCCCGCCTTCGGCGGCATCACCGTCGCTCGCGGTGAAAGCCTCGGGCGGACGCGAGCGCATGCTCGGCAGCACGCCGTGGGGAACGAGCGACTCCGGAAAGGCCATCGCTCAAGTCTATGGCCAGCCCCGGATCCACAGTCAGCGGACCGGCGTGAACGGGACTCGTCACGGCGCAAGCGGCGGCGCCGGTGTGCCCTCAGAGGGCTCGAGCCTGGTCGCTGCGGATGGTGCGCCCGCTCGCCCACAGGTGCCAGGCGGCCCAGAAGCCGGTGGGTGCAAGCACGAGCTGCGCCCAGCGCAGCGATTCGTTCCCCGCGCCGAAGTAGTCGCGGAACACATCGCTCAGCAAACCGATCAGCTGCGGGGCGACCACGAGGTTGCCGAAGTTGGCGAGGAACAGCAGCAGCGCGCACGCCGTGGCCCGCATGTTGGCGGGCACGACGTTTTGCAGCAGCCCGAGGATCGGGCCGATGTAGAAGTACACCCCCGGGATGAACAGCCACAGCATGAGGGTCGCCAGGCTGAGGGAGCTCACCCAGTAGGCGAGCACCGACGGAATGGTCGTCAGCACTACCACCACGGCCAGCAGGCGTGCGACGTAGCGCGGGTCGGCGGCGACGCGCCGGCTGACGAGCACCGCGGCCAGCACCGTGCTGGCCGTGCCCGCGATCAGGTGCATATAACCGAGCAGCCCGCCGGCCTCTCCGACGCTCAGGTGGTGGAAGCGCTGCAGGAACGCCGTCGTCCACACCATCAGACCCCAGCTCCACAGCGTCGCCACCGAGCCGCCGAGCACGAGGTGCACGGCCGAGCGCTGTCCCGCGATAAAGCGCAATGTTTCCCGGTAACTGCCCGCCGTGGGCGAGTGACCACGGTCGAGCCCGCCACGAATGGGCTCGCGCACCGTGAGCCACACGAGCAGTGCCAGCATCGTTCCCGGGACTCCCAGTACCAGGAACGCGGCGCGCCAGCCGCGGGTCTCGGCCACCTCGCCCGCGAGCCAGGAGCCGAGCCACGCGCCGAGGCAGGCACCGAGGGCGAACACGGTCAGCGCCATCGGGCGGCGCTCCGGTGGAAACTTGTCCGCGAGAATCGAGGTCGAGGGCGCCGTGCCGCCGGCCTCCGCAACGCCGACGCCGATACGGGCCAGCACCAGCTGCAGCGAGGTGCGTACGAACCCGCACGCGGCGGTCATGAGCGACCATGCTGCCAGTGCCACGGCGAGGATGTTGCGGCGGTTGGCACGGTCGGCGAGAGCGGCGACCGGAATGCCGACGCCGATATAGAACAGCCCGAGCCACCAGCCGGTGAGCGCCCCGAGGCGCGTGTCGCTCAGGTGCATCTCCTGCTTGATCGGCTCGATCAGCGTCGAGATGGAGAAGCGATCCGCGATATTGAGCGCGTACACCGCGGTCAGCACCGCCAGCACGTACCAGCGGTCGGCAGGCGCAAGCCGGGGTGGTGGCGCGGCGGCCGGCGGGGCGCTCACGCGCTCACGGACTCCAGCTCCAGTCGGCAGCGCTCTTGCGGCAGCCACCGCCGCCTGCTCCGGTCCAGGCGCGCCCACGCACCGCACGTCCGCTCGCCGCGCCCGTGGCCTCAGCGCCGCGCAGCGCGCGCACGCCGTTCACCCAGACGTCGGTGACGCCCGTGGCGAGCTGCTGTGGCTCATCGTAGGTCGCGTGGTCCTGCACGGTCGCCGCGTCGAACACGACGACGTCGGCGAAGTAGCCGCTCTTGAGTGCGCCGCGATCCTCGAGTGACAGCGTGCTGGCCGGAAAAGCGCTGAGCTTGCGAATCGCCTCCTGCAGCGTGAGCACGTGCTCCTCGCGCACGTACTTGGCCAGCACCCGCGCGAAATTGCCGTAGGTACGCGGGTGGCGACTGGCCTTAAGGAACACGCCCTCGGGGGCCGGGGCGTCGGCATCGGAGTCGAAACTCACCCAGGGCAGCGCGACTTCCCGCCGCACGTTTTCCTCTGACATGAGGAAGTAGGCGACACCGACCCGCGACCCGTCTTCGATGACCAGATCGACGATCGCGTCCTCGGGACTGACGCCGCGCGCCTGCGCCACGGCGGCGAGCGTCTTGCCGGTGAGCGGCTTGAGTGCGGGGTTCTTGAAGGCGAGCAGCAGCATGCCCTTTGCTCCGGCGGCCGCGCCGAGATTCTCCCAGCCGGGGGACGGGTCACGCATGTCGCGGATGACGCGTGCACGGGTCGCCGGGTCCTTGAGGCGGGCGATCCAGGCCTCGAGGCCCCCGTCCTGCACCCAGGGCGGCATGGCGGCATCAAAACCCGTCGCGCCGGCGGTATAGACGTACATGTCCGCTGTGATGCGCGTGCCGGAGGCACGAGCCGCCTCCACCGTGCGCACCAGCTCATCGAGCTTGCCCCAGTTCTTCTGCCCGGCGGCCTTGAGGTGATAGATCTCCGCGGGCGCCCCGGAAGCCCTGGCGATGTCGATGGTTTCCTGCACGGCCTCGATCAGCCGGTCGCCCTCGCTGCGCATGTGGGCGCTGTAGAGGCCGCCGCAGCGCGCCGCTTCGCTCGCGAGC
>Ga0335080_10006901_pt1 | contig 11750 bp, 9 predicted proteins | sample Lox_Sample_34_FD_206720 | JGI IMG/M metagenome (GOLD analysis project Ga0335080, IMG submission 206720) | Soil microbial communities from Loxahatchee National Wildlife Refuge, Florida, United States - Lox_Sample_3.4 | ecosystem: Environmental > Terrestrial > Soil > Wetlands | place: USA: Florida...
CGTTGCGATTCTCCACCCTGATCTCCGCCGTCGACGCCCACGCCTGCGGCGAACCGGGCCGCGTCATCACCGGCGGCGTCCTGGACGTCCCTGGCCGGACCATGTTTGAAAAGAAGACATACCTGGAGCAGCATGCCGACCAGCTTCGCCTGCGCATGTTGCGCGAACCGCGTGGTTACCCGGCGGCCAACTGCAACCTGATCCTGCCACCCACCATCCCGGGCGCCCACGCCGGCTACGTCATTATGGAGCAGACCGAATACCCGCCCATGTCCGGCACGAATACGATCTGCGTCGCCACCGTGCTGATCGAGACGGGCATGGTCCCGCTGAGCGAACCTGTAACGCATTTGAAACTGGAGGCCCCGGCGGGCTTGATCGAAGTCGAGGCCGAGGTCCGCAATGGCAAGGTCCGACGCGTCACCTTCCGGAACGTGCCTGCGTTCGCGACGCATTTGGATACCCCGGTGGAAGTGCGCGGGCTCGGCACGGTTACCGTCGACGTGGCCTATGGCGGCATGTTCTACGTGATCGCCGATGCCGAGCCTCTCGGTTTGCGCATCAGGCCGGAAGAGGCTCGCGACATCGCCCGTGTCGCCGAGATGATCAAAGCGGCCGTCCGCGAGCAGTTGCCGGTAGTCCACCCCGAGAATCCCGGCATCTCCGGCGTGACAATTGCTCAGATTTCCGGCCCTCCCGATCGGACCGACGCACATCGCAAAAACGCGGTCGTGGTGTCGACCGGCGTTCTGGATTGGGACCGCCCGGCCACCTGGACCGGCGCGCTCGACCGATCGCCCTGCGGCACCGGCACGTGCGCCAAAATGGCCGCCCTGCACGCGAAGGGACAACTGGGCCTGAACCAGGATTTCGTGCATGAGGGCGTCCTGGGAACCGTCTTCACGGGCCGACTGGTGGAGGAAACGACGGTGGGAGCTTACAGGGCGGTCGTGCCGACGCTCTCAGGCCAGGCGTGGATCACCGGTTTCGCGCAGTACGTGGTCGATCCCGAGGATCCTTTCCCGGACGGCTTCACCGTGGGCGACATCTGGGGATGATTTACAGTTGACGGAGCCGCTCGGCCGCACTCTCCGGCGAAATATCCCTTTGCGGCTGGGCCAGCATTTCATACCCGACCAGAAACTTCCGCACCGTGGCCGATCGCAGCAGCGGCGGATAGAAATGCGCGTGCATGTGCCACTCGTCGTGCGGCTGGCCATCGGTGGGACGCTGATGAAAGCCCATCGAATACGGAAACGAGACCTGGAAGAGCCGGTCGTAGCGCGCAGTCATCCGCTTGAGGATATCGGCGAACTGGCCGCGCTCGTCGAACAAGAGCGCTTGGATATCCACAACGTGCCGCTTGGCCACCACCATTGTCTCGAACGGCCAGACCGCCCAGAAGGGGACCAGCGCGACGAACCCCTCGTTTTCCTCTACGATCCGGTCGCGACTTTCTATTTCTAATTTCAAATACGAGCACAAGAGACAGCTCTGGCGCCTTTCGACCCACTCCCTTTGTGAGCGCTGTTCCTTCAACACTTCATGCGGAACGCTGCGCGCCGCCCAGATCTGGCAGTGCGGATGCGGATTGCTCGCGCCCATCATGGCGCCGCGATTTTCGAAGATCTGCACGTAATTGATGTAGGGCCGCGACCCCAGATCCGTAAACTGTTCGACCCACGTATTCACCACCAGGCGCAAGTCAGACAGTTCCATATTGGCGATGGTTAGGTTGTGCTGTGGAGAAAAGCAGACCACGCGGCAAATGCCCGGCTCACCTTCGGCTACCAGCAGCCCGCTTTCTTCGAAGCGCTCCGCCGGCGTGTCGGGCTTTAGCGCGGCGAAATCATTGTCGAATACAAAGGTGGATAAGTATTCCGGATTGCGCACTCCCCGCGCCCGCGAGTTGCCAGGGCAAAGATAACAGTCCGGATCGTAAGCCGGCTGCGTCTCGACGGTTGGGGCTTCCATCTGCCCCTGCCACGGCCGCTGAGTCCGGTGCGGGGAGACGAGCACCCACTCGCCGGTGAGCGGGTTCAGCCTGCGGTGCGGATCCTGATTCCAATCAAGCATGTTCGGAATACCATGGTACCCGCCATACAATGAAATTTGACGGGGTGCGCATGTTTACCCTCGACGGCCGCCGGATGGCTGGCGAATTGCACCTTGCCGAACGATATGTACTGCCATTGGCAGTCGCCTGACGGAAAACACACGGTTAATATCCGCTGGACCGTGCTCGAGCAACTGCGGAACCGGGTGACGGAAGCATTTCTTTCACTCCCGGGCCGCGGCGCGGAGGTTGGTGGAATACTTTACGGACATGCCGACGAGGACCGCGTCTCAGTGGACGAAGTCCGCGAAATCTCGTGCGAGCATCGCTTCGGACCTTCGTTCGTCCTGTCTACGACGGATCGCGAAGCCCTCAAAGCGACGCTCGCCGGCAAGCAGGACCTGCAGGTAGTTGGCGCCTATCGAAGCTACGCGCGCCGCCCCGCGGCATTGGATGACGCGGACCAGCAGTTGTTCCGAACGTTCTTCCCCGACGCGCGACATACGTTTCTCCTGTTCGAGCCGCACTCGGCGCTGGAATGCCGGTTGTCGTTCCTGTGTTTCATAGACGGGGAATTGCCATCGGAGTCGCCCTTTCCGGCCATTGATCTGCGAGCTTTCCTTGCGGACAAACCGCAGGAAGAGCGCCCGGCAACCCCGGCTCCCGCGTTTCCGCCGGCGGCGCCCGTATTCAACTTGCCGCCCGCGCATCGCCGTCGCGAACGCGAACAGACGCCTCCGCCGGCTGAGCCGCGCCGCCCGAAACGCGTCCTGTTGCCGTTGATCGCATGCATTGTCCTCAGCATCGGCGCGGCCCTGATCTACGAGTTGTGGCAGATGGCGAGCGCGCCGCATTGGAGCGACCTCAAGTTGGATGCGCGCCGCCAACCGGGAGGCGACCTGGAGCTTAGCTGGGATGCGGGCAACCCCGCAGCGGTTCTGGCCTCACGCGGAATTCTCATGGTTACCGACGGAGGCGTGCGCAAGAACCTCGAACTGTCGCCTGAACAGGTGCGGGGCGGCAATCTCACGTATAAGCCGATTCACCCCGATGTCCTGTTCCGTCTGCAACTGTACGGCAGCGGTATGAGAGCCGCGGGCGATTCTCTGCGGGTACTCACGACCGCGGGGCCGCAGCCGGCGCCTCCACCGCAGACTGCGACCGTCAGGCCCTCCCCACCGCCGGTTCCGGCCGCCAAACCCGCTCCGGTCACGCCCACCCGCAGCCAATCCGATCGTTCCACATCAGACCGCACTGAGCCGTCCGAACGCCTGGTGGCCGCGACTGCTCCGGAACCCGTGCACCAGGTTCAACCTCAGATTTCGGCGGGAATACGGTCGCGTATCGAAAGCCGCATGGTGGTTTCGATCCAGGTGAAGGTCAACAAGAGCGGGCGGGTCGTAGAGGCCATTTCACCCGCGGAGGGCACCGGTCTGTACCGGTTCCTGGCCGACGAATCCCTGCGCGCTGCGCGTCAATGGCGCTTTACGCCGGCCAAAACGGCGCACGGCAAGCCGGTGGACGGCAGGAAGACCATCGATTTCGTCTTCACACCGTCAGACACGCACTGAGGCCAAGCCTCCGGAATTGCTGCTATTAATCAAGTAATTTACAAATTTTTCGTGCGGGGAAGTGTGTTTTCGGAGGCCAATCTTCTTGATGAAACGATGTTCATCATTTGAGATAGAGGATTTGCCCGATTTCCAATTTTGGCTCACTTGGATACCCTAATACACTGAAATTTTGACTAATTTTCGTGTCTGGGTCTACAATAAGACGCCTAACAGCACCCAGTTCCGTGGAGGACGATCCTGGATCTCGACAGAAGCGCCGGTTCTTCGGCGTCCGGTGCACCCGCCGGCACGCCGCCTGAATGGCAGCCGGAGGCGGTCGGAGCCGCATCCGCAGATTCAGGACACGTCACTCCCGACCTTGCCGCCATTGTCGAACAGTCCGAGGACGCCATCATGAGCAGCGACCTGGATGGGACCATCGTAAGTTGGAACCAAGGCGCCGTCAATGTTTACGGCTATACGGCCGAGGAGGTCTTGGGACGTTCCGCAGCCATTTTGTTCCCGCCCGATCGCCTTCAGGAATTGAAGGACCTGCTCATGGAGCTTCGCCAGGGCAGCGCAATCACCCAGTCAAGCAGCGAGCGGCTGCGGAAAGACGGCTCTCGTATTCAGGTGTCGGTTTCCCTGTCTCCGATCAAGGATGAGTATGGCGGGCTCATCGGAGTTTCCGCAATTTGCCGCGATATTTCAGACCAGGTTCGAGCAACGCGCGAAATCCAGGCCATGAATGCGGAGTTGCACCGGCTTTCCGGCCAACTGCTGGTTCTCCAGGACCAGGAACGCCGGCGGATCGCGCGCGAGCTGCACGATGGCCCGGTGCAGGAGATTGCGGCCATTCTCTTGAACCTGGACGCCATGTGCGAACTCCCCCAGGTCTGCAACTCCACTGTCGCCTGCGACATCGTTGACCGCACCAGAAAATTGGCCGAGGAGTGTTCTCGCAGTCTCCGTACGCTTTCCTATCTCCTGCATCCGCCGATGTTGGATGAATTGGGACTGGCTACGGCGCTCCAGATGTTCGTGGAGGGATTCTCTCAGCGCACGGGCATCGAAGTGCGCCTCCGGCTTCCCGAGGGCCTGCGCCGCCTCGCCCCAGATGTCGAGCTGGCGCTTTTTCGAATTGCGCAGGAAAGCCTGGCCAATGCTTACCGCCACTCCGGCAGCGAGGAAGTGGAGATCCGCGCTTTGCTCGAAGGCAAAACATTGGCAATGGAAATTGAAGACTCCGGTTGCGGTATGATTGTCCCCCAGGGTCCGCACACCGAAGGCGTGCAGCTGGGAGTAGGTATACCTGGCATGCAGGAGCGCGCTCGGCAGCTGGGGGGTGAATTCGAAATTGAATCCGCACCCGGGCGAACCGTTGTGCGCGTGAGGCTACCGATATCCGTATGACAAAGGCTCGCATTCTCATCGTCGACGATCACGAACTAATACGACGTGGCGTTCGCGCTATTATTGAAGGCCACGACGGCTGGGAGGTCGTCGCCGAGTCCGACAACGGACAAGAAGCGGTGGAGATCGCCGCACGGACCAGTCCGGACGTGGTGATGATGGACATCAGTATGCCCGGTCTGAACGGGTTGGACGCCACACGACTGATTGTGCGGGCCCGGCCCGAAACACAGGTCCTGGTTCTTTCCATGCACGACTCCGAGCGCTTGATTCGCGACGTGCTGTCTTCCGGCGCGCGCGGCTACATTCTGAAATCGGATGCCAGCCGCGATCTGGTCACAGCCACCGAATCGCTCCTCTCGGGAAAGCCCTTTTTCACTCCGAAGGTGTCCGAGGTCGTCCTTAATGCGTACCTGCGACGCGCCGAAGCGCAGCGCGATCCGACCTCGGCGGAAGCGGCGCTCACGACGCGCGAGCGCGAAATCCTGCAGTTGCTGGCGGATGGCAAAAGCAATAAGGAGATCGGCTCCACGCTGGACATCAGCACCCGAACCGTGGAAACCCACCGCCGCAACCTGATGGCCAAGCTGAATCTTCACTCCATCGCCGACGTTGTTCGATACGCCTTACAGCATCAGATCGCGACGTAAGATGGGCCGGTCCGACCTGGAGATGGGGTCTCGGCCGGCGACCCTATGATATTCTGTCTTCTCGACGATGGCGCAGACCAGGACCCTCCCGCGCATCTGTATCGCGCTGGGCCTGCCCGAAGTGGCAAGCCTCTTAAACCATGCGAAGCGGGAAGCCGAGGCTGGTGAGAACTTCCTCGAATGGCGCCTGGATTATCTGCACAATCCGCATCAGGGCGCCGAAGCCATTGCCGGCTTTCTGGAACATTTTCCTGAAATAACTATCCTGGCCACTTGCCGCCGGCACCAAAACCACGGGAAATTCAACGGCAGCATCGAGGAACAGCTCGCTATCCTGGATACTGCTGTTCGCCGCGGCGCGCAGTCTATCGATGTCGAAATCGAAAGCGCCGAGGCCGCACCCGAGCGGGTCCACCAGTTTCGGGGTCGCGCTCTCGTGATTGTGTCCTATCACAATTACGAAGCCACCCCGATCCTCGAAACCGTTCTGGAGCGCATGTCCAGAGTTTCTGCGGATGCCTACAAAATTGTTACTACGGCGCGCAAGCCGTCGGACAACCTGCGCGTTCTGGCGACCGCGCGGGCCCTCTCGCGTCGAAAGCTGGTGGTGCTCGCCATGGGCGAGTTGGGATTTCCTACGCGCGTGCTCGCGCCCGTCTTCGGTGGGCTGTACACCTATGCGGCGCCGATCTCGGTAGAGGGCACCGCCGCCGGACAGGTGTGTGCACGTCAGCTGCGCAACCTCTACCACGTTGAGAAACTCGGGAAGAATGCGAAGATTTACGGCGTCATAGCCGACCCGATCCGGCACTCGATTTCACCCGCTGTCCACAACCGCGCGTTTCACGCTCGCCGCATGGACGCGGTCTATCTGCCATTTCTCGTTTCGCCAGCCTATCTGCGGGATTTCTTCGCGATGGCCAGCCGCCTTCCGCTGTCGGGCTTCAGTGTCACGATTCCCCACAAGCAGAAGATCATCCGATACCTCGATACTGTCGATCCGCTGGCGCGGCGCATCGGTGCGGTGAATACGGTTTGGCGCAAGGGTGGAAAGTGGCGTGGCGCGAATACGGACGCAGCCGCGGTGACCGCCCCGCTACAACGCCTGATGCGGCTGAAAGACGCCTCGGTTCTGATCGTCGGGAACGGCGGCGCGGCGCGCGCGGCGGCGTGCGCACTCCAGGAGGCCGGGTCGAAGATCAGCCTGGTAGGCCGCAATACAGACAGGGTGCGGGCGCTCGCCAAAACCTGCGGCGCGGAAGCACTGGCTCGCGAACAGTTGAGCGGGCGCCGTTTCGATGTCGTCGTTCACGCCACACCTATCGGAATGTACCCGCACGTTGACGAGTGCTTCTTCAACGGCACGATTCCCGGCGAAGTGGTTCTCGATATGGTCTACAATCCTCTGGAGACTATGCTGATCCGGCGCGCCCGCGAAGAGGGTAAGACCGTCGCTCCGGGATTGGAGATGTTCCTGGAACAGGCCGTCCGGCAGTTCGAAATCTGGACTGGAGAGAGTGCGCCTCGCGTCGTCATGCAGAAGGCGGCGCTCGAAGCGCTCGAGCATGTGAAATGAAAGCCAAACTGACGCGCCGAAAACTGGCGCAAACCCTGCTTGGGGGAGCGGCGGTGGACGCCATCGCACAGACCATGACTCCTCCCACTCCCGATGCTGACCTTAAAGCCGCGCGCGACCGGCTGAAGGCCACCAGCGATACGCTGGCCGCGCAGAACGTTCCCCTGGACGTCGAGCCGGCGTTCCAGTTCAAGGCCTGAAATGGCGGACATCGGCAGCGACGTTTTCTTCGCCACTATCCCGGAGTTGAATGCGCATTTGAAGGCCGGCGACTTTTCGGCGGAGGACCTGGCTCGCGCCTTCGCCCGGCGCCTGGAACAGCTTGGTCCGCGATATAACGCACTCGCGCTGCCCTTGCCACAGGACGCCATCCGCAAAGGGCAAACGGTAGACAAAGACATCAAGCGCGGCCGCCTGCGCGGTCCGCTGCAGGGCATTCCGTATGGCGTCAAAGACCTGATCAGCTACGCCGGACATCCCACCACCTGGGGCGCCAAGCCATATGCCGGCCAGGTGTTCGACTACAATGCCACGGTCGTCGACAAGCTGGATGCGGTCGGCGCGGTAATCTGCGGAAAACTATCGACGGTGGAGCTGGCGGGCGGGGGCGGATACCGTTACCCGGCGGCTTCTTTGACCGGACCGGGGTTGAATCCTTGGGACCGCTCGCGCTGGTCGGGCGGGTCGTCCAGCGGACCGGGAGCCGCCGTTGCAGCCGGGTTAGTTCCGTTCGCCATTGGTTCGGAAACGTCGGGATCGATAGTTACTCCGGCGTCATATTGCGGTGTAACTGCTCTGCGGCCGACTTATGGGTTGGTCAGCCGGCATGGCGCCATGGCGCTTTCCTGGACTCTGGACAAGTTAGGGCCATTCGGACGAAGTGCGGAGGATTGCGGCCTCATCCTGCAAGTGATCGCCGGTAAAGACGGCAAGGATCCGGGCTCGGCCGGCAGGGGTTTCTACTACACGCCACAGTATTCGCGCCCGATGAAGGAGCTGAAGGCCGCTTACGCGCCTGTAGATTTCAACGAGCGCGCCGATGCGTCGGCGCGACCGGCGTTCGCTGAGGCGCTGCGAGTCCTCAAGGACACGGGATTGCAGGTCACGGAAATCCAGTGGCCGCAGATGCCCTATGGCGCCGTACTGTCGGCGATTTTGGCCGCCGAAGAGGCGTCCATTTTTGAGCCGCTGATCACGAGTGGAAAGGTCGACCAGCTCGCCGACCAGGCGCAGATCGCGGGCCTGAAGGCCGCCATGGATGTGCCGGCCAGAGACTACCTGAAGGCGCAACGCATCCGGCGCATGATGCAGGATCGGCTGCTGCGCCTTTTCGGCGAAGTGGATGTGTTGATCGCGCCGGGGCGCTCGGGTCCAGCGAGCAAGGTGACCGATCGGTTGGACGCCGGCGGCCCGCCGGGCGCGAGCGTTCAGGGCGGATTTCAGGGAATCATCCAGGCGGGCAACCTGGCCGGTCTGCCGGCGCTGGTTCTGCCGTGCGGTTTCGCGGAAAATCTGCCGGTCGCGTTGCAGCTGGTCGGTCCGCCATTTTCAGAGAATGCGCTGTTGGCCATGGGCCGCGAGTTCCAGGCGAAAACCGATTGGCACAAGCGTCGCCCACCAGGGGCAGCTTGATTACTGCGCCGGTTTGAACGGACTTCCCTCCGTGCATGCATGCGAGCCGGCTCGGACGGATTTGAAATCCTGCGTCTGCCCGCTCGGCCATTCGATTACCACCCGGTCCGCAGCCTCGCGCTTCCCCAACCCGAAAGTAAGCGTCAGCTCGGATTGGGACAAATAACTTGAGCCGGTCTTCACCACATGAGTTTGCGTCCCGTCCGGCGTAGTCACGCGAACCACTGCGCCGATCGCATCGCGATTGGATTTCGTTCCCGTCAGCTTGAGCCGCAATGAGCGATTCCCGTTGGTGAGGTCGTTGCGGTACAGGTACGCGGGACCCTGATTCGTAGTCACCAGCAAATCCAGATCGCCGTCGCGGTCGAAGTCGCCGGCAGCCAGGCCTCGCGCGACCTTGGCGTCGGCGAATCCTCCGCCCACTGCCGCCGCGATGTCGCGAAAGGAACCGCCGCTATTGAGGAACAAATGGGGCGGCTGGGCGTATCCCGCGTTGTGGCGAATATGCCGCACGGTCTCGTCGATGTGGCCGTTCACGGCCACCAGGTCCAGCCAGCCATCCAGGTTCAGGTCGGCGAAAATGCATCCGAAGCCCAGGCTTTCGCGCGAGGCCAGTCCGATTCCGGTCCTGGTTGCGGTGTCCGCAAACTGCCCCTGCCGCGCCGGACGGTACAGCGCCATCATTTCGTTGTCGAAGTTGGTGATCGCGATGCCCTCGCCGCCGGAATTGTCGAAATCGGCGGCATCAACGCCCATGCCCGCGCGCGCTTTCCCGTCCTCGCTGAACGCGATCCCGGCGCGCACACCGATCTCTTCGAATGCGCCGTCGCGGCGGTTGCGATACAGTTTGTTCGGCTGCGTGTCGTTGGCGACGAAAAAATCGGGCCAGCCGTCATGATCGAAATCGAGCAGCGCCAGGCCCAAAGATTTCGAGCTGGTGTCGAAGATGCCCGCCTTGGCCGTGACGTCCTCAAATGTTCCATTCCCGCGGTTCCGGAACAACCAGAGCGTCGCGCCATGATACGCTTCCGGCGTGCAATACGACTTGCGTTTGCCGTCTACGCTGCAGAATACGTCGTTTTCCTGCGTCCACTTCACGTAGTTGCACACCAGCAGGTCCAGCAGGCCGTCGCGGTCGTAGTCGAACCACATCGCCGAGGTACTGAAGCCGGTGCGTCCGCCTAGGCCGGCTTTTTGCGTCACATCCGTAAAATGGCCGCGGCCGTCATTCTGAAACAGGCGACTCTGGCCGACGGCTGTGACGAGGATGTCCGGGAACCCATCGTTGTTATAGTCGGCGACAGCCACTCCCATTCCGTACATCTCGACCGCCAGGCCAGCGCGCTCCGTAACATCAGTGAACCGGCCGTTGCGGTCATTGCGGTACAGCCGCATGGTGGACCGCTGGCGTTGGTGTCCGGGCCAATCCATGCCATTGACCAGGAGAATATCGAGCCAGCCATCGCCGTCGTAGTCGAGGAATGCACAGCCGGGGCCCATCGTTTCGGGAAGGTATTTGGCTCCGAACGCGCCGCTGTTGTGACGAAACTGGATCCCCGCCGCGGCGGTGATATCGGTCAGGTGGAATCCGGGATCGGCCGCCGGATTCGCCGCTCTGGAGCCGGCCGCAGTGGCTGCGCCCAGCAGGAACGAACGCCGGGTCACGCGATGCTCACGAGACCTGCGCGGATGGCGTAAACCACCAGCTCAGCCGTGTTGTGGATTTCGAGTGTCGCCATCAGGTTCGCGCGGTGCACGTTCACGGTGTTGGGACTCACCCCCAGCACCGCGGCGATTTCCTTGTTCGACTTCCCGTGCACGATGAGCTGCAGAATTTCCAGCTCGCGTGTGGTCAGTTCGCGCGCCGGAGGCGCCGCCTTCGGCAGATCGCCCAGGCGTGGATCGAGCACCTGGTCGCCGGCCGCGACGCGCTTGACCGCCTGTACCAGTTCAAGGTCCATCGCATTCTTGAGCAGATAACCGCGAGCGCCCGCTTCCAGGCACGTCACCACGTACGACGGCTCGGCGTGCATGCTGAGCATCAGCACCAGGGCGTCCGGATCGTTTTTGAGGATCTGCCGTGTCGCGACTGCGCCGTTCATACTTGGCAGCGCGAAATCCATGACGATCACATTGGGCTTCAATTTGCGGGCAGTCTCGACCGCTTCGTGGCCGTCGCCGGCTTCGCCCACCACGCGGATCGCGGGGTCTTCTTCCAGCAGCGCCCGAAATCCGCGGCGCACCAACATGTGGTCGTCCACCAGCATCACCGAAATCGGCGTTTCAGGCATGCACTTCCTCCAGAGGGACGGTCAATCGCACCAACACGCCGCCGCCCGAGCCCGGCAGAAACTCCACGCGCCCGTGCATCATCTCCGCACGTTCGCGCATCGAGACGAGGCCCATTCCCTTGCCGTTGCGATCCGCGAACCCGACGCCCTCATCTTCGATCTCGAGCACCGCCGCGGACGGCGCATAGCGAAGGCGCACGGTGGCGCGCGACGATTTGGCGTGTTTCGCGACGTTGTTCAGCGCCTCCTGCAGCACGCGGTACATGTGGGTGGCCATTGGGCCATTCAACTCGCGAGTCTCGCCGCTCTTCTCGTAGCGGACTTCGATGCCTGTCTGCTTCTGAAACCCCGGCAAGTACTGCTGCACGGCGCGTTCCAGTCCCAACTCGTCGAGAATCATCGGATGCAGCGCGTGCGACAAGCTGCGCACCTTTTCCAGCGTGTCCTGCACGATCTGCTGCAACTCGCGCAAGTCCTCGCGGGTCTGCGGGCGCTGCAGCATCACACCGAGAGCGGTGAGGATCTGGCCGAAATCGTCGTGGAGTTCGCGGGAAATGGAGCGAAACGCGTTCTCCTGGG
>Ga0335080_10006908_pt1 | contig 11741 bp, 10 predicted proteins | sample Lox_Sample_34_FD_206720 | JGI IMG/M metagenome (GOLD analysis project Ga0335080, IMG submission 206720) | Soil microbial communities from Loxahatchee National Wildlife Refuge, Florida, United States - Lox_Sample_3.4 | ecosystem: Environmental > Terrestrial > Soil > Wetlands | place: USA...
ACCGGCGCGCGCTCGCGCTCGGCGGTGACGACCCGAGGACCCTGGCCCTGATTGGCCAGGCGCTCTATTACCGCGCGTTCTCGCTGGAGCAGCAGGGGAAGCCCTCGCTCGAGGCAGTCCAGGAGGGTCTCACGGCGATGGAGCGGGCAGGGCGAATCGCCCCGGAAGATTCCGAGGTCCCCTTCGTCCGGTGCCTCCTCCATGCCTCCGAGGCGGATGCGCTTCAGCGCGCAGGTCAGCCGACGCCGGCGGCGCGGCGGGCCGCGGTCGATGCCGGGCGCCGGGCCCTGGAGATGCACACCGGACGGGGGACGCTCCTGCGCCCGATCGTCGCCCAGCAGCTGGTGCTCCTCGGCAAGGACGCGTGGCTGAACGGGGAGGACCCGCGCCCCCACTTCGACGCCGCCCGGAAGGCGTTCGACGAGGCGCTCCAGGCGATGCCGGGACAGCCGGCGCCGGTCGGGCAGTTCGCCAACTCGGTGGATGTCGAGTCGTCCATCCTCCTCGCGCTCGGCGAGGACCCCGGCCCCAAGCTGGAGGAGGCGGTGGCGAAGGTGCAGGAGGTCCTGGAGAAGCACCCCGGCCTCACCGCGATCGAGGCACTCGCCGCGGAGCTCCTCGTCGACGAGGCGCTCGCCGTCACCGAGCGGGGCGGAGATCCGACCGCGCTACTCTCGCGCGCGCGGCCCGGGCTCGAGCGTGCCGAGCGAGCAGCCCCCGAGGACATCGACGTCCAGGTTGCCATCGCCGGGCTCTCCATCGCGCGGGCCCGCTTTCTCATCGCCCAGGGGGCAGACCCATCCGCGGCGGTGCGCGAGGCGGAGCAGCGCCTCGGCGGCTTGAAGGAACGCGCGAGCGCCGACCTCGCGCAGGAGTTCCTCGGCCGGGCCGCGGTCGAGCGGGCGCGCTGGCTGGCACGGAGCGGGAAGTCCGCGAGCGCCGTGGCCCGGGAGGGGGCGGGGCACGTCCTCGAGGCGATGAGGACCCGGCCCCGGGACCCCGACCTGTGGGTGCTCCGCGCGCAGCTGGAGGCCTTCGCGGGGGACCCGGCGGCCGCGCGCGCGAGCCTGGACCGGGCCTGGGGAATCAATTCCCTCGTCAAGGCGGGGCCCGCCTCACGCGCGACCGAGGCCCTCCTCGCGAGCCGGTGACGGGCGTCTAGCCCTTTCCCGTCGCGGGGTTACCCGTCCGCGGGCGGGTGGCCCAGGCGGTTTCTCCGAAGCGCACCTGCCGGCGCCCGGCGCTCCCTTCCAGGCTTTCGCCCCAGGAGGAGAGACCGATGCGCACTCGACGTCCGTTCATGGCGGTGGTCCTGGGAGCGGGGGTAGCCCTGCTGGGAGGCTGCGGTACGTCCCCCGGCGGAGGGAACAACAACCAGAACGACGCCGGCTCCCAGTGCTCGATCAGCGGCGTGTCGCTCGCCGGGGACGCCGCGACCGTCGCCCCGGGCACCACGGTGAACCTGACCGCCAGCGTCACCCAGGCCGCGGGGTCGACCGGCTGCAACGGGGGGGTGGTCTGGGCGGTCAACCCGGATCGGGGCGGGCTTGCCGGCAACGGTCTCACCGCCACCTTCTCCAACGCCCAGACTGGCATCTACACCGTCTACGCCACCAGCAAGGACGACATCCGGAAGGCGGGCTCGTTCCAGGTGACCATCCAGACCGCCTCGAACGCGTGCGGCACGCCGAACGGGACCGTGGTCACCCACTCGGGGAACATCAACGCCGACGAGACCTGGGCGGGCAACGGGGTCACCCACTCGGTGACCGCGAACGTGCGGATCAACGCGCCGGCGACGGTCACCATCCAGCCCTGCGCCATCGTCTCCCTCGCCCAGGGCGTGGGGATCGACGTCGCGGGGGACACGACCGGGAACCAGACGGCGAAGCTCGTCGCTGCGGGGACCGACGATCAGACGGGGTTCGTCAGCTTCGTCCCGGCAGTGACCGGGAAGCCCTGGGGGATGATCCGCGGCTACAACCAGCTGTCGCTGGTCGAGCTGCACCACGCGGGTCTGCAGCAGGCAGGGGGAACGACCAGCTTCGACCGTTACTCGGCGATCCACATGGTTGGCCCGGGGCTGTTCGTCGACACCCCGGTCCCGGTTCTGACAGTGGACCACGTGGCCATCGATCATCCGGTGGGCGGCGGCATCTTCCTCGAATCGATGGCCGCGTTCGACCCGAGCTCGACCTGGGTGGGCATCGTGGCCCCGCAGGACCATCCCCTCGCGCTCCACCTGATGGCCGCGGGGAGCATCCCCCAGGTCATCCTCCAGCAGCTCCCGGCGGACAGCACTCCGTACAACGACGCGTACATCGTCCCCACCGCGCCGAACATCATCAAGGACACCACCATCACCGGGAACATCCCCCTGTACCTCGAGCAGTCGGTCAACGTCATCGACAGCAGCGCGAGTCCCAACCCGCTCGGGGTCACGTTGACCATGCAGGCGGGGGCCGAGCTGCGCTTCAAGCCGGGCGCGAACCTCCGGATGATCTTCGGGGGGCGCGGCAATCCGCCCAACGATCCCGTCGGCCGCCTCATCGCCCTGGGCACGGCCACCGCTCCGATCCGGTTCACCTCCGCGGCGGCCGTACCCGCGGCGGGAGACTGGGCGGGGCTCCAGCTGGCCACCTCGGACAACTCGCAGATGGCCTTCAACATCATCGAGTACGCCGGCGGATTCAGCGGCGTGGTCTCGAACAACTGCCGGCCCGTGAACACCTCGGACAACGCCGCGCTGATCATCGGCGGCCCTGACTACACTCCGCCGGGGAGCGTGATCGTGAGCAGCATCATCCAGTTCAGCGCCGGGCACGGAATCGACGCCACCTGGGAGAACGGAACGCCGAACGACCCGGACTTGGCCGGCTCGGGCAACGGGAACGTCTTCGACTCCATCGCCGGCTGCAAGCAGACCTTCAACGGACTCATCCCCGGCGCCGGCGACTGCCCGCAGGGCGGCGGCTGCACCGAGCAGTAGCTCTAGGCGACGGTCCTCGCCGAGATGGTGGTCGGCAGGCGGCGCATGTCCTCGACGACCTGCGCCGCCACGTTCGAGTCGAGGTCCATGATCAGGTAGCCGATCGCCGCGTTGGTGGAGAGGACCTGGGCATGAATGTTCGCTTCCCGGTCGGAGACGATGCGGTTCAGGTCGCGGAGCACGCCGGGCACGTTCTGGTGGACGTTGATCAGCCGCCAGGTGCCCGGCGTCCGCGCCAGCTCCACCGGGGGGAAGTTGACCGATCCCACCGTGGTCCCGGTCGAGGCGAACCGGGAGAGGGCCACCGACACCTCGCGACCGATCGCCTCCTGGGCCTCGAGCGTGGAGCCGCCGATGTGCGGGGTCATCACGACGTTGGGGAGCCCGCGCAGCGTGCTCTGGAAGCCCTCGGCGCTGTTGCCCTCCGGCTCCTCCGGGTAGACGTCCACCGCCGCGCCGTCCAGCCGCTTCTCGCGGATGGCCTGCGCCAGCGCCTCGAGGTCGACCACCGTCCCCCGGCTGGCGTTGATCAGGGACGCGCCCTTCTTCATCCGCGCGAGCTGCGCCGCCCCGATCATCCCGCGGGTCTGCGGGGTCTCCGGGACGTGGAGGGTGACGAAGTCACTCTGCTCGAGGAGCGTGTCGAGCGACTTCACCGGCTGCGAGTTCCCCAGCGGGAGCTTGGACGAGGTGTCGTGGAACACGACCTTCATCCCCAGGTCCTCGGCGAGGATCGACACCTGGCTCCCGATGTGCCCGTAGCCAACGACCCCCAGCGTCTTGCCCCGGACCTCGCGCGAGCCGGTCGAGACCTTCCTCCACACACCCTGGTGCATCTCCCGCGAGCGGTCGCCCAGGTGGCGGGAGAGCATGACGATCTCGGCGATCACCATCTCCGCGACGCTGCGGGTGTTGGAGAAGGGGGCGTTGAAGACGGCGACGCCGCGCTTCATCGCCTGTTCGAGGGCGATCTGGTTGGTGCCGATGCAGAACGCCCCGACGGCGATCAGGGAATCCGCGGCCTCCAGGACCTTCCGGGTCACCTGGGTCTTGCTGCGGATGCCGACGAGGTGAATGCCCTTCAGCCTCTCGGCGAGCTGGTCCTCCTTCAGCGCGCCCTCCGCGCGCAGGACCTCGAGCCCCTCGGCCTCCAGCAGTTCATCGGCCACGGGGTGGATCGACTCGAGCAGCAAGATCTTGAGCTTCGACATGGACTCATCGAGCCTAACCATCCGCTCGCGCTTCCGACACACTTTCCCTGGCAGGAGAGACGCGCCATGCGAAGCCCACCCCTGGTTCTTCAGTTCGGCTTGGCCCTCCTGGTAGCGCTGCTCACCGGCTGCGGTGGTGGCAACGGGAAGGGCTGCCAGAACGCGTGCACCGGCGGGGCCACGCAGTGCTCCGGACTTCAGGTCCAGACCTGCGCCGCCGACAGCTCGGGCTGCCTCGCCTGGTCCACGCCGGCGGCGTGCCCGGGAACCCTGTCCTGCAACGCGACCCACGGAACCTGCATCGACCACCAGGTCACCATCGCCTGGACCGCCAACCACGAGGCCGGGGTGAACGGCGCGGGCGGCGGGTACCAGGTCTCGATCACCGGCCAGCCCACCATCGACGTCCCGTATGCGTCGGGGCCGTCGGCTCCCACGTCGACGGTCGCCCACCTCCCGACCGGCTCCTACTCGGTGACGGTGAAGGCCTACGCGGCGCTCGACCGGCAGGGCGGCACGACCGGCAACTCGAGCGCCGCGTCGCAGCCGGTCCCGATCACCGTTCCGTGAGCCCGAGGAGAACGCCCATGACGACCCGATCCGTGGTCCTGGCTCTCGCGCTGTCCCTCCTCGTGGGCGGAGGGGCGCGCGCAGCGTCCCCTCGCGCCCTCTCCCTCGCCGGCGCCCGCGGGCTGTACGTGCCCGACGAGATCCTGGTGCAGTTCAGGGAAGGGGTGAGCTCCCGCGCGCGGTTCGCCGCGGTGGCGGCACGCGGGCACGAGCTCGCGGCGACGCTCTCCTGGCCCAGCTGGGCGAGGGTGAAGGTGCAGCCCGGACAGAGCGTCGAGGCAGCGGTGGGCTCCTACCGCGGCGATCCGGCCGTCGCCCTCGCGCAGCCGAACTTCCTCTACCGCGCCACCACGGTCCCCGACGATCCGGGGTATGCACAGCAGTGGGGGCTGAAGAACACCGGGCAGACCATCACCGCCGACAACACGCAGCCACCCGGCTCGGCGCTCGAGTACACCACCGACAATCCGGGAACCCCCGCCGACGACCTGAACGTCGAGCATGCCTGGGACCACATCACCGACTGCAGCGCGACCGTGGTGGCAGTGGTCGACAGCGGGGTGAACTACGGCCACCAGGATCTGGCGGCGAACATGTGGAACGGCGGCGCCTCGTTCCCCAACCACGGATACAACTACGTCGACGGAAACGCCGACCCGATGGATTTGAACGGCCACGGCACGCACGTGGCGGGGACGATCGGCGCCGTGGGGAACAACGCCCTCGGCGTCGTGGGGGTGTGCTGGAAGGCGCAGATCATGGCCGTCCGCGTCCTGGACGCCACCGGGGTGGGCTCGAGCGCGCAGATCCTCCAGGGCATCGACTTCGCCGTGCAGCACGGGGCCAAGGTCATCAACATGAGCCTCGGGGGCAACGGGGCGTTCGACCAGGCCTACAGCGACGCGATCACGGCGGCGCAGGCCGCCGACGTCCTGGTGGTCGTGGCGGCGGGCAACGACGGGGTGGACAACGACAGCGGGACCGCGCCGACCTACCCCTGCAACTTCACCCAGCAGAACCTGCTCTGCGTGGCCGCGCTCGACCAGAGCTACCAGCTGGCGAGCTTCTCCAACTGGGGCGCGATCAGCGTGGACGTCGGCGCGCCGGGGACGAACGTCCTCAGCACCTGGGCCGGGACCAGCGGCCAGATCACCGATCCTCTGAACACCGGCTGGACCGGGAGCACCACGACCGCCGGTGGCTGGACCTACGGGACGCCGGGCGGGACCGCATGCCTCGTCGATCCCTCGAGCTATCCGGACGGCCAGTACGCGCAGAACACGGACGATCGCGCTTACAAGGTGTTCGACGTCTCGGGCGCGTCGGTGGTGGTCGCCGAGATCGCCTTCGCGGTCGACGTGGCGAACGGCGACTACTTCCGCGGCGCCTGCAACGGTGCCGGGGGCGACCCCTTCGCCGCGGGGACCACCCTCGGCGCCATCACCAACATGGCCACCTATCCCAGGCTCCAGACCGCGAACATCGACGTCACCTCCTGCGCCAGCGCCGCCGCCAGCTTCGGCTTCCAGCTCCAGTCGGGCGCGTCCAGCGCGCGCGGGGTGGCGGTCTGTGGCCTGACCTTCAAGGGTCTGGTCACGAACGCCACCAGCTACAACACCATCGCCGGGACCTCGATGGCGACCCCGGCCACCGCGGGCGTGGCGACCCTGCTCCGGGCCTACAACCCGAGCTACACCTACTCGGACACGGTCACCGCCATCATGCTGGCGGGGCGCCCGGTGCCGGCGCTCTCCGGCAAGACCACCACCGGGAACGCGGTCGACGCGATGCTCTCGCTGGCGTACATCCACACGCCGACCGGCGTGACCGCGAACGTGCAGTAGGAGGACGGGATGTACCGGGTGCTCGGAGCGATCGCTGCCTGCCTGCTTGCCGTCTCGGGGCTCGCCTGTGCCTCGGGCTCGACCGCGACCTCGCCGCCCGCGCCGTCCCCGGGCCCGGAGGACCCGACGGTGGACCAGGACCGTGTTCGCGGTGAGTACATCGTCAAGCTGGCGCCCGGTGCGGACCCGGCTGCCGTGAGCGACGTCTTCGGACGCTTCGGGGTCCAGCGGGTCCAGTCCCTGGGCGGGGCGCTCTACCTCGTCACCCTGTCCGGCGACCCCGGCCCGCGGGCGCTGGAGGAGGCTCGCCAGGGAGACGCGCGCATCGCCTCGGTGCAGCCCAACTACCGGTACCGCGGGACGGGCCAGTAGCGGGCGCCCGGCCGGGCTACATCGCGCGAAGGAGCAGCTCGAGCCCCGCCACGGCCGCGACGAGCCCGCCACCGACGCGGACGAGCAGTGTGGCGCGCGCCTCGTTCCGGAGCCCGTCGGCACGGCCGAGCGCGCGCTCGAGACGGACGAGGAGCCGGAGGACGAAGCGAGGGAAGAAGGCGACGATCGCTCCGGCGATGGCAACGAGCGCGGGCGTCGTCAGGTCCACTGCAGTGCCCAGGGGGGGACTCGAACCCCCACGCCTTGCGGCGCCACCCCCTCAAGATGGTGTGTCTACCAGTTCCACCACCTGGGCTTGAAACGAGGACCGCCTACCTATCAGGGCAGCCCCACGCTTTCCAGCCCCCCGGTGGCGAGCCACACCGCGAGCGGTACGAGCACGTTGTCCGTCGCGCGCGGCGCCACCGCCTCGGCCAGGGCAGCGGCGACGCCCGCGCCGAGGACGCGCATCCACGGGAGTGGCACACCGAAGACCGCTCCCGCGAGCGCGGTCCCGAGCGCGGCGAAGCACGCCACCGCCACCGAGCCCTCGAGGCTCTTCGCCTTCGCCCAGGGGACCCGGGCGCGGTGGCGACCCCACCGCCGTCCGATCAGCCCGCCGATTCCATCCCCGAGCGCCAGCGCGAGGAGCGCCGCCGCTGCGGGGAAGGGTGCATGGCCGAGCAGCCCAACGGCGGTGAGCACGGCGGCCGAGAGCCCGTAGAGGACGAGCCCGGACCACGCCTCGCCCTCGCCCGAGAGTGCGCGCTCGAGGCTCCGGGCGACACCGGCACGGCGGGCGAGCAGCGGGACCGAGGCCAGCAGCGCGAAGCCGGCCACGGCGACGACCACCGGCGGCCCGGGCGACCGCCACGCGCTCCATCCCAGCGGCCATGCGCCGGCGCCGACGTGCAGGACGTCACGGACGGAGGTCCGGGGAAGGCCGCGCCCGGCGAGCCAGAGGCAGGCGCCGAGCCCCGCGGCGAGGACCCCCGACCAGACGAGAACGAGCAGCCCGTCGTGCATGGCCCGAGCCTGCCGCGCCGAGCGTCCGATTCCGATCCCGATCTTGCAGATGGGTACCAGATCGAGACGTCTTCGCCGTGCGCGCCCTCCGCTCGCCCGGGACCGTCCGGAAAGGATTCCCACCTTCGATGCGGGTACCTCCTCGAGACGGGACGATTACTTCTGCGCGGGCGCGGCAGGAGCGGGGAGGGTCACCGGGGCAGGCTCCGCGCCGCTCGCCCCGGGGGCAGCCTGCGGGGATGCCGCCGACGCCGGAGCAGGAGCCGCGGCGGGCGGGGGAGGCTTCGCCGCCGCCTTCGCCGCCACGCTGCTGGTCACCGAGCTCCGCACTCCCACGAACGACAGGCCGAGCGAGGTGAGGAAGAAGAGTCCGGCGCAGACCGCGGTCAGCTTGCTGAGGAAGGTCACCGCTCCGCGGCCGCCGAAGGCCGACGTCGCCGCGCCACCGCCGAGCGCCGCGCCCATCCCGGCATCCTTCCCCGGCTGGAGGAGGATGACGAAGATCATGAACACGCAGAGCAGCACGTGGACGGCGGTAAAGAAGGCGATCATGGCGTTCGGAGAAAGAAGGCGGCGCACCCTAGCGGGCAGCCACCTCCCGTGGCAAGTCGGCGCCTACCCCGCGGCGGCGATGATGGCGAGGAACTCCTGCGCCTTGAGGCTCGCTCCACCGACCAGCGCCCCGTCGACGTCCGCCTGTGCCATCAGCTCGGCCGCGTTGTCCGCCTTCACCGAGCCGCCATAGAGGATGCGCACCGACTCGCCCACCGGCCGGCCGAAGAGCCGCACCAGCGCCTCGCGGACGTGGGCGTGGACCTCCTGGGCCTGCGCCGGCGTGGCGTTGCGCCCCGTACCGATGGCCCACACCGGCTCGTAGGCCAGCACCACGTGCGCCATCTCCTCCACCGCCACCCCGGTGAGGCTGCCGTGCAGCTGGTTGGTGCACACCTCGAGCGTCCTCCCGCCGTCGCGCTCGGAGAGCGTCTCGCCGATGCAGACCACCGGGCGGAGGCCCCCGTGGAGCGCCGCGCGTGCCTTCTTGCTCACCATGGCGTCGGTCTCGCCGAAGAGCTGGCGCCGCTCGGAGTGGCCGACGATGACGTGGCTGCAGCCCAGCGCCTTCAGCATCCCGACCGAGATCTCCCCGGTGAACGCGCCCTGGCCCTCCCAGTGCACGTTCTGGGCGCCGAGCGCGATCCCGCTGCCCTCCAGCGCACGGGCTGCCGGCTCGAGCGCGGTGTACGGCGGCGCCACCATCACCTCGGCACGTCCCGGGGAGTGGCCGTCCCGCAGCTGCTGGATCAGCTCCACCGCCTCCGGCCCCGTCCGGTGCATCTTCCAGTTGCCGGCCACCAGCGGCCGGCGGCGTGACGAGGTCATTCGCCCTCCGGTGCTCAGGACTCGAGCGCCTTCACTCCCGGCAGCTCCTTGCCCTCGAGGAATTCCAGGGAGGCTCCGCCGCCGGTCGACACGTGCGACATCTTCTTCGCCAGCCCGAACTCGTGCACCGCCGCGGCGCTGTCACCGCCACCCACGACGGTGGTGGCGTCGCGGAGCCCGGCGATCGTCTCGGCCACCGCCCGGGTCCCGGCGGCGAAGGCCGGCACCTCGAACAGCCCCATCGGTCCGTTCCAGAGGACGGTGTGCGCCGGTCGGAGGTGCTCGGCGAAGAGCGCCCGGGTCCGGGGGCCGATGTCGAGGCCCATGAGCTCGGTCGGCAGCGCCCGGTCCTTCACCTCGCGGATGGGACCGCTGCCGCTCGGATCGGTGCTCGCGATGTGGTCGATGGGGAGCACCACCGCCTTGCCCAGCCGCTCGGCGGCCTCGAGTGCGCGGCGGGCCACGTCCAGCTTGTCCGCCTCGACGCGGCTCTTCCCCACCTCGACGCCCTGCGCCTTGAGGAAGGTGTAGGCCATGGCGCCGCCGACCAGGAGCGAGCTCACCCGGGGAAGGAGGTTCTCGATGACCTTGATCTTGTCCGAGACCTTGGCGCCCCCGAGCACGGCGACGTAGGGCATCGCCGGCGACTTCAGCAGTCTCCCGAGGAACTCCAGCTCCTTCACCATGAGGTAGCCGGCGGCCCGCTCCTTCACGAAGGCCGCCATCCCCGCCGTCGAGGCGTGGGCGCGGTGAGCGGTCCCGAAGGCATCCATCACCCACACGTCGGCGTTCTCGGCCAGCGCGCGGGCGAAGGCGGGATCGTTCGCCTCCTCTTCCTTGTGGAAGCGGAGGTTCTCCAGCAGGACGACCTGGGTGGGGGTCTGGTCCTTGACCATCTTCCGCACCCCGTCGCCCACGCAGTCGTCGGCGAGGAGCACCTCGTGAGGCTTGCCGAGCAGCTCGGAAAGCACCCGCGCCGCCGGCTCGAGCGACAGCTTCGGGTCCACTCCCTTCGGACGGCCGAGGTGCGACGCCACGATGAGCTTGCCGCCCATCTGCAGCACCCGCCTGAGCGTCGGGAGCGCCTCGCGGATGCGCGTGTCGTCGGTGACTCGCTGCTGGTCGTCCAGGGGAACGTTGAAGTCCACCCGGACGAAGACCCGCTTCCCGGTCAGCTGCAGATCGTCGATGGAGCGGAACATGGCCCCTCCGCGCGCTGGACTACCCCTTCGACTGAACGAGCTTGGTCAGGTCCACCATGCGGTTGCTGAAGCCCCACTCGTTGTCGTACCAGGACATCACCTTGGCGAGGTTCCCCTCGATGACGAAGGTGTTGGTCCCGTCGACGATGGCCGAGTGCGGGTTGCCGTTGTAGTCGACCGAGACCGTCTCCGCCTCGCTGTACTCCAGGACGTTCCGCAGGGGCCCCTCGGCGGCCTTCCGGAAGGCGCCGTTGATCTCCTCGGGGGTGGCCTTCTTCCCGAGCACCACCGTCAGGTCCACCAGGCTCACGTTCGGGGTCGGCACCCGGACGCTCACCCCGTGCATCTTGCCCTTCAGCGCGGGGATGACCTCGCCGATCGACTTCGCCGCGCCGGTGCTGGTGGGGATCATCGACAGTGCCGCGGCGCGCGCCCGGCGCAGGTCCTTGTGGGTGAGATCCAGGATGCGCTGGTCGTTGGTGTAGCTGTGCACGGTGGTCATCAGGCCCTTCTCGATGCCGAAGGCGTCGAGGAGGACCTTCGCCGTGGGCGCCAGGCAGTTGGTGGTGCACGAGGCGGCGGAGAGGATCTGGTGCTTGCCGGAGTCGTAGATCGCGTCGTTGACCCCGATGGCGATGGTCACGTCCGGGCCCTTCGCCGGCGCCGAGATGATCACCTTCTTCGCTCCGGCTGCCAGGTGGTGGCTCGCGCCCTCGCGGTCGGCGAAGCGGCCGGTGCACTCGAGCACCAGGTCCACGCCCAGGGCCTTCCAGGGCAGCTTGGTCGGATCCTTCTCGGCGGTGAAGGCGATGGTCTTCCCGTCGACGGTCATCGACTTGTCGGTCGCCGAGACCTGGCCGGGGAACGTGCGGTGCACGGAGTCGTACTTGAAGAGGTGGGCCATGGTCTTGGGCGCGTCGAGATCGTTGATGGCGACGAACTCGATGTTCTCCTTCCGCGCCAGCGCCGCCCGGAGGATGCAGCGTCCGATCCGCCCGAAACCGTTGATCGCGACTTTCATGGTGGCCATGAGGCGGTCGTCTAGGAGAAGCGGGCCCGGAATTCAACGCTCGGGGGTACACGCGTTGACTGCTTCCCCGCCCGGGATGGACTCTGTACTTCTAGCCCTCTGCAGATGACCGCTCCT
>Ga0335080_10006909_pt1 | contig 11741 bp, 8 predicted proteins | sample Lox_Sample_34_FD_206720 | JGI IMG/M metagenome (GOLD analysis project Ga0335080, IMG submission 206720) | Soil microbial communities from Loxahatchee National Wildlife Refuge, Florida, United States - Lox_Sample_3.4 | ecosystem: Environmental > Terrestrial > Soil > Wetlands | place: USA: Florida...
GCCGAGACACAGAAAACAAAGTACTTGCGATTATGGATTACGAATTTTTCAGGAAGCAAGCGTACCGGGGTACTGGTGGCTAAAGAGACAGCGGGGCGGGGGTAACCGATTCAGTACAAGAATTCACGACCAAAAGGGCAGCCTTTCCTGGGAGTGCGAGCGGTTGGACGGGCTCCAGGCGATTCGCTAAACTGAAGTTTTTGAGAGGACCAAGAGAAGCTTCTATGGACAGCCGATCAGCAGCGAGCCCGGACAGCGGCATACGGGTGCGGTTTGCGCCATCCCCGACGGGCTACCTGCACGTGGGGGGCGCGAGAACGGCGCTATTTAACTGGCTCTTTGCGCGGCGGCAGGGCGGGACAATGATTCTGCGGATTGAGGACACCGACGCCGAGCGCAACAAGCCGGAGCTGGTGGACGGAATCATTGAAGGCCTGAAATGGCTGGGCGTGGACTGGGACGAGGGGCCGTTTTATCAGTCCCAGCGGACAGAGCTGTACCGCGCGGCGGCCAAGAAGTGCCTGGCCAATGGCAGCGCGTTTCTGTGTACCTGCGCCGCAGAGAAGTACGCCGGCGGGGACCACGCGGAGGAGGGCGAGGAGGCCAAAGTCCGGCGCATCTCGCGATGCTCGTGCCGCGACGGCAAGCCCTCGAACCCAGGTGCCAAACCGGCGATCCGGTTTCGTGTGCCAGTGGGCGGAATCACAAAGTTTCAGGATGCTGTATTCGGCGAGCGGGAGTTTTCGAACGATGAGATCGAGGATTTCGTGCTGCTGCGGTCGGGGAAGGGCGAGGAGGAGTTCGGGCTGCCCACATATCAGATGAGCGTGGTAGTAGACGACATCGACATGCGGATCACTCACGTGATTCGCGGCGCGGACCACATTTCGAATACGCCAAAGCAGGTGCTGTTGTATGGAGCGCTGGGCGCCGGGATTCCACTGTTTGCGCACGTGCCGTTGATCCTGGGGCCGGACAAGTCGCGTCTTTCGAAGCGGCATGGCGCCACGGACGTCAACCTGTATCGCAAGGAAGGGTTTCTGCCGGAGGCGTTCCGGAATTTCCTGGCGCTACTGGGCTGGTCGGCGGGCGGGGACGAGGAGTTCCTGCGAACCACGGATTTGCTCGCGAAGTTTTCGCTGGAGGGCGTGAGCCGGACGAACGGTGTTTTCGACCGGGCGAAGTTGGAGTGGTTCAACACGCAATATTTGCAAAAACTGCCGATTGAGGATTTGCTGCCGGAAGTGGAAGCCGAGCTGAAGCAGAGCGGACTGTGGAAGGCGGAGTGGGCTGCCGGCGAGGGCCACGCGTGGTTCTCGAAGACCGTCGATCTGCTGCGTCCACGAGTCCGATTGCTGCCTGATTTTTCGACGTGGTCGCGGGCGTTTTTCAGCGATGAGTTCACACGCGATGCAGCGGCCAAGGAGAAGTTCTGGAAGGACGCGAAGGTTCCGTCGCTGCTGGCGAACCTCGCCGATGGGCTCGGGGCAATTGGAGAGTGGAATCACGATGCTTGCGACCACGCCACACGGGCGGTGGCCGAGGCAGGCGGAGTGAAAGCAGGCTTGCTGATCAATGCGACGCGCGTGGCCATCGTTGGGCAGGCAGTTGCACCGCCGCTGTTCGACACGATGGTGGTGCTGGGCCAGGAGCGCGTAGTTCGGCGGTTACGCGATGCGCTCCAGGAGATTCCAGTCTAGATGCGTGCAGCGTGTTTCGCAGCGATGCGTTCCCTCCTGAGTTGCGTCACCTGATGGCGACGAACCATGCTCAGTGGCGATCGTGCCGCCAGCGCCAGTAGTCGTTCTGCTCCTGTACGCTCAGCGAAGTCCACTCACGGTAGGGTGCGTGGCGATCTTCCCAATACAGGTGGTAGTAGCGATCTTCACCGCTATTCCAGCGATGGTAGTCGCGGTGTTCGGCGTCGTAATAGCGAACCGTCGTGTAGCAGCCGGCTGCGAACAAAGGAGCGACAGCGGCAGCAAGAAGAAGCGAGCCGAAGCGAAATTTTGTTGTGCGCATGTTGCGATGTCTCCTCTCGAAGAAGTTCGTTCCGCGCGCGGATGGGCCGTGCGAACGCCTGGCGCTATCCTTAAACGACTTGGACCCCAAGTACGCGGCTCTTTGGTGCAAAGGAGATGCCAGACGGGCCAGAGGCTCGTTAAGTCCCCAACGCTCTTTAGCTTAGAGGCGATTTGCGCGCGCACTCCCTACGGCGAGCGCTGATGAATACGGCAATTCTTACTCTGTCGCTCCGCCGCTTACCAGTTCTAAGCCATGCGTTTTTCTCGACACAATCTCAGTGTTTTTCTGTAGAGCACCGCATGGCACGGCCAACGGCAGCAGGTAAGCAGCGTGTTTGCGGCACGGTCACGAATTCTTTTTTTGAGCTAGAGTCGCGCAACAGCGCAAATGCTACTGCGCCTTGAAGATATCTGCGTGAGCCGGCTTGGACTCGGAAGCCGCAGCTGCGACGTTGACTACAACTTCGACGTTAAGGGTTGCGGGAGGCAGGCACAGCTCGGTGCTGCAGGCCTGGTAGCGCAACTTGAGCGGAATCTTCTGCGCGCCGAGCGGAGCGGCGGCCAAAATTTTCAGGGGCATCTTGAGGACGACGGTTCCTTGATAGACGTTGAGCGGGTCTTTCGAGAACGTGAACTTTTCGAGCTTGCCCTTCGGATAAGCGACTTCACCCGCGGAAAAGCCCGCGGGAATTTCAGACTTGAGATCCGTGGCGATCAGGTATTCGGCAGACTTTTCGCGGGCGTTGACGTGAAAGCCTGGGCGAATCTTCATGACAACGGCGATTTGCGCGGTGCTGCCGCGTCCGGCCGGATCAAGCGACACGTAAGCGCCAGGGGAAACGACGTCCTTGCCAGAGGGGACCTGTGCGGACTGAGAAGGCGAAACACTGAGGAGCACGGCGGCTGCTAGCAAAACGGCTGCGGAACCAACCAGGCCAAAGAAAGAGAATGCCCGGGCCCGGCGGCGCGCCAGCGGAAGAGAATCGACATTGAGCTTCATACGGTGACCTGCTCCCCCAATTGCTGCGAGATGACCCGGCTCATGACCGAACAGAGGTCTTCGCCAGTCTTTTCCAGGACGAAAGCGTTGCGAGCAGCCGACCAGCCCAGCTTGAAGCTGGTGGAGAGCGCAGAAATCCAGATTTCGCGGACGGGCGTGTTCGGCGAAATCACGAATTTCGCTTCTTCCGGCTCTTCGAAGAGGACTTCCAGCTTGCCGCTTTCGCCTTCCACGTCAAAGCCGTGCGCGTCCCCAAGGGTGAGAAGCCGCTTCTTCAGATCCTCGAAAGCGGCGTCGGCTTTGCGCTGAAAGTCCTTTTCCTCAAGCATGAAACCAGCCTACAGAAACAACGGGTTTCGAAGCAAGCTGGGCCACCATGCGACTGGTCCTGCCGGGCGTGCCAAATCGGGACTCACTGGGCCTGACTAGGCACGCACATCGGGAAAAGTACTATTGACCCGATGGGCGGTCGGTTCTACCTTGGATATGGAACTTTTAGCTTGTTCTGGGCGCCTCAGTCCCCCGGTTTGAGAGGTCACGCCATGCCCGCAAAATCGCTGGAAACTCCGGTCATTGATTCCCTGGAAAGCCGCTGGGCCAAGCTGCGCACGCATAAGCGGATTATTTCGAGGGTCAAGCTGCAACTGGAATGGGAAGACGGTCCGGCGAAACGCACGGCGAATGCGGTGACTGTGGATGTGAGCCATTCGGGCTGCATGGCGGTGGTGGGAGCCGACCTGCCGCTGCGGCAGCGCGTGAGCATTGTGAACCCCGCCTCGGGCCGCAAAGCCAGCGCGCAAGTGGTGTGGCGCGATCACGAAGCGTGGGACGTCGGGCTGGAGCTGGAGAAGCCCGACCCGTCATTTTGGGGATTGTAGAAGTCCTTCCGCTCCTGAGTCCTTCAAGGTAGCCGCTATCCAAAGCGCGGCAAGAGCCCCGGCAAATACGTCCATCGTGTAGTGTGCGCGCAGGACAAGCACCGTCGTAACTTCAAAGAGCACGATCAGCCAAGCGAAAACGGTCAGCCACGAGCGCCGGAGACGAGCCAGCTCGGTTGCTCCGTAGACGGCAATCGCCGTGTGTGCGGAGAAGAAGAAATCCGTGGATACGCTGTAGGTAACGAAAAGCGACGGAAAGCCGGGAGCGTGCCAGATCATGCCCACGGGCGGCGGCAGCGCACAAAGCGCCTGGGTCACCTGGCGCAGGGCCATTAGGAGAACAAGGCCGAGGAAGGGACGAGCACGCGCAACAAGGAGCCAAGAGCCGATGAGAAAGAGCGCGAAGGCGTCGATGAAGGCCGAGCTGGTGATCAGCAAGGCGTTGGCGGCGTGCGGCGAGGCAGCGAAATAGGCGTTGAGGTCGGTGGTCCATGCGTGCAGCTTGTCGCCCACGGCGCCGCTGACGGCAGGCCGGGCGCCGAGCAGGGATTGTGTCCAGAACCAGACTCCGAGGAAAACGCCAATGATGGCAAGGCGCAGGAGAAACCCGCGCCACGTTTTCGCAAAGAGAACGGCTGGCATCAGGACGAGCTTTGCAACGCGATCTCTCGGGCCTTGCGCAGGTCGAGCTTGCCGGTTCCGAGATAAGGCAGCGCTTCGATGCGGATGAACTGGTCGGGCTTGGGGCGCCAGAGGGCGGGCAGCTCCGCTTTGCCAAGTTTCTCGAGGACGTCTTCGAGCTGTGGATCATCGAGCGTGTGCAGAACCATCAGGCGCTCGCCCTTCTTTTCGTCGGGGACGGAAGTAACGACGAAGGTCTGTTCGGTGGCGCCGGCGAGTTCCTGAAGCAGGTCCTCTACTTTGATATGGGGGACCATTTCGCCGCCGATTTTGCTGAACCGCGTGAGACGGTCGGTGATGCGCAGGAAGCCGTCTTCGTCGGAAGCAGCAATGTCGCCGGTGTTGTACCAGCCATCAACGAGGACTTCGGCAGTCTTTTCGGGCTTGTGCAGATAGCCGCGCATGACGTTAGGTCCGCGGACGAGTAGCAATCCGGGTTGATCGATACCGAGCGGTTGCAGGGATTCGGGATCGACGATTTTCACGGTGATGCCGGGCAACGGGTGGCCGATGGTGCCGCGTTTTGCGCCGACCTGGCGAAATGCCGCCGCGCGAAAGTCGGTGCGATTCACGGAAACGACCGGTGAGCACTCCGTGCTGCCGTAGCCTTCGAGCGGACGGATGCCGAAACGATCCTCGAACGCTTGCGAAATGCGTTCAGGGAGTTTTTCCGCGCCAGCCATCACGAAACGAAGACTGCCGAAATCTTCCGGTTCGCACCGGCGCGTGTAAGCATTCAGGAAAGTGGGCGTGGCGAGCAACATGGTGACATTGAAGGTCCGAATCAGCGCCCCGATGACGCGCGAATCGAGCGGATTCGGATGAAAGACTACGCCGATGCCGGTGGCAGCGGGAAGGCAGAGCGTGCCCGTGAAGCCGAAAGAATGGAAAAACGGCAGGATGCCAAGGATGCGGTCGTCATGGTGGACCGCGAAGACCTGGTTGAGCTGCTCGACGTTGGATGCGACGTTGTAATGCGTCAGGATCACGCCCTTGGGATCGCCGGTCGAGCCGCTTGAAAAAATGATGGTCGCGATGTCGTCGAGCGCCGGGCGGCGCACGCATCCGGCGAATCTCATGAGCAATCGCCAGGGCAGGAGAACTGCCGCGAGCGCCACGCCAAGTTTCTCGCCGCCGCTCGGATCTTTGCTGATGTCTTCGATAAAGAGAGATTCTCCGGGGGGCTGCACTTTCACTTTTTCCAGAAAGATACGCGCGGTGATGACCGTTTTCAGATCGCACTGCTTCGCGCACGAAGCGAGGACTTCATTGGAGGCCGTGTAGTTGAGGTTGACGGGCACTTTGCCGAGCAGCATGGCCGCGAGATTGACCAGAGCGGCGGGAACGGAAGGCGGCAGGAGGATGCCGACCATATCCTGGCCTTCCCAATGTTTACGCAAGCGGCGCGCGAGAAGGACGGCGCCGCTGAGCGCGGCAAAATAGCTGACCTTGGGGCGCTGGCCGTCCGCCATGGCGAGGCGACGCGGATGGCGGCGCGCCGTATGAATGAAAGACTGCGGCAACGTCTGGATAGACTTTTTGCGGCGATCGAAGGCGTCCGCGCCGAGGTCCTGCACAGCGCGGCGAACATCGATCGCGGAAGCCGTGGGCGGAAGCGGCGCGCCGAAGGTGACGCGAATCGGATATGGGATGTGCCGCGGAAATTTCCAGAGGAAACGGCCACCGGCAAAACTGAAGATCGAACCCCACACGCCATCGAGATTCACGGGAATGATCGGGGCTTCGACGCCCTTCATGATGCGCTCCATGCCGCGGCGGAAAGGCAGGAGCTGGCCGATGCGAGTGAGCTGGCCTTCGGGAAAGATGCAAACGAGTTCGCCATTCTGGAGCGCTTGCGTGGCTTCGCGAAGCGAGTGAATCATTTCGCGCGGGCCCTGGTTCGAGGAAATCGGAATGACGCCGAGGACTTTCGCAAACGGCTTGATGAACGGATGCTCGTAAATGTCCTTGAACATCAGGAAGCGGATGGGGCGATCGAGCGCGGCGATGAGAAAAACGGCATCGGCCATCGAGACGTGATTGGGAGCGAGCAACGCGCCACCGCGGGCGGGAACGTGCTCGCGGCCTTTCACGTCGAGGCGGTAGAGCGTGTGGGTCGCGATCCAGAGGAGCAGGCGCAGGAGCGAGTCCGGCAGCAGCCACAGCACATAGGCGGTGGCCGCAAGTGTGATGATCGCGGACACGAAGAAAATCGTGCCGGGGCTGAGGTCCAGCGTATGCGTCATCACGTAGTACGCGCCCGCGGCGGCGCCGATGCCGATCCACGAGAACCAGTTGGCGGTGGCGAGAACGGCGCCTTTTTCGTTGTCAGGCGGGCGATGCTGCAGCAGCGCGCTGACCGGCACGATGAAGAACCCGCTCATGAAACCAAGCGCCGCGAGCAGGCCGATCACAGTGCCGAACGAAAGCTGAGGAATCGCCAAGGCCAAGCCGAGAAGGGTCATGCCCACGGAGCCAAGCGGGATCAGGCCATATTCGATCTTGCCGCCAGAGAGAAATCCCGCTGCGAGGCTGCCGAGGCCAATGCCGAGTGCTACTGCGGCTTGGAGGAAGCCGCCACGCGTTGAGGTGATGTGCAGCGTGTCTCGCCCGTAGACGAGAATGTTGTATTGAAGAATCGCGGCGAGGAAGAAGAAGTACGTATTGCCGAGGAAGGCGAGCCAGAGCGCCCGGTCCGCGCGCATGAGTTTGACGGGCGACCAGAAGTTGAAGATCGCGGACAGCTGAAACTTGCGCTCTGGCGCGGCCGCAGGCACTTTGCTGATTCCGAAGCTCGAAACCAGCCCGACGACCGTGCACGCAAGGAAGAATACGCCCGCGTAGACCTCGCGACCGTGAAACACATCGGCCAAGTAAGCGCCGCCGAAGGTACTGACAATGATCGCCAAGAAGGTGCCGAGCTCAAGAATGCCGTTGCCCCAGGAGAGCTTCGACTCCGGCAAGATTTCCGGCAGCAAGCCATACTTCGATGGCCCGAAGAACGCGCTTTGCGTGCTGATCAAAAAAACGGCAGCAAGGGCCAGTTTGAAGTTAGGCTGAACGAGAGCGACGATGGCGAAAATCATCACGCCCACTTCAAAGAATTTAGTGCAAATCGTGACAGTGCGTTTGCTATAGCGGTCCGCCAGATACCCGGCGGTCATCGAAAAAAGAATGAACGGCGCGGCAAAAAGAATGCCAACTTTAAACTGTAAATCGTCGCGCGTGCTCTTGTTCTCGACGATGGCAAGGATCATGTAGATGACAAGGAATTTGAGGCCGTTGTCGTTGAAGGCGCCCTGGAACTGCGTGACAATCAGGCTCCAGAAGCCGAGCCGCCACGGGCGGACGGGTCGTGGCGTGTCCATACTGGGCCCGGGGCCCGGGTTGGGGTCAGCGGACATGCAGCGGCACCTTAGCGAGAATCACGTGGATGAAGATAGAACGATTCTAGCAGTCCGGCTTGCACGGACCGCCTGCTCAAAGGCTGGCATTGTGACCTATGCGGGACGTTCCCTATAGGCGCAGCTATCCGCTTTATTTACTTTAATTTGCGCTCTTTTCGCCCTTTGGGGCGGGAGGCGTTTTTCGTCCGACGCCCAAGTGGTCGAAGTTGAGAGCGGCGTTCAGTACGAGCATAAAGCTGCCTTGCGTTTCCTGGCGCCACATGGGATTGATGGCGAAGAGCACGACGTGGCCGCGCCCGAACGGAACGTCGACGACGGCCGGGGCTTCGGCAAGTTCGCCAGCGCCCGCCAGCATGCCGCTGATCCACAGATTTTTCTCGTCGGCGAAGCGCAGCACGACGCGCGGATATAACGAAGGCGGCGGAAGGACCGCGCCGAAGAATCCGCGCACGTCAGGATCGACATAAAGTTCCTGCTCCGCGCGGGAACGCTTGACCGGCGGCTCCGGTTCGATCCACGGCCGGCCCTGTGGCGTATCCGGCTCGTTCACCGCCCCACGTCCGCTCGGCCGCGGGCCTCCGCCGTCGTCGCCGAAGAATCCGCCGAGGCGTCCGGCCACCGAAACGCGGAACACGGGGCCCTGATTGAAGTAGACGCCAAGGTTTTCGTCGTACCCGTAGGTGATCGGGCTAGCTGCGTCGGCCACGGTGGCGCGAGCAATCATGCCGCGCGCCTGCAGTTGCCGCGTGTCTGCGACGGTGACCGTATCGACCATGCCGAGATCGATCGGCAGGCGCGTGCTCGGGCCGATCGGAATGAAGACGCCGCCCTCTTCGATAAACTTCTTCAAATTGAGCAAGCCTTCGAAGCCGAGGCCGCCGCGCATGTCCGGCGTTTGATCGACACCAGCGAAATTCGGTGTGGTTTCCGAGTTCTGCCACGGGACCGGCATCCCAGCGTCCCCGCCGTCGGGCCCGGTGCGCTTGGGGATTCCGTTGATGAGTTGCGGAACGCCAAAGAATCCGGGCGGCAGGATGATGACGTCAAATTTCGAGCGCAAGTCGGCCATGCCGCGCACGGTCTGGTCGGAGATGTAGGTGTATGGAACGCCCGCCTCTTCCATCATCAGGCGGAACCAGCCTTCGTTCTGCGTATCGGTCCAGGTGTGCAGCAGCGCGATGCGAGGCAGCGCCACTTCGTGGCGGGCAACATCGGGAACAGCTTCGATGCTCACCACTCGAACTCCGAGCTCCTTCGCCGCTGCGCCGAGGCGCATATCGAGATCGCCGGGATTGCCTTCCACAGGCAGGACAAAGGAGCCGGCAGCAAATTTGTCGCCGCCAGTTTCGAATGCGGCTTCCGCGGCGTAGAACTTGGCGTCGCTCAGCCGGAAGCGTAGCGACGCGAGATTCGGCTCGCCGCTGGCGTTGATCACGTAGCACTTCACGGCAGGCGACTTGCCCTTCACCGCATGTGGAGCCGCCACGCCGCCTGCGACAAAACGCGCGGGTGCATCGACGAGCGTCATTGGAACTTTCAGAATCGAGGCATCGGTGACGCGCAGCGTCTTGACGTTGCGCAGCGGGCCGAGGGTCCAGCCGGTGTCGTCATACGGCCGCGGATCGTTGGTCGAGTAATACTGCGTGTCGAGAAGCATGTCGACCATGCGGCTGTAGGGCTGGTCCATGCGAATGACGTAGCTGCCGAGCGGAATCTTGGTGCTTTTTGCCTCTTCGGCCTTCTTGGCGCCGGCCTCGTCTTTGCCCTTGTCGCCCTTGCTGTCCGTTTTGGCATCCGCGGCTTTTGCATCCGCCGCTTTCGGAGCGGGCTTTTCTTTCTCCTTCACTTCGAACTCTTGCTCGAGGCGATGCACTTCGGCGCCTTGCTTTTGCAGAGCGCTCGCCAACTGCGCAGCCAGAGCCGGACGGCGCCCGTCATTGACGATCACCCAGGCCGCCGGACCTTCGGTGGTCGCCTTGGCCACCGAACGCTTGCTCTTCAGGTAGAAGTCGCTCAGCAGTTCCGGCCCGTGCTTCGCCGTGTAATCCAGCGAAAGCAGCACGCCGCTTTCTTCGAGGTTGGTGTTGTTGCGCAGCGACCACTTCACTTTGGGGAGCGGCGGATTGGGACGGAACCAGGTGCGGCTGGTTTGCCCGGGTCCCAGTTCAACATCGCGCGTATCGGGAAAGCCATTTCCCTGGGTCTCGTAAAAGCGCCCGATCGAGTTGTGTCCATTGGCGACGTAGAACATGTAGTTGGGCGCCCAGCCGTCGTAGAAGCCATGCGTCCACACGCCGAACACGCCCCGTTCGGTCATTCCCTGCACATCGTTGTACGCAAACTTCTGCCATTCGCTCACGGTGATGGGATCGAGCCAGGCGTTATACGGACCAGTGCCCGTGGAGACATACAAATAGGGAATCGATTCATGCAGGTCGTGCAGCACCTGCGGGTGCCAGTTCATAAAGTTCTGCATCATCACTTGCGAGAGTTTCAGGCCCATGCCAAGACCATCGCGATTGTTGTCGTGCTGGACGTAGTGTCCCCAATAGACGAGCGGCGGCTGGAGCTTGGTGGGATTGGCTTTCTTGTAGTTCCAGGAATCGACCATGCGGTCGTGGCCATCGACTTCCACGATCGGCGTAATCAGAAACACCGCGTTCTTGCGAATGTTCTGAATCATCGGCGATTCTTCCACCGCCAGCCGGTAGGCCAGTTCCATGAGCATTTCCGGAGAACCGGTCTCCGGCGAGTGGATGGATCCCGACGCCCAGTAAATCGGCTTGCCGGAGGCAATCAACTGCTGCGCTTCGGGTTCGGAGATTTTGCGCGGGTCCGCCAGCTTCGCGGTGATTTCACGGATGCGGTCGAGCTGCGCGATGTTCGATTCATCACTGACGGCAATGAGCAGAAAGTCGCGGCCCTCCTCCGTCTTGCCGACGCGGAAGACTTTGACGCGCGGCGAAGCTTTGGCTAGTTCGTCGTAGTAGTGATAGATGTCTTTCGAGTAGGTAAGGAAATCCGGCGCGCCAACGATGTGGCCGAGAATCTTGTCCGGCGAAGGCACCGTCGAGGAAGCCGGGAGGTGGTCCACCAGGTCGGTCAGAAAGAACGGCTGCGTCGTGAATTCCTTGATTTTCTTCCCGTAGGCTTCGTCGTTGGTCTGCGCGCGCGCGCCTGCGGCGCACAATCCCACCAGAACGAAAGCAGCCAGCACGATCCTGCTACCAGCATTTCGCAACCAATTCATCTCTTCCTCACTTTTTCGGGAGACTCGCAACCGTTTGCTTGTCAGACGCGCGGCTCGAAACACACGTTTCATCCAGCCGTCGGGCTCGAGCGATCCCCTCAAAGAACCGGGGTAGGATAGTCGTTCTCAGTCCCGGAGGAAAGCGATGACCACGCCTGGCGCGGGCAAAGTCGTGCTCTTGACGGGCGCGACCGACGGTCTCGGCAAAGCCGCGGCGATCCTTCTTGCCGAGCACGGCTATCGCGTCTTCGGAACCGGCCGTTCCGCCGAGAAGATGGCCGCGCTAGACGCCTTGGCGCGTGAAAAGAAGCTGCCGCTCGAAATGATGGAGATGGACGTCTGCGCCGATGCATCGGTTCGGCGTGGAGTCGAAGCGGTGCGAGGCCGCGCGGGCGAAATCGACGTGCTCATCAACAACGCAGGCTTCGCGTTCTACTTGGCGTTCGAGGAGCTGAGCCTCGACGACTGGCGAAAACAATTTGAGACCAACGTGTTTGGTGT
>Ga0335080_10006910_pt1 | contig 11740 bp, 5 predicted proteins | sample Lox_Sample_34_FD_206720 | JGI IMG/M metagenome (GOLD analysis project Ga0335080, IMG submission 206720) | Soil microbial communities from Loxahatchee National Wildlife Refuge, Florida, United States - Lox_Sample_3.4 | ecosystem: Environmental > Terrestrial > Soil > Wetlands | place: USA: Florida...
GGGACCGCGCCTTCACCGACAACACATCGCAGTGTCTTGCCGCCGGCAACGACGCGCAGTTTGTCGCCGCTCTGAACGGTATGCTGGCGGGACTTCACGATCCCGGAACAACGGCGATGGAAGCGGCGCCGGGCGCTCACGGGCCTCGTTTTCTGACCATACGCCGGCCGGACGGCACGACGCTTGTTCGGGTGATCCAGGACGGTGCGAGGCACGGGCGGCGCGGCGCAGGCAACGGACTCGATCTGACCGGAGCGGGTCCCGTGGTGTTCGATCTGAGGGATGTCACGGAGCCCCCGCCAATGGATGCGCAAGCGATTCCCGTGTCGCGGCCGGACGCGGAGGTCTTTCTGGGCGCGCGATATCATTCCGGCTACGCCGCGCCAGACAATTCGGGAAGCGGCGGTTATTCCTCAGGCTGGGAGGCGGTGCCGACGCCACCGGTCTTTTTCTCCCCGAATCCGGTCACGCCGGTCTTCCTGGTCAACAGCCGGACGACGATTCCGCGACTCGCAATCGCGATTCAGGCATCTGGCGCCGGCGCCATCGTTTCCGAGGATCCGATCACGAGCGACCAGGCAGACCTGTACCAGACCATTCCCGTGCTGGGCCATGTGTGGGCACGGGTACGGACGGAAATGCTGTGGTGGTACAAAGACGGAACGACGGGACTCGGCGCCAATCGAGTACTGAACCAGACGGGCGACGCAGCGCTGCAGTCCGCGCTCGACATCGCTCGTGCCGGGACATGGCCCACAGCGCCCGCCCGCACTCCGGCGGTCCTGCCTCCGGCCATGTTTCCGGAGACGACCTATGCACAAACCCCGTATCCATCGCTGCCATTGCGGCTGCTGGCTGCCGCGCGCATCTGGGGAGTGTTTCACTTCTTCCACCCATACCGGTATCTCTACGGCGAGGACTGGGACAAGGTGCTCATCGACTTCCTGCCGCGCATGGCCGCGGCATCCAATGCGCTTGAATACAACCTCGCGGTGGCGGCGATGGTCACTCACGTCCACGATTCGCACTGCTACCTCTTCAGCGACACGCTGAACGCCTACTTTGGAACCGGCATCCCTCCGGTGGAAGTGCGCTGGATCGAGAACCAGCCCGTGGTGACTCGTCTGCTGGACAATACGCTCAGCGGTCAGGTGCACCCCGGCGACATCGTCACCTCCATCGACGGGCAACCGGTGCAGGATCGCATCGACGCGTTATCGCCTTATCTGGCGGCGTCCACGCCACAATCGCTCTACAACAAGATCATGCAATCGCTGCTGGCCGGGCCGGGAGGATCGACCGTGCGCGCCGGGTTCCAGACCGCCGACGGTTCCGTCGTCGAGATTTCCCTGGTTCGCTCAACAACGCAAAGCGCGTACTATCCTTTTCGTTCCGGCCCCGTGTTCCGGCTGATTGATTCAAAAACCGGCTACGTTGATCTGGCGCGCCTGACCAACGACCAGGTGGATCAGATGTTCAGCATGTTCCAGAACACCACGGGATTCATCATGGACATGCGCGGGTACCCGAATGGAACGGCATGGAGCATCGCGCCGCGGCTCACCGACGAGGACCAGCCGGTGAACGCGATTTTCCGGCGGAACGTTGTGGCCGGCGCGCCGGATGCACAGGGCAACTTCATCACCACATATCTGTTCACCCAGAGCCTTCCCTATACGACCGCGCCGCGCTATCACGGCCGCACGGTCATGCTGATCGACGATCGTGCGATCAGCCAGTCGGAGCACAGCGGCCTCATGTATCGGACGGCCAACGGGACAAGCTTCATCGGGAGCCCGACCGCCGGCGCCAATGGCGATGTAACGTACTTCTACGCGCCCGGGGGCATCGGGATCTATTTCAGCGGTCACGACGTCCGATGGCCAGACGGCAGTCAGTTGCAGCGGATTGGGCTTGTACCGGATATTGCCGTGGCGCCGACCGTCGCGGGCATCCGAGCAGGCCGCGACGAGATTCTCGAGCGCGCCGTGGAGTATATGGAAGGACCGTAGCGGCGGCCGAACTATAATGTGCCTGGAGGAGCGAACTTATGGACCGCCGCGAATTCCTTGGAGCTGCCGCCGCTGTTACTGCATCGGCTGCGTATGGCTCGGTTGCGCCGCTACCCCGCCGGCCGTACAAGAACGGCATTGAGCTCTCGATCATCGCCTTTGGCGGCATTGTGGTGGTTGGGCTGCCGCAGGAGGAAGCCTCGCGTAGAGTGGGCGCCGCCCACGATCGCGGCGTGAATTACTTCGATTGCGCGCCTTCCTATTTCGACGGCGAGGCGGAGCTGAAGCTGGGCGAGGCGCTGCGGCCCTACAGGAACAGAGTCTTCCTCGCGGAAAAGACCATGTCGCGGGACGCCAAAGGAGCGCAGGCGGAGCTGGAGCGGACGCTGCAGCGCTTCCATACCGATCACGTGGACCTCTATCAGTTCCATGCGGTCGGCTCGATGGAAGACGTGGATCAGATTCTCGCGCCGGGCGGCGCAGCCGAGTTCTTTCTGGCCGCGCGGAAGGACGGGAAGGCGCGGCATCTCGGCTTTTCCGCGCACCACGCGCCCGCGGCGCTGCGGCTGATGGACGCGCTCGAGCTGGACAGTGTACTGTTCCCGGTGAACGTCAACGCGTGGGAGAACGGCGGCTTCGGCCCGCAGATTCTGGCGAAGGCGAAGTCGAAGGGAATGGCGCGCATGGCGCTGAAGGCGATGGCGATGGGGAAGTGGCCCGCGGATCTGAAGGAGAGCGAGCGCCCATACCGGAAGTGCTGGTACCAGCCGATTGACGATCGCGAGCTGGCGCATCTCGCGCTGCGCTTCACACTGAACCACGAGGTGACCGCGGCGGTGCCTCCCGGCGACGAACGGCTCTTCGATATGGCCATGGATCTGGCGTCGGCGCCGCTGCCCGTGCTGAGCGCGGCCGAGCTGGATTCGCTGAAGGCCGGCGTTGCCGCGCGCGAGCCTGTATTCACGGCCTGAATCTCATGAAACCGATCGCTGTTGTGGCCGGGTTGGCCGCCTCGTGTGCCCTGGCGCAAGTGAACCCGGCGCTGCTCAGCTCGCGCTGGCCGGCCCGGTGGATCGCTCATCCCATGGCGCCGGCGAAAGACTACGGCGTCTTTCACTTTCGCAGGCATCTGAAGCTGGACACCGCGCCCGCCAAGTTCGTGGTGCACGTGACCGCAGACAACCGCTATGAGCTTTTTGTGAACGGGACGCGGGCGTCGATTGGGCCGGCGCGGGGCGATGCAGCGCACTGGCGGTACGAAACCGCGGATCTTGCGCCTTTGCTGCACGCGGGCGACAACGTGCTGGCGGCGGTGGTTTGGAACTACGGGCGGGATCTGCCGGCGTATCAGGTGAGCGTGCGGACCGGGTTTCTTGTGCAGGGCGATGGGCCGGAGGAAGCCGCGGTGAATACCGACGATCAGTGGCGCGTGTTCGCCGACCGGGCGTACTCGCCGATGACGTTTGGGCGCATGTTCATCCAGCCGTTCGAGGTTTTCATGGCCGCAAGATATCCGTGGGGCTGGGAGCAGCCGGGTTTCGACGACTCGAGCTGGGCGAAGCCGGAGCTGTTGCAGAATGGCGAGCCATACGGGCATGGGACGGGCACGCGATGGGCGCTCGTACCTCGCCCGATCCCGCCGATGGAGCTGACGCCGCAGCGGCTGGCACACGTGCGGCGCGTCGAAGGCACCACGGCAACGGATGCATTCCTTGCAGGCGATGCGCCGGTGCAGGTGCCTGCGCACAGCAGCGCCGTGCTGGTGCTGGATCAGGGCTTCGAAACGGTCGCCTATCCGGAGCTGGTAGTCAGCGGAGGCGGAGGTGCGCGCGTCACCGTAACCTATGCCGAGGCGCTGGTCGATTCAACGGGTCAGAAGCGCAATCGCAACGATGTGGACGGCATGCACATCGACGGTTATTCTGATGTTTTCGTGACCGATGGGGCCGCGAACCGCATCTATCGGCCGCTCTGGCTGCGCGCATATCGCTACATTGAGCTAAAGGTGGAAACGGCCGACGCTCCGCTCACGCTGGACGACTTCCGCGCCGACTACACCGGTTATCCGCTGCGCGAGAACGCGACTTTCGAGAGCGGCGATCCGTCTCTGAAGCAGATCTGGCAGACGGGATGGCGCACGGCGCGGCTTTGCGCGGGCGAGACCTACTACGACTGCCCTTATTACGAACAGCTCCAGTATGTGGGCGACACGCGCATTCAGGCGCTGATTTCGCTGTATATGTCGGGCGACGACCGCCTGATGCGCAACGCCATCCGGCAGTTCAACGAATCGCGTATTTCCGAAGGGCTGACGCAGAGCCGTTATCCGTCATCGTGGCCGCAGGTGATTCCGCCGTTTTCGCTGTTCTGGGTGGATATGGTGCACGACTACTGGATGCATCGCGACGACCGCGCCTTTGTGGGCGAGGAGATTGGCGGTGTGAGGGATGTGCTCGATTATCACCTCGCGCATCGCGCCGAGAGCGGCATGCTGGGCGTGGTGCCGTGGTGGAACTTTGTGGACTGGCCGGTCCAGTGGCCGTGGGACAACGGCAAGGGCTTCGGCGGGGTGCCTCCACACGCCGAAGAAGGCGACTCGACCATTCTCACGCTGCAGCTTGTGTACGCGCTGGAACGCGGCGCGCAGTTGATGGATGCCTACGGCCAGAAGTTGGATGCGGCGCGATATCGCGCGGCCGCGGCGGAGATGAAGAAGGCTACGCTGGCGCGGTGCTGGGATACGTCGCGCGGCTTACTGGCGGATTCGCCGCACAAGGACGAGTTCAGCCAGCATGCCAACGCGATGGCTATACTGGTGGGTTTGTTTCCGCCGGATCAGGCGCGCGCGGTGATGGAGCGGACCATGGCCGACACGTCGCTGGTGCCGTGCACCTTCTATTACCGGTTCTATCTGTATCGCGCAATAAAGGCAGCGGGGCTGGGGGACCGCTACATCGAAATGCTCGGGCCCTGGCGCGATATGTTGTCGCGCGGACTGACCACCTTCGCTGAAAAGCCCGATCCGACACGGTCGGACTGTCACGCGTGGAGCGCCAGCCCGAACTACGAGCTGCTGGCCAGCGTGGCGGGGATCGAACCGTCGAGCCCCGGCTTCCGCACGGTGCATATTGCGCCGCACCTGGGGTCGCTCGAATGGGTCAAGGGCTCGATGCCGCATCCGAATGGAGAAATTGCGGTTGACCTGAAGCGTGAGGGAACGTCCGGCATCGCCGGCTCTATCAGGCTGCCTGCCGGCATCGCAGGCGACTTCGAGTGGAACGGCGCGAAGCTGGCGCTGCACGCGGGCGACCAGCAGGTTCGCGTTCCCTAGAGCTCACTCCACCGCGACAACACCCAGACCGGTCGCCGAACTCACACCGTTTTGGCGCTGCACTTGCACCTGGTAGTAGAGAATACGGCCGGGGATCGCTGGGATTGGAATCGAACACAGGCCCGTACACGGCGTGTAGTGTTGCGCCTCACTTGCCCAGGCAAACGGATTTGTTGCTGTCGCTGCGTCCGATGTGTAGCAGGTTTCGGCGCGCGACGTACAGTACAGGTTCGCGGGGTCGCCGTTCTCGGCGTATCCGAATGCGACGCGCACCAGATCGCCGGCTTGTCCGAAGACTGGTATTCTCACCGGCGTTGCTCCCGGTGCGGTACCCGCGTTCGATTCCTGCGGCGGGAACGGAGGGATCTTCATCCAGAAAAGATCGGTGCGCTGCCCTTCCAGCCACTGCGCCAGTATCTGAGCCCACTTTCCGTCGGGCGTCGACTTGGCGTTGAGGAAGTTGTACTGCCGCCCCGGGGCCACCAACCCCGAGGACAGACGCCGCAGGCCGAAGCCGGTTGTATCCGCCTGGGCCGTGTTGAACTGAGTGGTCCAGAAGCCGTAGGGGTAGTTGTTGCTAATGCAGGGCGCGTTGTACGCGTAGGAGTTGGTGATGCAGGTCTGGCTTACGGTGTCGTAAGGAACGCTGACATACATTTGCCCGGCGGTGGAACCGGACACGCACTCGCCTGCGACGAGCGCATAGCAGTAATGCCAGGGCGTGGCGTCGCCGAAGGCTGCCGCGGAGTTCGGCCCGCTGGCGTCGGCGAGCATGTGATAACCGGCCCAGCCGACGAATCCGGTGATCTTCGGGTCGGGGGTCTGGTTTGAGGCAAAAGTGATGTGGTAGGTACTCGTGTGACCCGGCACCAGCGTGACCTGGTTGCCGAACAGGCCTTCCGCGGTTTCCGGTCCATTGCCAACTCCCGGGTTATAGTGGCGCACGTCGAGCGCCCAGTCCATTTCGGACGGCGGCGTAAGGGTGTTCTGCTGGCGCTTGGACGGATAGCTTTGCAGGTAGATATCCGGGAGCTGCGTGGAGCCGAACGCCGGGTTCGCGACCACGTGATTGGTGGGCGGGTTTCCGATCTGATCCGGCATGGGCTGGTTCGCGCGCACGGTATAGCCGGCCAGACTCGCGCCTTCCACAAACGTATAGCCAGCCGAGCCCTCGCCGAAATCGGGGTGCGTTCCGATGAGCTCCGCATTCTCGGCGGCATAGCTGTGGGTGGTGTCCAGCGCATTGATCCAGTAGATGCTGCCGAAGCAGGCGCGGTAGGGCATTGCGTACATGGTCCAGCCGCTGGCGTGGTTCCATTCGCCGGGCCCGTAGGTGCCGCAGGTGAATCCGGATTCGGGCGTCTGGGACTGGCTGCTGTAACGGAACACGAAGAGGTCGATATCGGTGGGCGAGTTTCTGGTTACCTTCACCACCAGCATCTTTTCACCCCAGGTGACAGCGCCGACAGCGGCATCGCTCAATTCGTCGCCTTCCGCGATCGGTTTGATCAGCGAGTAGTTTGAGGCGGCATTCGAGGGGCAGGGGAAGGCGGCAGACTCCGCCTGGCTGGCGTTCGAAGAGCAGAAGTCACCCGGCACCTTGAACTCCAGGCAACGCGCCACGCCCCCCTGAGCAACGGGCCGGGCTCCGAGAGCCTGCCATTTCGGATCGAGGCCCGCGGGGCACTCCATGCCGTCGGTGTAGCTGACCGCGGTGCTGGATGTGAATCCGTGGCCGCTATTGTACATGGTGGGCGTCTGGCGCCACGGACCCCGAAGGGCGCCGCCGACCTGGCCGCCATTTCCGTTGAGGAGAGCGGCGTTGAACTGGCCGGTCCCGAAGTTCAGGCAGGAGTGGATTCCGCCGTAGCCGACCGGGAACTGGTCGAAGGTGTACGCGGCCCAGGAGAGCCTGGCCGGCGTTGAGCTGACATTCCAAAGGGTCATGTAGCCGGGGCCATCCTGCTGACCGCCGATGGCTCCGCCGCACATCACCAGATAACTTCCCCGGATCGCCGCACCTGTCTGGGGCGGCACGGGTGGTATTGAGAAGACCGCCGGGTCGATTGAGGTGTTGCAGGTGTGGTTCGCCGCGCAGTTTGCGATCTGCGTGGCCATGTCGTTCCCGGTTCCGGCGAAGATATCGGTGAAGGTAAGCTGTTCGGGCGTCGGCGGTTCGGTGGTGATCATGGGGAAGCCGGGCGTGAGGGCACGGAAATCGCCGGTGTAGACCACCTGGAACACGCTTTGTCCGGGATAGTTCACAAACCACGATGCGCCATTGGTGGGATGCCAGCCGACCCATTCCCGATAGTCATTGACCGATGGCTGGTGGTTCAGTGCAATGAGCCGGGTCTCGCCAGTGGAAGGGATGAAAAGGAAGATCGGGGTGTGCGCGAGGGAAATGCCGCTCGCGCCGGCGACGCACAAATATCCCTGCACCGGCGAAATCGGGTTCCCGGCGGCGTCATGGCTCACTGTGACGTAGTTGGAGTTACAGATGTCGCCGGAACCATCGAGCCCGGCTCCGTAGTTGGCGCTGTCGACGAAGTCATAGCCGGCGGAAACCGAAACCGAGCCAGTACTTGTTGTCTTGCGGACCAGCATGGCGAAGTTCGCGCTGTTCCAGCTTGCTCCGGAAACGGTCAGACCTTCGACAAGGTTGAGGTGCAGCGCGTCGGTGACCGAGGCGACGGTGCACAGATTACCGGGGCATGCCGGGTCGGAGCCCGCGATGTAGATTTTCGTCCCCGCTGTCCAGTCGGTGTCGAAGCTCGAGGTCGCGCCCCCAGGGTTTAGCGTTACGACGCCGCCCGCGGCGGTCAGCGTGCCACCCTTGCGAACGCCAATTGCATCGTGCGGCGGAGGCGTGACCCACGAAGCCCATTGTGCCTGAGGGAAGCTCGGAGAAACGATCAACTCAGAATCGGTGTAGGTGGCCGGATACGCGTTGTTGGTGAAGCTCACGCTGGTGGACCCGGCCGCGGTGATGGTATGGCATCCGTTCAGGCCGTTTCCACCCTGGGCAGTGGTGACGGAGTTGCGAATCCCGTTAATGCAGATCTGTCCGCCGACGCTCAGTCCTGACGCTGTCGGAAAATTCACGGTTGCGGTTCCGCCGGACACGACGATATTGGACACGCTGGTTGGATATCCACCGGTCCACGGCGCGCGGAGGCTCCACGATTGCGGCGCTGTTCCGGCGAATCCGGCCACGCTCTGAGGAAGAACGACGTTCTGCGATGCGGTATAGCAGGTCTGATCGTCAATGGACCAGCAGACTGCCACCGTCCGGTTGTTGGGGGAGGGATCCGTGCCACTGCCCCACATCCGCACGAGGAAATCGAGAAAGCTGACGTCGGGTTCCCAGGCGCCGTTCTGGATGTAGTTTGTTGCATCGGTGGGAATCACCGCGATCAGCGCGAGCGGGTCGGTGGTGGTGCAGCCAGTCGATGTGCTGCAGGTTGCCATTCCGGAAGTGCCGGCCGAAAGCGCGGCGGAAGGATTGGACCAGTGGCCGTTTGCCGAGATGCCGTAGCTGAAGGTCTGGGCTTGCTGGTAGAAGCCGACATCGGCGGGGTCGGTCATGCGGTGGAGCTGCGTGCCCCAGACCGGGTCGGTGTAGACTGCAGAGCGGGTCTTCCAGTCGATGGCTGGAACCGCGACGTTGCCAAAGGCCGCTGTATTGAAGGGCATCAGCTCGGGGCCGTCATGGCCGAGAGGGAGATTCAGCGTTCGGAAAGTGGTGGAAACCTCCGCGTCCGTGCCGCATGTGACCCCCACCCAGTGACCGGTGTCGGTCTGCAGGGCGCGCGAATAGAACCTGCCATCGGCGGCGCGGGCCGCGGAGCGCGTTCCGGCTACGAATAGGTGCTGTGTTCCAGGAGCGCCCGGAGTGATGCGCCGCGCATCGATGCTGGTGATAATGGAACCGGCGCGAGCATCGGAGTTTGCTCCGGCAAAGAGCGCCGGATTCACATCGTTTACGAGCGCGCTGAAGGTGTCACCTTCGCTGATCCGGTAAGTGCAGTTTCCCGATTGATCCGTGGTAACGCGAATAATCGCCTGTGTTGCCGTAATGTCCTGCTTGCGGACCTGAACCTGCGTCACGCCCCCGACGCTGACGGCCAGCGCAGCCTCGGCCGCCAATGCGAACGCCCATTTCGTGATCGGCATGGTATCCCCACTCTAGAACGAAGAAAGCGCCGCGCGCACCCAGGAATTGGTGTTCACGCAGATGTAATAGAAAGAACTGTCGGCGGCCCAGGTTCCGGTCACGCAGGCCGATGTTGAGGTCGTCGGTTTGGCCACGCGCATGCCGACAACCGATGGGTCCGCCGCGACCGTATTCTGTCCGGCGGTCTGGACCAGTTGAAGTCCGGCGCCTACGGCGAGGATCTGGCTGCTGAGAAACGCCCGCCGGTCAACACCGCCGGCAGCATCCCAGGTTCCGTTCGACGCCGTCCAGGTGAACAGCGGAATGGCGTCCAGTGGGAACGATGTCACCCCACCCTGCGCGGCGCATCCGGAGGGGCAGATGGCCGTCACGTTGTGACCCACGGTGAGCACGCCGCCGCTCGAGATGTAGATGTAGGCAACGCCACTGCCGCCGGAGATGGTCGCCGTGCCGCCGGTCGCGAAGGAATACACCTGGCTGCCAAAGCGGATGTTACACGGTGTTGAAGCGCTGCACGCCGCGCCGATTGCCAGGGTTGTGGGGCTGGTGCGCGTCACCAGAAAATCCGCCAATTGCCTGGCGCTGGTAGCACCGCTGCCGCTGCCACCGCTTTCCAGCGACCAGATATTGGCCGCGGTACAGCCGTACAGGTTCGAGCCACCGGGCGCCGCGGTCAGGAAGAACATCTGTCCGGTGACGCAGGTGGACGGCAGCACGTTGCCGATCTGGAAAGGTTTCGTGCCCACAACGTTCGAGAAATCGACGTTCTTGCTTTGCGTGCGCAGATCGACGGCGGTCTGGGCAAAGGCCATGGTGATACCGAGCAGCCAGGGCACGGCCCGGCCAATGTGATTCCGCATGCTCTTCCACTCCTTACTGGCTAATGCAGCCGCTCTGAGACTTACCGTCTGCAAGCCGGGGAGCGGTCCAAACCTGTTGATTTTGCTGGATCACTTTGTGGAACTGAGGGGCGGCTACACGAATCGGCGGCCAGCCACCGCGAGGGCGAAGGCGTGCAACTGGTCCTGCGAGTCGACGCCGATACGGCGCAGATGGAACAGGTCCGCGCCTGCCCGATTGACGCCGCGGCGGGCGATTACCGCGGAAGAGAATCCGCTGGACTTGGTCACGTCGACGGTCTCGGCTGAAATATCCTCCAATGTTCCGTTCGGATAGCAGAAGTGCCGGACGGCGACGCCGGTTTCTTCCTCGATGCGCTGCTTCGAGCCTGCGATTTCGGCCTCCAGTTCCGCGAGGCCGGCGAGGCGCGAGAGGATCGGATGGGAACGAGTATGCGCGCCGAATTCGATTCCGCCGCGTTTCGTCAGCGCACGCACGTCGTCCCATGAGAGTGGAATGTGCGTCTCCGGCGCAGTCTGCGGAAGATCCACATCGAACACCCGCGGGATCTTCTCAAGCATTTTCAGGCGGTCCGCATTGGGGAGCCTCTTCAGCGCGCTGTTGATCGATTCCGCGGCAAGCCGCTTGCGCTCGGCGGTGTCGAGCATCCAGCATTCGCCGCCACCGATGCCAAGCTCGACCTCGCGGTGTTTCGAATGACGAACGCAGTATGCGACGCGATCGACCCAGAGCCAGCCCTGACGGTCGGGCAGATCGGTGGTCAGGAAGACCGTTGCTGGAATAGCGTAGCGGTCGAGCACGGGGACGGCGTTTTCGAGGAAGTCGCGATAGCCGTCATCCACGGTCAGCACGACCGGGTGTCCGGAGATCTCCTTTCCGAGCTTCAGTTGCTCGACCGCGTCGGTCAGGGAAATCGGCTGATAGTGCTTTCGCAGGTGCGCGCATTGAGCCTCGAATCGCGACCCCGGGGGGAAACGATGGTACATCAGGATCCGAATCGAGCCGCGGAAACGATTCCGAAGCCAGGAGGCGCCGCCCACCCACTCGAACAATGCCTGGGCGGCTCGCTTCGTCCGGGGGTTCATTTGGCAGTCATTCTACCGTGCGCGGGACCTCGCCGGCGAGATGATGCCGCGTAAGGCGGAGGCAACTCAGCGAGGCTGTTGCGTCCGGCTGAGGAGATATCGGAAGTCCGGCCAGTTCGACACCGCCGGAGCACCGAACTCCTTTGCCGCGAGGTACAGCGCGACTGTCTGGCCGGCCAGTAAAGGCAAGGCTCCCGTGTAGGCCATGTGGAAGAAGAACGAACAAACCGAGTACACGAGCGTTCCGGACAAAAGAGCCAGGCTAAGAGAGGCG
>Ga0335080_10006911_pt1 | contig 11739 bp, 10 predicted proteins | sample Lox_Sample_34_FD_206720 | JGI IMG/M metagenome (GOLD analysis project Ga0335080, IMG submission 206720) | Soil microbial communities from Loxahatchee National Wildlife Refuge, Florida, United States - Lox_Sample_3.4 | ecosystem: Environmental > Terrestrial > Soil > Wetlands | place: USA...
ACGCCGCCGTCGTCCCGCGTGACGATTACACTTTCTCCCACCACGCGCGCCAGGAAGTACTGCCCAGCCTTCTCGACCTGCTCGCTTCTTCCTGCACACACCCACATCCCGAAATAGAACTGTTCCATCTCTTCGCGAAAGAGTTCTGCATCCGTGAAATATCTTCCCTCGAGCGTTTTTTCCGGCATGGCCCCACTCCTCCTCACTTCGCGCACCGGCAATTCTTGCCCAGCCTTGTCGCTGAAACTGGCAAAATCTTCCTCTTCATGTCAGAAGCGCTTCGCGTCGCTCGCTAAATCATATGCGATTTTGGCTTTGTTCAAATGCCGGCTGGCACGCTGCTTGCTCCCTGTGGTGGCGAGTTTCGCCCTGCCTCTAATCTTTTCTCGCGGCTGGCCGATGCTCACTACGAATGGGGGCGCCCTGCGCGTATTCGCTCGCGCTCCGTCGACTAACTTCTAAGGAGTTACTCATGTCCGTTTCCGGTATCGCTAGCGGTCTCTTCCACTTCCTCGATCCCACTTCATTTCAATCCAAGGCACAATCCTTCCAAAAGGAATTTCAGCAACTCGGACAGGACCTTCAATCTGGCAACCTCAGCCAGGCGCAGGCGGATTTTGCCGCTCTCCACCCTCCAACTCCTCCCGTTTCTTCTTCCAGCCAATCTTCCCCGAATTCTTTAGCTTCAGCCTTCCAGCAACTCTCTTCCGATCTTCAATCTGGCAATCTCTCCGCCGCGCAACAAGACTACTCCAACATCCGGACCGACCTGCAACAACAATCCCCCTCTGTCTCGGCTTCCCATCACCACCATCATCATCACGCGCAGTCTTCGCAAGATTCTTCCCAGACTTCTCTCAACTCTCTCTTCTCCCAACTCGGACAGGCTCTCCAATCCGGCAATCTTTCCGCCGCGCAATCCGCGTACGCTTCGCTTCAGCAGGCGTTTGCACAGTTTTCTTCCGGGTCTTCCCCCTCAACTTCCGGTCCCACCTCTCTTGCTTCTTCCGCTTCCATCAGCCTGACTGCTTAGCGCAACGTCATGTTCGCGAACGCCAGGACCGGTTCCACCCAGGCCTTTGCGTTACTTTGTCTTGTACTGCAGCACCTTCCTCCCCATCACCCCCGCCGACAATCCCCTCAGCCGGTATTGAAATGGCCGTGGCCCTTTTCCCACCCGGCTCTCTTCCAGGCGATAAAACCGATCGTCCACTCGCACAATCTTCGGCGGTTCCCACTCTTCCTTTTTCTTGCTCGCCCAGATTTCCAGAATCTCGTCTGCGCCATCGGTTTCTGACCGCAGTTCGTCTGGTACCTCCTGCAGGCCCGCTACCATGACCCGCTCCCGAACACTCCCGGCGATTGATCTTGCGTGCTCTCTCACCTGCGATCCTGTTCGCGCACCGCTGCGCGTCCCCATCCCACTGAAGATCTTCCCAATCATCCAAAAGGGCAAGCTACCAAAGGCTTTCTCCGTGAATGCCGCCGCGCACATGCGTATCGCGCCCTCGATAAAGAAGTAAAACAAAATCCACGTCAACGGGCTCATGTACCACAGCGTCAGCGCCGCCCCTCTCACCGCGTGCTCCTCCACCTCCGGCCCCAGCTTCCCGCTTTCAGCCATGTCGGTGATTTGGTTGATGCGCCGGGTCATTTCATACATGTACCAGTAGCCCATACCGGTGATCGCGCCCGCCATCTCCAGGATGCCGCTCACCGTTCCCGCGCGCTCCCAGCGCACTCGTCCGTACCACAACGAGACACGTCTCCAACTCTCCGGCAGAAACGCGAGCAGCGATCCAAACAAATACGTCCACAGGAATTCCATTGTCCGTAGCCCCGCTCATTCTACTCGTAGAACTGGTCGGCCGTATGTGACTGCGCACACTTGCGGCTTGCCGGGGCAACTGCAGACACTGATTTCAGAGGAGGGTGCGGATTGGCTAGGGGATTTTCGTCACATTTACTGCGGAAGCTGCAGTGCGTCCGTGGAGTGTCCGGTCAATTGCTTCTCTAGCCGCTCCAGCCACTCCTGCGCCACTCCATTGTCGTTCGCCTTCGGAGAGCTCAAGTAGCCTTTGATCTCTTCGATGGCCGGCCCAATTTCGCCCTGCTTCACCATCATGTTGGCCAAAAACAATCGCGCACGAGGATATTCTTCCTCCACGCTTCGCAAGAGCCTGGTCGCTTCATCTGTGGCTTTGTCTTCGGAGATGAGAATGCTTCCCAGCAAGTATTTTGAACTTGGCGCTTCCGGCTGTATTTGTAGAGCCCACCTCGCATAAGGTTCGGCCTGCGGATATTTGTGTTGCATGCACATCGCTACCGTTAGGTTATCCAGCGCCACCCGATATTTGGGTTCCAGCGTCGCTGCCTTCTGAAAGCTCTCGATCGCCCTGTCGTATTCTTGCAACGCGACATACCGCGTTCCCAGTACGTTGTATCCCACCGCCAGATCCGGCGCCAGCGCCAGCATTTTCTCCAGATGCTCCGCTGATCCCCTTACATCTCCCGCTTTCAGGGCTTTGTCCGACTTCACCATCTCTTTCCGGGCTTCTCCGGACATCCGCAGTACTCCCACCGAAACCGTGTTACTTCCGGCTTTCGTGCCAGTCGAATCTTTGAATTGCAACCCCACCGCATCCGTCCCGTCCCAAGTCGGCGCTGCCGGGCTGGGCTGGCCGGCCCCATCATCGGGCCAGTTCCGGTTTATCAGGTGGTTGCCCGAGGGAATTCGACCTTGTGCTTCCGCCGAACCGCTGGCCATCAGGCCCGCAAACGCAATCGTACACACCGCGATCCCGTAACGCATGTGCATCCTCCCGCGTGGTCTCGTGCCACCCGCAGAAGTTGCCTCGCGAATCCGCTCTGCTTCCCACTCGCAGAATCGCCGTCCAGGATTCTTGCCGGTTCCCACTCGCTTCCGGCTTCAGCAGATCCTCTCGCCTTTCCTCGCCAGCAACATACAAGTAGCAGAAGCGGCTTGCCACTCCTGCTTTGTTGCCTATAGACGAATTGCGTTTCCCCTTTGTTCTGTAAATTCCCACTAATGCTTCATAATTTTTTCCCTATGCCGGTTCTGTAACATGCCCAAACTCACGAAATTCTCTACGAAATCTCATGCAGGTCACTTTTTTCGGAGTTCAGGCAATTTTGAAATTCGTCCCAAAACCGCACACTCTACTCTTTTCCTCCCCTGAACTTTCATTTCCATTCGCCCGCGTGCTATCGTTGCTTCTTTAGGAGCCGCTCTATGTCCGTGAATAAAGTCATTCTGGTAGGTCGCCTCGGTCGCGATCCGGAAACCCGTTACACCTCTGGCGGCCAAGCGGTCGCCAACTTCTCCGTTGCCACAGACGAATCCTATAAAGATCGCAATGGCGAGCGCCAAAAACGCACCGAATGGCACAAAATCGTCGTTTGGGGTAAGCAAGCGGAAATCGCTCAGCAGTATCTGAAGAAGGGTTCCCTCGTCTTCATCGACGGCCGCATCCAGTCCCGTGAATGGCAGGATAAAGAGGGCCAGAAACGTACCAGTTTCGAAATCGTCGCCAATAGCTTCCGTATGCTCGGGGGGCGCGGCGACGGCATGGCCGCCGGCGCCGGTGCGGGCGGTGGTGGCGCGGCAGCTCGCGGTGGCGACGACTTGGGCCACGACTCCGGTCCCGACGACAGCTTCCCGGGCGGTTCAGGCCCCGAGATCAGCGACGAAGACATCCCGTTTTAAACCTTTTACCTTTAACCTTATACCTCTTCGCCTTTGCGGCACGCCAAATCAGCCAGCCGCGGTCGCTCCCGTCGTCCTTGATTCCTTACTTCCTTGCTTCTTTGTGTCTTTATTTCTTTACTTCATCTCACATCGTCAACACCACGCGAAATTGTGCCTCTCCGCTCTCCATTCTTGCGTACGCCTCATTCGCCTTCTCCAACGGATATTTCTCAATCATCGGCTTCACCCCGCTCCGCCGAGCAAACCGCAACGTGTCTTCCGAGTCCATCGCCGTACCCGACGGCCAACCCTGCACGTCTCGCCTTGCCAGAATCAAGTCGACCGCCGAGATCGATAGCGGCTCGGATGGTACCCCCACCACTAACAGCTTGCCTCCCGCACTCAATCCGCCCGTCAGCTCCGAGATCGCCTTTGCGTTCGGCGCCGTTGCCAGAATCACCCGAGCTCCGCCGAGTTTTTGCAGTTCGTCTGTGGCTTTCATTGCTTTGCTGTCGATATAATCAGCCGCTCCCAGTTTCTTCGCCAAGGCTCCATTCTCCGGTCCACGGCCGATGCCTACCACGTGGTATCCCGCTTTTGCCGCAAACTGTATTCCCAAGTGCCCCAGCCCACCGATTCCCTGGACCGCCACAACATCCCCCACCCGCGCTCCGCTGTTCCTCAGCGCATTGAAAGTCGTAATTCCCGCGCACAATAACGGCCCCGCTTCTGCCGCATCGAAACCCTCCGGCATTCGCGCCACCGCCTCATGCCGCGCGATCATGTACTTCCCATATCCGCCGTCGCGCGTCACGCCGGTCACCTGTTCGTTCTTGCACGTGATGAAATCTCCCCGCCGGCAAGCTTCGCATACAAAACAATGTCCGCCGTGCCATCCTACTCCTACGCGGTCACCCTTCTTCCATTCCGTCACTTGCGCTCCGACCGCATCGATCACTCCCGCCACCTCGTGTCCCGGAACTCGCGGGTACGTTATGAATGGAAATATCCCTTCCTTCGTGACGCTGTCGCTGTGACACACCCCGCATGCTTCCACCTTGATCCTCACCTCGCCCGCGCCCGGCTCAGTGATGTCCCTTTCCACAAGCTCGAAGTTCCCCTTGGCCTTCGATAGCTGCGCCACTAGATTTTTCGCCATGAGATTCTCCCATTTCTTCAACTGAACTTAGATTTCCGATTCGCTGTAATGACAATCTTCCGTGGCTTTTGATGCTCCCTGCCTGCCTGGGGTTAAAAACAAGAGCCCGCTCAGGTCTTCTGCCTGCCGCCTTCCCTGGTCGGCGCAATCTCTGAGCTGTTTGCTCAGTCCTGGTTTACAGATCGAACCTTCTCTTCCTGAGCGGAGGACTTCAACGCCACCCCGTTTTGGGAACAACCTCCTGAAATCTTTCGCCGTGTACCAAACTTTTCGCCCGTCTCTCTCGTTATTACTGGCAACGCTCCAGCTAGCGCAGTGGTCCCAGTTGGGTATCACGCTCCACGCGTGCTCGCTTCGGGTGTGTTCTGCCGAGTGCTCACTCCCTCTAATCGCGCGCTGGTAGTGGTGTGCCCAACGGCGCCATCAACCTCCGCCTCGCTTATCTCCTTTGCGATGGCTGCGGTGACGTGTGCGCGATCCTGATCGCTCCATGGGAGGCCACCGTGATTCCGACCGCGCATCAACATCCTAAGACGCACTTCATCCCGCTTGTGATGTTTTTCTTCGTTGTTACCCAAACATTCGCCGCTCTCCCACGTCCACAGATACCCGTAACAACTTTGCCCGACCCGATCACCTCTCTTTGCTCCAGAGCTGACTCCGGAGACCCAGTTGCGATTCAACAACTTCGCGAATATCTTCTGCGCCACGATTCTTCCAGTCCCAACTACGACATTGCCATAGGTTGGCTCCGTTCCCGCGCGGCAAGCGGCAGCGCCAACGCTGAATTTCTACTGGGCTACCTCCTTGAACATGGCCACGGTGTTCCGCGGGACCTCCCTCAAGCCGTCGCCAACTACCAGGATGCTTCCGCTCGGGGCAATTCTTTCGCGCAAAATAATCTCGCCTACCTGTACCAGCGCGGCCTCGGCCTTCCTCGCGATCCTCGAAAGGCGCGCGAACTCTATCTTGCTTCCGCTCGCCAGAACAACTCCGCTGCCCAAACGAATCTTGCCTCCATGTACTACATTGGCGATGGTGTTTCCCGCGACCCCGCCGAAGCTGCTCGTTGGTTTTTAGCCGCCGCCAACCAAGGCGACCCGATCGCTCAACACGATCTCGGCGTGCTCTACTATCGCGGCGAAGGCGTCCGAAAGGATCTGCCTGCCGCCGCCAAGTGGATCGGCCTCGCCGCCACCCAGAGCCTCGCCAGCGCAGAAACCGATCTCGCCTTCCTCTACGAGACCGGTTCTGGCTTGTCGCAGGATGAATTCGCAGCCTATCTCTGGTACTCACGCGCGCTTGCCGCGGGGGACTCTGCCGGTGCGTCCCATCGCGACGCCATCGCTCGCCACCTCAACGCAAAACAGCGTGACGAAGCCCACTCACTCGCCACAACTTCGCTTGCTCCTCCCGATACTGGCTCGTTTGCCCCAGGATATGCACTGTCGATTCTTCCAATTCGACATTGATTGTCGACGGGGCCCAGAAGCAAGCCCGCCCGCAGGAGTCTTCTCCGGCGGGCGGCTTGCCTCCACTCGCAACCTGTTTGGATCGGTCTCCTGCCCCGAAGTCCGTTGCCCCTCTAACTGAGCCTAATCATCCGACGAGCGGGCCACGCAGGCGTGCTGCCCGTTCGAATACTCCGGCTGGATCTCGTACAACGTTCCAGACAGATTCACATTCGAATACCCAAAATTGAAATTCTGACATTCGTCCGCGATCTCGAACCCAAACAGGTCCAGGTCATACGCATTCCACCACGCATCCCCGTCCGGATCCGTAATCGTTTCGATCAATTCGTGCGACAGCACATCGGCCGTCGAATCTACAACCGGCCCATTCGGGCTTGGCTGCTGCACTGAGCACCCGTCCACGTTTTGGTAGGGCTCCACGGTGAACAGCGTGTGTCCGATGTCCTTAAAATCCACGCTGCTGTGAAATGCGCAGAAAAACCAGGTCGGTGGATTGTCCGGCGAATAGCATTCCGTCAGGTTCGAATCGGCACACACATCGATGCCGGGCGCGAAAAAGATGTGGTACACGTGCCCATATCCTGTTCCAAAATATGAGGCCGCCGTGTACACCAACGTGAGGATATCCAGCGGTCCCAGCGGCGTTCCCTTGGTGACCGGATACCCAATCGAGCCGCCTTGTCCCACCGTGTAGCGATGTCCGCCGCTTGCCCCTACATATGGGTCCGTTACGTGTATAAACTGGCTCCTTCCCAGTCTTGTCAGAAACGTCCCCGGATTCCCAAAACAGCTGGCGTCGCAATTCACGTAAATATCGTGGCTCACTGTCGTCTGCACTACCTCGCCGCCTTGGTAGGTCAAGTCGCCCGGGTAGAATTCCACTCCATTCCCGGTACTCCCGCCAGTGTTCGCTCTCCCCGCATGCGTTCGCTCCGCTACCTTCCGCGAACCTGCGGCGGCTTTCGTAAGATGTATCTGCGCATTAAACAATTTTTCGCCCTTCACGTCCGCCGCTTGAACCTGCGGGCGCAATTTCAGCTTCAGAGGGGCCGGCTCGCTGTCAGCCGATTGGGCCGTCGCCTTCCCGCACGAAAAGCCCATCACTGCCAGACCCAGACCCAGCGCCAGCACCCCGTTCACACACCACTTCCCCCTCAGCGACAATCCCCTTGCTTCTTCCATGGATTCACCTTCGTTGACTTATCTTGGAACACACCGCAGGGGACCTTTTCTATTCCAACACCCTTGGCCTGTCAATCAGGCCCTCCAGATATTCTTTCTTTTTTACAATCCAACAGCGCCAAAACCCTCGCAATTCACGCCAAATGCCGTCTTGGGACTGGTTCTTTGCAACTGTTTACGCCGCATTCCACTGGCCATTTTCTGGCCCCCAGTCCAGTTGTCGGCGGTATGCGCATCTGCCCAAACTATCTTCACTATGCTTCTCCGGAAGCTTCTCTCCCCGCTCGCTTTATCTCTCTCCATGGTCGCCTGTAGCTCCTCGTCCACACACACAACTCCGCCACCCAACAACCCGCCCACCTCCCAATCCGTCTCCGTGTCTGTCTCTCCCCCTACCGCCAACATCCGTGCCGGCGCTACTTACAAGTTCACTGCTTCCGTACTCGGCTCCTCGAATACTTCGGTCACTTGGATCGTCAACTCTGTCTCGGGTGGCAACTCCACCGTCGGCTCCGTCGATTCCTCCGGCAACTACACCGCCCCCGTCACTCTCCCCTCCCCCAATACCGTCTCCGTCACCGCCACCAGCGCAGCCGATGTTACCAAATCCGCAACGTCCGCCGTCACCCTTCTCAATCCCACTCCCGTTCTCACAGGTCTTTCCCCCACCTCTGCCAATCTCGGAAACTATTCCCTCACTCTCACAGGCTCGAACTTCGTCAACGGCGCAAAAGTTCTGGTTTCCGGCAACGCTATTTCTACCACCTTTGTTTCTGCGACCAAACTCACAGCTACAAGCAGCGCCGCCAGCGCCGGCACCTTCGCCATCTCTATTGAAAATCCGGATCCTGGCAGCACCACCTCTTCTGCTCTCAATTTTCAGGTCAACGGTTCAACCCAGTCCTCCAGTTGTTCGCAGATGTCTACCGGTCAAGGCGCCAGCCTGAATGGCTTCCTTCCGTTTCCGGCCGACAATCTTTGGAACAAAGACATCTCCTCCGCTCCTGTCGATTCGAACTCTACTGCGATCATCAACTACGTCGGCTCAACCGTCGGAATCCATCCCGACTTTGGCTCCGGCCAATACAACGGTTCCTACATGGGAATTCCCTACACCGTCGTCGACGCTACGCAACCTCCGGTTCCCGTCAACTACCAAGCCTATGGCGACGAATCCGACCCCGGTCCCATGCCGATTCCTTTGGCCGCCCTAATCGAAGGCTACCCAAATCCCGGCTCTGGCGATCGCCACGTCTTGGTTCTCGATTCCGCCAACTGTTTCCTCTATGAACTCTACGGTTCCTACCCGCAATCCTCGTCTTGGAACGCTGACTCTGGCGCGGTCTGGGATCTCCTCGCCGACGAGCAGCGCCCTTACACCTGGACTAGCGCCGATGCGGCTGGCCTTCCGATTTTTCCAGGATTAGTTCGCTACGACGAAGTTGCGGCCGGCGCGATTCATCATGCCATCCGATTCACCCTCCAGAATTCCAGTGCCGGTTTCACCCCGCCTGCCTCTCACTGGGCTTCCACGACCAGCAACACCACCGCTCCTCCCATGGGGACTCGCTTCCGCCTAAAGTCTTCTTTCAACATTTCCGGGTTCTCTGCGGCCAACCAAGTCATCCTCACCGCTATGAAAAAATACGGCCTTATCCTCGCCGACAACGGTTCCTCTATGTATATTTCCGGTGCTCCCGATGATCGTTGGAACAACGACGACCTCCACAACCTCGGCCAGGTTCACGCCTCCGATTTTGAAGTGCTGCAAATTTCTCCGTTGTATACCAACTCCAACGTACCGTCTGGCCCCAATCCCGCCATTTCTCACTTCACTGCGTCCTCCACCTCCATCTCTTCGGGTACGCAAGTCACTCTGAGCTGGCAAGTTTCTGGCGCTTCCTACGTCATCGTCTCGCCCACCGTCGGCGCAACGCGCGGCACTTCTGCCACCGTCTCGCCTGTAACTACCACCACCTACACTCTCTACGCCACCAATGCCTTCGGCAGAACCACTTCGTCTGTCACCATAACCGTCCACTAGCACTGCTCTGGAAGTTTCTTCTTCGGAAGGTCGCGAGCCGCCGTGTACGCACACGGCAGCAGCTGAAAATCACGACACCTTACTCCGCTCTCCTTCCTCCTTTTCATCGCATGTTTCGGTCCGGCTGCCTCATCGATCAAAAATATCGTTTCTTTACTGCACAATATCGTTTCTCTGCTCCCGCCGATTCACAAAATCGTTTTTGTTGCTCTTTCGCAATCAGTTAAAACTTTTTTTGAAATGATGGAAAACTTCTATCTTCTTTCGTCTTCGCCTCCGGTATACTCCGCGAACTGCCCATGCTCATGTTCTGGTGCACAATTCTTTCTCACTGTCGAGGATCGCAATGTTCGCTCCCTGCGGTTTCCGGCCCGCTTCGTTCCGTCGTTTCTTTATTTCTTTGTTTTTTCTTTTGGTCGTTGCATTTTTTCTTGTGGCCGCGCCGCTTCCCGCGGCTTCTTCTATTTCCGTCAGTTCGCTGATCGCACGCGCGAACTCCGGAGAGTCTGGTGCTCAGTATCTGCTGGGCGAATTTCTTCTTCAGGTTCAGCCGTCCGCCAACGGCTTCCCCGAAGCGCTCGCGTGGCTACGTGCTGCGGCTGCCCGTCAAAACCCACGAGCGCAATTCTTCCTCGGCTATCTCTTTGAACACGGTCATGGTGTGCCTCGTGACTACCAGCAAGCCGCGGAAAACTATCAGGCCGCAACTCGAAGCGGTCACCGTATCGCCCCAAACAATCTCGCCAATCTCTATCAACTCGGCCTCGGTGTCCAAAGAGACCTTTCCAAAGCCGTTGAACTCTATCGGCTCGCTGCCGATCGCGGCGATCCCGTGGCTCAATACAATCTCGCCGCTTGCCTTGATCTCGGCCTTGGCGTTTCCTCGGATCTCGTCCAGGCCGCTCGTTGGTATCGCGCGGCTGCCGATCAGGGGCTTGCTGCTGCACAACACCGCCTGGGCGTTTTGTATGTCAGGTCTCTTGGTGTTCCCCGCGATTCGGTGCAAGGTGCGCGCTGGGTGAAGCTCGCTGCGGAAAGCCATCTGCCTGCCGCGGAAACCGATCTAGCCTTCCTTTACCAATCGGGCTGCGGCCTGCCTCTCGACTATGTCGCTTCTTACTTTTGGTATTCTCGTGCTATCGCTGACGGCGAGCATTCCGCCGTTTCCCTCCGTAAGAGCCTTGCCCAACTTATGACCAGGACGCAGATTGACCGGGCCAAGACCTATCACTCCGGCTCCACCGGTGCCGTCGATCAGGCACAAGCGTCCTACTTTTCAAACCGCTGATTTGTTTGCCCAACTCATTCGGGCGCCGTTCGGACGGAAGGACAATCCGCTCCCCTCTGCCTCTGCCCTGACGTGCTATCCTGCGTTCCCAGAGGTTTCATGCCCGCCACCGCCATTCGCATTTCTCCCATGCTCGCTACCGACAACATGGATGCTTCCCTATCGTTCTTCCAATCGGTCCTTGGTTTCACCACCACGCTCCGCTCGCCCGATTACTCCATCGTTGGACGCGATGGCCAGACGGTCCACCTCATGCGCGCCGCCGACGAATCCGTCATGAAATCCATGCGCGAACATACCGAGATCTACATCGAAGTTGCCGGCATTCTGGAACTCTGGGAACACGTTAAAGCTTTCAAAGACCGTTACCGCATCCGTGATCTCTTCGACCGTGACTACGGCATGACGGAATTCCACATCGCCGACCCGCACAGCTGTCTCATCTTCGTCGGAGAACCCACCAAAAATCTGCGCTCGTAGCATAGGCTTCGCCTGTGCCACTGTGCCCAAACGCACCCACCAAGTCTTGAGGGTGCCCCATCCTTTGGACGATTTGTGTGCAAAGGGTGGGTCTTCATCTTCGTTTCTGCTTCTTGTTCGCTCTATCCACTATTTTGTCCTCATATCACTAAACCTGTCGTGAAGAGATTCCTCGCTACGCTCGGTCGACGATGGCCTCTGTCTCGCTTTCGCCCCCACGCCCCGTTCCATTACACTTTGTTTTAACTTCGGAGCTTAAGCCATGAATGTACGTACTCTCTGCCTCACGGCTGTTTGCGCGTTGCTTTCGCTTCCCGCGATGTCCAGCTCCACCGCCTCTCCGGAAGCCGCCAAACTCAATCACCAGGGTCTGGAGCATCTCCAGAAAAAACAGTACGACCA
>Ga0335080_10006912_pt1 | contig 11738 bp, 9 predicted proteins | sample Lox_Sample_34_FD_206720 | JGI IMG/M metagenome (GOLD analysis project Ga0335080, IMG submission 206720) | Soil microbial communities from Loxahatchee National Wildlife Refuge, Florida, United States - Lox_Sample_3.4 | ecosystem: Environmental > Terrestrial > Soil > Wetlands | place: USA: Florida...
GCGCTGGCCCTGCTGCTCGTGGCGCTCCTGGGACTGGGCTTCCAGCTGCAATTGCCTCGCGCCTTTCCCTCCGACGCGGACTACCGCGGAGTGGCCGAGGCCCTGGCGGCGGAACGTGCCCCGGGCGACGTGGTGCTTCTCCACCCGTGGTGGACCGAGCGCGCCCGGCTCTTCCTTCCGCCGGACCTCCCGGTGGTGGGGTACCTCGGAGACACGACGGACGACCTCGTCGCCCACCCCCGGGTCTGGGTGCTCGCGAACACGCGGCTCCCGAGAACACCGGACGCCGACTTCCGGCGCAACTTCCTTCCCGACCGGACACGGCTCGCCGAGGCGCGCCAGTTCGGTCCGCTCACGCTCACCGCCTACCGGAACGGCCGCGCCCGGCGCGTCGTCCTCTCTGCCGCCGACGCCTTCGATCGCCTGGAGGTCGCGGTGGAGGGCGGAGGCCCCTGCCAGCGTTCCGGGGCGCGGGTGCAGTGTCCGTTCGACGCCTCGGTCGAGGTGTCCTGGCACGAGGTCCTCTATCAGCCGGTGCGCTGCCTCGACGTCGTGCCCCCAGGGGGTGGTCGTGCGCTCACCCTCCGGTTGCCGGAGGGCCCGGCCGCCGACGCGCTGCTGCTCGAGGCAGGAATCGTCTGGGAGCACGCCTGGCTGCCGGGACGGGCAGAGGTGCACCTCCGGCTGGAGAGCCCCGCCGGCGCGCTCCACCTTCGCATCCCCGGCGCGCACGAGGGCCTCGTCCGCGGCGAGTCGCCGGCCTCGGCCGCGGGACCGTGGAGCCTCCGGATCGAGACGTCGAACCCGCAGGATCGCCAGCTCTGCGTCCGGTTGCGCGCGCTGGGGGCTGCGCGATGAGCCGGGCTCCCTCGCCGCTCGACCGCCGCATCGCGCTCGGCCTCGGGCTCGTGACCTTCGTCGTGCTCTGGGCCACCGAGCGTCCGGTGGGCTTCGTCCGGGACGAGAGCGTCTACTTCGCCGCGGCAGAGCAGTTCGCCCGCTGGTGGGCGCTCCTCTTCCACGCTCCGGCCTCCGCGCTGAGCGACCGGGGCATCTCACAGGCGTTCGACTTCAACCACGAGCACCCGATGCTGATGAAGTCGCTCTACGGGTGGTCGCATGCGCTCTTCCACTCCACCCTGGGCTGGGTTCGTCCCGCGGCCGGCTTCCGCCTTCCCGCCTTCGCGGTCGCCGCGCTGATTCCCGCGCTCCTCCACGCCTGGGGCTCGGTGCTCTGGGGGAGGCGCGCCGGGCTCTTCGCCGCGCTGTGCTTCTTCGTCGTCCCCCGCCACTTCTTCCACGCCCACCTGGCCTGCTTCGACATGCCGGTGGCGGCGATGTGGTTCCTCGTCGTGTACCTCTTCTGGCGCGCCGAGGAGGACCTCCGGCTCGCGCCCTGGGTCGGGCTGGCCTTCGGCCTGGCGCTGGCCACCAAGCACAACGCCTTCTTCCTTCCGGTGGTGCTCACCCCTTTCGGCGTGCGGGCCGCGTGGCGGACGGCCGGAGCGGACGGCCGGTCGGTGCTGGTCCGGATGGCCCAGGCCGCGCTGGCCTTCCTCGGCTACGCGCTGTTGGTGCTCGTCGTGAGGGGGCGGGAGGGGCTGGTGCAGTCGTGGCAGCTGCTCTCTCCGCAGACCTTCGGCGTCGTGGCGCTGGTGGGCGGTCTCGTCGTGCTCGCGGTCCGGCTCCGGACCGTGGACCCGGCGGCGTTCGTCCCGATCGCCCCGCTGGTCGCGATGGGCCTCCTCGGGCCAGCGGTCTTCTACGTCCACTGGCCGTGGCTCTGGTACCACCCGGTCGACCGCCTGGCCTGGTACTTCGACTTCCACGCCACGCACGTCCACTACGCCTGGACCTACTTCGGAGACGTGCTGCGGGCCCCACCGTTCCCGCTGTCCTACGTCTTCGTCGTCACCGCGCTCACCCTCCCCGTCTCCCTGCTCCTCCCGATGGGGGTGGGGCTCCTCCGCACCGCCGTGCGGAACCTCGGCGACCTCGTCCCGGCGCTCGGACGGCGGTTCGGGCGCGGGGGCTCGGCCGAGTGGCTGCTGGGCGTGAATGCGCTCTTCTCGATCGTTCTCATCAGCCTCCCTGATGTGCCGCACTTCGGGGGGGTGAAGCACTGGCTCCCCTCGATGCCATTCCTCGCGCTTCTGGCGGGGCGGGAGTTCGGCCGGGCGTCGGTGGGGCTCGCGTCGGCGCTCCCGCTCGCGCCGCGCCGCGCCATCGCGGCGACTCTCGCGCTCGGGGCCGTCGTTCTGCTCCCGGCCTTGACGCTGACCGTCCATGTGCACCCGTACGGCACGTCCGCCTACGGAGAGCTGGCGGGTGGTATCCCCGGCGCGGCCAGCCTCGGGCTGCAGCGTCAGTACTGGAGCAACAATGTCACCGGGGTGCTGCCGTGGATCGATGCGAACGCCCGACAGGGTGCCCGGGTCTGGCTGCACGAGGTGAACGGGCTCTCCTTCCGCGACTACCAGCGCAATGGGATGCTGCGGACGGACGTGGTGCCCGTGGGGGGCCCCGAGGACGCGGACCTCGCGGCCGTTCAGTACCACCAGGAGTTCCGCGAGCAGGAGGTCTTGGTCTGGCAGGCCTTCGGGACCTGGGTCCCCTCGACGGGCCTGTACCTCGACGAGACTCCGCAGGTGGTCGTCTACCGGCGCCCCTGAGCGCTGGGCGAGCTCACCCGCGGGAAAGGGGAGAGCCGTGAACATTCGTCCTCTCGTCGCCGGAGTCGGCCTCGTGCTGCTCGCCGCGTGCGCCCGCACCGGCGCACCAGCTCAGCGCGTGGAGCTCCGGCGCATCTCCGGGGACACCGTGCAGTTCGTCCCCAGCGAAGGTCAGATGCCGTACTGCCTGATCTTCACCCACTCAGCGAAGCGGGTGGTCCGCCAGCTCACGATGAGCAAGACCAACGTCTCGGTGAAGTGTCCCGCCGGCGAACCGGTGCTCGGCCTGGCCTACCGGATCCCGGTCGAGGAGGGCCCGGTGAAGATCCACGTCTTCTTCTCGGACCAGCGCCTCGAGGCCGCGAGCGTGGCCAACCAGCTCAACGAGATGGCCAGCCCGAGCTTCAACCCCATCGACTTCCGCATGCCCGGCAAGGTGGTGGTGGACACCATCGACTTCATCCCCACCGAGTCGAACGAGCCGAAGCCCGGAACCCTCGTTCCGCGGCCGTCCGAGCCCGCGGCGACGAACCGCCCCGGCTGAGCCCGATCGACCCGGCGCCTTTGCGCCGGTCCGCAGGCGTCCCACTGGGGCGGGGGGCTGAGCCTGGGACGTCAGAGGGCGGCGCGGGCGATGGCGAGGAGGTCGGCCTCGGTGGTCGGCCGGGGGTTGCCCTGGTGAGAGGCGTCGCGGAAGGCGAGCGCCGCGATGCGCGGCAGGTCCGGCTCCTTCACTCCTGCCTGCGAGAGCCGGGTCGGTAGCCCCGCGTCGGCCACCAGCCGCCGCACACGGTCGATGGCGATCCCGGCGAGCACCTCCTCCACCGGTCCGGCGGGCTCGCCCATGGCGATCGCCACCCGCGCCAGGCGGGCCGAGACCGCGCTGCGGTTGAAGGCCATCACCGAGGGGAGGACCACGGCGTTCGCCAGCCCGTGGTGGAGGCCGGCGACGGGGGTGAGCGCGTGCGCGAGCGCGTGGGCGTTCCCCAGCCCCTTCTGGAAGGCCATCGCCCCCTCCATGGCCGCGATCATCATGTCCAGGCGCGCCGGAAGGTTCGTCGGCTCCCGCAGCACCATCGGGAGGGCACGGGCGACGCGCCGGATCCCATCGATGGACACGGCGTCCGCCAGGGGGTGGAAGCCGTTGCTGAGGTACGCCTCGAGGCAGTGGGTGAACGCGTCGAGGCCGGTGGCGGCGGTGGCACGCGGCGGGAGCCCGAAGGTCAGCTCGGGATCGCAGATCGCGCACCGAGGGAGCAACGCCGGCGCGAAGATGACCGTCTTCCGTCCGGTGTCCTCGAGGAAGGCCACCCCGCTCCGGCTCACCTCGCTCCCGGTGCCGGCAGTGGTGGGGATGGCGATGAGCGGCGGGAGCGGATGCACGACGAAGCGGTCTCCGCCGGTCGCGTCGTCGTAGCGGCTCAGCGGGGGCGAGTGGCTGGTGAGGAGCTGCACCAGCTTCGCCGCATCGAGCGGGCTGCCGCCCCCGAGGGCGATGATGCCGTCGCAGCCGCCGGTCCGGTACGCCTCGAGCCCGGCGAACACGTCGCGCTCCGTCGGGTCGGGGGTCACGCGGTCGAAGAGCACGTGCACGATGCCCGCCTCGCCGAGCACCGCCATCACCCGGTCGGCGAGGCCGGCCTTCAGCACGCCGACGTCGGTGACCAGCAGCGGCCGGCGCATCTCCAGGCGCTTCACCTCGTCCGGCAGGAGCTTCAGCGCACCCGCCCCGAGGACGATGCGGGTGGGCCAGGACATGACGGTGATTCGCGCGGCGGCCGGGAGGTCGAAGAAGGAGGTGTCCATGGGTCAGGCCAGCTCGAAGTAGCGCTCCAGCTCCCAGGTGGTGACGGCCCGCTCGTACTGCCGGACCTCCCAGGTGCGGGTGCGCAGGTAGTGGTCGACGAACTCCTCGCCCAGGAGCTCGCGGGCGACGGTGCTCCGGTCGAGCAGGGCCACGGCGTCGCGCAGGTTCCGCGGCAGCGGGGCGGCGTCGCTCCGGTAGGCGTTGCCGGTCACCGGCTCACCGGGGTCGATCCGATTCTCGATGCCCCACAGCCCCGCGGCGAGCGAGGCCGCCATCCCGACGTAGGGGTTCATGTCCGCACCGAGGAGGCGGAACTCCACCCGCATCGACTTCGGGTCGATCCCGATGACCCGCAGGGCGCAGGTCCGGTTCTCACGCCCCCAGGTCGCCGAGGTGGGCGCCCAGGTGTTCTCGACGCTCCGCTTGTAGCTGTTGACGTTGGGCCAGTAGAGCGCGGTGAGCTCTGGCATCAGCCTCAGCTGTCCGCCCAGGTAGTGGCGGAAGGTCTCCGAGAGCCCGTGGTCGGCGCGCGGGTCGTGGAAGGCGTTGCGCGCGCCATCCAGGGTCCACAGCGACTGGTGGACGTGGCCCGAGCAACCCGGAAGCCGCGCGCTCGGCTTGGACATGAAGCAGGCGGTGAGATCGCACCGGGCGCAGATCTCCTTCACCGCGGACTTGAAGAGCACCGACTTGTCGGCCGCGGGCTCCAGCACGTCGTAGCGGATGGCGGTCTCGTAGACGCCGGGGCCGGTCTCGGTGTGGAAGCCCTCCACGTCGAGGCCGAAGGCGTTGCACCCGTCGAGCAGGGCGTGGACCAGGTCCGAGCTCTGCGACGTGCGGAGCCAGGAGTAGCCGAACATGCCCGGGTCGAGCGTCTCGAGGTTCTGGAAGCCCTTGGCCCGCAGCGAGGAGGGCGTCTCGCGGAAGATGAAGAACTCGTACTCACTCCCGAACTTCGGGAGGAAGCCCATCGCGCGCGCCCGCTCACCCACCCGGCGCAAGAGCGCCCGCGGGCTGGGCTCGTAGTCCGATCCGTCGGGCATCACGAAGTCGAGCAGGAAGGCCGCGGTGGCGGGCTCCCACGGAATCATCCGGGCGGTGGAGAGGTCGATCCGCGCCTGGAGGTCCGGGTAGCCGGTGTGCCAGCCGGTGACCCGGGCGTTGTCGTAGAGGTCGTCGGCCAGGTCCCAGCCGAAGACCACGTCGCAGAAGCCCAGTCCACCGCGGGCCGCCGAGGCGAACTTCTCGAGGCTGACGTACTTTCCCCGCAGCACGCCGTCGAGGTCGACGCCGGCGATCTTCACCTGGGTCGCGCCCTTCTCCCGGAGCCAGCGGAGGACGGGCTCCACCGGGTCCTCCTCGCTCCTCGCCTGCTTCTTGGCACGCGCGGGGCGTCGGGTGACACGGGCGGCGCGGGGCATCGCTCAGACCTCCGGGAGGTGGGTCCAGACCGTCTTCAGCTGGGTGTAGTTCTCGAGCGCGTGCGCCGAGAGGTCGCGGCCCCAGCCGGACTCCTTGTAGCCCCCGAAGGGCGCGGCGTCGTCGAACTCGTTGAAGCAGTTGATCCACACCACGCCGGCCTGCACCCGCCTGGCCAGGGCGTGCGCCCGGGCCACGTCGCGGGTCCAGATGCTGGCCGCGAGCCCGTAGGTCGTGCCGTTGGCCACCCGCAGGGCCTGGGCCTCGTCCTCGAACCGCATCACCGCGAGCACCGGGCCGAAGATCTCCTCCTGGGCGATCCGCATGTGGGGCTGCACGTCGGTGAAGACGGTGGGCTTGAGGAAGTTCCCCTTCGCCTTCGAGCCCTCGCGGTCGCGCTCGCCACCGCAGGCCAGGGTGGCGCCCTCGCTCCTGCCCGCCTCGACGTAGGTGAGGATGGTCTCCAGCTGGTGGGTGCTCACCTGCGCGCCCATCTCGGTGCGCTCATCGAGCGGATCGCCGACGACCATCTTCCGCGCCCGGGTCACCAGCCTCTCCACGAACGCGTCGTGGGCCCTGGCCTGCACCAGCACCCGGCTCCCGGCGTTGCACACCTCGCCCTTGTTCCCGAAGATTCCCCAGAAGCAGGCCTCGATCGCCCGGTCCAGGTCCGCGTCGGCGAAGACGACCTGGGGGCTCTTCCCTCCCAGCTCCAGGGTGAGCTTCTTCAGATTGCTGTCCGCCGAGGCGTGGAGGAGCCGACGGGCGGTGCGCACCGAGCCGGTGAAGGCGATCTTGTCCACGCCGGGGTGCCGGGCCAGCGCCTCGCCGGTGGGGGCGCCGTACCCCGGGAGCACGTTCAGGACGCCGGGCGGCAAGCCCAGCTCCCGTGCCAGCTCGCCCAGCTTCAGGGCAGTGAGCGGTGTGAGCTCGCTCGGCTTGAGGATGACGGTGCAGCCGGTGGCGAGCGCGGGTGCGAGCTTCCAGCAGGCGAGGCAGGTCGGGTAGTTCCAGGGGACGATGGCGGCGACCACGCCCAGCGGCTCGCGGAGCACGTAGGTGAGGAAGTTCCCGTCCACCGGGAGCACCTCGCCGGCGATCTTGTCCGACCACTCCGAGGCGTAGGCCAGGGTGGCGCTCGCGGGCGCGATGTCCCCGCGGATCGCCTCCCGGAAGGTCTTGCCGTTCTCCAGCGAGGCGACCAGCCCGAACTCCTCGCGGCGCTCCCAGAGCGCGTCGGCCAGCTTCCGGACGAGCTTCCCGCGCTCCCGGGCGCTCATCCGCGCCCACGGTCCCGACTCGAACGCCCGGCGCGCGGCATGCACCGCCTTGTCCACGTCGGAAGGGCCGGCGGCCGGAGCCTGGAAGAAGACCTCCCCGGTCGCCGGATTGGTGACCGGGATGGTGCCTCGCTCCGCCGGAGCGACCGACTCGCCGTCGATGAGGAGCTTCGCCTCGGGAAGCCGGGGGGTCATGCTGCGTGCGTCGGACATGACCGGATGTGTCCCTCGCGTCCGGGGGGCTGCGCAAGCGCGCCCTCGGTGACGGAGTCGTGTCGGACCGGCCGGGGACGGGGGACGGGTTCGCGCTCGCCCGGGAAGCGCCCTCCGCGATAGAGGAGGAGCATGCGCCGTCTCCTCCTCGCCGCCCTGCTGGCCATCGCCACCGGCTGCGCCTCGACCCGCGTGGTGTCGACCTGGGCCAACCCCGCACTGGCCTCGCGGCGCATCGAGAGCTTCGCGGTGTTCACCTCGACCGGTTACCCCCTGATCAGCAAGACCATCCAGAGCTTCGCCTCCACGCAGGTCAACCCGGTCGTGGTCGGCGGTGCGGTCTCCTCCGGCTGGGATGCCGCGGGGTTCTACGAGTACTGGTCCGCGCCGCTGACCTTCGCCGAGTACACCACCGAGGAGGACCGCTTCGTCGGCGAGACGGTGCTCTGGGCACTGCCCGACGACCGGGCGATGTGGGCCATGCGCACCAGCACTCACCGGACCGACCCCGGGGCCTTCGCCGACGACATCGCCGCGACGGTCGCGGCCGATCTGCGCAAGGCGGGAATCGTCCCCGACCGGTGAGGAGGCGTGGCGACGTGAGCAACCGCTGGGAGCGCGTTCTCGACCAGAAGCCGGTCCCGCTCCGGGAGCACCTGCTCGACGAGGCGGCGAGGCTGCTCCTCGGCGACCTCGGGCGGTGGCCGCTTCCGATCGACGAGGTCGATCCGCGGACCGGTACCGGGGTGGCCGAGCACCTCGGGCCCGAGGCGCCGCGCCCCTCGCCCGCCGTGCTTCCCGAGGCGCTGAAGCTCGTGCGCTGGGAGCTCGGGCGGGACCACGACGCCTACGACGACTACATGCGCAACCGGAGATACCAGGAGGCCGGAGTCCCCGAGCGGGAGCGGCCGGTGCTGCTCCTCGTGTCGCGATGGGTGCTCGAGCAGCTGCTCGCGCTCTCCGAGGCCACCGAGGGCAGGGTCGATCGCCCTGCGCTCCTGGGCGTGGTCGACCGCCTCGCGCGCGGCCTGCCCCGGAGCGGGGAGGCGTCCTGAGATGCGCCGGGCGCTCGTCACCGGAGGCGCCTCGGGCCTGGGGCTCGCCGTCGCCACCCGCCTCGTGGACGACGGCTGGGCGGTCGAGCTCTGGGACCTGGATGCCTCCCGTCTCGAAGCCTCGATGGCCGGGAGGGAGGGCGTCCGCCGGCGCGTCGTCGACGTGCGCTCGGCCGAGCAGGTCCGCGCCGGCCTCGAGGCGCTCGCCGACCCGCCGGATCTCGTCTTTCACGCCGCCGGCGTGTGCCACGTGGGAGATCTGGAGACCCTCCGGCTGGAGGAGTGCCGGCTGGACATGGAGGTCAACTTCCTCGGGACGGTGCACGTGCTCCATGCCGCCGTGCCGCACCTCCGGCGGGGGAGCCACGTCATCTGCGTGGCCAGCGTGGCCGGGCTGAAGGGCCTGCCCGAGTTCGCCGGGTACGGAGCGACGAAGTTCGCGGTGCTGGGCTTCTGCGAGGCGGTCCTGGGCGAGCTGCGGCGCCGGGGGATCTCCCTCTCGGTCCTCTGCCCGCCGGCGGTCGCGACCCCGATGGTGCGCAACCTCTCCTACCACCCGGCGCTGTACTCGCTCTTCCCGTTCTCGGACGAGCGGGCGGTGGTCGGGACCGTGATGCGCGGGCTCCGCTCGCGGCGCTTCCTCCTCATGGTGGACGCCGGCACCCGGGCGCTGCGGCTGGTCGACCGGGTCGCGCCGCGCCTCCTGGCCCGCTACCTGGACTGGAGGGTGCAGCGGTTCCGGCGCGCCCATCCTGACTGGAGGAGCGAGCGGCCACCCCCGCTCCGCTGATGGCGACCACCGGCGGGGACGCGGATGCTGAGCGCGCGCGGGCTGTCGGCGATTGCCTCGGCACGGCCGCTCGCTCCAAGCTGGGCCGATGGCGACGACCCGGCGCTGGCATCCGACGGCCTGCATCCTCTGCGAGTGCAACTGCGGCCTCGAGGTGGAGCTGGGCGGCGAGGGCGGACGCCACCTCGTCCTGGTGCGGGGTGACAAGCGTCATCCCTCCTCGAAGGGCTACGCCTGCGAGAAGGCCCACCGGCTCGACCACTACCAGAACGGGCGCGACCGGCTGACCACCCCGCTGCGCCGGCGGGCCGACGGTCGCATGGAGGCGATCGACTGGGACACCGCGATCCGCGAGGTCGCGGAGCGGCTGGCCGGGGTACGCGACCGCCACGGCGGCGAGTCCATCTTCTATTACGGCGGCGGAGGCCAGGGGAATCACCTTCCCGGCGCGTACAGCACCGGGACCCGTCGGGCGCTCGGCTCGCGCTGGCGCTCCAGCGCGCTCGCGCAGGAGAAGACCGGGGAGTTCTGGGTCACCGACCGCATGTTCGGCGTGCCGGCGATGCGCGCCGACTTCGAGCACTGCGACGTCGCACTGTTCCTGGGGAAGAACCCCTGGCACTCCCATTCCATCCCCCACGCACGCGTCACCCTGAAGCAGATCGCCGCCGACCCGGCGCGGACCCTGATCGTCGTCGACCCGCGCCGGACCGAGACCGCCGAGCTGGCGGACATCCACCTCCAGGTCCGGCCCGGGACCGACGCCTCGCTGCTCGCCGCCCTCCTGGCCATCCTCGTGGAGGGGGACCGGCTGGACCATGCGTTCCTCGCCGCGCGGACGGTGGGCCTCGAGCCCGTGCTGGGCGCACTCCGGGCCGTCCCGGTGGCCACCCACTGCGCGCGTGCCGGGGTCGACGAGGCGCTGGTCCGCCGGACGGCCGAGGTCCTCGGCAAGGCCCGGGCGCTGGCGACCTTCGAGGACCTCGGCGTGCAGATGAATCGCGACTCGACGCTGGTCAGCTACCTGCACAAGCTGCTCATCGCGCTCACCGGGAGCATCGGGCGCGAGGGCACCGCCTTCGTCCCCACCGTGCTCTCGCCCATCGCCAGCGGAGCCTCGGCCCGGAGGAGCCCGGTCGCGGGCGCGCCGATCATCAGCGGGCTGGTGCCGTGCAACGTGATCGCCGAGGAGATCCTCACCGACCACCCGGCCCGCTACCGCGCGATGCTGGTCGAGGCGGCCAATCCGGCTCACTCCCTCGCCGACTCGAAGCGTTTCCGCGAGGCGCTGCGGGCGCTGGACACCCTGGTGGTCATCGACGTGGCGATGAGCGAGACCGCCCGGCTGGCCCACTACGTGCTGCCCGCGGCGAGCCAGTTCGAGAAGGCCGAGGCCACCTTCTTCAACTTCGACTTCCCCGAGAACTACTTCCACCTGCGGCCGCGCCTGTTGCCGCCTCCGGCCGGGGTGCTGCCGGAGGCGGAGATCCACGCCAGGCTGGCGCTGGCGCTCGGCGCGATCACGGAGGAGGACCTCACGACGCTCCACGCAGCCGCTGCTGCCGGACCCCGGGCCTACGCCGAAGCGGTGCTGGGCAACGTGATCGGGGACCCGCGCCTCCAGCATCAGGCGCCGGCACTCCTCTACCGCACCATGCCCCTGCCTCCCGAGGTGCGGGAGGGTGCCATCGTCTTCGCGCTCGCGCTCCGGGCCGCGACCCAGAACCCGGCATCGCTCGCCCGCGCCGGCTTTGGTGGCTCACCCTTCGAGGCGGCGCAGGCGCTCTTCGGGGCCCTGCTCGAGAAGCCATGGGGGGTGGTCTTCGCCGTGGACACTTGGGACGAGGTCCTCGTCCGGATCGGAACGGCCGACGGGAAGATTCACCTCGCGCTGCCCGACCTTCTCGAGGAGCTCGGAAGCTTGCCCACCTCGGCGGCGGCTGCAGATCCAGCGTTCCCCTACGTCCTCTCCGCCGGGGAGCGGCGTTCCTTCACCGCGAACACCATCATTCGCGACCCCTCCTGGCGGACGCGGGACGCCGGGGGTGCGCTGCGGATGAGCGCGCCCGACGCCGCCAGGCTGGGGGTCCGGAACGGGGACCGGGTCCGGTTGTCGACCCGGCGCGACTCGGTGGTGGTGGGAGTGGAGGTGTCGGAGACGATGCAGCCCGGCCACCTCTCGCTGCCGAACGGTCTCGGGCTCGTCTACCCCGTCGATGGCGTGGAGGGACGGACTGGCATCGCCCCGAACGAGCTCACCGCCGGCGAGGACCGGGATCGATTCGTGGGAACGCCGTGGCACAAGAGCGTGCCGGCGCGCGTCGAACCGGCCTGAAGCCGCGCGCGACCGGCGGCAAGGTCGGGCTAGAGCTGGGCCACGGCGTCCTTGTACAGCTCGTCGAGGAGCGGCTGGTACTTCCGCTCCACCAGCTGACGCTTGAGCTTCAGGCTGGGGGTGAGGTCACCGCTCTCCACCGTCAGGTCCTGGGGAAGGATGACGAA
>Ga0335080_10006917_pt1 | contig 11734 bp, 5 predicted proteins | sample Lox_Sample_34_FD_206720 | JGI IMG/M metagenome (GOLD analysis project Ga0335080, IMG submission 206720) | Soil microbial communities from Loxahatchee National Wildlife Refuge, Florida, United States - Lox_Sample_3.4 | ecosystem: Environmental > Terrestrial > Soil > Wetlands | place: USA: Florida...
CCGATCGAGAATGGCGACGCTACGGCAGCGACAGCAGTGTCGGTCATGAAATGAGTCCCCCTAGGCAAAAATTCTACACACGATGGTGGCGCGGCGCAAACCGTCCTTCGCACTGCGACATAGTCGACAAGCCGAGTTGGCCGTCGATTGCTTGGCATGGCCGACCGTCCGTACTCGCCCGGTGTAGCCACACAGCCTGAGTCGCAATTGCGGCCTGTGCGCCCGCAAAGTCTGCAGAACCGATCGTGAGAGCGGGCGCCATTCGAGTGAAAATCATTTGATAACCGGCGCATAGAACTCCAGCCGGAGACCACGCGAATGGTTCTCTTTCACTCGCGATTGCGATAGCGTGGCTGCCGGTGCGCTTGGGGGCGCGCGGGTTACACAAGGGTGGGGCTGGTCAGGTGGGACATTCGCTGCAAGCGGTGGCGGCAGCTGCCGCTGCTGTTCTGTGTATTGCGATCGATGGCGACCGTGCGCTGGCTGCGGCCACTCCGGCTTTGGACATTGCAGCCGATCAAATTATGGCGGACCCCAACACGACGTTCGGGACTCTGCCGAACGGGTTGCGGTACGCAATCAAATCGAATGCGACGCCCAAAGGTAGCTTGTCGCTGAGGTTGGTCTTCGACGTCGGAAGCTATGACGAAGGACCAGACGAGCATGGTGCTGCGCATTTCGTGGAGCATTTGGCGTTCAGCGGCGGCGACAATGCGCACTCGGCGGGTCCCGAGAACGATTTCGCCGACATCGGTGTCGAGCTTGGCCGCGATCAAAACGCGCTCACTTACGACTTTTCCACGGTCTACAAGATCGATTTGCCGCGGACCGATGCCGTTGCGACCGCCATCGGGTTTCGCTGGCTGCGCAAAGTTGCCGATGGCGCGATCTTCTCCGAAGACGCCGTCGATCGCGAACGGCAGATCATACTTGCTGAGCGGGCTGTCGGGCAGGGACCGCAGCAGCTGCTCGGCGATGACCTGGAGCGATTTCTTCTGCCGCATTTGCGCGCGGCGCGCCCGGAAACAATCGGCACGCCGGCCGAACTGGCCGGTCTTACCGCCGCCCGCTTGCAAGCATTTTACCGGCGCCTGTACCGGCCGGACGACGCAATCATCGTCGCGGTCGGTGACGTTTCCGAACAGGCGCTGCGGCAGCAGATCGAATCCACCTTTGGCACATGGACCGCAAATGGGCCCAAGCCCGCTCCGCCTCCGCCCGGCACAGTTGCGGCGGAACGAGCCGAAGAGGTTATGACGCGCTCTGAACCGCGTCTTCCCACGACCATCTATGTCTGCAAGGTCGGTCCCAACGAGCCCTACAAGATCGATACCGTAGCGGCTGTCCGCCAGCGCTTGTTGACGTCGCTTTGGGTCGAAATCGCCGATCGCAGGCTTGGCGCGATCGCCGGAGGTCCCTCACCGCCCTTTGTGTCGGCACAAGTGTTTTCCTCAACCGACCTTCGAGCGGCGCGAAACACCTGTCTGCTGATCATTCCGCAGCTTGGGCAATGGCAACAGGCGTTGCGCGCGGCATGGCTTGAAATCCGCCGAATGTCAGAAGGGGGAATCAGCCAGGAGGAGATCGATGCCGCCATCGAAAATCAGCGGGCAAACTTTCGCGGCGCCATGCATGTGGCACAAACCTCGGCGTCAGCTGGAATTGCAACAGAAATCGCCGGAAGGGCGTTGAATCATGAGGTCTATGCATCACCCCCTGAAGCGTTCCGAGTGTTCGATGTTGCCGCCGAATCTGTGCGCATCGCCGATGTCGAGCACGCATTTGCAACCGACTGGACCGGCGGCGGGCCGCTGATTGCACTGTCCACGGACAGCAAAGTTGCAGAGAGCGCGGTTCAGCAGGTCTGGCAAGATGCGCAGCGGGCGATGCTCACCACGGCGGCGCCGAACAAGCCGGCCGCATGGTCGTATGGCGACTTCGGAAAAGCCGGTCAGGTGGTGAGCCGCACCAATATGACCAATCCTGATTTTGTCAGGATGGTCTTCAGCAACGGTCTCGTTCTCAACTTCAAGCACACGGATTTTGCTCACGATCAGGTCAAGGTTCGCGTGCGATTTGGCGGCGGCCGTCGCGAAATTGCTCCGGACGATCTGGTGCAAGCGCGGCTGGGCGCGGCGCTGCTTGCCCAGATGGGATTGGGCCGCAACGACTATGTCGACCTGCAGCAGCAATTTTCCCAAATTGACTGGAACGCGGAACTGCGGATCGAAGATCGCGGCTTTGTGCTCAGCGGTTCCACAACTGGCGGGGATTTCAAGAGTCAGCTTGAAATTCTCGCAGCGTTTGCAAGCGATCCAGGATTTCGCGACTCGTTCGACAGTCAAATTCCGACACTGGCCGATGCCTTTTATCGCGATGCGCGGTCCGATCCCGCCTCAGTGCTAAGGTATGGGCTGGAGCACGCACTGCAATCGGACGCACGGGAAGGCTTGCCGGCGCGGCAAGACCTGTTGCGCTTGCGCGCGCGTGATTTTGCCGCCGAGCTTAAGCCCGCGATTACCTCCGATCCTCTCGAAGTCACCGTAGTTGGCGATGTGTCCGAGGAAGTCGCGACCGAATACGTCGCCGAAACATTTGGCGCATTGCCACCGCGTCCGGCGAAGCCAGCGCCCCGCTATGACTCAGGGTTCTTGCGCTTTCCAACGTCTCAGAGTCCGACGATCAGACTCACGCACGAGGGACCGACGGACGTTGCCATCATCGCCGCGATCTGGCCTCTCTATGTGGCGACGCCTGAACGCCGGCGCGAGGAAGTAAGCTTGTCGCTGTTGAGCAAGGTGTTCGACAACGCGCTCAGACATCGGATCCGCCACGAACTTGGCAGGACATACTCTCCCGACGTTGGGATGGCCACACCGGATCTGGCCGACCAGGGCTACATGCAGGCTGTGGTTCAAACTGCGCCGGCCGATGCGGCATTGGTCATGCGGGAGATCGAGGCGATGGCCGAGAAGCTGTCCCATGGCCAGTTTTCGGATGAGGACCTGGAAGCGGCCAGGGCCCCGATCGTTGCCGCGATGAAAGCCCGGCACTCGACCAATGACTGGTGGGTCGCGGGACTTGACGGCTCGGCGCAAGAACCGGGACGGCTCAAGGAAATGACCGACCTGCTGCCGTTGTTTGAAACCGTGACGGCATCGGAAGTTCGAAAGGCTGCGGCTACCTGGTTGGCTGCAAGACCGATCGAATTGGTCGCGCTGCCGTCAACTGCCGCCGCGCTTACAGACCGGAACTAGGCTGGCAGCAGGAAGCTTGGGGGGAAAGATCGATGTCGTTCAAGCGTCACCTCTTTGCAGCCGCGTTGGCCGTTGCGCCGATGACCCCAGCCGACAGCGTCGCAGCAGCCGGGCCTGCGGCAAATACCTGTCCCGACCAGCATCAAGGCATCAGCGACGCTGACTCCGTCATCGCGTTTTGCAGCCACGTGATCGAAAGCGGCGTGACCGACCAGAAAGCCCTGGCGAATGCCTATGCGGCGCGCGGAAAAGCGCTGTACGTGCAGAGGAAATACGAAGCTGCGCTTGCCGACGCGGTCAAAGCCATCCAAACGGACCCGACCGATATCGACGCTTACGTGCTGGCGGGCGATGTAAGCGACGATATGGGCAAACACGATGAAGCAATCGCCAACTACGACCACGCCATTGCCGTCGACCCGCACAGTGGCCTGGCGCTGACCGCTCGCGGGGCGACGTACTACTACTCGCTGCATGACAGGACCAAGGCGGCGGCCGACTATGACGCGGCAATTTCCGGTCAGCCGGACTATGCCCTGGCGTACTTTCAGCGGGCGCGACTGGAAACAGACCTGAGCGACTATGACGGCGCTCTGAAGGACATTGATGCAGCACTGGCCCGCCACCTCGCGTATCCGGAAAATGCGATCAGGCAACGGGGCATCGTGCTCGAAAATATGGGCAAACCGGACGATGCAGCAAAGGTCTTTGATGGCTTGTTGCGGTCGGATCCGAATGACGCCATCACCTTGGTCGATCGTGCCGATCTGGAATTGAGAAGCGACCAACCGCAGGCAGCCATCAAGGACGCGAGTCAGGCGATTGCCATTGATCCAAGCCTGGCATGGGCCTACGCCGTGCGCGGCTCGGCGGCCAGGCAGGCCTCAGACGATGCCGGCGCGGAACGGGACTTTGACGCCGCGCTTCGTATCAATGCCAACGAGCTTGGTGCACTCATCGGCCGTGGCAATCTCAGATCCGACCAAAACAAATTTGACCTTGCGATTTCCGACTACAACGCGGCCATCGTCGTCGACCCCACTGAATCGTCGTCCTATTTTGATCGCGGGCTCGTATATGCGCAAAGGGGCGATCACGTGTCGGCGCTGCGAGATTTCTCCAAAGCAGCCGAACTAAGTCCTCAAGACACCGATGCAAGAATCCATGCGGGCAAGGAGCTGGACCAGCTTGGTCGCACGGAAGAAGCCAGGCAACAATTTGACGACGCGCTCAAGCTCAAGCCCAAGGATGCGGGGCTGCTGCTCGAGCGTGGCAATTTTCACGCCGCCCACAAGGAATACGATCTTGCAATGGCCGATTACCGGGCATCGGCAGCCATCAAGCGCAGCGCAGTCGTCTACTATGACATGGGTCTTGCGGATTCAGACAAGGGCGACAAGAAAGCCGCAATTCGCGACTTCACAGAAGCCACGCAAATCGATCCGAAGGATGCCGACAGTTTTGACAGAATGGGCGAAGTGCTGATGGACGCCGGAGACGATGCGGGCGCCTTGGCGGCCTTCAACGCGGGGCTGGAAGCCGACGCGAAAAATGAGGCGCTACTGGTTGACCGCGGCCTCATCTATTTGCACCGCAAGGATTATGCTAACGCGATTTCGAATGCATCGGCGGCTCTCGCCGTGAACCCGAACAGCTTTGCGGCGCACTTCAACCGCGGCCTGGCCGAAGCGGCGGCCAACCAGGACCAGGCTGCCATCAATGACTTACAGGCGGCCCACACAGCCAACCCGGCGGACCTCGACGTCGTCGCCAATCTGGGCGAAACGTACGCAAAGGATGGTGACGACGCGCACGCCGTTGCGGTGATTGAGGCCGGACTCAAACAGGATCCGGGCAATGTTCCACTGCTGATCGATCGCGGTCTGGCAGAGGCCAGAGCGCAGCAATATGACAAGGCACTGGCAGATTACAACGCAGCGCTGGCACGTGAGCCGAACAGTGCGGCGGCGTATTTTGACCGGGGGATCGCGTTTTCGAAGAAGGGCGATCATGAAGCCGCGCTTGCGGATTTGCGAAAGGCCGCGGCACTCGACAGTTCGGATCCGGACGCGTTGTATCAGGAGGGTCGCGAACTGAGATCGCTCGGCCGTAACGCTGACGCAGTTGTTGCACTGGATGCTGCCTTAAAACTGAAACCTGACGACGAGGGCATTTTGATCGAAAGAGGGAACGTCTACCTCGACGAAAGCGAATTGGATCGGGCACTGGCCGATTATGCCGCGGCCGTTCAACGCTATCCCAATGACCATGTGCCGTATTTTGACCGCGGTTTGGCTTACGAGGCCAAGGGAGACCGCGCGGCAAGCATCGCCGATTTCAGGAAGGCGCTGGCGCTCGATCCCAAGGACATCAATGGCATATTGCATTTGGGCCAGGGTCTGATGGATGGCGGAGACAACGCTGGCGCGCTTCAGGAATTCGAAGCCGGACTCGCAATTGACCCCGGCAATGCATCCATCCTGATCGACCTTGGGATCATGGCTGCGCGCAGCGGCGACGATGACGGCGCGATCAAACGCTACGGCCAGGCGCTGCAGACCGAGCCCAACAACTGGCTCGCTCTATATGATCGCGCACTGGCGTTGCATCGTGAGCGGCATTTTGATGCTGCGATTCGGGATCTCGTCGCGGCGTTGGCAGCGTCGCCAAACAACGCAGAAGTGCTGAAGGCGCGGGGCGACGTGTACGTCAGCCTTGAAGACGACCTGAAGGCCAGGGCGGACTATGATGCGGCCATCGCCGCCGCGCCGGCTTATATCGAAGCGTTTCGGGCGCGGGCAGACCTACGTCAGCGACTGGGAGATTCGGCTGGAGCGGCCGCCGATACCATGGAGGCAAATCGACTTGAGCATCAGAAGCATGGCGCTGTGACCCCTCCCGGGCAGCAGTGACGCGTTCATTTGATCGCTGCGAAAATATGAGCCGATAGGCGTAATACGACCCGATGGCGATGAAAGCCGAACTTGTCATTTGGGCAGTGAGGTAGCCGAAGCCGAGTCTCCTGATCAGGACGTAGAGAATCGTCGTGTTCATGAGCAGATTGACGACGTTGACCGCAGCAAATCCTGTTGCCTCGCCGCCCAAGCAAACCAGTCCCGGAGCGGAGAAAGCCCAAAACTTTTGACACGCAAAATTGCCCACAACGGAAATCGAAAATGCGACGACCCCGGCCGCCACCACTGGAAGGCCAATCAGCGTCACGAACAACCATAGTAAACAGAGATTGAGTAGGGTCGCGAAGCCGCCGGTTACCAGAAACCGCACGACGCGTCCCACGCCCCTCGAGTGATCGGCGAAAATTCCCGCGGCAAAACTGCACCAAGCTCGATGATGCGATCGGACGCCCAACATACCGACAATTGCCCCGGAGCTATCGATTGACAGACGCCACCGCCGCCACGGGACCCCACCCCTTGACGCCCCAGCAATTCTAACCATCGTGACCGTCCAATCAGGCCGATATCGGCCTCCGAATGGCGGGCGTTTTCACGGAGGCCAGCCTCGTGCACGCTGATCCGAAGGCTGCGTCAAATCTGCTGGATGAATTTCTGGCCCGTCGGGGCAAGCTCGAAAAATTCCTGATCGCCCGCCTTGGCAACAGCGCCGACGCCGAGGATGTCCTTCAGGAAATGTTTGTCGGACTGACGCGAGCGCAAATCGCCACGGACGTCCGCGATCCCGCCGCGTATCTCTTCCGAATGGCATTGAACGAGGCCCGCGACTACCGGAGAGGGCTGGCGCGATCGCGTGTGCGGGACGAGAAGTGGGCCGACACCCAGTACTCGATGCACGAGAAGGGCGCCTTGTCCGATGCGCCTTCGGCGGAAACCGAGCTTGCGGGAAAACAGCTTCTCGCCCGGGTGAAAGACGTGTTGAGCGAGCTGTCGCCGCAATGCCAGCGGGTCTTCCATCTGCACAAATTTGACGGTCTTTCGCACCAGGACGTGGCGGCGAAGCTCGGAATCTCGCGTCGGACCGTCGAGAAGCACATGCATACCGCCTTGCTGCATCTGGTGAAGCGGGTGGACCGTGGCTGAATTGCAATGGCCAACCGATTTCCGGGGGCGTTCCTTGATTGTCGGGTGGCGGGCGCAACGCGGTGGCGTCTCCTGGAGGTGAAGACATGGATGGTGACGCGGAGAGAGCGATGAGCCGGGACAGGAGCCTTGAAGAGGCGGTTGCTTGGCACGTGCGGTTGGCGTCATCGCAAGCGGACGAAGCGGCCTTCGACGAATTCGCCGGATGGATCGAAGCCGGCCCGGAGAATCGGGCTGCTTACGACAGGGTAGAGGCTCTGGAGGCCCAGATTGGCGACGCCGCCGGGCAAGAGCGGGTATCGAACCAGTCATCCCTCGCTTCATTCCAGTCACGGCAACAGCGTATTTCGTGGCGAGCCGCTACAATGGGCGGAGCGGCGGCGCTGGCTGCTGCTTTGCTGGTCTTCCTTTTGATCGACACACGGTCAACGCCTTCCATCCGATATTCAACCTCGGTCGGGCAGTCGCGGAACGTCGTTCTGGCAGATGGCTCGAAGATCGAAATGGGCCCGAACACGGTGGTTTCGGCCACGACGGGCGAGGATGAACGTCGGGTGGAGTTTGACCGCGGCGAAGCGGTCTTTCGCGTAAAGCATCAAGCGGAACGTCCGTTTGTCGTCCAGGCCGGCGATCGGGAAATCCGCGACCTGGGTACGGTCTTCGATGTGCGCCGCATTGCGGGAGCCATCACGGTCGCTGTTGCAGAAGGTCAGGTCTCCGTCGTTCCGGCAGCCGGTGGCGAGCCGATCGTTCTTCAAAGTGGACAGCGCCTGCGGCACGTCGAAGGCAAGGAATCGTCTGAGGTGGACACGATTGATCCGAGATGGGTTACGTCGTGGCAGAAGGGGTTTCTCATTTACAGAGACGCGCCGCTCACGCAGGTCGTAGCCGATCTCAACAGATATTTCCGCACGCGCATCATCGTCGATGAACGCACGGCATCGCGTCAGCGCTTCTCCGGAATCCTGCATGTGGTCGACGAGGGGACCGCGATTTCGCAGTTGACCGCATTTCTCCCGATCGTTGCAGTGCACGAGGGCGACGCCATCCGGTTGCACCTGGCCAAATCAAAGCGCTAGATACCGCGGGCTTCCGGAACGCGGGCGTGCGGTTTTTTCGACCGATCGAATCGATTGCGGTCCTGCTTTTTGCGGCTTGGGCCGGTGTCGCGGCGCAAGCTCAGGATGCTGCGGCTGAGTTTCATATTCCGTCGAGACCGATTGGCGATGCGCTCGTCGATTTCGCAATGCAGGCTGACATTTCAGTCAGCGATTCCGGAGTGGACTTTCACGGCGGAGCCAGCAATCCGCTGCAAGGAACGTTCGGCAAAGAGGAGGCGCTGCGGCGCCTTCTGGCTGGAAGCGGTTTCGACTTTCGCTTCCTGGACGCGGGCTCTGTCGAGATCATCGCGGCCCCGATATTGCCGGCCACACCGCCGAGCGGAGCAATCGAACGCGTTGTGGTGACGGCCAGCAAGGTGGATGCGGTTGCGGAAACCTCGCCCAACTCAGTCGCGATTGTGCTCGGGTCTCAAATGCAGGCGCTCAATGTAACGACCACGCACGATTTGACGAATGAAATCGCCGGGCTGACAGCGAGCAACCTTGGCCCCGGCGAAGACAAGCTGTTCGTGAGAGGCCTCACCGACAGCGTCTTGCCTGGCCTCAGCGAATCCGTGGTCGGCATGTACATGGACGACTCGCTGATCGCCCAGGATGCGCCGGATCCCAACCTGCGGCTTGTCGACATCGAGCGCGTGGAAGTGCTGCGTGGCCCGCAGGGATCGCTATACGGCGCGGGCGCTCTCACCGGCCTCGTGCGAATCGTGACCCGGGAGCCAGACCTCGATAGTTTCGAGCTGATGGCAGGAGCGGACGCAGCCGCCACGTTCGGCGGTATGCCGTCGGAAGGCCTGCAAGCCACACTTAACATTCCGATCGTCGACGACCAGCTCGCGCTTCGGCTGGTCGCTTATGGGGACAGTTCGGGAGGGTACATCGACGAAACGCGCCTCCACAAAACCGACACCAACAATACGGCGATTGGCGGCTTCCGGACCGCTGCGGCCTGGCAGCCAAATTCCGATTGGACGTTTTCAGCGCACATCGCCTACCAGGCGACCCATTCCGGCGACTCTCAATACTACGATCAGAATCTCGGCACCGACAAACGCGACAATTTTCTGCTCGAGCCATCATCGGACGATTTCCTGCTGAGCAGTGTAGGCGTGCATGGTTCGCTTGGTGCGGCCGATCTCGTTTCGAATTCCGCCTTTGTCGATCGTCAATTCCAACATCGTTTCGATGCCACACTGGCGTGGCCGCAATTGACCGGCTTGCCGTTGGGCCCGGCGCCCTTCGACTACAGGCGCAGCATCCGCTCGTTCATGCACGAAACAAGATTGTCCTCGACGGCTGGGCAGTCATGGCAGTGGGTTGCGGGACTTTTTTTGTCTCACGAGGATGAAGATTTTCTATCGAGCCTATCCGGACCGGATGGTTCCGGCGGACGCGTGAATGGCAGATCGGAAACGCGGGAAGACCGCACAAACCAGGCAGCTCTTTTCGGCCAGGTGACCTACAATGTCTCGGAACAAATTTCGATTACCGCCGGCGCCAGACTGTTTGTGGCGTCGCACGATGTCAGCGCGCATATCGATGGGTTGCTGCAGGCCGCTTCTCAATTTCGCGGCAGCAACAAGCAGAAGGGGTTTGCTCCGCAAGCGGCCATCGCCTACCGGCCGAACTACGATATGACGTTCTATGCCAGCTACTCGGAAGGGTACCGCCTCGGCGGACTCAATGTGGACGGCCCACAGCATGCGGCAGACGATGGGGTCGCATTCGATTCCGATGTCCTGCGCAACTACGAGAGCGGGGCAAAGCTGCGGCTGTTCGACGACCGCGCATTCATCAATGCGGCAGTGTATCTCGCCGAATGGCGCAATGTGCAGACCGACCAGATTGCGCCCGACGGCGCGTTTTACATCCTCAACGCCGGCGACGTTCGGGACCTTGGTGCCGAACTGGAAGGCAGCGGCGAGGTCCTGCCAAACCTGCGCCTGAACGGAAACGTATTCTGGAACAATCCCAACCTCAGCAAGGCCAATCCATTGCTGGTGACGTCGGAAGGCAGCCTTCCCGGCGCACCATCTGTCAGCTTCGGACTCTCGCTTCGCTACGATCATCCGCTGGAGAGCAACATCAACGGCTTTGCGTCGGTCGAGTACAATTACGTCGGAAGCTCGCACCTTGGTTTCAGCGAAACCACGCCGGCAATGGGGAACTACCAGATCATGAGTGTTCGCTTCGGTCTGACGACGGAGGCCTGGCAGGCCGTCCTGTTCGCGGAGAATCTGACAAACGACCGTGGGAATACGTTTGCGTTCGGAAATCCGTTCAGCATTCCATTCGAGTCGCAGGTGGCGCCACCAAGGCCGCGAACGATCGGCGTCTCGCTCACCTACGCCATGCAGCAGCAAGAATAGGAATCAGACGGACCGCAGCGCCTGTGCTGCCCTCAGGCGAAAGCCATATGAGGAGCGAACGAGATAGAGCGGGCGTGCCTTCACTTCATGATGAATACGGCCAACATACAGGCCGACAATGCCTGTCATCAGCATGTTCAGACCCGCCAGGAATGCCACGGCGACGATGATAGACGTCCAGCCGGGCACCGTGTTGCCGCCAAGGAAGCGAAGGACGATCGCATAGGAGCCGGCCAGCATGGCCAGCACGGACACGATCATGCCCAGCCAGATGACGAAGCGCAGCGGCGCATCGGAGAAACTGAAGATACCATTGAAGGCAAGCGCCAGCATTTTCCGCAAGGGATATTTCGTCTCGCCTGCGGCGCGTTCCGGCCGGGTGAACGGCACGGCGATCTGCCGGTATCCCATCCAGGCAAACATGCCTCTGACGAAGCGGTCCCTCTCGTGCATGGTGGTGAAGGAGTCGATCACCGCTCTGTCAACCAGACGAAAATCTCCGACATCGCGCGGAATCTCGACCGGCGTGAGAAGCCGGATCAGCCGGTAGAACAGCCACGCCGTCGCGCGCTTGAACGCGTTTTCGGCCTCGCGGCCGGCGCGCTGGGCATAGACGATGTCGTATCCCTCGATCCATTTGTCGATGAGCTTTGGAATCAGATCGGGAGGATCCTGCAGATCGGCATCCATGATGATGACGGCGTCACCTGAGGCATGATCCATGCCGGCCGTAATCGCCGCCTGATGGCCGAAATTGCGCGACAATTCGAGCAGCCTGTATTCCGGGCGGCGGCGTGCCGCAGTCCCGATCAGGTCGGCGCTGCCGTCCCGGCTTCCATCATCGACGAAGATCACCTCGGCCACACCATCGAGAGTCAGGATCAGCCCATCGAGCTTCGAAATAAGCTGCGGCAAGACCGCAATCTCGTTGA
>Ga0335080_10006919_pt1 | contig 11733 bp, 11 predicted proteins | sample Lox_Sample_34_FD_206720 | JGI IMG/M metagenome (GOLD analysis project Ga0335080, IMG submission 206720) | Soil microbial communities from Loxahatchee National Wildlife Refuge, Florida, United States - Lox_Sample_3.4 | ecosystem: Environmental > Terrestrial > Soil > Wetlands | place: USA...
CAGGAGCCGGTGATGGTCGGGTAGATCGAACTCCATGCCCGGATTCTCACAGCCCCGCAACGGGCGCGCCCCCGAGGTGCGGCTCGGCACGCTGGCGGAGGGCGGCCTGGCGCCGGCGATCATGGCAATCGTCGAGCGCGGCGTCGCGCGCCGACCGGAACGGGCGCGCGCGCTCGGGATCGAGGTCGAGCTGCGGATGGAGGAGAGCTATCCGCCCGTGCGGATCGTGTTCGGCGAGGACCTCGTGCTGGTCGAGGACGGGCCGGGTTCGGCGCCGGCGCTGTGCATCACCGGGGCGCTGGCGGACCTGGTGGCGCTGCTGGTCACGCCTCTCTTCGGCGGGGTCCCGAATCCCGTCGACCCGCGCGGCCGCGCCGCCCCTCGGGATGTTCGCCTCCCGCCGGGTCCGGATCCAGGGCGGCCTCGGGCTAATGCGCAGTTTTCTGGGTGTAGTCAGGCTTTAGGGTCTCGGCATGGTCATCCAACGCCCGCTCGCGGTCGCGGCTGTCCTGGCGGTGGCGATTGCCGGGTCCGCCGTCGCCGCGGCGTCGCCCCCGAACTCACAGATCACCGCAGCCTGCGATAACGCCTCCGCTGCCGTGCTGGACGTCGTTCGTAACGTCGCCAACACCCAAGTACACGTCATCACCAGCCACATCCACGTGAACGGACCGGGGACGCTGACCGGGAAGATCGGCTTCAACCCGACCGGCTCGACGCTCCGTCTGGACGCGGAACCTTCGGCGGTTGACCAGGGCGGCGGTTGCGCGGTGGGAGCGATCGGCCCGGGGGTTCCGAAGGGTCGCGGCCACACCTGGATCGTCTCGACCCTGCACCGGACGTTCACCAAAGCCGGCCGCTACACGCTTACGTTCAAGCTCAACCGGAACGGGGAGAAGATCCTCGCCCGGCTCGGCGCGGCCGACCGCGCCTACCGTAAGCGCCACCCGCACGGGTCCAGGCCGCCGTCGATCGCGTTCGGGGTCTCGTTGACCTACGAACCCGGCCCTGGAGCCGCATAACTCCTCACTCGCGCCGCCGGCCACCGCGAGTGTGGAGTTGTTCGCGCTATAGCCGAGTGAATCCGCATTCACCCCCCGTGGGGACGGCGAGTGAGGAGTTATTCGCGCTCGGAGGACGGCGCCGCGCCACCGCGCGCCACGTCCACGAGGAGCCGCACCCCGTACCCGGTGGCGCCCTTGTCGGCGAGATACGGGCGCCGCACGTCGAATGCGGTGCCGGCGATGTCGAGATGGGCCCACGGTACGTCGCCAGCGAAGTGGTGCAGGAACTCGCCGGCGGTGAGCGCGGTCGCCTCGCGCTTGGTGGTCGAGTTCACGATCTGGCCGTAGCGGCCCTTGATCAACTCGGCGTAGTCGTGGTGGAGCGGCATCCGCCACACGAGCTCGCCCGTCCGGTCCCCCGCCGCCAGCATGTCATCGGCCCACGCGTCGTCGTTGCTCATCAACCCGGCGTAGGTCGAGCCGAGCGCGACCACGATCCCGCCGGTCAGCGTGGCGACGTCGACGAGCCGCTCGGCTCCCTCGCGCCGGGCGTACGCGATGCAGTCGGCGAGCACGAGGCGGCCCTCGGCGTCGGTGTTGTTGACCTCGACCGTCGTGCCGTCCAGCGCGCGGACGATGTCTCCCGGCTTGACGGCGTGGCCGCTCGGCAGGTTCTCGGTGGCGCCGATCAGCCCGAGGACGCGCACGGGCGCTCGCAGCTCGGCGAGCGCGCCGATCGCCTCGATCACGGCGGCGCCGCCGCACATGTCGAACTTCATCTCGAACATCGTCCCCGCGGGCTTCAGCGAGATCCCACCGGAGTCGAACGTCACCGCCTTGCCGATCAGCGCGGTCAATGGCGCATCGGCGGCTCCGCCGGCATTGCCGGCGCCGTCGTAGTCGAGCCGGATCAGCCGCGCCGGTTGATCTGAGCCCTGGGCGACAGCGGCGAACGCGCCCATGCCCATCTCGCGGATCGCGTCTCCGTCGAGGACCGTCGCTCCGAACCCCAGCCGGCCCGCGAGCTCCAGCGCGTAGTCCGCGAGCGCGGACGGGGGGAGGTCGTTCGACGCCGTGTTCCCGAGGTCGCGCGCGCGGTTCTGGGCGGTCGTCACGATCGTCGCGGTGCGGACCGGACCCGAGATGTCGTGGTGGGCGCTCATGACGAGCCGCTCCACCCGGCGCGAATCCTCGCTCGGCTTGTAGCGCTCGAACCGGTAGGCGTGGAGCAGCGTTCCCTCGACGAGCCCCTGGACCACGTCGTCGCCGACGTGGTGCGGGACCTCCCAGCACAACGTGCCCGTCCCCAGCTCGCACGCCCGGCCGTGAGCCACCCCGGCAGCGACCCGTGCCCGCTCGGCGTCGAACTTCGCGCGCGCACCCAGACCGACGAGGATCGCCCTGACGCCGTCGGCATGCGTGACCGCGAGGCGCTTGAACTCGCGCTGGGCCTCCCCGGAGTCGAGCAGGGCGCCGAGCGCGCGGCCGGACAGGTCGTGGGCGACGTCCTCGCCCTCGAACACTCCTACGACGATCGTGTCCCCGCCGGCGGCGAGCGGACTCTCGGTCGTCGCCTCGACGTTCACGCGGGCGAACATACCAGTGCCACTAGGATGGTTGCTTAGCGCCCCAACCACCGGAGGAGAGTCCAGATGCCCAACACAGTGATCCTCTCGTCCGCCCGCACCCCGATCGGCAAGCTGGGCGGCGGCCTGTCCACCGTCGACGCCACCGAGCTCGGCGGGACCGCGATCCAGGCGGCGCTCGAGCGCGCCGACGTCGCGCCGGACCAGATCCAGCACGTCGTGATGGGCCAGGTTCTCCAGGCCGGTCAGGGTCAGATCCCGTCCCGGCAGGCTCAGATCAAGGGCGGGATCCCGAAGGAAATCTCCTCGGAGACCATCAACAAGGTGTGCGCGTCGGGGATCCGCTCGGCCTGCCTGCTCGACAACGCGATCCGGGTGGGCGACCTCGACGTGGGGCTCGCCGGTGGGATGGAGTCGATGTCGAAGGCGCCGTACATACTCAAGGACGCGCGGTTCGGCTTCCGCATGGGCGACGGCAAGGCGATCGACGCGATGATCAACGACGGCCTCACGAATCCGTTCAGCGGCAAGCACATGGCCCAGGAGGCCAGCGAGGTCGGCGCCGAGCTCGAGCTGAGTCGCGTGGACCTCGATCGCTGGGCGCTCCGGTCGCATCAGCTTGCGATCAAGGCGACCGACGAGGGCCGGCTGCCCGAGGAGATCGTGCCCGTGACGGTCGAGGGCAAGAAGGGCGACACGGTCGTCGAGGTCGACGAGGCGCCCCGGCGCGACGCGAGCCTCGAGGCGCTGGCCAAGCTCCCCCCGATCTTCATGAAGGACGGGACTCACACCGCCGGCAACTCGCCGGGCGTCAACGACGGCGCCGGCGCGCTCGTCGTCGCCAGCGACGAGTGGGCCAAGCGCAACGGCAAGACCGCGCTCGCGCGGATCGTCGCCCACGCCCAGGTCGCCGACGACTTCGCCTATCTGGCCCGCACCCCGGCGAATGCCGCCAAGAACGCACTCGCCAAGGCCGGCCTGAACGTCGACGATATCGACCTGTGGGAGATCAACGAGGCGTTCGCGTCGGTGACGCTCAACTCGATGCGAATGCTCGGCATCGACGAGGACAAGGTCAACGTCAACGGCGGCGCGGTCGCGCTCGGCCATCCGATCGGCGCCTCCGGCGCGCGCATCCTGGGCTCGCTCATGCTCGAGCTCAAGCGGCGCGGTGGCGGCCTCGGATGCGCGGCGATCTGCTCCGGCGGCGGCCAGGGCGACGCGGTCATCATCGAGGTCAATGGCGGTTGACGGATCTTCAGCCGCTTTCTTTGACCTAGACCGAACGCTGATGGAAGGCTCGTCGGCCTTCCAATTCGGTCGTGCGGCATATCGCGCCGGCCTTCTTAGTAGGCGCCAGCTGATCGCCGACGGGTGGGCCAACCTGATGTTCAGGCTGCGCGGCGCGAGCGACGAGTCCTCGCACGAGCTGCGCCAGCGGATCTCGCAGTCGCTCGAAGGCACCCGAGTGCGCGACATGGAGCGGCTTGGGGTCGACGTGCTCGCGGGGGTGCTCCCCCGGATCTACCCCCAGGTGCTCGAGATCGCCTACAGGCATCAGGACGACGGCGTCCGCGTGTACATCGTGACCGCCGCCTCGCAGGAGCTCGCCTCGATGCTGGCGCACGTGCTCGCCTTCGACGGTGCGATCGGCTCGCAGTTCTCCAAGGTCGTCGACGGGGTCTACACCGGGACGCCGAGCGAGCCGTTTGTCTACGGCCGCGAGAAGGCGACCGCGATCGAGCAGCTCGCCCGGCGCGAGGGAATCGACCTCGCGAGCTCCTACGCCTACTCGGACTCCGCGTCGGATCTGCCGATGCTGCGGCTCGTCGGTCATCCCGTCGCCGTCAACCCAGACTCTGACCTGTCGAAGGCGGCGCGCGAAGAGCGCTGGCAGGTGCTCCGATTCGACCGCCTCGGCCGCCGGCTGAAGGCCGCGGTCGGGTTGGCGGGCGCCGCGGTCGCCGGCGGCGTCGGATCGGCGGCGGTGGCCGCGCACAACCGGCGCCGGCGCGGGCTGGTGGCGCGCCTGCGATGACGACCTAGACTTCAGACATGGCGACGGGCGAGCGTCTGACCGACACGGAGCGCTGGGAACGCGACACGTTCAGCCGCGCAGCTGAACGGGACGCGCCGTTCTCGACGATCTCGGGCGAGCCGATCAAGCCGCTCTACACCCAGGCGGATCTACCCGCCGGGGTGGGCGGGGACGATGATCCGATCGGGTTCCCGGGCGAGTACCCCTACACCCGCGGCGTGTACGGATCGATGTACCGCGGGCGGCTGTGGACGATGCGCCAGTTCGCCGGTTTCGGCACCGCCCGGGAGACGAATGGGCGCTTCCGATACCTGCTCGACCACGGACAGACCGGGCTGTCGACGGCATTCGACATGCCGTCGCTGATGGGCCTCGACTCCGACCACCCGCGCTCGCTCGGCGAGGTCGGGCGGGAGGGTGTCGCGGTCGACTCGCTCGACGACATGCAGACGCTGTTCGACGGGATCCCGCTCGACCAGGTCACGGTGTCGATGACGATCAACGCGCCGGCGGCGATCATGCTGGCGTTCTACGTGGTGGCAGCCGAGCGCCAGGGCGTGACCTCCGATCGCCTCGGCGGGACGATCCAGACCGACATCCTCAAGGAGTACATCGCGCAGAAGGAGTGGTGCTTCCCGGTAGACCCGGCGATGCGCCTCGTCGGCGACATGATCGAGTGGTGCTCGCAGCACATGCCGCGCTGGCACCCGATCAGCATCAGCGGCTACCACATCCGGGAGGCCGGCTCGACCGCCGCGCAGGAGCTCGCGTTCACGCTCAAAGACGGACTGACGTATGTCGAGCAGGCGGTGAACCGCGGGCTCGACGTTGACGACTTCGCGCCACGCCTCAGCTTCTTCTTCAACGCCCACATCGACTTCTTCGAGGAGATCGCGAAGTACCGCGCCGCGCGGCGAATCTGGGCCAGGGAACTCCGCGAGACGTTCGGCGCCAAGAAGCCCGAGTCGTGGCGGATGCGGTTCCACACCCAGACCGCAGGGGTGTCGCTGACCGCCCAGCAGCCGCTCAACAACATCGTCCGCACGGCGATCGAGGCGCTCGCCGGCGTTCTCGGCGGCACGCAGTCACTTCACACGAACTCGTTCGACGAGGCGCTCGCGCTCCCGACCGAGCAGGCGGTACGCGTCGCGCTCCGGACCCAGCAGATCATCGCCGAGGAGACCGGGGTCGCGAACTCGATCGACCCGCTCGGCGGCTCCTACCTGGTCGAGGCGCTGACCGACCGGATGGAGGAGCAGGCGTACGAGTACTTCGAGAAGATCGACGCGCTCGGCGGGATGGTCGAGGCGGTCAAACGGGGATTCCCCCAGCGCGAGATCGCCGACGCCGCATTCCGGTACCAGCAGGAGGTCGAGTCCGGCGAGCGCAAGCTCGTCGGGGTCAACGCCTACACCGAGGGCGACGACCTGTCCACGCCGATCCTTCGGATCGATCCCGCGCTCGAGGTCGAGCAGGTGCGCCGGGTAGAGGCGATCCGTTCGCGCCGCGACTCCGATGCCGTGGCGCGGACCCTCGACGCGCTCGTCGAGAAGGCCCGCCATCCCGATCAGAACCTGATGCCGCTGCTGCTCGAGGCGGCCCGGGCCGAGGCCACCGAGGGCGAGATCGTCAAGGCGCTCCAGACGGTGTTCGGGAGCTATAGCGAAGCGCCGGTCTTCTGAGCGGCCCACTAGCCCTACAATCCCGGCGCCGCCAATGCCCGCAGCCACCGAGAAGAAGATCCGCGTCGTCGTCGCCAAGCCCGGCCTCGACGGCCACGATCGCGGCGCGAAGATCATCGCCCGGGCGCTCCGGGACGCGGGCATGGAAGTCATCTACACCGGGCTTCACCAGACGCCCGAACAGATCGTCGAAACGGTGATCCAGGAGGACGCCGACGCGGTCGGCCTGTCGATCCTGTCCGGAGCGCACATGACGCTGGTACCGCGAGTGATGGAACTGCTCAAGGAGCAGGGGGCCGACGACGTGATCGTCACGCTCGGAGGAACGATTCCGTCCGACGACGTGCAGGAGCTCAAGAACCTCGGGGTCGCGGAGGTGTTCACGCCTGGCGCATCGACGCAGCAGGCGGTCGACTTCATTCGCAGCGCCGTCCGCGCCTGAGCGGCCGCCCCTTACCCGGCTGATTGACTCGTCAGTCAACCGGGTAATATGCGATCCCTCTGAACCTTTAGGAGGCCCCACTTGAAGATTTGCGTCCTCGTCAAAGAGGTCCCCGACGCGGCGGTTGAAAAGCGAATCGATCCCTCGACGGGCCGTCTGGACCGCTCAGGGGAGAAGAACCTCAACCCGTACGACACCCACGCCATCGAAGCGGCGATGCAGATCCGCGAGGGCGGAACGGTCGAGGTCGAGGAGATCGTGGCCGTGACGATGGGGCCCGAATCCGCGATGCGCGCGCTGCACAAGGCGGTGTCGCTCGGCGCCGACCGCTCGCTACATCTGAGCGACGACTCGCTCGCCGGCTCGGACGTCGCCGCGACCGGCTACGCGCTGTCGAAGGTGCTGGAAAAGGAGTCGCCGGACCTGGTGCTGCTCGGCCAGCAGTCAGACGACGGCGAGTGCTATACGATCGGCGCGGTCGTCGCCGACCACCTGAAGATGCCCTCGCTCACCCAGGTGATCAAGATGGACGTCACGGAGGGCTCGCTCAGCTGCGAGCGCCAGGCCGAATACGGATACGACACCGTCGAGATCCAGCTCCCGGCGGTGATCTCGGTCGGAGACGCGATCAACGAGCCGCGCTATCCGTCGTTGAAGGCGATCATGGGCGCGCGCAAGAAGCCGCTCGAGAAGGTCGCGGCCGGCGACGTCGCGATCGACGGCTCGATGGTCGGGGCCGAGGGATCGCGCGTCCAGTGCGGCGACTTCCACGCGCCGGAGGCCAAGCCGGCAGGCCAGATCATCGAGGACGAGGACACCAACGAGACCGTCGAGAAAATCGTCGGGTGGCTCGAAGAGAGGAAGTTGATCTAGACATGGCCGACGTTCTCACATACGTCCTGCATTACGAGGGCGCGTTCAACAAGAACTCGCTCGGGGCCGTGTCCGAAGGCGCGGCGCGCGCCAAGGAGGTCGGCGGCGAGTGCCACGCGGTGGTCGTCGGCGGTGACGATCTGACCGACGAGCTGTGCCAGTCGCTCGGCGCCTACGGGGCGACCAAGGTCTTCCGCGCCAAGGGCGACGAGGGCCTCGCCCAGCCGGTCGTCGACGTGATGGCCAAGGTGATCGACGACCACGGGCACTCGTACGCGCTGTTCGGCGGCGGACTGCTCGGGTTCGAGATCGGCGCCGGCCTGGCGGCCCGGAAGCATGCCGGCGTGACGATGGAGGTCATCCAGGTCCGGGCCGAGGACGGCAAGCTCGTCGCCGAGCGCCCGATCCTCCAGGACTCGCAGATCTCGGTGTCCCGGTACCAGGGCGACCTCGGGATCATTATCGGGCGGATCAACGCGTTCGAGGCGGTGTCGCAGGACGGCGCCTCGGCCGAGGTCGTCGACGTCGACGTCGAGTACTCGCCGTGGTCGACGCAGGCCAAGATGGTCCAGCGCGGCGAGCAGCGCGGTGCGGACGTCGATATCGAAGGCGCCGACATCCTCGTCGCCGGCGGCCGTGGGCTCGGCAAAGCCGAAGGCTTCAAGCTGGCCGAAGAGCTCGCCGCCGCGTTTGGTGGCAACAGCGCGGTGGCGGCGACGCGCGCCGTCGTCGACGCCGGCTGGTATCCCTACGCCGCCCAGATCGGGCAGACCGGCAAGACGGTGGCGCCGAAGCTGTACCTCGCGGCCGGAATCTCCGGTGCGATCCAGCACAAGGTCGGGATGCAGTCCTCGGAGAACATCGTCGCGATCAACAAGGACGCGAACGCGCCGATCTTCGAGTTCTCCGACCTCGGGGTCGTCGGAGACCTCAACAAGATCCTGCCCAAGCTCACCGACGCGATCAAGGCCAAGAAGGGCGGCTAACGGCGATGTCGTCGAGGAACGGACGCGCGCCGGCGCCGAGCGAGTTCCCGCCGCCGGTCGACCCCATAGGCGAGTTCATCAAGCGCGAGCTCGATTCCGAGGACGAGCGGATCGAGGTTGGCGTGGCGATCGTGGGTGGGGGGACCGCCGGCCTGGCCTGCGCCAACCGGCTGCTCCAACTGCTCGCGGACGATCCCGAGACGATGGAGAAGCTGGGCGAGGTACCGGTGGCCGTGATCGAGAAGGCCAAGACGTGCGGCGGGCACAACCTGTCCGGCGCGGTGATGCGCCCGGGGCCGCTCCAGGAGCTGTTCCCGGAGCTGACCCGAGAGGACTGGCGCAAGGAGCGCTTCGCCTTTGGCGAGGTGACGAAGGAGTCCGTGTACATGCTCACCGGCCCGAAGACGAAGCTCCGGGTGCCGACTGCAGCCGTGCCGAACTTCAAGAACCACGGCAACGAGGTGGTGTCGGTTGCCGCGCTGGCCCGCTATCAGCAGCGGCAGGCCGAGGAGGGCGGCGCGTACATCCTCACCGAGACGAGTGCCTCCCAGCTGCTGGTCGAAGACGGTCGGGTCCTCGGGATCCGCTCCGGGGACAAGGGCCGCGGCAAGGACGGTGAGCCGCTGGGCAACTTCGAGCCGGGCTCGGACGTGACCGCGCGCGTGACGGTGCTCGCCGAGGGTTGCTGGGGCCACCTCACCGGAGCGGCGATCAAGGAGTTCGGGCTGGCGGAGAACCGCGAGCCCCAGGTGTGGGAGCTCGGGGTCAAGGAGGTATGGAAGGTCAAGAAGCCGCTCGACCGGGTGATCCACACGTTCGTGCAGCCGTGGCCGCTGAAAGTGGCGGCCAAGTACGGGCAGCTCGGCGGCACCTGGATTTACCCGATGAAGGACGAGAAGACCGGCGACGACCTGGTCTCGATCGGGTTCGTGGTCGACCTCAACTACCGCGACGCGACCACCTCGGCGCACGACCTCCTGCAGACGTTCAAGACGCACCCGCTGGTCAAGGACATCCTCGACGGCGGCGAGCGGGTCGCTTGGGGCGCCAAGGCGCTCCCGGGCGGGGGCTACTGGTCGATGCCGAAGCTGTCGATGCCGGGGGCCGTGCTCGTCGGCGACGCGGCCGGGATGGTCGACACCGCGGCGCTCAAGGGCGTCCACCACTGCATCAAGTCCGGGATGCTGGCCGCCGAGGCGATCTACCGCAACCTGAAGACCGGCCAGTCGCTCGCGTCGTACGAGGAGGCCGTCGACCAGTCCTCGATCGGCAAGGAGCTCTACCAGGTGCGCAACACGCGCCAGGCGTTCCAGAAGGGCTTCGTCGCCGGCAGCCTGCTGGCCGGCCCGGCGATCATGTCGAAGGGCAAGGTGCCGCCCGGCCGCCAGCAGTGGCACCGCGACGACGCCGAGCCGATGTTCGTCGGCGATACCAAGGACCGCTATCCGAAGCCCGACGGCAAGTACACGTTCGACAAGCTGTCGTCGGTGTACGTCTCGGGTAACGCCACGCGGGACGACGCGCCCAACCACATCCGCGTCCGCAAGAACGTCCCGCGCGAGATCGCCGAGACCTGGCAATGGATGTGCCCGGCGGGCGTCTACGAGATCCCCGAGGACGCGCCCGAGTCCGGCAACGTCGACGTCGTGGTCAACTACACCAACTGCGTGCAGTGCGGGGCGATCACCGCCAAGGGCGGGCGCCTGACGCCACCCGAGGGTGGCGACGGACCGCTCTACACCGTCACCTGACGGCACCGCGCAGGCCGCGACTTTCGCGGCGGCTATCTGTTGGTATTTGCGCATGATCTCCGTGCGCTCACTAGGGGTCGGCGCGGTCGCCGCGTGCGCGATCGCGCTCGGCTCGGTAACGGCCGCGGCGGGCACGACCACGCCGCCGCCCAACGCCCAGCTCAAGTCGTTCGTGTGCCAGAAGGCGGTCGACCCTCCCGCGCGGGCGCTGTCGGTCCAGGCCGTGATGCGGCCGGTGACCGGGACGTCGAAGATGCAGATGAAGTTCGACCTGATGCGCCAGACGAAGGCCCATCCCCGGTTCACGGTCGTGCGCGGGAAGGGGCTCGGCAACTGGCTGACGCCTGACAATCCGACGCTCGGGCAGCGCGCCGGCGACGTGTGGATCGTCAACCATCCGGTGGTCGATCTCGCCGCCCCGGCCACGTACAAGTTCCGGGTCACGTTCCGCTGGATCGGGGCGCAGGGCCAGACGTTGAGCACGGCCGTCCAGTCGAGCTCCACCTGCTACCAGCCCGAGCTGCGGGCAGACCTGTATGTGAAGTCCCTGACCGCGAATCCGATCACCTCGGGGGCCGGGAGCGGACAGTGGGCGTACGTCGCGGAGATCGCCAACCGTGGGCTGACCGGGGCCGCGCCGGTCGAAGTCGACTTCTCCGACGGCGGCAGCGCCCCGCTGACCGGGTCGGTCGCCTCGGTCGGACCGAAGTCCACGGCGCGCCAGCGGTTCGTCGCGCCGGCGTGTGTCTCCGGGGCGACGTTGACCGTGACGGTCGATCCCAAGCAGACCAACGACGAGTGCAACTACGCCAACAACGTGCTGACGATGGCGTGCCCGGCGGCGCCCTCGACCGGCTGAGGGCCCCCGACTTCGTAACTGGCGGTTCCGACGGCGTCTGGACGCGCCTGGCGCCACCCGCTCGCCCTCACGTACCACCACCGTACGATCTTGCGAGCGGGCGGCGCCAGATCACGCCCAGCCACTCGTCGGCTCCCGCCACTTACTCAGTCGGTGACCCTAACGGAACCCCGCCGGCTGACCGATACATCATCAGTTGAGACCCCAAGCGGGCCGCTAAACTCGAACGTGCAATGAAGACCGGAGTTCATCCAGAATACGTAGACGCCCACGTGCGCTGCACGTGCGGCAACGAGTTCATGACCCGCTCGACCAAGCCCGAGATCCACGTGGAGATCTGCTCCGCCTGCCACCCGTTCTACACCGGCAGGCAGAAGCTGGTCGACACCGGCGGTCGGGTCGAGCGCTTCCAGCGGCGGGTGGCCAAGGGCCGGCGCGCCGCACGCGCCGGCACGGGCTCGTAACTCGGCCGATGAGCACGGGGGTCCACGAGGGGCGCCTAACGGCATCTC
>Ga0335080_10006922_pt1 | contig 11728 bp, 12 predicted proteins | sample Lox_Sample_34_FD_206720 | JGI IMG/M metagenome (GOLD analysis project Ga0335080, IMG submission 206720) | Soil microbial communities from Loxahatchee National Wildlife Refuge, Florida, United States - Lox_Sample_3.4 | ecosystem: Environmental > Terrestrial > Soil > Wetlands | place: USA...
TGACCGCTACGCACAGCACGTTGACTTGACCAAGTTAAGCTTCAGCGGGCGGCTGAACTTCGGCTATCAGGGTTTGCTGATCTACGTGCGGGGTGGTTTCTAGCGAAGCTCACGAGCTTCCGGGGGACCAACGTGGGATTCGGGGCTCTGCTTCCAATCCAATGAGGTTCCCGTCGCAACCGATCGTGCTTCCACGATAATCCCCGCGCAAGTCCGCAGCGCATCTGCGAATACCATGGCGCTCCTCGGCGCGCGGATCGCGCCGGGATTGACATGGTCACGCTTGTGATAGCGTTGGTCGTGTTCGGTAGCTTTGACATCGATACGGAGCTTGTAGCTGCACCCCGCCATGCCCTCACGAATCGAGGATTACGCACTTCTGGGCGACTGTGAGACGGCAGCCCTGGTCTCGCGCGGTGGCTCGATCGACTGGTTGTGTTGGCCGCGCTTTGACAGTGGCGCATGCTGTGCGGCATTGCTCGGCGGCCCCGAGCACGGTTGCTGGTTGCTGTCACCGGACGACTGCACGGCGACCGTGAGGCGGCGCTACCGAACCGACACGCTGATTCTCGAGACAGAATTCACCACCGCACACGGGGTGGTGACGCTCATTGACTTCATGCCGGTGCGCGATCAGGGCTCACATGTGATCCGCATCGTGCTTGGACGGCGCGGGCGGGTGGTGATGCGCACCGAGCTGATCCTGCGCTTCGACTACGGAGCGCTCATCCCATGGGCGACGCGCCTCGAGGACGGACGCCTGTGCTTCGCAGCCGGTCCGCACCGGTTAGTCTTGAGCACGCGCGTGGCGCTGCGCGGCGAAAATCTCAAGACGGTGGGAGAGTTCCGCGTGGCCGCCGGTCAAAGCGTCGCCTTTGTGCTGAGCTATGCGACTGCTTCTGCACCCGTACCCCGCCCGATCGAGGCTGCGGCGGCTCTGCGAACAACTGAACGCTTCTGGCGCCGATGGGTCGGGCAAAGTTCAGACGCGGGAGAATATGATGCGGCCGTACGCCGCTCGCTCATCACCTTGAAGGCGCTGACCTATCGACCCTCAGGCGGGATCCTGGCCGCGGCGACGACTTCTCTTCCCGAGCGGGTCGGCGGCGAGCGGAACTGGGACTATCGCTACTGCTGGGTTCGTGACGCAACCTTCACGCTCCAGGCCATGATGAACACAGCCCACTATGCGGAGGCAGAGGCGTGGCGTGCCTGGCTGCTGCACGCGGTGGCGGGCGATCCCGCAAAAATGCAGATCATGTACAGCGTCCTGGGCGAACGTTTGCTGCCCGAGTGGCAGCTCACCTGGCTGCCAGGCTACGAGAAGTCATTACCGGTGCGTATCGGCAACGCTGCCTCAGAGCAGCTGCAACTTGATGTGTTCGGGGAGCTGATGGAGGTGCTGCACCATGCACGCTGCAGCAAGCTGGCCGTGAGCGAAGCGGGATGGTCACTGCAGCTGGCTCTGCTCGAGCATCTGGAGCGCATCTGGCGGGAGCCGGACCGTGGGATTTGGGAGATCCGTGGTGCGCCACGGCACTTCACCCATTCGAAAGTCATGGCCTGGGTGGCGGTAGATCGTGTGATACGCAGCGCCGAACAGTTCCGCCTCAAGGGCCCGCTGCGTCGCTGGCGGATGCTGCGCCGGCGCATACATCAGGATGTGTGTCGCCGCGGCTTCAACCGTAAGGTCGGCGCCTTCGTCCGCTCGTACGATTCCCGGGATCTCGATGCCAGTATTTTGCTGCTGCCACTGGTGGGCTTTCTGCCGATGAGCGACCGGCGCGTGCGTGGCACCGTGGAAGCGATCGAACGCCGCCTGCTGCGCGATGGCTTGGTCAGGCGTTACGAGTCGAGAGCGCGCAACGACGGCCTGCCCGGGGGCGAGGGCGCATTCCTCGCCTGCAGCTTCTGGCTGGCAGACAACTACGTACTGCTTGGACGCCGTGACGACGCGCGACAGCTCTTCGAGCGGGTGCTGGCCTTGCGCAACGACGTGGGGTTGCTCTCCGAGGAATACGATCCGGTTGAACGGCGGTTCCTCGGAAACTTTCCTCAGTCTTTCTCACATATCGCGCTTGTCAATACTGCGCTAAACCTGCTGCGCGAAAGCGGCCCCGCCGAGCAGCGCGCGCGGAACGCTGCGCACCCGTCTGTTCCCGGCAGACGAACTGCACGAGGGCCAGCTCGGCAAAGCAAGCGCCGGCGGCCTGCGGCCACCGGTCAGCGCTAGAGCCCCAGTGTCCGTGCCAGCTGCGCCGGACGTTTGCTGTACAGACGCGCGCCTCGCAGCAGTGCTCGGGCTTGCAGGCTGCTTCGCGACCGCTCAATTGCCCGCAGCAGTGGCCGCGCATTTATCTCATCAGGAAAGTCGCGCATGTGCGCTGCGACTCGGTCATGCAGCATCGCCAGATCATGGTCTTCGCCGAGGTCATCCGAGAGGCAGTGCAGCTGCAGCCCCAGGCGTGCGACGGATGGCGTACAGATCGGGGCGAGCAGGTCGAGCTGCAGGTAGAGATACTTCGCCTTCCGCATGAGCTTACGCGACTTACGCACTCCGCTGGCACCCGTCAGAGCGTGACGGCGTGCCTCGCCTCGGGCTTGCAACAGCGTACGGCGGAAACGCTCGCCGCCCCTGACGCGCCGCGCTACGGCATACCGCTGCCGTAACCCCTCCAGCGCCTCAACGAGTATCTTGGCATCGCGCGCCGCGCCGAGCGGACGCGCGGCGTCGCGCAGTAGCCGGTCCTCGCGCTGATACTCGGCCCGCGACATTGCTTTGCGGAGCAGTCGCAGCGCGGCACGCGCCTTCCTGATGCGCTTGCGAGCGTCATGGATGTCTTCATCAGTTGCACGACGGCCGCCATCCAGTTTGCGCAGGCCTTTCCTGATCTCCTGACGCAGTATGCGTCGTGCCTGTCGCCCGCCTGCGCCGCGCTGGTGCAATCCGCTGCTCATTTCAGCCCTGGCGCGCCCGGATCATTCCACCTCCTTTCTTTGGAAACTCTACGCCTCGCGCCGTGTGACTCAGCGGAGGTATCGCGCTCCCGCCTTGCCTGTGGCCTCAGCGTGAGGGCGAGGAGCGAGCACCACGGAGTATATGACCCGCAGCGGGAGCATTGGTCTAAGATGGGGCGCAGTTGCGCACGTGTAGTAACCTCGCAGCCGCTTCGCACACCGAATTACCGCAGGGAGTTCGCCCGAGGTGGCCAGGACCCGCAACGCCGAGATACTCGTAGTCGCCGGGCGCGAAGTTACGATCTCCAACCCGAACAAGCTCCTGTTCCCCGAGCCACAGCACACAAAGCTCGATCTCGTGCACTACTACATCGATGTCTCGGAGGGAGCGCTTCGTAGTGCCGGCGGGCGTCCCAACATGCTGGTTCGCTATCCTGACGGAATACACGGGGAGCACTTCTACCAGAAGCGCGCGCCCACACGCCGCCCCCAGTGGATCGAGGTAGCCGAGCTGCGCTTTCCCTCGGGCCGCGCTGCAAACGAGGTCGTGCCGCGCGATGCGGCGGCGCTGGCATGGCTCGCAAATCTCGGTTGCCTTGAGCTGCACCCGCACCCCGTACGGGCCGGAGACCTTGAGCATCCCGACGAACTGCGCATCGATCTCGACCCGGTTCCCGGAATCGCCTGGAAGCAGGTACAGGAAGTCACCGCAGTGGTGCGCGCTGTCCTTCAAGACTTGAACCTCGTCGGCTGGCCCAAGACTTCGGGCTTGCGCGGCATGCACATCGGCGTACGACTCAAACCGCGCTGGAGTTTCGACGAAGTGCGCCGCGGTGCGCTCGCGCTTGCCCGCGAGATCGAGCGGCGAGCGCCCAGGTTGGCAACCAGCAAGTGGTGGAAGGAGGAACGCCACGGCGTGTTCGTCGACTACAACCAGAACGCCAAGGATCGCACCGTCGCCTCCGCGTACTCGGTGCGGCCGACGCCAGATGCACGCGTCTCGATGCCTCTGGCCTGGGACGAGGTCGACGGGTGCCACCCAGCGGACTTCACCTTGAGCTCTGTGCCGGCACGCCTCAGGGAGCTGGGCGACCCGCACGCGGCGATCGACAGCCACGCTGGCTCGCTCGCAGCGCTGCTCGAGCTCTTTGAGCGCCAGGGCCTGGGCGATGCCCCATGGCCGCCGCACTACAGGAGGCAGCTGTCGGAACCACCTCGCGTACAACCCTCACGGCGAAAGTGGCCACTGCTTGAGATCGGACGCGCTCGACGCAGAGAGGACGCGCTAGCGGGGCTTGAGCGGTGGAAAGCGCGCCATCCGCAAACGGCGGCGCATCTCGAGCCGGCCGACGTTCTGGTCGACGCGATGCGCGGGCGCTCCAGCAGCTGGACCCGGATACGCGTTAACCTGCAGCACGTACCTGAGGAGCTGCGACCAGTTCAGGAGACACTCGACCCGGACGAGAAGATCCTCTCGAGCTCGTAGGGCTTGGTGACTTCGAGCTGGTCATAACGACAGTCGCGCGGCTGCTTGTCGGCTCGCCAGCGCAGGAAGAACGCTGCGTGGCGGAAACGATCGCCCTGCATGTGGTCGTACCTCACCTCGCAAACGCGTTCGATCCTGAGCGGCTCCCAAGACAGGTCCTTGCCGGCACTCCAGCGACTCTGGCCGCCCGGCATGCGGCTCGATGCGGCAGACAAGCCCGCCCACTCGCGCCAGGGGTGGTTGCGCATCGCGTCTTTGCGCAGTGGAGCGAGTTCCTCCACGAGCTGCCCGCGCATCGCCATTGTGAATGAAGAGGTGACGCCGACATGCTGGAGTACCCCGCTGTCGTCGTACAGGCCCAGCAGCAGTGAGCCCACCGCATCCTTGCCACTCTTGTGCCAGCGAAATCCGGCCACTACACAGTCGGCGGTGCGCGTGTGTTTCACCTTGATCATCGCGCGCTTGCCAGCGAGATACGTCCCAGCCGCCGGCTTCGCAATCACGCCGTCGAGTCCGGCTCCCTCGAAGCGCGTCAGCCAGTCGAGTGCAAGCGCTCGATTGCGCGTGGCCGGTGTGAGGTGCACCGGCGGTTTCACCTTTGCGAGCAACTCCTCGAGGGCGGCACGGCGCGTCGCTTGTGGCGCAGTCATGAGATTGCGTCCCGCGACAGCGAGCACGTCGAAGGCGATGAACGAAGAAGGCATCTCCTTTGCCAGTTTCGCGACACGCGATGCCGCCGGATGCAGTCGCAGCTGCAGACTGTCGAACTCGAGCCCGCGCGCCGTCGCTATCACGATCTCGCCGTCCACCACCGACTTCTCCGGCAGCCGCTCGAGCAAGGCTGCGTGCAGCTCGGGGAAATAACGATCGAACGGTCGTGCATCGCGGCTTTGGATATACACTCCGTCCTCGTTTCGGAACACGATCGCCCGGAAGCCATCCCACTTGGGTTCGTAAAGGTAATCACCTGCCGGCAGCTCGTCCGCGAGCTTGGCGAGCATCGGTTCGACAGGTGGCTTCACGGCAAGCGAAAGAGGGGTCACGATCGCAGGGCTCGTTGCTTGTCTTTGCTGAAGTGGCTGATGGCGGCGACAAAGGCGAAACTTGCGGCGCTCAGGCAGAAGGCAACGAGTAGCAGCGAATAGCGCACAGCCGAATCGCCGAGTGATTGCTGCAGATGGTCGTTAAGCACGCCGACCAGCAGAGGGCCAATGATTTGACCGAGGAGCCCCGACGCGAGCACCAGCATCGAAATGGCGACCGCGCGCATCCCTGCGCGAGCGGTGCTCATAGCGGCGGCAAAAATCGGTGCTTGATGCGCCAGGGCAAAGAAGCTCATCAGACCGAATCCGATCATCCAGGCCGGGCGATTGCCGCCAAACAGAAACAATACCTCGGCGGGAGCTGCGAGCAAGCACATGGCGGCGGGTAAGCGGAGAAGCCAGCGCTCGTCGCGCCGACCGAGCACGTCGCTGAGGAAGCCGCCGAGCAAGATGCCGGCGCCGCCGCAAATTCCCTGCAACGGACCGATCGAGGCGGCGACTGCCGCGATTGGCAGATGATGGACGCGCGTGAGGTACATGGCGTTCCAGGTACTCCCCGCATAGACACTTGCGCCCATGAACATCGCGCCGATCAGGATCAGTAGATAGGTGCGGGACCCGAGCAGGTAGTGCACGCTGCCGGGCAGTGAGACCGACGGCGGCAGCGTCCTGCGGCCCTCGGTCATGTTCCGGGCGGGCTCTGTCACAGTGAAAAAGAAGACCACCGCCAGCACCAGGCCGGGGACGCCGCTCGCGGTGAACATCCCCCGCCAGCCGTAATGCTGACCTGTCCAACCGATCAGCGGGTAGAACACGATCGCTGCAAGCGAGCTCGCCAGGCCGAAGACCGCAAGCGCAAGCGGACGGCGAGGCTCGCGAAAAAGGTCTGCGATCATCGAGTTCGAGGGTGCAATTCCGCATGCCTCGCCGGCACCCACCAGGAATCTCGCAATGGCAAGTTGCCAGATATCGGCGACGAATCGCGTGAGCGCGGTCATCAGGCTCCAGAAGGCGAAGCCGATTGCAATCACATTGCGTCGGCTCCAGCGGTCTGCAAGCCACGCGATTGGCACACCGAGCAGGGTATAGAACACTGCGAACGCAAGCCCGGAGGCCAGGCCCAGGGCGGTGTCGGAGACCAGCATCTCGCTCTTGATGAGCGGCAGCGCGAGGCCGAGGACCGCACGATCGAGGTAATTGAATGCGGAGATGAGCGTTAAAAAGCCGAGCGGGTAGACGGTATGAGCACCCCAGGCGTGGGCAGGCGCGGAAATCACCGCTTTCGTCGCCGGGGCGACGCGCTCTCCCATGTGAGCGCTGCTAAATTGGCCGCTCGCCCATTACGGTCGTGCGCACGAGGTGCCGCCGCTCGCCGCGATAGTCGTGGATGCCGCGGTGCTGCAGGAAGCGGTTGTCCCAGACGATGAGCGTATCGGGGCGCCAGCGGATGCGGCAATGATACTGGATACGCTGCGGTAGCGATTGCAGGTAGTTGAGTAGCGCCCGGCTCTCATCATCGGTCCAGCCGACGAAGCGCTTGAAATATGCCGTCGTGACATACAACCCCTTACGCCCCGTACGAGGATGCCGGCGCACGGCAGGATGGACGCTTTCGAGTTGATCCTCGGTGAAGGAATGCTGCTCGCGCAGCCGCAGCTGCTTGTCTTTCGCCAGCTTTGCGTTCTTCGACCAGATGTCTTTGCCGGAGTAGACCACCTGCAGGCCCTCGAGTGTTTTCTTCAGGCCCTCCGATAGATCCTCATAGACCAGATAAGCATTCGCAAACGCCGTATCACCGCCGTATCTCGGCACATCGAGCGCACGCATGACGATGCAGAGCGGCGGTCGCTCCAGGAACGGGCTGTCGGTGTGAAAATGCTCGAACGACGGCACAACACTGTCCGGCTCGTCGGCCTCGCGTCTCACCTCCTGCATGTCGGTGTGGCCTGGGTAGGTGGGCGCCTGGGGAAGCTCTGTGATTTCCCCGAAATAGCGTGAGAATGCCTTGTGCTGCTCCGGCGTGAGCTTTTGTCCGCGGAACATGATCACGAGGAAATGCTCGAACGCGAGCATTACCTCCGAGAGCGTTTCGGCATCGAGCGGGAGCGAAGTGTCAACGCCCTTGATCTCGCAGCCACAGGCCCCGGTGAGCGGCTCGACCTCGATGCGTCGAAACTGCGGCAGCGGCCGGCCGGCGACGATTGTGCCGGCACCAGGTGAATGGGTCAGATGCTCTGGGGTAGCTGCCATCGCATCACTCCGCGTGTAGCGGTATGAGCCCGCTTATTTGTGGCCGAGGCTAGCAGATCGACGCAATATTGGCTAACGGGCCGCGCAATCAACCCTGGCCCAACTTGCAGGAGCACCATGTGACATGGATCGCAGCTTGCACCATGAGCCGGGTGGAACATGTGCATGCTCCAGCGGGGATCGTTTCCCAGAGGAGTTATCGTGAGGTGTACGCTTTTATCGTTGCTGCAAACCGCCCTGACGCACCGCGCGGGAGGTAAGGCACTGCCGCTAGGGTATGCGCTCGTCGTACTTGCTATCGCGAGCGCCGGCGGCGCCGCGCATGCCGCCGAGCTCGAGGTGCTGGACACGTATCCCGCAGGCGACGACGTCACGCTCAATCGCAATCAGACGTTCTACATGCACCTGCGGTATTCCACAGATCGTCCCATCCACATCTGGGTTCGGCCTTTCTTTCGCGGCCAACCCGCGCACGCCGGTAGCAACGGCTCGTATACCTACACCGGCAGCGGTGAGGCGCTGGGCTGGTTCTTCATGATGTCGAACGAAGGTGAGGTCGATGAGATCCGCGTCAGGACGGGTGACGGCACACGCGACGGTTCGGCCGATATCCTCACGTTTCCCGTCCATGTTACCGCCAGTGACCGGGATGCCCCGCAGGATCCGCAGCCGGAGTGGCTCACGCGCCTCAGAGCGCGCGACGCGGAGCAACAGCAGCGTGCTTACCAGGCGTACATGAGCCGCCCGGTCTCGCTGGGCAGCTCGCTGTTGGTCACACTCTTCATGTGGGTCGTGCTGGCGCTCGGAGTCTGCGGTGTTGTTCTACCACTGCGGGCACTCGTGCGCTGGCGCGGAGGGTGGCGAGTGGCCGCAGCCGTCCCAGCGGCGCTTGTTGCCTTCGTCATTCTGCGGCTGATCCTTGGTACGTGGATGGATCCCAGCTCGCACAATCTCTGGCCCTTTGAGCTGCTGATGGTGGGTGGACTGAGCGTCACCATCATGATCGTGCTGATGCTTTTGCGTAAGCTGTCGAGAGTTGCCCCAACATGATGCCTCGCTGGGCGGCAGTGCTGTTCCTGATGGGAGTGGGCGGCGTATTGCTTTGGAGCGCATACCAGGGCTACCTCACCGGCGAGCTGCGCGCGGGCACGACGCTCCTCGGTCCCTATCGACCGAGCCGCTACGACAATCCCGTCGGCTTTTACTTCTACCTGGGATTGTATTTCTGCATCGGTATTGGGCTCTGCGTTTGGGCATTACTGGTGATGCTCGGGATGGCTCCAGGGGTCAAATGGCGATGATCGCTCCGGCAGCCGTCAGCTTCCCTGCCGTGAACGACGCCGCCGTAGCCCCTTAGAAGTGCGGCTCCCTGCCTCCAAAGGCAGTGGGCCGCCACGCTCCTCCGTGGCGTGGCATCGTTTCCGCCGGAGAACCACCATGTGCGCTCGGCGGTGCTCGTACCTGCGCTTCCTGCGGGCAGCTCTTGCGACAGGGAATACGTGAGGCAGTCAGTATGTTCGTGCATGCGGGGTTCAAGGCTTTTTGGCCGGTGATTTTCTTGCTGCCTTGGCTTTTCCTGGGCATCGCCTACCTCACGGAGTCGGCGCTTCATCGCCACCACCGTGGTGCAGATGCGAATCAGCACTCGAACCGTAAGACCGTAAGCGCAGCACAGACCTCGGCACACGGCGAGCCACCGGCTTGTTAGTGCGAGCCGCCCGGCATGAGTGCCCTGGCATGGGTTGCGCTTGCGGTTGTGACGGTCTCGCTGTGGCTCGTGACATCTCTCTCTTGTGCTCTTAGGCTCTATCTCGATGTGACGGTGGATGAGCGCGCTGAGAGCAGCTCTCGTTGATCCAATCGCGCGCTTCCCAGCCAGTCTCTTGCTCCCCCTGTTTCCCGGACCGGATCGCAACGGTTCGATTTGAAGGTGGCCCATGAACTACCAGCAACTTGGCTCCTACGGACCCCGGGTATCCACGATCGGTCTTGGAACCATGGGAATGTCCGACTTTTACGGCCCCGCAGACCGCGCGGAGAGTCTTGCGACCATTCACGCGGCTCTCGACCAGGGCGTGACGCTCCTCGATACGGGTGACTTCTACGGCATGGGTCACAATGAGATGCTCGTGGGTGAAGCTCTGAAAGGCAGGAAGCGCGAGCAAGTGCAGCTCAGCGTCAAGTTCGGCGCACTGCGGGGACCCGGTCCCGGTGAGTTCCACGGCTACGATTCCCGACCGGCTGCGGTGCGCAATTTTGTGGCCTATTCGCTCAAGCGTCTGGGTGTCGGCTACATCGACATCTATCGCCCCGCGCGACTCGATCCCGGCGTGCCTATTGAGGACACCGTCGGCGCGATCGCTGATCTGATCAAACAGGGATACGTGCGCCATGTGGGTCTCTCAGAGGTTGGCGCGGAGACCATTCGCCGCGCCCAGGCCGTGCACCCGATAGCGGACCTGCAGATTGAATACTCATTGATCTCGCGCGGCATCGAGCGTGAGATCCTGCCGACCTGTCGGCAGCTGAGCATAGGCATCACTGCATACGGCGTATTGTCACGTGGCCTGATCAGCGGTCATTGGCAGAGGGACAGCGCGAAAGTGGACTTTCGTTCCCGAGCGCCGCGTTTTCAGGATGCGAATCTCGACAGCAATCTCGCGTTGGTGGAGAGGTTGCGCGCAGTCGCCAATGAGATTGGTGTCTCCGTTGCCCAAGCGGCCATTGCGTGGGTGATCGGTCGGGCTACCGATCAGAGAGTCGCACTTGTTCCACTCATCGGCGCGCGACGCCGCGATCGCCTTGGCGAGTCTCTCGGGGCGTTGAGCGTCAGACTGTCCGCGGAGCAGCTGGAGGAAATCGAGCGCGCGATGCCGGCGGATGCGGTAGTCGGCGGACGTTATCCGGAGGCCCAGCTGGCGCATCTGGATAGTGAGCGCTCGCGGTGACGGGACTCGTGCTTGCCGGACGCGCGCCTGGCGCGTGACGCCCGCGACATCCCGGCAAGGGACCAGCGAACATCCGCATTCTCGTCCGCGCAGGATCAAGGCGCATACAGGGAAGCAGGCCACCTGATACTGGATGCGACCACGCGCCGTCGTCCGGGGCGTAAGATCCTCGGTACGGACTGGCCGTTTCGGACCGAGATCTATGGTTACACCTGACCCCCGAGTACGTTCCGCTGAATCCGCGCGGCAGCTGTTTCTTCCCGCGGATACGGGTATCACCTGCCCCAAGTGTAAGAGCAGGTTTGAGCTGGAGCAGGGTTTTGCGCGGGCGGCGCTCGAGCAATTCGCACATAGCACGGAAGGGGCGCTCGAGGCGGTACGCAGGGCGGAGCGCGTGGAAGCTGATAGGCGTGCGCAGCAGCTCGCCACTCAGCAGGCGAATGCCCTGCGCGACGAGAACGCAGAGCTTAAGTGCCTGCTGAAAGAGCAAGGGGAGAAGCACGCGCAAGCACTCAAGGAAGTCAGCAAACTGGCGGCGCAGTCCGCTGCGCCGCAACTGGAGGCCATGCGCGCGGAGTTGACCGCGCGCCAGGTGAAAATCGATGAGTTCACGCGCCGCGAGTCTGACCTCTCTGAAAGAGAGCGAGGCCTGCAAGGGCAGGTTGCTGCAGCCGCCCAGAAGCGGGCAGAGAGCCTGATGGCGAGCGAACGCGTCCTGTTCGAGGGCCGGCTGGCGGAGAAGGAGCGCCAGCTCGCGGACCTTCGCTCCCGGGAGCTCGAGCTGCTGAAGGACAGCCATGCCCTCCAGGATCGGGCGAATGAGCTCGATATCGAAGTCGCCCGCAAGCTCGCCGCAAGCCGCGCCGAGCTGGAGGCGCGGATCCGGGCTCAGGAGCGCGAACGCAGTGAGCTCGAAAGCGCGGAGCTGAAGAAAAGACTGAACGACATGCAGGACCAGCTCGCCGAAGCGCAACGCAAGGGCGCTCAAGGCTCACAGCAGCTGCAGGGGGAGGTTCTGGAGCTCACGCTGCAGGCAGACCTCG
>Ga0335080_10006923_pt1 | contig 11728 bp, 8 predicted proteins | sample Lox_Sample_34_FD_206720 | JGI IMG/M metagenome (GOLD analysis project Ga0335080, IMG submission 206720) | Soil microbial communities from Loxahatchee National Wildlife Refuge, Florida, United States - Lox_Sample_3.4 | ecosystem: Environmental > Terrestrial > Soil > Wetlands | place: USA: Florida...
ATTACTAGAGAGCCCGTGGTCTGATTGCCTACGGCATTTCCCGCTCCGTTACCATACCCGAGAAGGAAATCGGCAAAATCCTCACCGTTGTTATTGGGACCCGCAACGTTGCCCGATCCTACGGTCCCGACCGTCGCTGACGTCCAAACCCCGGAGAAGGAGATCAATCCGCCGCCAGTGTTGGTTTGCAGGTAGTTATCGTAGCCCTCTTCTAGCTGGCCGCCCCAAGTGAAGGTGTGGCGTCCACGAATCATGGTGACCTGCGGGGAAATGTTGAACTGGGTATTCAGGTCGTTAATTGCGCTTTGCCCCTGGCTGCAACTTACGTTCGCGGTACCGGCCTGCGAGCTGTCATTCTGTCCGAAACAAGGGGTCAAAGGAGTGCGCTCGATGTCGGGCACGAGGGCATTGTAAGCGGCCGGCCAGCCTTCCTGCGTCATGTCGAACCCAGAATTGATCGGCGCGCGCAGGTAGTGAAAGCGGCTGATGCTGGCGTTGACGTTGACGATTGTGGTCGGACTGACCGCGTAATTCCAGCCAAGCACCAGGCTCTTGCTGCGCGTGTTTTCTGCGCAGCGGTCTTTGCAAAGTCCGGTGCCGAACGGATCCTGCGCCAAGCTAAGCAGCTTCCAATAGGCGAAGCGCCCGAACAGGGTCTGCTTGCTGGTGATCACTTGATCTCCACGGGCGATATAGGCGTCCGTGTCGCCGCCCGTGCTGCCGGCCTTCAGAAAGTTGAGGACCGTCCCGCCCTGTGTTGGATTCGCCACCAATTTGTTCAAAAGATACGCCGATGTGGGGTTGATGAGATTCGGCGCGCCCGGAGCGTTCGTCTGGCAGAAAGACGTTAGAGACGCGATGCAGTTGAAGGGGATGGGAGTACGTTGCCCTGCTCCATTGGCCGACAGTGGATCGTAGATCTGGTGAGAAGTGCCGCCATCGTCCAGGCATTTTCCGGCTCCATCAAAACCGGTAGTGCAAAGGTCCGAGAAGTCTCCTTGGCGCTCATTGGTCGTTGGAACCGTGGTGTTGAACGGCGTACCGGTCCGCAGGCGGAACCCTTCGTAGCTGAAGAAGGCGAAAGTCTTGTCCTTGATGGCTGCTCCGCCGATGGTGGCGCCGAACTGATTCTGAGTGAACGGCGGGGCCTCATTCTTTTGGCCGTTCGCAAGTTCTGAATTTTTATTGAAGAATTCGTTGGAGTTCAACACCTTGTTGCGCAAGTATTCGTAGGCGGAACCATGCCAGGTGTTGGTGCCCGACTTGGTGCTGATGTTGATTACGCCTCCAGCGAACTTGCCCCACTCGGGGCCCAGGTTGTTGTATTGCACCTTAAATTCGGAGACTGCATCCTGCGTCGGAACCATCAGCGGAAGGTTGATGTAGCCGATGTTGAGCGGCTGCCCGTCGAGGTAGATTGCGCCTTCATTGGCGAATGCGCCGCCAATCTGATAGTTGGCGAAATCGAAGGGGTTCTTGCCCACCACGCTACCGGTGGTGCTGCCTTGCGGCACCACGGATGGGGTGATCGCGGTCAGGTCGTAAATCTTGCGCCCGTTGAGCGGCAGTTCATTCGCCTCGCGCTGGTCGACCACCGTTCCGAGTGACGAAGTATCGGGCTGGAGGAGCGGCGTCTCAGACGTGACTTCAATGGTCTGGCTGACTTCGCCCACCTGCATGGCAACGTCGATTCTGACGCTCTGCTGCACGTCGACGGTGATGGGCTGGCGCGTAAAGTGCTTGAAGCCCGCCTTCTCCACGTCGACCCTGTATTGGCCAGGAACCAGGTTTGGAAAGGAGAACAGGCCGTCTCCGCCGCTGGGCACGGTCGTCTTGGCTGCCGTCCCGAGGTTGGTCAGAGTCACTGAGGCATCTGTAATCGAGGCGCCGGAGGCATCGGTAACCGTTCCGGAAATGGCGCCGTAGGTGTTCTGCCCGTACAGGAGAGCAGAAGAGGAGAAGACCAACACAAGGCAAAGCACGACTACAGAGAACTTGCAATGCAGCATATCCACCCCCACGCAGGTTGGAAAAATCTGCGACAGCATGGAACAGGGGCATCTGCGTTGTCAAGAAAAAAAAGGACTTTTGTGCGGTAGGGTAAACGATTACCCTGCTTGCCTTCAGTGGTATGCTTAGGCCGCCATGGCGGTCACGATGATGGACATCGCCCGCGATCTGCGGGTTTCGGTGGTGACCGTATCCAAAGTCCTCCGCAACCAGGGAAAGATCAGTCCGGCCACGCGGAAGCGGGTATTGGGCCGGGCCCGCCAGCTTAATTACCAGATGAACTGGGTCGCGCGCAGCCTGGTGACCCGACGGACCTACACCATCGGGCTGTTATTACCCGACTTTACCCACCCTTTTTTCGCGGAAGTCGCCAAGTCGGTGGCGCAGGCTGTGCGGCCGCAGGGTTACCACGTAATTATCTCGTATTTCGAGGAAGATCCGGCTCTGGAGGCAGGGGAATCCGCGTCGTTACTAGCCCGGCAAGTGGATGGCATGATTCTTGCTTCCGTCCAGCCTAGCGGCCAGTCAGAGATGTTTGGGCAGATCCGGGCACGGAAAGTTCCTTATGTTCTGATCGACCGGCCCATGCCGGGATTGAACGCCTGTTTTGTGGGCGCCGACAACCGGGCGATCGGCAGACTGGCGACCGAGCATCTCATCGCCCGCGGCTGCCGGAGGATTGCCCATCTGCGGGGTCCCGATGTGGGAATTGCTGAGGCGCGTCTTGAGGGTTACGGTTGTGCACTCTCCAAACACGGTCTTGCTTCTCTTCCGGAGTACATTGTGACTGCAGGTCATGGCGATGAATCGGGCTACCAGGCCATGCGGCGGCTACTGCAGCGTTATCCGGCTCCTGATGGCGTCTTTTGTTACAACGATCCTGTCGCCATCGGGGCCATCAAAGCGATCGCCGAGGCGGGGTTAAATGTGCCTCACGATGTCGCGGTGGTCGGCGCCGGGAATGTGCGTTATTCCGATGTGCTGTCGGTCCCGCTCACCACCGTCGATCAGGGAACCGCTGAAATCGGGGCCCGGGCAGCAACCCTTCTGCTGGAGCGAATCGCCGCCAAACGCGCGATGCGACCGAAGACTCTGCTCATCCCGCCGAAACTGGTAATTCGTCAGTCCACGCAAAGATAAAAAAACATAAAAAAGAAACTGACCAGACAGGTGACGTGGCGCGGATATCGCACCGCCAGGATGCATCGAAACGCGCCGCAGGATATGCTAAGCGACTAAGGGAACCACGGGTTGTTGAGGAAACTTCCACTTTTTGCCGGGATTGCGGCCTTGCTGGTGTGCGCCGGGTTTGCGGCTGCGCCGATGTTCGAAGTGAAACTGCCGCGCGGGTTGGACTTCACCCTGCAGAATTCGCCCACGCCGCAAAAATATTTGATCGAAACCATGCCCGGCGGCGTGGCGCTTCTCGACTACAACAACGACGGTCTGCTGGATATTTTTTTTGTCAACGGCGGGCGGATCGCGAGCCCGCTGCCCCGGCCGGACAATTTCGACCGGCATGATCCGAAGTACTGGAACCGGCTCTACCGGCAGAACAAAGATGGCAGCTTTACCGATGTGACCCAAGCCGCCGGTCTGGCGAATGCCGGTGACGGAAACTACGGCCAGGGAGTGGCGGTCGGCGACTACGACAACGACGGCTATCCTGACTTATACGTCACCAGCTACGGAAAAAATATTCTTTACCACAACAACGGCGACGGCACGTTTACCGATGTTACGGCGAAAGCGGGAGTGGCAGCGGGGGGATGGTCGGTCTCAGCAGGATTTTTCGATTACGACAACGATGGGAAACTGGATTTGTTTGTGACCCGCTATATGGAGTGGGACACGGCGCACAGCAAAGATTGCGGTGGGGCTTTTCATACGTATTGTCCGCCGGGCGAGTTTCCTCGCACGACCAACGTTCTCTACCACAACCGCGGCGACGGCACGTTTGAGGACGTGAGCGTGAAGTCGGGAATCGCGGGCAAGAAGGGGCACGGCCTGGGAGTGGCGTTCGCGGATTACGACGGTGACGGATTTACAGACGTCTATGTCGCCAACGACGGCATGCAGCAATATCTATGGCACAACAACGGCAACGGAACATTCACGGAGGTTGGTCTGGAGGCGGGATCCGGGTTGTCTCTCGACGGCGGACCTCTATCGGGGATGGGCGTGGTGTTTCAGGATTACGACAATGATGGCCGGCCTGACGTGATCGTCACCACCCTGCCGCGCCAAACCTACGGCGTTTTTCACAATGAAGGCAAAGGCGCTTTCAATGATGGGGGACTGCAGACCGGAATCGCGATGATGTCGGGTGTGACATCGGGATGGGGCGCGGGCCTGGAAGATTTCGACAACGATGGATGGAAAGATTTGTTCGTGACGCAGGGACACGTCCTCGACAATGTAGAAAAGATTGATCCGTCATTGCATTACCTGGAGCCGACGCTTTTGGCGCTCAATCGGAACGGCCGCTTTGAGCGGGCGGACGTTGGAACGGATGTGCTGGTGGCGGGGCGCGGCGCCGCGTTCGGCGATCTCAACAATGACGGGTGGATGGATGTGGTCACAAGCGTAATTGGCGAACACCCGCAGGTATTCATGAATCGGGGCGGGAGTGCACACTGGCTTACGATCACGCTGCGTGGCACGCGCAGCAATCGTGACGGTCTGGGGGCGCGGGTGCAGGTGAACGGGCAGCTCCGTTTCGCGACTACTGCGGGCAGCTACGAATCTGCCAACGACAAGCGCCTGCATTTCGGGCTGGGCGAGGCGAAGACTGCTAACGTAGAAATCGTTTGGCCCTCGGGAATTCATCAGAGTTTGAAGGAAGTTCGCGCGGACCAGTTTCTCGAGGTGCGGGAGCCGGAACAGCCATGATGTTACGGGCAATTCTAACGCTTTGGTTGGCGTGGCAAGCCCTTTCGCCCGAGGCCTTGAAGCATTTTGAAGCGGCGACTGAGGCGGAACGGCTTAAGCAGTACGATGTTGCGGTGGCCGAGTATCACAAGGTCACTGAGTTGGAGCCGGCCTTCGTCCAGGGCTTCGTCAGCCTTGGACAAGCATACGTCGAGCAGCAGAATTATGATGCGGCTGTCGCTCCCCTGAAACATGCCCTCAAGCTTGACCCGAATCTGGGATCCGCCCACCAGTTGCTTGGGTACACGCTGCTCGCGCAGGGTTACTACGAGGAAGCGATCTCGCACCTGGAGCGCGTGGACGACCCCGGAGCCCTGGGGGTGGCGCAACTGGAGACCGGGAAACTGCCGGAGGCAATTGCGAACCTGCAGACCGCCCTTGCGCGGCAGCCAGCGAATGCGGACTTGATGTACTACCTGAGCCGTGCGAGCGGATTGTTCTCCAAGGAACTTGTGGATACGTTGATGGCGCAATATCCCGATTCCCCGCGCGCTCATCAGGCGATGGGTGAGAATTACTACGTGCTGCGGCAGATGCCGCAAGCGGAGAAAGACTACCGGGAAGCTTTGAAGTTGCAGCCGAATCTGCCGGAAGTCCACATGGAGCTGGGTGAGGTTTACGCGAGCTCAGGGCAGTGGGATAAAGCGGAAGCTGAATTTCGGGCGCAGACAAAGTTGCAGCCGGGAAATGCCGAGGCGGCTTATCGGCTGGGCAACGCTTTGCTTCAGCAGGGCAAAGCAAAAGATGCGCTGCCCGAACTGCGGCGGGCTGACAAACTTCTGCCCGACATGCCCGAAACCCTCTATTCTGTGGGCAAAGCTGCCGCGGTTGAGGGCGACACTGCCGCAGCAGAAAAGTCGTGGACCAGGCTGCTTGAGATTGAAAAAGGAACTCCCCTGGCGGCCCAGGCTCACTTCGGCCTGGCGGGCATGTATCGCAAGCAGGGAAAAACCGCGGAGGCGGAGCGCGAGATGAAGGAATTCGAGAAATTGCAGGGTGGGGGCGCCGCACAGCCCTAAGCAGGGAGCGAGCTTGAGAACCATTCACACTATTGAGTACGCGGACGCCAAGCGGGCCATCGATCTGATCGTGGAGAAGGCGCTGCAGATGCAAAAGGCTGCGGTGATTGCCGTGGCCGATTGCCACGGAGAGCTGATTGCTCTGGCCCGTATGGATGGGGCGCCGTTGTCCTCGATTCGCGTGGCTGCGAACAAGGCGTGGACGGCCGCCCGCGAACGCAAGCCAACCAAAGACATTGGAGACAAAGTCAAACATCCAGAAAAGGGTTTTGACATCGCCTACTATGGCGATCCGAAATTTGTTGGATGGGGAGGCGGCATTCCGGTCTGGAAAGATGGGGAAGTGGTGGGCGCAGTGGCCGTCAGCGGGCTGCCCTCAGTGGAAGACATCGCACTTGCCACCCTCGGCGTCGAAGCGATTACTCGTCAGTAACTTGCGTTTTCTCCAATCAGCACTGAAAGTCTCCATTGGGGAGCTTTCGGTGGCTCGCGAGTCCGAACTCACTACTTTATTTGGTCCGGAGCCATCGCTCAAGACTCCGGATCCGGGGCCCTCGGCCGCGCCGGCGGTAGTCGCTCTGAGGTTTTTCGGCGTCCTACTACTCTTGTTAGGAACATTCTTCCTGTTATTGAGCGGCTACCTGGGTTTCGCACAGTACTGGCTGCAGACGCAGTGGATCAAGACCAATGCCGAAGTGCTGAGTCGCCAGGACTATGACCAGCGCTCGGTGCAAGCCACGAGGTTAAGCCGGGGAGCGACCATGTTCTACGGTGTCCGCTACACGGTTTCATTTCCAGCGAATGGGGAAACACGACATTCCCAACTCGACTTCGGGCCCGCATTTCCCAGCAAGTTGGATGCTCAAATTTGGGCAGCTCACTTTCAACCTGGCCAGCAGATTCCCATCCTTTACAGGCCGTCGGATCCAGCCAGGATTCGCTTTGCGGGCGACTACCCGTCATCCTACGCGACCGCCTCGGCAACATTGAACCTGGCTGTCTGGCTGCTTGGGTTGGGATTCCTGGCGATCTTGGCGGCTAGGTCCGATCTGTTTGGCTTTCGCAGCAGGCCTGAAAGTTCCTCATGAGTGCCGGTGCAGTAACGCGAGCGGCTCTCCTCGGTGCACTGAAACTAGCCATCCTGGCGGTTGCGGTTCGTCTACTTTGCGTCGCAGGTCTCGAGGTTGTAGAGGCAAACCTGCCATCTGGGAAGGATCTGTGCGACCGCATCCAACCCGGCATGACGGTCGAGCAGATCGAGACGGGGACCAGGACCTTCGAGGGATGGCAAATGCTCCGAGACGATGGTGTGATGGTCATATCCGCTCACTCCTATCGCGCCCAATCCCCAGTTTGCAGGATTACGATCGGTCCCGGCACCCATCGCGCAATTTCGAAGTCCTTGGGGCCGATCCAGCAAGGTGATCTGCCGACTCTATGATTCGTTTGGCGCCTGCGCGAGCCGACTGGATTCTGCTACTCGTAGCAGTACTTCTCAACGTGTGGCCTATGCTCCTCGTGCCCGCACGCGGCTTCGGGACTGTCTCATTTGCTTCCGACTAGGGAGGCGCACATCGGTATGTCGTGGGAGGAGTGGCAGGGTTTGCTTCGACGGCACGGCGTTGAGTGCGTCTGCGACGTGACCAGCTGTTACGTTGATGACGTTTTCCGAACCTACGCCTATGTGCACTTCCCGTTCGACAGACAATATTGAGTGAGTCTGCGGGCCGACTAGGCCGACGCATCGGTACAGAGCGCGGCGCCGCCAGCGATGCCCGAATCGGCGCCATAGCGTGCCTGGAGCAGAGGAACTTCCTGACAGCGCGAATTGACGCAGAACCGGGGCAGCAGGTTCTTGATCTCGCCGAAAAACGGGACCAGCATCGACGCTACGCCGCCGCCGATGATGATTACGTCGGGATCCAGCAGGTCGATATTGTTTCCGATCCATAGCGCGAGAAGCTCGATGGTCTCGTGCAGCACCTGGGCAGCGAGGGGATCTCCTTCGGAGTAGGCCTTGCCGACCATCTCGCTGGTCACTGCCTCCATGTTCCCGTTGGCTAGGTCGAGCATTCTGGAGCGGGGTGCATTGAGCGCGGCTAATTTCGCTTGCGCTCGTTTGGCGATCGCCGGGCCGGCCGCCAAAATCTCGATACAACCCGGTTTGCCGCATGCACAGCGTGGGCCGCGATAGTCGATGCTCACATGGCCGCCTTCGCCTGCTGCGCCGGTGCGGCCATGATAAATCTTGCCGTCAAAGATGATGCCGGTTCCGATTCCGGTCCCAATGGTCGCGTAAAAAACAAAGTGGTAGCCCTGGCCGGTCCCCCACTTCACTTCGGCGAGCGCAGCTGCGTTGGCATCGTTATCGACCTTTACGGGCACGTGATAGATTTTCTCGACTTCGGCCGCCAGGGGGAAGTTGCGCCAGCATGGCACGTTGGGAGGGTTCACAACCACTCCGGCTTTTGGATCCAGTGGGCCGGGTGAGCAGATTCCGATTCCGCGAATGGAATTTCGGGCTTCTGGGTCACTCGTGAACAGGGAATCGATCGCTGAGGTCACTGACGCCAGACCTTCGGCCGCCGTTCCCGTAGCCGCCATCGGAGTTCGAGTCTGGCTCTTGATCTCCCCCGAGCCATCCACCAGCCCGGCGGCGACTTTCGTCCCGCCAACATCCACCCCTACGACCAGCCTCGATTGCTTTTCTGCCGACATAATTATTCCTGAAAGGCCAGACCGGAAAAAGCGGAGCGAAGGCGCGTACGCCTAGCCCGTGGCCAGCTTCTTCTGCATTTCCTCCAGCGTAACGCCTTTGGTTTCCGGATACACGAACAGGACCACGAAGAATTGCAAGACCATCATGGCAGCAAAAAACACGAAAGGATAACCGCCGGAGCGGGCCGCCACCGCGGGAAAAACTCCCGAGATCACCGCGTTCATAATCCAGTGGGTGAAACTGCCCAGGCTTTGTCCCTTGGCCCGCACATTGTTGGGGAAAACTTCTGCCAGATAAACCCAGATGACCGCGCCTTGGGAAAAACCGAAGAACGCGATGTACGCAATCAGCAACCAGATAAGCGAACTCTGGTGCTGATTTGTGAGGAATATGGCCGCGACTCCAGAGAGGCAAAGAGCGGTTCCCACCGCTCCGACCAGGAGCAGGGTCTTGCGCCCGATCTTGTCGATGACGGACATGGCGATCATGGTAAAGAGCAGATTAGTCGCGCCGACCGCCACGGCTTGCAGATTGCCAGAGACCTTGCTAAAGCCTGCATGAGCGAAAATATCGTTCATGTAATAAATGATCACGTTGATGCCCGAGAGCTGATTGAACATGGCGATCGAGACGGCCAGGAAAATGGGAAAACGGTGAGCGCGAGAAAAAAGCCGTTCACCGGTCTGCTGCTGCTCCACGCGGATGGATTCGACGATGTCCTGAAGTTCCGTCTCGTAATTTTCTTCGCCCGTCATCTCGAGCACACTGCGGGCCTCTAACACCCGGCCTTGTTTGACCAGCCAGCGTGGGCTGCGTGGGATGGTGAAGAGCATCAGAAAAAAGAACGCTGCTGGAATCGCGGTCACGCCTAACTCCCAGCGCCATTCCGTTGCCCCGAAGTTCTGCAATCCAATCACGTAGTTTGAGAAGTACGCCAGCAGAATTCCGAACACCACGTTGAACTGAAAAACTCCGACCAATCTTCCCCGCAAGCGTGCGGGGGCGATTTCAGCAATGTACATCGGGCCCAGAACGGAAGAGCCGCCGATGCCGAGACCACCGAGAAAGCGAAATACCACCAGGGAATCCCAGTTCCACGCAAAGGCGCAGCCCAGGCCTGAGATGAGGTAAAGGGTGGCCATGATTCGCAGGCTGTCTCGTCGTCCAAACTTTTCGCCCGGGATGCCGGCCAGCAAGGAACCGAACACGGTTCCCCAGAGCGCCATGGAAACCGTGATACCGAGCAGTTTGGGGGTGAGATCGAAGACTTGGCTGAGAGCAGAAGTAGTTCCCGAAATTACCGCAGTATCGAATCCAAACAGAAGGCCACCGAGAGCCGCGACGATCGTGCTCTTGATGAGGGTCGAGTTCAGTTTCATTCCGGCTCCTGCGGATCAGGTTTTACAGACCCCAAACTCGGAAGGCGCACAGCTTTGGCACTCTATCCCAGATCGCGCATCGACGCTAGCGGGAGAGGTTGCGGCCGTATATCCGGCGCCTAGCCCGCTTTTGCAGTTCTGAGATTCGCCATCGCCGCCCAAGTGATATAGAGAACGGCCGCCAGCGGCACTAGAAACGCCATTTGCATCGAGTGTGTCGAATCGGCCAGCAAACCCGCCAGCGGTGGCAGGAATGCGGCACCCACGATGGCGGTGACCATCAGGCCCGATAAAGCGTTGACTTGCTCCGGCATGCTGTCAACCGTGATGGAGAAAACCAGCGGAAAGATATTCGCGAAACCCAGGCCGACCAGGAAGAAACTGGCCACTGCAACCGGTTGCGAAGGGAGAAACAATCCGAACAGACCGATAATCGAGAGCAGGCAGGTCAAAATAAAAAACGTCTTAGCCTTCATCCAGTTCAGGATGACTCCGCCGGAAAAGCGGCCAATAGTGAGCGCAGCGTAGAAAAGGCCAGTGCCCAGCAGTCCGGTTTTGGTGATATCGAGGGAGAAACGCTCCTTGAGATACAGCGGAATGTTTGCGCTGACAGAAACCTCGGCTCCCACGTAGAGAAAAATCGCGAGCACCATCATGGCAACATATCCGTTTTTCAGCAAAGCAAGGCAGGAGGCCAAACTCGCGGTTTGATGGCCGGCCGCAGGAGTGGTTTTCAAATGCAGGCCTGTGGTGGCAAGTAGAGTCAGAATGATGGCAACGCTGTAAACCGGGAAAATAACCCGCCAGCTCAGCCCGAAGAAGCGCGCTGCGATCACCGGAATCAGGGGACCGGACAGCGAGCCGACCGCTTTCACGAACTGGGCCAGCGACAAATTGCGCGAGTACTTTCCCTCCTCCGATACGTCGCGCATTAGCGGATTGCCGGCCACTTGCAGCGTGGTCGCGCCGGCTCCCAACAGCAGAACTGTTAGCAGGAACATCGGGAACGTCGAAAATCCCATCACCGCTGGGATCAGCAAGCCGGTCAGCATGATGCACAGGCCCAGAATCAAAATGAATTTCTTGCCCTTCCGGTCCTGATAGATGCCCATGGGCACTGAAAGAAAGCCGAACATCACATAGCCGGTGAAGGCAATCAGTTGGGCGGTGAAGGTGGAGAGACTGAACTGTTCTTTGGCCAGACCAACAAAGGGCCCCGCCGCGTCGCCGAAACCCATGGCAAGAAAAGCGAGAAAGACCGGCATGGCCTGATAGATGGAAGGCTTGGCTACAGCAGAAGACGCCGGCGCCGATTCCTGCGGCATAGGGAGGGGTTCCTCTCAGTTGAGCAACTGACCCAGAACGAGGTTCATGATACATGCGCTGTCCACTGCGGCCGAGGCTGGGAAGCGATTCTGTTTGAAATTCGTTAGTCGGCGGCATCACCGCAAGAAGACAAGAGTGCCGCGATGTCTCGCCTGCTGGCCAATCTGCGCACCGGTACTGCGGGCCCGTGCAAAAGTCTGGCTGCCTCGATGCGGGGTCGGTTGAGCCGGTCGAAGTTCCAGATGAACCGCAGTACCTCCACAAGTTTGCCTATCTGGTGGGCCTCGCCGTGCTTGAACACCCTCGTGATAGCACGCCAGGTGCAGGAAAGCCTGGAGCGCTCC
>Ga0335080_10006925_pt1 | contig 11725 bp, 11 predicted proteins | sample Lox_Sample_34_FD_206720 | JGI IMG/M metagenome (GOLD analysis project Ga0335080, IMG submission 206720) | Soil microbial communities from Loxahatchee National Wildlife Refuge, Florida, United States - Lox_Sample_3.4 | ecosystem: Environmental > Terrestrial > Soil > Wetlands | place: USA...
GAGGCCATCACCTGGGAGCTCGAGGCGCGCCCGCACTATTGCGCGGTATTCGAAGAGCTCGAGCGACTGTCCGCGCCCGAGCTGGCTGCGCGCGAGAAGCTGCGCGACGCGATCTTCCGGCGGCTGGGAATCACTTTCGCGGTGTACGGTGATTCGAGTGGCGCCGAGCGCACCTGGCCGATGGATCTGGTGCCGCGCATCCTGCCCGCAAGTGAGTGGAGCGAGATCGAGCGCGGGCTGGCCCAGCGCATTCGCGCGCTGAATCTGTTTCTCGAGGATCTCTACGTCGGCGAGCGCGCTGCGCTGCGCGACGGAATCGTGCCGGCCTGGCTCGTGTACTCGTCCGAGGGCTTCGTGCGCGAGGCCGTGGGGCTTCCCGCTCCACACGGCGCGCGCTGCGTGGTGGCCGGCATCGACCTGGTGCGCGACTACGACGGCACGTTCCGGGTCCTGGAGGACAACCTGCGCACGCCGAGCGGAATCTCGTACGTGCTGCAGAACCGCGCCGCGCTGACTCGCGTGTTGCCGCGACTGTCCGAGCGCCACCGCATCCGGCCCGTGCACCAGTACGGCTCGTCGCTCTTGAACGCGCTCCACTCACTCGCGCCGCGCGCGAGCGGGGACGATCCGCGCGTGGTGGTGCTCACTCCGGGGATCTGGAACTCGGCGTACTTCGAGCACGCCTTCCTGGCGCAGCAGATGGGCGCCGAGCTGTGCGAGGGCCGCGACCTGGTGGTCGAGGACCAGGTCGTCTACATGCGCACCACGCGCGGGCTCGAGCGTGTGGATGTGATCTACCGGCGCGTCGACGACGCGTTCGTCGACCCTGCGCTGTTCCGGCCCGACTCGGTGCTGGGCGTGCCGGGACTGATCTCGGCGCTGCGCGCGGGCAACGTCTCGATCGCGAACTCACTCGGCTGCGGCGTGGCCGACGACAAGGCCGTGTATCCGTTCGTGCCCGCGATGATCCGCTACTACCTGGCCGAAGAGCCGATCCTGCCGAACGTCGAGACCTACGTGTTGTGGGATCGCGAGCAGCGCGAGCACGTGCTGTCGCGACTGGACGAGCTCGTGGTGAAGCCGGTCGCGGCGTCGGGAGGCTACGGCATCGTGATGGGTCCGCAGGCGAGCGCAGACCAGCTCGAGATCTGCCGCAAAGAGATCGAGTGCAACCCACGGGCGTTCATCGCCCAGGAGCTGGTGCAGCTCTCGAGTCATCCCACCTTCGTCGACGGCCGGCTCGAGGCGCGACACATCGACCTGCGGCCGTTCGTGCTGACGGGGGCGCGCACCGAAGTGTTTCCCGGCGGACTCACGCGCGTAGCGCTGCGCCGCGGCTCGTTCGTGGTGAACTCGTCGCAGGGTGGCGGCTCCAAAGACACTTGGGTCTTGGAGGACACCTAGCATGCTCGCCCGGCACGCCGAAGACCTGTTCTGGACCGGGCGCTATCTCGAGCGCGCGGAAGACACCGCGCGCATGCTCGACGTGACCTACCACGGCCTGCTCGAGGGTGGCGCCGACGCGGCCTCGGGCTGGCACCTGCTGCTCGAGGCGCTGCACCTGGCCCATCCCTTCCACGCCGGACACGACTCGGTGACTCCGCGCGCGGTGGCGGAGTTCCTGGTCAGCGATGCCGCGCAGCCGAGCTCGATCATCGCGGCGATCGCGCGCGCCCGCGAGAACGCACGCAACGTACGCGAGCACCTGTCGACCGAGCTGTGGGAGGCGCTGAACTCGTGCTTTCTCGAGCTGCGCGCGCGTGACCTGCAGGCCGAGCTCGCCACCCAGCCGCACGAGCTCTACCGCGAGATCCGCACGCGCTGTCAGACGATCGCCGGCGCAGGCGGCGAGACCATGCCGCGCTCGGACCCGTGGCGGTTCCTGTTGCTGGGCCGGCTGATCGAGCGCGCCGAGATGACCTGCCGCATGCTGCGCGTGCGCTCGAGCCGCCGGGCCGTGCGCTCGGGCTTCCACGACTTTCTGCTGGTGCTGAACTCGGTGTCCGCGCTCGAGGCCTACACGCGCCAGCACGGCGCCGACATCGATCCGGCGCGCGTGATCTCGTTCCTGCTCCTGTCACCCGACTTCCCGCGCAGCGTCTTGTACTGCGTGCGTGGCACCGACACGATCCTGACTCAGCTCGAGTCAGGTGCGCCCACCGCGCGCCCGCGCCGCACCCTGGGCCGGATCCGCGCCGAGCTCGAGTATCAGGACCCCGAAGAGCTGTGTGCGTTCGGCGAGCGCAGCGTGCTCGACCGCGCGCAGGCCGGCATCTGGGAGGTGGCGGCGGGCGTCGAGGAATCCTTCTTCGCGAGCGGCCCGCAGCCGCAGCGACACATCTTCGGGTCGCTGTGATGGAGCTGTTCGAGATCCGCTATCTCTCGCTGTTCCGCTACCCGCAGCCGGTCTGGGACTCCCACAACGTGCTGCGCGCCGCGCCCTGCAGCGACGAACGGCAGATCCTGCTGAGCTACAAGCTGTCGGTACAGCCCGCGTCGCGGATCGTCTCGTACACCGACTACTTCGGCACGCGCGTCGATCTGTTCGGCGTGGCGAAGCCGCACCGCGAGCTCGAGGTGCTGGCCGAGATCCGCGTGGCCATGCACGGACCGCCCGCGCTGATCCTGCCCGAGGCCCGCGCCTCGCGGCTCGAGTCCGCGTTCACCGAGGCGCACTACGAATACCTGGCCGCGAGCGCGCACACCGACTTCGCCGACGGCATCCGGCGCGAGGCGCGCGAGGTGGTCGCCGGCTTGCCGGACGACGCCGGACAGCTCGGCCTGGCGCTCTCACAGCACGTGAGCAGCTCGCTGCGCTACGCGCCCGGCACGACGCACGTAGGCATCGACGTGAACGAGCTGCAGCGCACGCGCCGCGGAGTGTGTCAGGACTTCGCGCACTACCTGATCGCGCTGTGCCGAAGCGTCGGCGTGCCCGCGCGCTACGTCTCGGGCTATCTGTTCGCGGAGCGCGGCGACGATCCCGACGCTCCCGATCGCGACGAGGTATTCGTGCAAACGCACGCCTGGGTCGAGATCGCGATTCCCGGCGCGGGCTGGTGGCCGCTCGACCCGACCAATCGACTCACCGTCGGCGCGCGCCACGTGAAGATCGGCCACGGCCGCGACTACGACGACGTGCAGCCCCTGCGCGGCCTGTACCACGGGCCCTTCCAACACGAGCTCGAGGTCGAGGTGCGCATGAAGCGGCTGGGCGGCGACGGCTGGGGACAGTCGCAGAGCCAGCCCGGGCAGAGCCAGTCACAGACGTTCGTGCGCTAGGGGCGACTCGCTTCTTCGCGTCCGGCCGCAATTCCCTTCAGAGTGGCGCTCCTATGAAGGATTTGACCGAACTCGGATGGCTTGAGCTTGCGCAAGCGATCGCGCTCTACGTTGGACGGCATGACTCGAGCTATCCGAAGCGGAGTGTCTCTCGCCTCGAGACCCAGTACGGGTCAGAAAAGACCGAGGAGTTGTTGCTGCTCATCAAGGAACTCGAATCCGATTTCTACGAATCTGATGCGAAGGTCGTGGCGGCGGATCTCGTCGAGATGGGCGAACGAGCTTCTGCAGACTTCAGGAGGAGACGTCCCTTGCTTCCGGACATTGGCGTGGAAGCTCTTGCTTGGTGCTATGCCTATGACTTCAAGTGAGCTTCGGCTGGGCTTCGGTCGCTCTACCGCCGCGCTGTGCCGGGGTCTTCCAGCCGACCGATCGGTACGGAACCTGAGCGGTGGCGTATCTCGACCTTCTTGACCAGTTGTGATCGGCCGCGAGATCGAAGATTCCGACCGATCGAACGATGCCCTGGCGATCGCTTCGGGTGCGCTCAAGCGTCGCGCTGGCATCACCGATTTCCAACGGATCATGGTCGCCATCTCCGCGCTCTGTCTGCTCGCGTACTCGGTCGGCAGCGTCGCGGTGGGCATCCGGCTGCTGCTTCGGGCGCGCGTGACTCGAGGCGTCCCTGAGCTGCTGGCCGGGCTCACCTACCTGTGTGCACCGGGAATCGGATATCCCCTGCAGGTGGTTGGAGCCCAGCTCCCGATGCGGGCGGTCGCCGTGCCGATGAACGTCGCTGGCGAGTGTCTGATCGTGTTCGGCTTGTCGTGCTTCCTGTTCTTCACGGTCACGGTGTTCCGGCCCTCGGCTCGCTGGGCGAAGTGGAGCGCGTGGCTCGGCACGCTCGCTCTCTTGTACGTGGGCATCGTCATCAACTATGCAGCCATCACTTACAGCAATCCTGCCGAGAGCCAGGCGCACGTACGTCCCGCCGTCGCGACCGTGCTCACCGTGCTCGCGCTCGCCTGGGGCTGGACCGCGCTCGAGGGCCTCCGTTACTACCGCATGATGAAGAAGCGCATGGCGCTCGGTCTGGCCGACCCCGTGGTGACCAATCGCTTTCTGCTCTGGGGACTGAACGGACTCACCTCCATGGGATGGCTCTCGGTCTCGGTGCTGGTCTTCCTCGCGGGTGGGAACCTGGCGACCAGCCCGCTGGTGGTCTCTGCCACTTCGGGCGGCGGCTTCGCGAACACCATCTTCCTGCTGCTGATCTTCATGCCGCCCGCCGCTTACACTCGCTGGATCGAGCGAAGCGCCCGCGCGCCGCAGCTGGCGACGGTGTAGCGCATGGCTTCTGCGGCGTTCGAAGCGGTGCAGAGCGAGCTCGAGCGCTCGGCCAGCATGGATCGTTGGACCGCGCAGGGCGCGATCCGGCTCGCGCTCATGGACGCCGGGCTCGAGTCGAGCAGCGTGACTTCCGCACAGATGAAGGTCGTCGTCGACCGATTGCTCCCGAAGCAGCTTCAGAGCCAGAAGGTGTCCGACGTGCCCGGGGTGTGCGAGAAGATCCAGCGCGCGCTCATGTTGCTGGGAGACGACGCGGGGGCCGAGTCTCCGGAGCGGGTGTTCCAGCGGATGGCGAGCTGATCGTCGCCGATCACTCGCCAGAGACAGTCACGGAGCTTCGTGCGCTAACGATCTACCGTGAGGCCATGGACCCTGACGGCAGCCAAGACGTCGGCGTAGCCACGCAGGTGGCTGAAGATGGGAGCGAGCCGGCGGGTACCCGAGAAGGGGATACTCGTACCGCGCCATCTCACTTCCAGGGGAAGCCCAGCTCGCCGAGCTTGGCCGCGATGTCCTTCGCGGCGGTCGCGGTCTTCACGTCCTTGTCGACGTAGCGGACCACGCCGTCGGCATCGACGTAGTAAGTCCAGCGCTTGGCGTACATGCCGCCCAGACCCGAGTTGCCGAACGCCTCGGCCGTGGCGCCGGTGGGGTCGGAGAGCAGCGGCAGCTTCGCGTTCAGTGACTTCGCGAACTCGGCGTTCTTCTCGGGCTTGTCGAAGCTCACCATGTAGATGGCGACGTCGTACTTGGCGAGATCGAGCTCGGCGTCGCCGAACGACTTCAGCTCCTCGGTGCAGCCGCCGGTGAAGGCCTTCGGGTACCAGGCCAGCACGAACGCGCGCTTGCCCACGAAGTCGGAGAGCTTCACGGGCTTGCCGTCGGTGGTCTGCAGCGTGAAGTCGGGCGCCTTGTCGCCCGGCGCGAGCTCGGCGCGGGCGGAGAGCGGCAAGAGCGCGCACAGCACGATCGCCCAGGTGACTCGCAGCGAAGTCTTCAATTGACCCTCCTTTGGCCCTTCCAGTATTTGTCGCGCAGCAGGAACTTCTGCAGCTTGCCGGTGGCGGTGCGCGGCAGCGCGTCGAGGAACTCGACCGAGGTCGGACACTTGAAGTGCGCCAGGTGCTGGCGCGAGAAGGCGATCACCTCGGCCTCCGTGAGCTTCGTGCCCGGCTTCAGCACCACCAGCGCCTTCGGCGTCTCGCCCCACTTCTCATGCGGCACGCCGATCACCGCGCACTCGACGATCGCCGGGTGCTTGTAGAGCGCGGCCTCGATGTCGGGCGAGCTGATGTTCTCGCCGCCCGAGATGATCACGTCCTTCTTGCGGTCCACGATGTGGATCGAGCCGGTCTCGTCCCACACGGCCAGGTCACCGGTGTGGAAGTAGCCGCCGTGGATCGCCTTGGCGGTCTCGTCGGGCTGCTCCCAGTAGCCCGCGAACACCACGTTCGAGCGCGCGCACACCTCGCCCACCGAGACACCGTCCTTGGGCACGGGCTTGGCGTCGCCGTCGAGCACGGCGATCTCGACGCCGATCGCCGGCACGCCCGCGCGCGAGCGGCGCTGCCAGTCGGTCTTCTGGGTGTGGTGGTCCGGCATCGAGACGGTGAGCACCGGCGCAGTCTCGGTGAGTCCGTAGATCTGGATGAAGTCCCAGCCGAGCTCCTGCTCGAGTCTCTCGATGAACGCGGCGGGCGGCGGCGCGCCCGCGACCACGAAGCGGGGCTTGGTGCGGACGTCGTGCTTCGCCTTCTCGGGATAGTCGATCACCGTGCGCAACACCGCGGGCGCCATGCATGCGAAAGTGACTCCCTCGCACGCGATCAGCTCGAAGATCTTGGCGCCGTCGATCGTGCGCAGCACCACGTGCGTACCACCCATGCCGGTGAGCGCGTACACGCCGCCCCAGCCATTGCAGTGGAACATCGGCAAGGTCCACAGCTCGACGTCCTGGTGCGACACGCGCAAGTGACTCACCAGCGAGTACGCGTTGATGTAGCAGTTCCGGTGCGTGAGCATCACGCCCTTCGGCCGCGCGGTGGTGCCCGAGGTGTAGTTGATCGAGACCACGTCGTTCTCGGAGCGCACGGGCGCGGCGGGCGCGTCCTCAGGCTCGCGCGCGATCCACTCGTTCCAGTCCGTCCAGCCGGCGGGCGTCGCGCCTTCGTCCTTGGCCACGATGTAGTGCTTCACCGTGCTGAGCCGCGGCCGGATCGTGTCGACCAGCTGGGTGTACTCGTGGTCCACGAGCACAGCGCTGACTCCCGCGTGATTCAGGATGTACTCGTGGTCTTCCGCGGTGAGCCGATAGTTCAGCGGCACCAGGATCGCGCCGATCCGGCTGGTGCCGTAGAAGCTCTCCAGGAAGAAGTGCGAGTTCGGCGACAGGATGCAGACGCGGTCGCCCTGCTTCACGCCCAGGCGCAGGAGCGCGTGCGACATGCGATTCACGCGCCGCTGGAAGTCGCGGTACGTGAAGCGACTCGCGCCGTCGACGATCGCGAGCTTGTCGGGATAGAGCTGTGCCGGGCGCCGCAGGAAGTCGTCGACGAGCAGCGGTACTTCCACGAGTGACTTATGACATCATGATGACTTGGCGCGCGACCTCGCCCTTCTCGAGCGACGCGAACGCGTCGTTCACGTCGGCGAGCTTGATGCGCTTCGAGACCATGTCATCGAGGTTGAGCTTCCCGTGCAGATACATGTCGACGTACTTCGGCATGTCGGTGCGGAAGCGGTTGGAGCCCATGCTCGAGCCCTGGATCTTCTTCTCGAACAGGAAGTCGACGCCGGGCAGCTCGACCTTCTGGCCGAGCGGGATCATGCCGATCACCGTCGCGGTGCCGCCGTTCTTGAGCATCCCGAACGCCTGCTCCGCGGCGATCTTCAGCCCGATCGCCTCGAACGAGTAGTCGACGCCGCCCGAGGTCAGCTCCTTCACCTGCTGGATCGGGTCGCCCTTCTTGGGGTTCACGGCGTCGGTCGCGCCCATCTTGCGCGCCAGCTCGAGCTTCGAGTCGAGCATGTCGACCGCGATGATCCGGCCCGCGCCGGCGATCGCCGCGCCCTGCACCGCCGAGAGACCCACGCCGCCGCAGCCGATGACCGCGACCGTGGCGCCGGGGGGGACCTTGGCGGTGTTGAAGACCGCGCCCACGCCGGTGGTGACTCCACAGCCGATCAGCGCCGCGCGGTCGAGCGGCATGTCTTTCGTGATCTTCACGATCGCGTTCTCGTGCACCAGCATCTGCTCGGCGTACGAGGACAGGTCGAGGAACTGCCACACCGGCTTCCCGTCCTTCGACAGCCGCGGCGCGTCGGTGGGCTTGCGGCGCGTGTCCACCTTGGTGCAGAGCGCTGGCCGGCCCGAGAGACAGAACTCGCAGTGACCGCAGAACACCGACAGACACGTGATCACGTGGTCGCCCGGCGCGACGTAGCGCACCTCGGAGCCGACCTGCTCGACCACGCCGGCCGACTCGTGACCCAGCACCGCGGGCATCGGGTACATGTACGAGCCGTTCTGGAAATGGAGATCGCTGTGACACACTCCGGCGGCGACGGTGCGAATCAGCACCTCGTGCGGACCGGGCTTCGAGATCTCGACGTCCTCGATCGAGAGCGGCTGCTTCACGGCGCGGAGCACTGCGGCTTTCATGTCTTCCTCCTACAGGAGCCGTGGATTCTGTCGCGAGTGTCGCGCCGGGTCAAAGGCTTCCAGGCCGGGCAGCCGGCGGCGGTCGAGAATCTCGGACGCGAGCGCGGCGCCGGTGAGCGCCGAGAGCAGAATGCCATTGCGGTAGTGGCCCACGGCGAGCCAGCTTCCGGGCAGTGCGGGGCTCGCGCCGACCAGCGGCAGCGCGTCGGGACTGCCCGGCCGCAGCCCCGCCCAGACACGCACCAGCGCCGCGGCGCGCAGCTCGGGCAGGAGCTCGAGCGCGCCGGCCAGGAGCCGCGCCGCTCCCTCCGCGGTCGGCCGCGCGTCGAAGCCCGCGTGCTCGACCGTGGCGCCCACGCGCAGCTCGCCGTCGGGCCGCGGTACGAGATACGCGCGGTCGCTCCACAGGATCGGGCCGCCGTGGTCGCCCGCGGACTCGAGCGCGAGCATCTGGCCGCGCACCGGAGTCACCGGCACCTGCGCGCCGATCCAACCGCCCACGCGCGCGCTCCAGGCACCGGTGCAGAGCACGACGTCGTGCGCGCGGATCTCGCCGGCCGTCGTGGTCACGCCGATCGCGCGCCCACCCGCGCGCAGCACGCCCAGCACCTCGGTGTGCGGCAGGAGTTTCGCGCCGCACCGGACCGCGGCGCCGGCGAAGGCACGCGTCAGCCGCAGCGGCTCGACGTGGCACTCGCGCGCGCAATGGAGCGCGCCGACGAAGTGACTGGCGAGGCCGGGGGCCAACTTCGCGAGCTCGGTGCGATCGAGCCAGGCGCAGCCGGCCGCAGCGAGCCGCTCGGCCTGCGCGCGCAGCTCGGCGGCTTCCGGCTCGCGCGCCACCCGCAGCACGCCCGAGCGCACCAGCTCCGGGTCGATGCCCGAGAGCGCGCGCAGCTCCTCGACGTCGGCCTCGAGCCGCGCCAGTGACTCGCAGCCCAGCTCGAACAGCGCTCCCCCACCCAGCGACTCACTGATCGGCGCCAGCATGCCGGCCGCGGCGCGCGAGGCGTGCGCGCCGATCTCGTCGCGCTCGACCAGCAGCACCGAGGCGCCGCCGCGCGCGAGCGACCAGGCCACCGCCGCGCCGATCACGCCACCGCCGACCACGACCGCGTCCGCACGCACGCCTCGAAGCTAACGTAGAATGCCGCGCGGTGAGCTCCGAGCCCGAAAGCCAGCGCCGCCGCGTGCGGCTCCCTGCCCGCGGCCTGTCCTTGAACGTGGTCGACTGGGGTGGCTCGGGTCCACCCGCGCTGCTCGCCCACGCCACCGGCTTCTGCACCGACACGCTGGGCGTGATCGCCGCGCGCCTGCGCACGCGCTTCCGCGTGATCGGCTACGACGCGCGCGGTCACGGCGAGTCCGACAAGCCCACGCCGCCGGAGCCGTACGAGTGGATCGAGTTCGCGCTCGATCTCTCCGCGGTGGCCGCACACCTGCTCGGCGAGCTCGGCGAGACGAGCTTCGCGCTCGCCGTGGGTCACAGCTTCGGCGGCACCTGTCTCATGAACGCGACCGGACGTGAGCCCGGTCGCTTCCAGCAGATCGCGCTGCTCGATCCCGTGATCGTGCCCCCGCCCGCCGACTTCCCGAACGCCGATCCGATGGCGCGCGGGCCCAACGTGGCCGCCGAGATCGCGCGCAAGCGCACGCACGTCTTCCCCTCGCGCGAGGCGCTGCGCCAGCGCTGGAAGGAGAAGGGCACCTTCGGTGACTGGGACCCGCGCGCGCTCGAGCTGTATCTCGCGCACGGCTTCCACGACCGGCCCGACGGCCAGATCGAGCTGGCCTGCCCGGGCGCGGTCGAGGCGTCGGTCTACGAGTCGGGCCGCCGCTTCGACGCCTGGAAGGCCGCCGAAGCGCTCACCCGCCGCACGCTGCTCTTGCACGCCGGCCGCGGCAACTTCCCGCGCGCCGTCGCGGAGCGACTTGCGAGCCTCTCAGCGCAGATCGAGCTGCGCAGCCTGGACGAGCAGCACCTGATGGCGATGACCGCGCCCGACCTGGTCTCGGACCAGATCCTCGGCTGGGCGAAGTGACTCGCGCTAGACGATCGGCGAGGCCGGGTCGAGCCCGAGCATGATTCGGCCGATCACCTCGTAGCGCCCCGACCCCAGGATCACGTGCTGCGAGAGCGTGCGCAGGTCGCGCCAGCAGCGCTCGAGCTCGTGTCCCACGCTCACCGCGGTCATGCCGGCCGCGTCGTGCACCAGGTCCATCGCCTGCAGGCACAGCTTCACGGCGGTCACCGAGGCCAGCCGCGCCGCGGCCCGCGCCGGAAGGTCGAAATCTGCGCCTGCCTCGCCGCGACGCCAGGCGTCGTCGTTCGCCTCGTGGAGATAGGAGCGCGCCGCCCGGACGAGCCCCGCCGACTGCGCAATCTGGATCTGCGCGAGCGGCCGGTCGCGCAAAGTCGAGCGCATGCCGGCCGGGACCTTGGTGACCGCGAGCTCGGTCAGCGCATCGAGTGCGTGCTGGGCGACGCCGACGGCGATCGTCGCCAGCCCGCCGCCGAGCTGGGTGGTGAGTGGAATGCGCGCAAAGGCGCCGGTCTTCCAACCCGCCTCGGGAGTCGGCCATTCGTAGGTGAACGCGTGCGGAACGAACACGTCCTCGAAGCTGCAGTCGTGACTACCCGTCCCCCGCATGCCCGAGACACGCCAGGTGTCCTGGAAGGCGCCGTTCTGGATCGGCATCAAACCGGTGCGCAGCCGGACGCCGCCGCCATCGGCGGGCACGGGCTTGCCATCGCGCATGCGAATGCCGGACACCATCATATAAGTCGCTTGCGCGGAGCCGGACATGTAGGTGCCACGGCCGCTGAAGCGGAATCCGCCCTCGCACTCCACGGCGCGCGTGTTCGCCGGGTTGAGCGTTCCCACCAGCACCGCTCGCGGATCGGAGAAGATCTGCTCGAAAGCCTCCCGGGCCACGAAGTGGCCGAAGATCGGGCCACCGCCGCAGATCACGAGATTCCAGCCGGTCGAGGCATCGAGCCGCGCGACCGCCTCGAACACCCGCAATGACTCGGGAATCGTGAGCTCGCCGCCGCCCATGCCAGCCGGCAGGAAGATCCGGAACAGGCCTGACCGGTGCAGCGCCTCGACGATCGGAGCCGCGAGCCGTGACTCACGCTCGGATTGGTCCGCGTGCGCGCGAATCACCGGCTCGAGCGCCTTCACGCGCTCGAGATAGCCCGCCAGACGTTCGGAGACCGCTTCGCCCACGCGAAGCCGATTCTAGAACAAAAGCCCCAGGCCGGTGGCGCGGCGGCTCGAGCCTTCCGAGCGGTAGGCGTCGAGCACGTGGCGCGCGATCTGCGTCAGGTGCACCTCGTCGGCGCCGTCGACCAGCCGCGCCGAGCGCGCGTTCCTCATCATCTGCTCGAGCGGCGTGTCACTCGAGTAGCCGAGCGCACCGTGCACCTGG
>Ga0335080_10006927_pt1 | contig 11724 bp, 8 predicted proteins | sample Lox_Sample_34_FD_206720 | JGI IMG/M metagenome (GOLD analysis project Ga0335080, IMG submission 206720) | Soil microbial communities from Loxahatchee National Wildlife Refuge, Florida, United States - Lox_Sample_3.4 | ecosystem: Environmental > Terrestrial > Soil > Wetlands | place: USA: Florida...
TTGCAGTGTGGTCTCGGCGATCTCAATGATATTTCAGTGGACGAACGTTTGATTGGTAGTCTTGGCCCGCCTAACGGTGCTTTTGCTGCCGGATTGTTAACGGGGCGTGAGGAAGCACGCGAGAGCGCGGCAATGGGCGTTGCAATCGACGGCTATACAAAACTGGTAAAGATCAAGCCGTTTTGGCGATAACAAAACTAGTTCGTACTCAGTTTTTCAGACGTCGGCTATTGGCCCTTAGTGGGCTTCGCGCTCGAAGGCGCGTAATATCGCGGGGCGCGCTTTTCATACGCAAATGTAAGTAGTTGATGGACGGGTTTGACCAAATCCCTTACTGCCAGTGTAGGGGTCAGCACATGAAGCTATTGAGGATAACGCCCGGTATCGGCCCGCATGCCGAGTTGCATACGTTTCCGCTGTCAACAATGCGGACACGTTGAGGCAATCGAGATCGAATAGACCGCCTATTTCGAGTCCGGCCCTTTGGCTGATTGAGGTGAATCAAAATTGTCCTGCTGGGTTTAGTGTAAACAACGAACAAATAAGATTTGTACCAAAAGCAAGTTAAGCCTTGCCCACAATGGAGACGAGTCATGCTACGGACCACGCGTGAGCTGGCGATATCGACTGAAAAACTGGCGTTCATTATCGCTGTTCGCATGTCCGCCATATGATCGGCGACCCGGCATCACTCGAAGGGGGACATGTCCCAACAAACAGTCGATTAAATTTAAGTTAAGCTGACGAGATCCTGAGGGCGAAGCTGTCGGGCTGAGCCTGCTAAGCGTTGACTAATCGAGATGCTCGCATGTCCGATCAGCCGACCGTTGCGCCACACTTGGACGATGCGTTCTGGTGCCCGAGCGCAACTGAACTCTTGTCAAGACTCGGCACGACTGCCGCCGGACTAAGTGCGGTCGAGGCGCGGCGTCGCCTGCTTGGTGCTGGCCCGAACGTGGTCGCCGAGCCGGCCCGGCGCCGCATCGGCGCGAAAATCCTTCGCCGTCTGATCGACCCGCTGGTCGCAATTCTCATCCTTGCGGCCCTCGTCTCGAGCGCGGTCGGCGATCTTGCGAGCTGTGCCGTCATTCTTATCATCGTTGCCATTTCCATCGCGCTTGAGGTCGCGCAGGAACACAAGGCCGAAAAGGCGGTCGAAGCTCTCAAGCGTTCGGTTGCAATCCGTGCAACGGTACGGCGCGCTGGCGGCGCCAGCGAAATGCCAGTCGAAGAACTGGTGCCGGGCGATGTCATCGAGCTTGCCGCCGGCGATTTTGTTCCAGCCGACGGCATCGTGCTTGAGGCCACCGGCGCGCAGACGAATGAGGCTTTGCTCACTGGAGAGGCCTTTCCCGTCGACAAGCGCCCCGGTCCCTGCGCCGCGACATCACCCGCAGAAGCTTTCAGTGCGTTTTTCGGTGGCACCGCCCTAGTGCGCGGCACCGCAGTGATGCTGGTCACTGCCACCGGGAACCGCACACGCTTCGGCGGCATAGCGGCAGCGCTCGAATCTACCCAGCCGCCGGGCGCGCTTGAGCGCGGGCTGCACGCTTTCAGCGTGCTCATTTTGCGATTGACAGGCTTCATGGTGCTGTTCGTGCTGCTCGCGCATCTCGCCTTTTCGCGTCCGGTTCTAGAATCTTTCCTGTTCGCGCTGGCGCTGGCGGTCGGCATGACGCCAGAGCTCTTGCCGATGATCATGACAGTGACACTCTCTCGCGGTGCCGTGCGGATGGCCAGGCGCAAGGTGGTGGTGAAGCGGCTCGCTGCCATCCATGATATCGGCGCGATGACGGTCTTGTGCACAGACAAGACCGGCACCCTCACTCAGGCAAAGATCGAACTTGCCGGCCATCCGGGCGTCGACGGCGCCGAAAGCACGCGGGTGCTGGAATTAGCCGCGGTCAACAGCGCGTTCGAAAGCAATCAGCGCAGTCCCCTCGACAATGCAATCCTCGCCGGCGCGGCTGGTATCTCGCGCGACGGCTGGCGCTATATCGCCGACGTACCGTTTGATTTCGATCGCCGGCGTGCCTCGGTGCTGGTGGAGAAAGACGGCCGCTGCCTGTTGATCGTGAAAGGGGCGTCCGAGGATATTCTTTCGCTATCGACAAAGGTGGATACCAAAGGCGGCGTGCATCCGCTGGATGGTCATCGCCGCGCTGCGATCGAGAAGCTTTACCAGGATAAATGCGCGCAGGGTTTGCGCAGCATCGCCGTCGGCTGGCGCGACTTTCCTGCGACAAAGCAGAGCGTAGGCATCATCGACGAGGCGGAGCTTGTTTTTGCCGGGTTCTGTCTCTTTGTTGATCCGCCGAAAGAAACCGCAGCCACAGCCATCAAGCGGCTCGAAAGTGCTGGCATCCGCGTCAAGATCATCTCGGGCGATGCTGCGCCGACCGTGCGGCATGTGGTCGAGACATTGAAAATTCCAGCGCGCGGTCTCCTCACGGGCTCGGACATCGCAAAATTCGGCGATATCGCGCTTGCGCATCAGGTGGCAAGGACCGATCTGTTCGCGCGGGTCTCGCCCGATCAGAAGACACGCATTATTCGGGCGCTGCGGGCCAATGGCCACACCGTCGGATTTGTCGGCGATGGCATCAACGACGCGCCGGCCCTGCATGCGGCCGATGTCGGGCTTGCGGTCGAGGGTGCAACGGAGGTCGCGCGCGCGGCCGCCGACATGATCATGCTCGAGTCCGATCTCGGCGTCGTCTATGACGCGGTCGAGGAGGGGCGCCGGACCTATGCGAACATCATGAAATATCTGCGAATGGGCACGTCATCCAACTTCGGCAACATGCTGTCGATGGCTGTCGCCTCTGTATTCATTCCGTTCCTCCCGCTGACGCCGATCCAGGTACTGCTCAACAACCTGATCTACGATCTTAGCGAGACAGGCATTCCCTACGACACCGTCGAACGCAGCACCGTCCGCCGGCCACATGGCCTTGAAATGTCGGAGCTCCTGCGCTTCACGCTGATTATGGGGCCTTTGTCGTCTGTGTTCGATATCGCCGCCTTCATCATCCTGCTGCACGGGTTTCATGCGGCCGCGGAGGTGTTCCAGACGGCATGGTTCGTCGAGTCCATGGCCACGCAGATCCTGGTGATTTTCATGATCCGTGCCAGCGAACCGTTCTGGAAGGGCAGGCCGCATCGCATTCTCGTCGCCACGTCATTGGGCGGTCTCGCTCTGGCGATAGCGCTTGCGTTGACGCCGCTCGGCAGGCCGCTTGGCTTTGTGCCGCTCGCGCCTTCTGTACTGCTGGTCATGGCAGCGCTCGTTATCGGCTATCTCGCTACCGCGGAATTCATGAAACGCACGGCCATGGCACATCACTGGAGGCATTTCGGGGTGCGCCATATGCGCGGTATCCTCCGCAAGAAGTAACAATTTCCGTTTCTGGCCCTTGACGGATTCTTATTCACAGCACGTCCACTGTTCAGTCTTCGTCCGGGCTGAGGTTGTATGGTCGCCCGCAAATTTTTTCTGCACCGAGCATCAAGATTCTACCAGCGGCTGTACTGAGCGGCTCGAATTCGAGATCGGCCAAGCGAAGGGGCGTCTCAGATCACTATCAGAGACCTTGAGCTTTACTTGGCACATTCGCTCCGCGGTGCCCTTATTTGGAACTGACCGAACGGTCCGGCGGCGGGAGTAAGCAATAAGTTTTGGATAGCCGGACCGCGAAGCGTCAGCGAATAAACAGCGCCGTTGGCATCGCGCGACTTTCGAGCTAGCTGATTTGCTGTGTTCGCGCAGATCAATTCCCGAATATCCGATCTGACGTACCAGATGATCCGGCGGCACCACCTTGTCGAGATCGAACGAATAAAAGAACTGGCCTTGTCCGCTCTTCCGCCGACCCATCATGCGCCGCTCCCGCTGAAGTCCGTCGCAAATCGACGGAATCACGCTTCGTGAGTCGTCTCAACGAGAGTTTTGCAACACAATCGGGGGTGAAGCGGACACGCCGTTTTGCACTGCAAATGTCTGCTTCTGACCGAAAGCGAACATCGGAATGGAAGTGCGAGCTGTCCGCGTTTTAGACAAACAGCCGGCAGACACGGTCGTTCCGGGGATAGGGAGAGCCCGTTTGGGTCATCGCACTCCTCTAAAAGTGCGTGTTTACGATTGGGACCCGATCCGCGCAGAGCATTTAGGGCCAGCGGCCTCATCCGCCGCATCAACAGGCCGGACACATGACCGCACCCGACCAATGCTGCAACAACGTCAGAATGTTCTTGCCAAAGGCGCCGTCCACACATGACCCATAGCGGACATTTTGGTCAGCACCATTGACCTATCACTTTCACGTACGTTTTAATTGTCTCATCCGACAAGAAAGCCAATCCTCAGCGGCGTCTTACCGGAGGGTGGGCCTCCATCTTCACGCAGCGTGAAGCCATGCCGCTCGGTGTCGCGACCATCAACACAGCTTCCGTGGCTTTATGGACCAAAGCCATCACTCAAGTTTGTTTCTCTAGGCAGCTCGGCCGCTGGCCGCGCCTGCGTCAAAAAAACAGGAATCGGCGCGCAACAGTGACACGAGAGGAAAAGCCATGACCGTGCTTCCGGCTGGGCAAACAAAGGTTTCATCGAGTGCGATCCGCTCTGGCCGATTATTTGTTCTCGAACTGAGTGGAGACCGTATCCACTCGATGAACCCCGATGGCTCCGACCGCAAAACCATTGTCACGAATTGCCGCCTTCCCGATGGCATCGTCGTGGATGCGAAGGCGGGTCATATCTATTGGACTAACATGGGCATTCCCAGCCGCGACGACGGCTCGATCGAACGTGCCAATCTCGATGGCGCGAATCGCAAAGTTATCGTCCCGCAAGGCGCTACTCATTCGCCGAAGCAGCTCCACCTCGAGAAGGAAAGCGGCAAGCTTTATTGGAGCGACCGCGAGGGTATGCGTGTGATGCGCGTGAGTCTCGACGGCTCGCATATTGAAACGTTAGTTGAGACGGGCCGCGGCGACGAGGATCGGCGCGATGAGACGCGATGGTGCGTCGGAATCGCCGTCGATCCGAAGGTTCGGAAAATCTACTGGACGCAAAAAGGCCCAACGAAGGGTGGACAGGGCAGTCTCCGCCGCGCCAACCTAGACATCCCGAGAGGCGAAAGCCCGGCGAACCGCTCCGATATTGAGGTGTTGTTCGATTGCCTGCCGGAACCCATCGACCTCGAGCTCGATCTGGGGAACCGCACCCTTTACTGGACGGACCGAGGCGATCCTCCACGCGGCAATACCGTCAATCGCGCGCCGATCGACAAAAAGGCGACACCGGAGATCTTGATCAAACATTTGATGGAGGGAATCGGCATCGCTCTCGACCTTCCCGGCAACCGGATGTTCGTCACCGACTTCGCTGGTTCGGTTTATTCCGCCGACCTCGATGGAAAAAACGAGCGCAACGTGCTCGGCGCCCAGGGCAATCTCACAGGCATCGCCTATGCCGAAATCTGACGCATCGGAGAAATGATATGACCGAAACTAAGCCCATACGCCGCATCGCTGTCATCGGTACGGGCGTAATCGGCGCCAGTTGGACCGCGCTATTTCTGGCCAAGGGACTCGAGGTCGCGGCGACAGATCCTGCTCCAAACGCTGAAGCTGCGCTGAGGAAGTTTGTGGGGGGCGCTTGGCCCGCACTGAACCGCCTCGGCTTCTCGCCCCGCGCGTCGCAGTCCAATCTGAAGTTTACGCCGGACCTCGCCGACGCGCTGGCGAGCGCCGACTTTGTGCAGGAAAATGGGCCGGAGCGGGTCGACTTCAAGCAGAAGCTCTATGGACAGATCGATGAGCTGCTGCCGCCCGACGTAATCATTGCCTCGAGCTCGTCAGGGATTCCAATGAGCCAAATCCAGCCGGGTGCCCGAGCGCATCCCGAACGCTGCGTCATCGGCCATCCGTTCAATCCGCCGCACCTCATCCCGCTCGTCGAGATTGTCGGCGGGACCAAAACATCAGAAGAGACGATCCAGCGCGCAGATGAATTTTATACGTCAATCGGCAGGCGGACAGTGCGCATCAAGAAGGAATTGCCGGGCCATGTGGCCAATCGCCTGCAGGCGGCGCTGGCGCGCGAAGTCTATTACCTCGTCGCTGAAGATGTGTTGGATGCGGCCGACGTCGACACCGCCCTTTGCTGGGGACCCGGCCTGCGCTGGGGGATCATGGGCAATATGATGCTCAACCATCTCGGCGGTGGTCCAGGTGGCATCGAGCACTTCTTCCAACAGTTCGCTGGGCCAATGGCAGCTTCATGGAGGGCACTCGGCTCGCCCGCTCTCACACCGGAGATACAAAAGAAGCTCATCGACAGCGTCCATACCGAGGTCGGATCGCGCACCATTGAGGAGCTGGAAGCCGAGCGCGACGAGATCCTGCTTGGTCTCCTCGAGCTCCGCAGCAAGCGTCAGGGGAGCGCTGCCGGGCACAAAGTCGCGGCTGAGTAAATGCGGGGCGGCGGACAGTAAAAGCGTCTCTAAATCAATGGAGTCTGCAAATGGGTGTCGCGACTATCGCGCGGACAGAAAGGCCCCAAGTGGATCTGCTCACCAAGACACTTCAATCGAAGCTTAGCGATCCGGAGCGCAGCTCGAATCTCGACCTGCATGGTGCACTCAACGACGTTCTGAAAGACGTTGGGATGTCGGCTGCGGACAGCGGCGGCAAGCTCACTTTCTATGGCAGCGATCCAATTATCCCTAGCCCGCACCGATTTGGCGCTATGGCCGCGCTCGGTCTGGCCGCCAAGGCGGTTGCCATTGCCGCGCTGTGGCGGCACCGCACCGGTGAGGGACAGGACATCGCCGTGGATGTTCGCAAGGCGTTGCGGCGCTTCTGCGGGTTCTTCGAGCTGAAATGGGAAACCATCAACGGGCGTCCTCCCGGGGTTCTCGAGGACCCCTTGAACCCGTTCATCAGTCGGAACCTGTTTCATGAGACAGGCGACGGCCGGCATGTCGTGGCTATTAATATTTACCCAAAACTGGCTGCTCGCGCGCTCGGTCTCCTGAAATGCGAAGCCAGCGCGGATTCCGTACGGAACGCCATTCTGCAATGGCGAGCAGACGATTTGGAGAACGCGGCGGCCGAGGCCGGGCTTCCCTTCGCCAAGGTGCGGACCTTCGACGAATTCCGCAATGAGCCTCAATACGCCGAAGTGCTTTCCAGAATGCCGCTGGTCTCAGTGGAGAAGATTGGCGAAAGTGAACCAGTCCCTTTCAGGAAAAATGGAAAGAGCCCGCTGGATGGCATTCGTGCATTCGGAATGGGGCACGTGATTGCTGGAGCCTGCATAGGCAGAGATCTTGCTTATTACGGAGCCGATGTCCTTAACATCTGGCGGCCCGGCGATACCGAGCACGAATCGTTTGTCTGGGACGTCCAGATTGGGATGCGTCAAGCCATACTCGATCACTCCAAAGACGATCTGGCGAAATTCGATCACCTGCTGAAGGATGCCGATGTGTTCTTCGCCAATAGGCGGCCCGGTTATCTCGAGAGGGACGGGCTCGATGTCGAAGAACTCTGTGCAAAGAGACCGGGACTGATCCACGCTCGCGTCGTTGCGTACGGCGACAAAGGTCCTTGGAGAGATCGTACCGGATTTGATGAAACCGGTGCCGCGGTCGCAGGGGTGTTCTGTACCGAAGGCACGCCCACACATCCCAAATCGCCGCCGATCATCCCTATTTGTGACAATGTGGTGGGCTGGTTTGGCACGGTAGGCGTTCTTGCGGCGCTGCGCCGGCGTGCAGTCGAGGGTGGCAGCTATCGGGTAACGGTCTCTCTGACTCGCACGGTGCTGTGGCTGATTTCGCTTGGCATTTTCGACAAGGCCTATGCTCAGGCGACGGCTGGATCTTCCGACGAGCACACGTACGTCGCTCCCGATCTGTTCACTGCGGAGACTCCGCTTGGCACTTATCAGGGCCTTACCGACCAGGTGGTTTTGTCGCGTACGCCCGGCTCATTCAGAAATGTGCTTGTGCCGCGAGGAGCCAGCAAACCCGAATGGCTGGCGAATTGAGCTGACGTGCGGCTGCCTGTCATCAATTGCCGTCACGAAAAGGAGGCGATCATGGAGAAGATGAGAAGGCAGCTCCTGCAGGGCCTTGCGGCGGTGGGCTTTGCCGCGGGAATGGACACATTGCCGGGCGCGAAAGCACAAGGCATCCGACCCGATCTCATTCTGCGCAATGGTCGATTCACGACGCTCGATCGAAGCAACCCACACGCAGACGCAGTCGCAATCAAAGATGGTCGATTCACGGTCGTAGGTTTGGATCGAGACGTCATGGCCCTCGCGGATAGCGGCACGGGTGTAATTGACCTTATGGGGCGTCGCGTGGTGCCCGGCTTGATCGACAGCCACATGCACATCATTCGTGGCGGGCTCAACTATAACATGGAGCTACGCTGGGACGGCGTGCGATCGCTTGCAGACGCGATGCGCATGCTGAAGGAACAGGTCGTACGCACGCCTCCTCCACAATGGGTGCGCGTCGTCGGCGGTTTTACGGCACACCAGTTCGCTGAGAAGCGCCTTCCGACATTAGACGAGGTCAATGCAATCTCCCCAGACACGCCAGTCTTTCTTTTGCACCTTTACGACCGGGCATTGCTGAATCGCGCCGCGGTTCGCGCCGTCGGCTACACGAAGGATACCCCGAACTTCCCGGGCGGAAAGATCGTGCGCGGCTCAGGAGGCGAACCGAACGGGCTGTTGATTGCGCAGCCGAATGCGACAATTCTATACGCGACGCTCGCCAAGGGTCCGAAACTGCCGCCCGAATATCAGAAAAACTCGACGCGGCACTTCATGCGTGAAGTGAATCGTCTTGGCGTGACAGGAGTGATCGACGCCGGCGGCGGTTTCCAGAATTACCCTGAAGACTATCAGATCATCGAGGAACTGCACCGTGACGGCCAACTCACGGTCCGCATTGCCTACAATCTTTTTACGCAAAAGCCGAACCAGGAGCTTCAGGACTTCACAAACTGGGCCAAGCAGGTAAAGCCCGGGCAGGGCGACGACATCTATCGAAACAATGGCGCAGGCGAGATGCTCGTTTATAGCGCGGCAGACTATGAAGACTTTCAATTCGAACGTCCCGACATGCCACCCACGATGGAGAGCGACCTCGAGCCCGTGATCCGCTTACTGGCAGCCAATGGCTGGCCGTGGCGGCTCCATGCCACATACAACGAGACCATCACGCGCGCGTTGGACGTGTTTGAGAAGGTTAACCGAGAAGTCTCATTCAATGGGGTGCACTGGCTGTTCGATCACTGCGAGACCATTGATGACCGCAATATCGAGCGCATCGCGAAACTTGGCGGCGGAATCGCGGTTCAGCACCGCATGGCCTACCAGGGCGAGTATTTCGTCGCGCGTTACGGCGCTCAGAAAGCGGAACGCACCCCGCCCATCCGCCGGATGCTGGAGATGGGGGTGCCGGTGGGGGCCGGGACGGATGCGACGCGCGTCGCATCATACAATCCGTGGGTCTCGCTCGCGTGGCTGGTGACCGGTCGCACCCTCGGCGGAATGCAAATCTATCCAGCCGCAAACCAACTCGATCGTGAAACAGCATTGCGTCTTTGGACTGACTCCAACGCGTGGTTTTCAACGGAGGTCGGCAAGAAAGGGCAAATCAAAGCCGGGCAACTCGCAGACCTTGCCGTTCTCTCCGAGGACTATTTCTCTGTCCCCGGGGACGCGATCCGGGACATCACATCAGTGCTCACGCTCGTCGGTGGCAAGCCTGTGTATGGCGACGATGATTTCAAAAACCTGGCGCCGCCCCTGCCGCCCGCGATGCCCGACTGGTCGCCGGTACGCACTTTCGGTGGATATCAAAAGCGTGCGAGTGCTGACAGCCGGCGCACGTACGCCTTCGCGGCGACCTGCGGCTGCGGCACCGCCTGCGGAGTGCATGGCCACACTCACGCATGGGGATTGAGCGCGCCAACTGACGACCGCTCGTTCTGGGGCGCGCTCGGTTGCTCCTGCTGGGCGGTGTGACATGAACTCGATCGAGAGGGTCGCAGTCCGGTTCACTACGCCGACTGTTTATTGGATTGCGCTGCTCGGTCTGTGTGCGGCCTATCTGCAGGGTGGGATCGACAAGGCAATAGATTTCAATGCGGCAATCGGTGAGATGGAACACTTCGGCCTTGCGCCGGCCGCTCCGATGGCCTTCGCCGTAATAGTTTTGGAGCTGGGCGCTTCACTCATGATTCTCTCCGGCTTCTATCGGTGGCTTGGCGCCGTTGCTCTCGCAGGATTTACATTAATGGCCACACTGATCGCGCTACGCTTCTGGGAATTGCCCACTGGTCACGAGCGGTTCATGGCCGCGAATGCCTTCTTCGAACATCTCGGGCTGGTGGGTGGCTTCCTGCTTGTCGCATGGCACGACCTGTCGGGGCATGCCACTAAGAGACCATGAATCTGATGACGGTTTTTCAAAACCGGAGGAAGTTATGATCAACAGGCCAACACTAGTGCTTAGTATTGGGCTTGCGGCGTCGTGCGCCGCTTCGGTGGCTTTTGGTCAGACGCGTGACGCCTTCGGCCCCGTATTGCCGATGGTATTCGACGGCCAAGGCGGACGGCATTATTGCTTATACGGCTACTATGGACCGTTCGATCCGTCGATTACTCCGGCGGACGACTACACGACTGTTGTTTGTCCACGCGCATTCGCGCGTCCATCGTGGCTGCCGACAGTTCAGAAAGAGCAACCCAGCGCCGGCAAAGCGAGAGTTCAGGTGAACGCACCAAAGTAAATTATAGCTGAATTTGTAAAAGCAAAGTCCGAGGCCACGTTCTTAAACGTCGGCGAGGAACCACTTCAAGCAAAGGATCAGCAAATGGCACACATTCTTCCTAGCGGCGGCGGCACGGCCTTGATCAATGTCGACGACACGGTACTCCTGTTGCTCGATCATCAGGACGGCCTCTTTCTAACCGTGAAGGACATCACTGTCGCCGAGTTGCGCGCCAACGTGATCGCGCTCGCCCGGATAGCCACGCTTCTGAAGATTCCGATCATTACAACAGCATCGGTTCCGGATGGTCCAAACGGCCCATTGATGCCGGAGATCGCCCAGTTCGCACCGCATGCGCTCTATGTGCCGCGCCAGGGTCAGGTAAATGCGTGGGACAATGAAGACTACGTTAAGGCGGTTCGCGAGACCGGCAAGAAGACGCTGATTATGGCCGGCGTGTGGACGGGCGTCTGCGTCATGTTCCCGGCCCTCGATGCCAAGGCCGCAGGCTTCAACGTGTATGCCGTAATGGACGCCTCCGGTGATCCGACAGAGTTCGTGTCCCGCATTACGCTTGCGCGCTTCGTCCAGGCCGGGATCGTGCCGACCTCGGCCAACGCGGTGATTTGCGAGCTACACCGCACTTGGCGGCGTCCGGAGGCGGCGGAAATCGCTGAGATCTACACCGTGGCCACGCCCAACTACCGAGCGGTCATGGAATGCTATCAAAATGCAGAGCGCGTGGGGTCGTCAAAAAAGCAGGCCTGAACCAGCTTTGCGATGTCCGCTTTTGCGGCCGGTTCAACCGGTCGACGCAACACTCTCTGTCTTGAAGGGAAAGACGGAGTGCCTGACGAGACGTCGATGGTTTTTTCGGGGCTTCACTGCCAAAGAGAAACCAGGAGCTTTGGCATCGCTGGC
>Ga0335080_10006928_pt1 | contig 11724 bp, 11 predicted proteins | sample Lox_Sample_34_FD_206720 | JGI IMG/M metagenome (GOLD analysis project Ga0335080, IMG submission 206720) | Soil microbial communities from Loxahatchee National Wildlife Refuge, Florida, United States - Lox_Sample_3.4 | ecosystem: Environmental > Terrestrial > Soil > Wetlands | place: USA...
GGGGTGATCCTGTCGTAACGGGCGCGTTGACAGCCTCGAGGCTATCGTCTAGCATCGAGGGCCGTTGTCTTACGGGAGAAGGCATGACAGACACCTCCGCGCCGTACGCCATCGTGCGCGTCGGCGGCAAACAGTACAAGGTGGCCAAGGGCGACTCGATCGTGGTCGATCGCGTGGCCGCGGCCGAGGGCGCCCACATCGACCTCGTGCCGCTGGCCGTGCGCGACGAGAGCGGCGAGATGCGTGCCGGCAAGGCCGCGCACGCCAAGGTCAAGGCCATCGTGGTCGAGCATCTGCTCGGCGACAAGATCGACGTGTTCACCTACAAGCCGAAGTCGACGTTCAAGAAGTCGCACGGCCATCGCAGCCGTCTCACGCGACTCGACATCGACGCGATCGACATCGCGAGCCAGAAGGAGAAGAAGAGTGGCTCATAAGAAGGGCGCCGGCACCAGCCGCAACGGGCGCGACTCCGAGTCCAAGCGTCTCGGCGTCAAGGCCTACGCGGGCCAGGTGGTCCCGGCCGGCTCCATCATCGTGCGCCAGCGCGGCACCCGCTTTCGTCCCGGCGACGGCGCCGGCATCGGCGTCGACCATACGATCTTCGCCCGCACCGCGGGCCGCATCGAATTCGTGCGCAGCGGCCAGGGCCGCATCATCTCGATCGTTCCCGAGGCGTAGCGCGGGCGTCCGGCCGTCAGGGCCGGAGTCGTCGCCATGCTGAGCGATCACGCCTTCATCAACGTGTGCGGCGGCAGCGGCGGGGCAGGCTCTGTGAGCTTCCGCCGCGAGAAGCACGTGCCTCGTGGCGGGCCCGACGGCGGCAACGGCGGCGACGGCGGCGATGTCGTGATGGTCGCCACCCGTCAGTTCCGCGACCTCGCCTACTTTCGCCACAAGGTCCATTTCAAGGGCCAGCGCGGGGGTCACGGCGCCGGTCAGAAGCGCCACGGCAAGGCCGGTGAGCCGACCGTGATCGAGGTGCCGATCGGTACCGAGGTGCGTGACGCCGACGGCGTGCTCGTCGCCGATCTCGTCGCCGAAGGCCAGAGCGTCGTCGTGGCTCGCGGCGCCGAGGGCGGCCGCGGCAACATCTGCTTCGTGTCCTCGACCCGACGCGTGCCGCGCTTCGCCGAGAAGGGACTGCCGGGCGAGGAGCGCTGGCTCGACCTGCAGCTCAAGCTGCTCGCCGACGTCGGGCTCGTGGGGCTGCCCAACGCCGGCAAGTCGTCGCTGCTGGCCGCCCTCACCAGGGCGCGCCCCAAGGTCGCCTCCTATCCCTTCACGACCCTCGAGCCGAACCTCGGCACGCTGACCCTCGGAGAGCGCGTGATCGTGCTGGCCGATATCCCGGGCCTGATCGAGGGGGCAAGCTCCGGCACCGGTCTGGGCGACCGTTTCCTGGCCCACATCGAGCGCACCGTGGTGCTCGTCTTCGTGGTCGACGGCTCGCTCGGCGCCGATGCCGCGCTCGAGGCGGTCGAGACGGTGCGCGGCGAGCTCGGCGCCTTCAGCGCCGAGCTCGCCGCGCACCCCGGCCTGATCGCCGTCAACAAGGCCGACCTCGTCACCGGCGAAGAGCTCGACGAGGTCGTCGCCGCGCTCGCGCCGGCGGCCGGCGCGATGGGGGGCGGGGTGGTCGTCGTGTCGGCCGAGGCACGCAGCGGGCTCGACGACCTGCTGCGCGAGCTCGACGGCGCCATGGAGCGATCGGCCGCCCAGCCCGAGGCCGCGGCCGAGCCCGAACCGGTCCTGCTGCAGCCGCGCGAGGACCGCCTCGGCGACTACACCGTGCGCCGCGAGGGACACGCCTGGCGCATCGAGGGTCGCGCGCTCGAGCGCCTCGTGGCCAAAGCCGAGCTCGGTAACGAGGAGGCGGTGCGCTACCTGCAGGACGTGATGGAACGCGCCCACGTGTCCGACGCGGTGCGCCGGGCCGGCGGAGCCGACGGCGACACCGTCGTGATCGGTGCCGCCGAGTTCGAGCTGGCCTAGGGCCAGGGGCTAGAATACGGCCATGAAGACCATCGTCGTGAAACTCGGCTCGACGACCGTCGCCGACCGGCGCGGCCGCCTGCGCCAGGCCGTGCTGGGCGCGCGTCTGGCCGAGGTGGCCGAGCTCGCTTCGGCCGGGCATCGGGTCGTCGTGGTCTCGAGCGGCGCCATCGCCTGCGGGCAGAGCGCCCTGGGCCTGCGCGAGCGGCCCGAGCGCATGGCCGAGCTGCAGGCCGCCTCGGCCGTGGGCCAGGGTCGCCTGTTCGCCGCCTACGCACGGCTCTGCGCCAGGCACGGCCGCACCGCCGCGCAGGTCCTGCTCACGAGCGCCGACTTCGCCCAGCGGCGCAGCTACGTGAACGCACGGGCCACGCTGCGCCGCCTGCTGGCCTGGCACATCGTGCCGATCGTCAACGAGAACGACACGACGATCACCGACGAGATCGGTTTCGGCGACAACGACGTGCTCGCGGCCCAGGTCGCGATCATGCTGCGCGCCGACCTGCTCCTCCTGCTCACCGACCGCGACGGTCTCTTTACCTCCGACCCGCGGCGCGACCCCGAGGCGCGGCCGATCGCCGTGCTCACCTCGGGCGACGACCTCGCCGGCGTCAGCTGGCGCTCGGCCAAGCGGGGCGCCGGAGGCATGAGCGGCAAGACGGCCGCCGCCCTCATGGCCGCCGGCGCCGGCGTGCGCACCGTGATCGCTCGCGGCTCCCGGCCGGGGGTGATCGCCGACGCGGTGGCCGGCCGGCCGGTCGGCACCTCTGTGCCCGGCCGGCGCGAGGACGGCTCGGCCTTCAAGCTCTGGCTGCGCTACGCCAAACCGGTGCGCGGCACGCTCGAGATCGACGACGGTGCGGCTCGCGCCCTGGCCGAGGCCGGTGGCAGCCTGCTGCCGGTCGGCGTCACCGGCGTCCACGGCAGCTTCGCGGCAGGCGACGCCGTGTCGGTCGTGGGCCCGGGACACGGCGAGATCGCCCGCGGTCTCGCCGCCATCGGCGCCCGCGACCTGCGGCGTGTCGCCGGCCTGCGCAGCGCCGAGGCCCGGCGGCTGGTGCCGCACTTAGACGAGGAGGTCGTGCATCGCGACCATCTGGTACTCATCGACGAGGAGGCGCGATGACGATCGAGGAGCAGGTCCGCAGGGCGCGGGCCGCGGCGCGCACGCTCGCTGCGCAACCGCGCGCCGTCAAGGACTCGGCTCTCGAGCTGATCGCCGAGGCCCTGCGCCGGCGCGCCGGCGAGATCCTCGCCGAGAACGCCGAAGACGTGGCCATCGCGCGCGCGGGCAAGCTGAGCTCCGCGCTCGTCGACCGGCTCTACTTAGACGAGGATCGTCTCGCCGAGATCGCCCGCAGCGTGCGCGACATCGCGGCCCTGCCCGACCCGGTGGGCGAGGTCGAGGACGGCCGGCGGTTGCCCAACGGACTCGAGCTCACCCGCCTGCGGGTGCCGCTCGGCGTGGTGGCGGTCGTCTACGAGGCGCGCCCCAACGTCACGGTCGACGCCGCCGCTCTCTGCCTGAAGTCGGGGAACGCCGTCGTGCTGCGCGGCGGCAGCGCCGCCAAGCACTCCAACCGCATGCTGGCCGAGGTCGTGCAGGGCGCGATCCTCGAGGCCGGCCTGCCGGCCGACGTGGTCACCTTCATCGCCGGCCCGCGCGAGGCGCTGCTCGAGCTGGTCGCCCTGAAGGGTCTGATCGACGTGGTCATCCCGCGCGGTGGCGACGAGCTCAAGGAGCTGCTCACCGAGCACAGCCGGGTGCCGGTGATCGCCGCCGCCGGCGGCAACTGCCACGTCTACGTCGACGCCGCCGCCGACCTCGACATGGCGCTCGCCATCACGGTGAACGCCAAGTGCCAGCGGCCGGGCGTCTGCAACGCGGCCGAGACGCTGCTCGTGCACCGCGCGGTGGCCGATGCGTTCCTGCCGGCTGTGGTCGGCGAGCTGTCGCGCCGTGGCGTCGAGCTCGTGGTCGATCGCGCCACGAGCGAGATCGTGCCGGGACCGCCGCTCAAGCGCGCCAATCGCACCCACTACGAGACCGAGTTCCTCGACCTGAAGATGGCGCTGCGGGTGGTCGAGTCGCTCGACGAGGCCATCGATCACATCGCCACCTACGGCAGCGGCCACTCCGAAGCGATCGTCACGGCCGATCTCGACGCCGCCCGGCGCTTCACCCGCGAGGTCGACGCCGCCGCCGTGTACGTGAACGCTTCGACGCGGTTCACCGACGGCGGCCAGTTCGGTCTCGGCGCGGAGATGGGCATCTCCACGCAGAAGCTGCACGTGCGCGGTCCGATCTCACTCCGCGAGCTCACCTGCCTGAAGTACGTCGCCTGGGGCGACGGGCAGGTGCGCGCCTGACACGGGGTCGCCGCGTGCCGGACCGGCAGGCCATCGGGGTGCTCGGCGGCAGCTTCAACCCGCCACACGTCGCGCACCTCGCGATCGCCTCCGACGCCTGCGCGCAGCTCGGCCTCGAGCGGGTGCTCTTCGTGCCGGCGGCGGCCCCGCCCCACAAGGACATCGCCGACGACGTGCCGGCCGCCGTGCGGCTGGAGATGACCCGCCTGGCGGTCAAGGGCGACGAGCGCTTCGCCGTCTCCGAGGCCGAGATCGAGCTCGGACTGCGGTTCACGAGCGACACCCTGGCCGAGCTCGCCCGGCGCCACCACGGCCGGCCGCTCGTCTTCATTGGTGGCTCCGACACCCTGCTGCAGTTCGGCGCCTGGCACGAGCCGGAGACCATCGTCGAGCTTGCCCGTCTGGCCGTGGCGCCGCGACCGGGCGACGATCCCCGGGCCATCGAGCGGGCGGCCGCACGCTGGGGAGAAGGCCGCGTGGTCGTGCTTTCGAGCGCGGCCCTCGGTATCTCCTCGAGCATGATCCGCTGCCGCGTGAGCGCCGGCCGGCCCATCCGCTACCTCGTGCCGCCCGCGATCGAGCGGTTCATCGCCGAACATGGCCTCTATCGGCCCACATCAGCCCTCATGAGTGAGCGCCAACGTGCCGAACGAATGATCATGGAACGTGGCCTGTCGGACCGACTCGAGGCGCACTGCCGGGGCACCGCCCTGCAGGCCGAGCTGCTGGCCCGGCGCTGGGGTGCGTCTCCCGACGACGCCGCCGTCGCCGGTCTGCTGCACGACCTCTGCCGCGAGCTCACGCGGGAGGAAGTGCTCGCTCAGGCGCGAAAGCACGGACTCGAGGTCGATCCGATCGAGGAGGAGTACGCCGTGCAGCTCCTGCACGCGCGCGTGGCGGCCGCCCAGGTCGCCGAGGCCGGCTTTGCGCCGGCGATCGCCGAGGCCATCGGCCGGCACACCCTGGCCGGGCCGGGCATGAGCGTGCTCGACACTTGTCTGTTCGTGGCCGACGCGACCGAACCGGGGCGCACCTGGGACGGCGTCGACGAGATGCGCCGCCTGGCGACCGAGTCGCTCGACGACGCGGCCCTCGCTCTGGTGGAGCGCGACCTCGAACGGCTGCGCGTCCGCGGCCGCAGGCCGCATCCGCTCATGCTGGCCTACCTCGAGGAGCGGCGTGGCCGGCAAGAGTAAAGGCTATCGTGCGCGCCGCCTCGCGGCTCGCCGCAGCCGGCGCTGGGGCGCCTACCAGAACCTCGTCCTCTACGCCCTGGCCGCGGTCGTGGCCTTCGGCGCCGTGTTCGGCGCGGTGCATCTGGCGCACGCCCTGCGCCAGCACCACGTGCCGCCGAACAAGGCGAGCTACCTGGCGCTCGTGACGATAGGCGGGCAGGCCGGCACCAGACCGACGGCGGCCGTGCTGGTCCACAACGCCCAGATCGATCAGACGACCCTCTACACGCTGCCCTCCGACCTGCTCCTGACCGACGCGAAGGGCGAGTACGTCATGGCCGGCGACATCGCGGCCGAGAACGGGCTCAAGCCCTATCTGGAGCGCCTCTTCCACGCCCATCTGAGCTACCGGCTCGACCTCACCTACGGCGACCTCGCGCGCCTCTCCGGCGGCCACGATCTCTGGGTCACCGCCACGAGCGCCTTCAGCCTGCAGACCGGGGGCGTCATCCGTCTGTTCAGCGGCCGCTTCTCGCTGCCGGCCGGCAGGCTCGCCACGATGCTGAGCGCCGACGGCAAGGGCAACACCGACCAGGCCAACGCCCAGGTCGCCTTCCTCACCGCCGCTCTCAGCTCCGCGGCGCTCGTGCCGGCCCAGCAGCGGGCGACGGCGATCGCGCAGATCGCCAAGGATCAGAAGACGCTCACCTCGGGCGACGCCCGCGACCTCCTCACCACCCTGGTCTCGGGTCGCGTGACGGTGGCCCGGGTGCCCTCGAACGGGCAGGTCTCCTACGGCCAGTTCGCCTGGCGGCCCGACCCCGTCGCGATCACGGCCCAGATCACGCGCAACGCCCGCGACTTCGAAGCCCCCTACACCGTCGCAGTCGAGAACGGCTCGGGTGCGATCGGCATCGGCGCCCTGGTCGACGAGCGCCTGACCGGCCTGAACGTCAACCTCCCGGCCGTGCGCAACGCCGCCTCGTTCGACTACGCCGTCACCCAGATCCTGGCCGGGGCCAAGGCCTTCGGGGTTGCCAACCAGGTGCGTGGTATACTCGGCCACGGCGTTGTCCTGACCGGCAACGGGCTGCCCGATACGACGGTGGTCGTCATCGTCGGAAAAGACCTCAAGGCAAAGGATCTGCAGTAGCCGCGAGCGAGCAGAACGAGCGAGCGCTGGGCCTGGTGCACCGGGCCGTGCAGCTCGCCGCCGCCAAGAAAGCCCTCGATCCCGTGGTCCTCGACATGGGCGACGCCGTGGGCTACACCGACTACTTCGTCATCTGCAGCGGCGGCAGCACGCGCCAGACAAAGGCGATCGCGGCTGCCGTGAGCGAGGGCCTGCGCGCCGTCGGCGTGCGCGCCGCCCGCTCCGAGGGGGAGCGCGAAGCCGAATGGATCCTCCTCGACTACCTCGACCTGGTCGTGCACGTCTTCACGCCGGCGGCGCGCGACTTCTACCGACTCGAAGCACTGTGGCGTGACGTCCCGCGGGTGCCCGTCGACACCGGCGAGACGGACGCAAGCGCAGCGTCGCGGGCTGGTTGAACGAGAGGGCGGCCGTCCCCTGGGGGGGATTCGCCGGCCGCCCGACGAACTGGTCACCGTCGCCCTGACCGACGACTGGAGGGAGTGACCATGAAGACGCTCATCTTGGTTTGCCTTTGTATGCTCGTAGCGGCAGCGGTCGAAACCACCGGAGCGCTCCAGACTGCCGGAGCCACCGTCCGCCTCACCTCGTCCGAGAAATCAGTCCTGGCGCTCGTCAACCACGCGCGCACCTCGCGCGGCCTGCATTCGTTGCGCGTCCGCGGCGCGCTCGAGAAGGCGGCGCGTTCGCACTCCCGCGACATGGTCGCGCGCGACTACTTCTCGCACAACTCGGCCAGCGGCGCCGCGTTCTCGTCGCGCCTGCGCGCGTTCGGCTATTCGCCCTCGGGCTGCTCATCGTGGTGCGTGGGCGAGATCATCGGCTACAGTTCGAGCTCGAGGGCGGCGCGCAGTGTCTTTCGCGCCTGGATGGAGAGCCCGGGACACCGTAGCGTCATCCTGACGCGCAGCTTCCGCGACGTCGGCGTGGGGGCGGCCAAGGGCACGTTCTGCGGCATGTCCGGCGTCTCGATGTTCACGGTCGACTTCGGCCATCGCGTGAGGTAGCGGCTTCTCGCCGCCGGAAACGGCGGCGGTGACGACGACGCAGACGAGGGAGGCGGGCAGATGCCCGCCTCCCTCGTCTGCGTCGTCGAATCGTCACCCCCGTGCGACGGTCAGACGTCACCGGGGCGGGGTATACTGCGAACATATGTTCGTATCGTCGCCCGCCATCATCCACATCGACATGGACGCCTTCTTCGCGTCGGTCGAGCAGGCGCGCCGTCCCGAGTTGCGCGGCCGTCCGGTCGTGGTCGGCGGGCGCGCCGAGCGGCGCAGCGTCGTGTCCACGTCGTCCTACGAGGCGCGCGCGTGCGGCGTGCGCACGGCCATGCCGGTCGCCCAGGCCCGGCGCCTGTGCCCGCAGGCGGTCTTCCTGCCGGTCGACATGTCCGCCTACTCGGCGGTGCACCGCAAGCTGCTCGAGCTCTTCGGGCGCTTCACCGACCTGGTCGAACCGGTGTCGATCGACGAAGCCGTGCTCGACGTCGCCGGCAGCCGCCGTCTCTTCGGCCCGCCGCGGGCCATCGCCGGCCGCATCCAGGAGCTCGTCTACGACGAGCAGGGCATCACCTGCACGCTCGGCCTGGCTCCCAACAAGCTGCTCGCCAAGCTGGCCGCCAACCTCAACAAGCCGGCCGGCATCGGCGTGCTCACAGAGGCCGACGTCCACGGCCGGCTGCGGGCGCTGCCGGTCGGCGAGCTGTACGGCGTCGGTCCGGTCACCGAAGAACGCCTGCACGCCCTCGGCCTGACGACCGTCGGCATGCTGCAAGACGTCCCCCTGCCGTTCCTCGCGGCCGCGTTCGGCCGCTCCGCGCGGCCGCTCAAGCAGCTCGCGTTCGGCCGCTCGGCGTCGCCCGTGCGGCCGGCCGTGGCGGCGCCTTCGTCCATGGGCCACGAGACCACGTTCGCGGTCGACACCGCCGAGCCGCTCGCCCTGCGCGCCGCCCTGCTCGCGCTCGCCGACGAGCTCATGACCCGGCTGCGCGGCCACCACTACGCGGCGCGCACGGTGGCGCTCAAGGTCCGCGACGGCAGCTTCCACACCTTCGAGCGCCATCTCACGCTGACACGCGCCACCACGAGCACGCGTACCGTGTATGCCGCCGCCGCCGGCCTGCTCGATGCCGTCGAGCTCGGTCCGCGCCGCATCCGCCTGCTGGGCATCACCGTGAGCGGCCTGGTGAGCGGCGCCTACCAGCTCACCTTCGACGACGGCTGGAAAGACCTCGCCCTAGACGAAGCCGTCGACACCCTGCGCGCCCGCTACGGGCGTCACGTCATACGCCCCGCGGCCACCTGCGCCAACGGCGTGAGCTTGTGCTAGACTCCACCGGTTGCCAAGCACAAGCCCCCGAGGCCGGCGTCCGACCGCTTCTCCACTCCGCCCCTCAGGCGACGGCGAGCAGCGGGTCCGGGCGCCTGTCGGTCGCGGGCTCGTGACGTCACGTAAAGCCAAGGACGTACGGACCATGAAGCACAGCCGATCGACGCGGAGGTACGCCGCCCACGGCGGCTCGGCCGGCTGCCATCAGGCCCGCACATCGCCGCGCGCGACCCCGTCCGTCGCGCGCGTTTGCGTTGTGCGACCGGGTCCGCACGCAGACGACCCGAGGAGACCAGCATGAACGAGCCGGGCAAGATCAGGAACGTCGCCCTCGTCGGCCACCGCGGCACCGGCAAGACGTCCCTCCTCGAGGCGCTCCTGTTTCGCGCCGGTGCGATCAATCGCCTGGGCAAGATCGAAGACGGCGGCACGGTGGGTGACTGGGACGACGACGAGAAGCGCCGCCAGCTCAGCCTGGCTTCGTCGCTCGCGCACGTCGAGCACGACGGCCTCACGTTCAACTTCATCGACACCCCCGGCGACCCCAGCTTCCAGGCCGATACCATCGGTGCGCTGCGCGTCGTCGAGACCGCGCTCGTCGTGGTCAACACGGTCATGGGCGTCGAGGTCCAGACCGAGCGCCTCTGGGACCGCGCCGCCCACGCCGGCCGCGCGCGCGTGCTGTTCTGCAACATGCTCGACCGCGAGCGCGCCGACTTCGACCGCTGTCTCGCGGGCCTGCGCGAGTCGTTCGGGCACGAGGTCGTCGCGGTGCAGCTGCCGATCGGCGCCGAGCACGAGTTCTCGGGTGTGGTCGACCTCCTCAGCATGAAGGCCTACACGCTCGACGGCCAGAAGGTCGTCGTGTCCGAGGTGCCGGCCGACCTCGCCGACCGCGCCAGGGAGCTGCGCGACGCGCTCACCGAGGTCGTCGCCGAATCCAGCGACGAGCTCACCGAGAAGTTCCTGATGGAAGAGGAGATCACCGAGGCCGAGCTGCAGCAGGGCTTCGCCGAGGCCGTGCGCGACGCCCGCATCTTCCCGGTGGCCGTGGGCTCGGCCACGCGTCTGCTCGGCGTCGAGCTGCTGCTCGAGCTGCTCGGCCGGGCGCCCTCACCCGCGGCGGCTCGGCCGGTCACCGCGCTCGCCGCCGACGGCACCGAGGTCGAGTTCGCCTCCGATCCCGACAAGCCGGCGGCTGCCTTCGTCTTCAAGACGGTCGCCGACCCCTTCAGCGGGCGCATCAACATCTTCCGCGTCTTCCAGGGCACCGTCGCCGCCGACAGCAACCTCGCCGTCGCCCGCGACGGCCACAAGGAGCGCCTCGGCGCGCTGCTCAAGCAGCAGGGCAAAGAGACGAAGGCCACCGACAAGCTCGTCGCCGGCGACATCGGCGCCGTCGCCAAGCTCAAAGACGTCGTGACCGGCGACACGCTCTCCGCCGACGGCGCGGCCGCCTTCGCGCCCATCGAGTACCCGGCGCCGCTCATGTCCTTCGCCGTCAAGGCCAAGGCCAAGGGCGACGAAGACAAGGTCATCTCGGCGCTGCGGCGCCTCGCCGAAGAAGACCCCATGATGCACGTGCAGCGCGACGCGCAGACCGGCGAGATGATCGTCTCGGGCATGAGCCAGGTCCACGTCGAGGTCACCGTCGAACGCATGCGCCGGCGCTTCAACGTCGACGTCGAGCTCAAGCCGCCGCGCGTGCCGTACCGCGAGACCATCCGCGGCTCGGCCAAGGCGCAGGGCAAGCACAAGAAGCAGACGGGCGGCCGTGGCCAGTTCGCCGACACCTGGATGGAGGTCGCTCCGCTGTCGGGCGACGACGACTTCGCCTTCGTCGACAAGATCGTGGGCGGCGCCATCCCCCGCAACTTCATCCCTGCCGTCGAGAAGGGCGTGCGGGCGGCCATGGGCGACGGCTTCCTCGCCGGCTACCCCATGGTCGGCGTGCAGGTCACCCTCTACGACGGCAAGTACCACCCCGTCGACTCTTCCGACATGGCCTTCCAGATCGCCGGCTCGATCGGCTTCAAGGCCGCCGTCGAGAAGGCCCAGCCGGTGCTGCTCGAGCCCATCATGAGCGTCGAGGTCACGGTGCCCGAAGAGAACGTGGGCGACATCATCGGCGACATGAACTCGCGGCGCGGCCGCGTGCTGGGCACGACGCCGCGCGGCCACAACAGCGTGATCGCGGTCGAGGTGCCGCTCGCCGAGATGGTGAGCTACGCGCCCGATCTCACGTCCATGACGGGCGGGCGCGGCGACTACCACATGGAGTTCCTGCGCTACGAAGAGGTGCCGGCGCACATGGCGCAGAAGGTCATCGACGAGGCGCGCAAGGCCCGCGAAGAGGCCCAGAAGAGCTAGCGCGGCCGGCCTTCGCCGCCGCGGCGGCTGGGGGTCGCCCGGGCGCCACGGCTGAGTGCGTTGTTCCCGGCATCGCGGGCCGCAGTGCCGCTTTGCCGCGGTTTGCGGGTAATTTGTACACGAGCGACCGTTGGAAGCCGGTTCGGCCCTACGGTAGAATCGACTTCGAGAGCTATCACGACGGAGGTATCCCGTGAGTGACATCGGGACGATGCGGGTGAAGAGCGGTCTGGCCGACATGCTCAAGGGTGGCGTGATCATGGACGTCACCAACGCCGAGCAGGCGCGGATCGCCGAAGAGGCGGGGGCTTGCGCCGTCATGGCGCTCGA
>Ga0335080_10006930_pt1 | contig 11723 bp, 11 predicted proteins | sample Lox_Sample_34_FD_206720 | JGI IMG/M metagenome (GOLD analysis project Ga0335080, IMG submission 206720) | Soil microbial communities from Loxahatchee National Wildlife Refuge, Florida, United States - Lox_Sample_3.4 | ecosystem: Environmental > Terrestrial > Soil > Wetlands | place: USA...
CCGACAGGCAGATTCCTCTGGCTCCCCCGCCTGGCCGCCTCGGCGCTGACGTTCGCGCCCGCCCTGGCGCTGGCGGACCCGGCGCCGGCGCCGCAGTCGGACCCGGGCGAACCGGCCGGGCCGCCGCCGGCCGCAGCCGTGACGAGCATTCCGGACGTCGTCGTGACCGCGCAAAGGCGCGCGGAGAACATTCAGAGCGTGCCGCTGTCGATCGTCGCCTTCTCGGGCCAGACCCTTCAGGCGCGCGGAATCGGCGACATCCTCGAGCTGCCGAAGGCTGTTCCGAACCTGCGGCTCGACACGGTCTCGCAGAACGCCGGCGTCAGCTTGCGCATCCGCGGCATCGGCGCCTCCTCGAACGCCGCCATCGATCCCAGCGTCGCTCCCTACCTGGACGGGGTCTACATTCCGCGGCCAGGCGCGATCCTCACCAGCTTCCTGGACGTGGACGACGTGGAGGTGCTGCGCGGGCCGCAGGGCACGCTCTTCGGCCGCAACGCCACGGTCGGGGCGATCGTGCTGCGCACGCGGGCGCCCTCGCTGAGCGGCGACAGCGCCGACCTCAACGCCGAAGCGGGCGGCTATGGCGAGCGCAAGATCGAAGGCGTCGCCAACATAGCCGCCGGTCACGACGTCGGGCTCAGGCTCGCGGCCTTCAGCGAACACGGGGATGGCTGGATCAAGGACGTCGTCGACGGCAGCACCCATGGCGGCGCCGATACGATCGCCGCCAGGCTCTCCTTCCGCACCGCGCCGAGCACCCGCCTCGACTGGACGGTGCGCGCCGATTACGCCAGGACCAGCGGCGACGCCTTCCATATAACCCAGGTCGACATCGCGACCGCCTCGCCGGCGCAGCTGGCGAGCTACTCGGCCCGGAGCACGACGCCGCTTTCGCGCCTCACCGGTCCCAGCTTCGACACGATCCAGCATTTCGACCAGCCATCCCTGGCCGATCGCCAGTGGGGGATCGCCAGCGCCGTCGCGTGGGACGTCGGCGCCGGCTACGGCCTGCGCCTCATCGACGCCTACCGATCCTGGCGCGACGACCAAACCGACGGGGACGTCGTGTTCACGCCGCTCGACCTCCTCAATCGCCACGGCGTCTTCGCGAGCGACAGCCAGAGCCACGAGCTGCAGTTGATTTCGCCGAAGAGCGCCCTGCTGGGCGGCCGCCTCGACTTCGTCTCCGGCCTCTACTACTTCGCCGAGCGGTACGAGACATCGGAGGTCCTGGACCTCGGGACGCAACTCTGCGGGTTCATCTACGGAAGTAGCCCGGCGGCGCTTGCGGGCTGCAACGCCGGCGCGCAAGCCGCCGCCACGGTCGGCCTGTTCGACCAGCGCGCCGAGAGCGTCGCGGCGTACGGCCAGGCCAATTTCGCCCTCACGACCGCGCTGACCCTGACCGTTGGCGCGCGCTACACCCGCGACCGCAAGTCGGCGGTGTTCGTGCAGATGGCCGAAAACCCGTTCGTCGGCGCGGGCGTTCTGCGCGCCCCGGAAACGGCGCGCATGTCGTTCAGCGATGGTCGCCCGAATTGGCTTGCCGATCTCAGCTGGCGGATCACGCCCGACGTGATGGCTTTCGTCGGCTATTCGACCGGCTACAAGTCCGGCGGCTTCAACAACGCCGGCGGCGCGGCGGCGCTGGGCGCGGCCAACCGGACCTTCAGGTCCGAGACATCCAGGGACGTCGAGCTTGGCCTGAAGTCGACGTTCTTCGACCACCACGTGCGGATCGACGCCGATCTCTATCAGACCGACCTCCTCGACTTCCAGGACCGGTCGTTCAACGGGCTTGCCTTCGTCATTCGCAATGCCGGCAACGTTCGCGCCCGCGGCGCCGAGGCCGAGGTCGAGGCGCTGCCGATCGAGCACGTCAAAGTCGACCTCGCCCTCGCCTACCTCGACAGCATCTTCACTCAGAACGCCGAGGCGCCGGGTCTGCCGGGATGCACCGGGGCGGCCGGCTCGTGCCCACTCGTCCAGAACCTGACTGGCCGTCCTACGGCCTTCGCGCCGAAGTGGCAGATCGATCTCGGCGTCGAGTACGACACCAAGCGGTTCGGCGGCGGCTGGACCGGGCAGATCAGGGGATCGTTGCGCTACGCCTCTCGGGCCTTCACGACAAACGACGACAACCCGCAGTCCCTGACCGGGGGCGACTTGCTGCTTGACGCCCGCCTCGACCTGCAAAGTCCCGGTGGGAAGTGGACCCTGAGCCTCTGGGGCGACAACCTGACCGACGTGAAGTACTTCACCTTGAAATTCCCGCAGACGCTCGGCGGCTTCTTCGGCGTCCTGGACCCGGCGACCGGCGCAGCCCTGATGCGGGGTTTCATGGGGCCGCCCGGAACTTACGGCGCTCGCATCGGCGTCGCCTTCTAGCGAACCTCGCGCGGGTCTGCCCTGACACGAGGCGGCGCACGACCTCCGGGTTCCGCCCCCCATCGCGCGAACTCGGACTGACCTGGCCCGGGGTTGGCGGCAAATGTATTGGAACTGGCACAATCTGCGGCGCTGAGCTGCGATTGCTCGCCTACTACGTGTCCCAACCGTTTCGCATTCCATCCGTGGACGAGGGCAGCGAGATGCTCAGAGGAATCTTCAGGGACAGCGACGACTGGGCGCGGGTCCGCTACGCCAACGGTCGCGAGATCGACATGCCTAAGGCGCGATACATCGCCAACCGAATTCAGCCAGCGTTTGACGAGCTTCCCAGAGAGCCGCCGGACGCGAGCGCGGCGCTGCCCACCTTCCCGCTGCTACGCGCGTCGGCCTGGCGCGCGAGATAGGCGGCGAGAACGCCGTGTCGGCGCGGACATCGGCCACAGTCCGCCGGCCGGCATGGCGGCCAGCGTGTCATCGGCCGCGGTAGGGCTCGACCCCCTGGTCCGGCAGCCAGAGGCCCTCGGGCGGGGCGCCGGTCTGCCAGAAGACGTCGATCGGGATGCCCCCTCGCGGATACCAGTAGCCGCCGATGCGCAGCCAGGTCGGCTCGGCGACCTCGACGATCCTGCGTGCGATCGTCAGCGTGCAGTCTTCGTGGAAGGCGCCGTGATTGCGGAACGCGCCGAGATAGAGCTTCAGCGACTTCGACTCGATCAGCCACTTCGCCGGCGCGTAGTCGATCACCAGACGCGCGAAGTCGGGCTGACCGGTCACCGGGCAGAGCGTGGTGAACTCCGGCGCGGTGAAGCGCGCAAGGTAGAGCTGGCCCGCCTGCGGGTTCGGCACGCGCTCCAGCACCGCCGCGTCCGGGCTCGCCGGCGCCTCGACCGTCCGGCCGAGCTGGGTGAGGTGGAGATCGGTCATGCAGGCGAGATAGCTCCTTCCCCGTGCAACGGGGAAGAGGGACCGCCGGCGTGCAGCGCGGGGGGTGGAAAGGGCGCAAGGCCGCCGACCCGCCTGAACGCCTTGCGCCCCCTCCGTCGCGGCGCTACGCGCCACGCCACCTCCTCCGCCTCTGCGGGCGGCTGAGGAGCAACAAGAACGACCGGAGGAGCGAGCGATGGCGGGGAAGGATCTCGAGGGGTTCGTGGCGGTGGTGACCGGGGCCTCCAGCGGGCTTGGGCGGGCGATCGCCGAGGGCGTCGCCGAGAAAGGCGCCGCGGCGGTCGTGATCAACTACGCCCACAACACCGCCGAGGCCGAAGAGACTGCCCGGCGGGTCAGCGCGGCGGGCGCCGAGCCCGTGCTCGTGCAGGGCGACGTCGCCGAGGACGCCGACTGCCGCAAGATCGCCGCCGCCGCCCGCCCGTTCGGGCGCGTCGATGCGCTGTTCAACAACGCCGGCCAGACCACCTTCGCCAGCCACGCCGACATGGACGCGGTCTCGGCCGAAGACTTCGCACGGATCTACGCGGTCAACGTGATCGGCCCGTTCCAGATGGTCCGCGCCTGCCGCAGTTTGCTGGAGGCCGCGCCGCAGCCCGGCGCTGTGGTCAATACCGCCTCGATCGCCGGCGTCACCGGCATCGGCTCGTCGGTGCCCTACGCAGCCTCGAAAGGCGCGCTCATCACGATGACCCTCTCGCTGGCGAGGGCGCTGGCGCCCAAGATCCGGGTCAACGTGATCTGCCCCGGCTACATCGACACCCCCTGGTTCGGCCGCGGCATGCCGGCGGCCGCAGTCGACCGGCTGCGCGAGAACGCGGCGGCCGGAACCCCGCTGCAGCTCGCCTCCAAGCCCGAGGACATCGCCGGCGGGGCGATCTTCTTTGCCTCGCCCGCCGCGCGCCACATCACCGGCGAGACGCTGCTGGTCGACGCCGGCTCGCACCTCGGTCGCGCCTCGCTGGCGATGCGCTGAACCTTATGCGCGCATGACGGCCGGCGCCGCCGAAGCCGGTCGAATCCTTAGGTCCCGCGCCACTAGGCTTGCGGCCGATGAAATGCGACGTCGCGGCCGGCGCCCAAATTTGTGGCGCCTTGGTCCAGCCGGCGCACAAGAAGTGATCGGCTAGATGCGGCGGCTCGCGGGCGACCAAACCGAACTGTTCGCGCCGCGGCCCGGCGCCCGAGATTGGGGTCGGCGGTCGAAAAACGCCCGCCGGCTTGGCGCCGCACCGGCAACGGCCGGGCGGGCGCTCAATAGGGGATAGCAACGACATGACAACCTTGAAGCTGTGGCTCTGCGCCGGATCGGCGAGCGCCGGACTTCTCTTCGCGAGCGCCGCGCTCGCCGACGACCAGCCGCCTGCCGGTTCGGCCCCGGCCGCCGCACCGGCCGCGCCGCAGCCGACGCCGATGCCCTACCCGGCGGTCTCCGGGCCGCTCGTGGCCAACGGCAGCCCGGCCACCTTCGACGCCGGGCCGATCGGCAAGATCATGATCGACGGCGTCGTTTCGGGCTTCGTGATCGGCCAGTCGAACTCCGGGTTCGACGCGTTCGGCAACCGCAACCGCGACTTCTACGGCGACATCACCAACGCCCAGATCATCCTCAACAAGACCGACGGGCCGGTCCAGTTCTACCTGCAGGTCGGGGCCTACGACCTGCCCAGCCTCGGCACGCCCTACTACAAAGCCAAGACGATGACCGACAACACCTACGGCTACGCGCCGCAGGGCTTCATCAAGCTGGTGCCGAATTCCGCCGTGAATATCATGGTGGGCGCTCTGCCGACCCTGATCGGCGATGAGTACACGTTCTCGTTCGAGAACATGAACATCGAGCGCGGCCTGCTCTGGAACCAGGAGCCGGCGGTCAGCAAGGGCGTGCAGGTCAACTTCACCAGCGGCCCCTGGGCGATCTCCGGCGCGGTCACGGACGGCTACTACTCCGACGACTATACGGCGCTCTCGGGCCTCATCACCTATACGTTCAAGAACACCGACACGCTCGCGTTCGCCGCCGAGGGCAACGCCGGCACGGCGCACGTCGCGACCTTCGCCACGCCGATTCAGCAGAACAACGGCCAGATCTACAACCTGATCTACACCCACAACATGGGGCCGCTGACGATCTCGCCCTACCTTCAGTACAACAACTCGCCGAACATTCCGGGCGTCTCGTCCTCCGGCGACACCTTCGGCGTCGCGGTGCTGGCGAAATACCAGTTCAACCCGATGTGGTCGCTGGCCGGCCGGTTCGAGTACATCTCCTCGTCCGGCCCGGCGAACCTGCTCGGCTACGGCGTCGGCTCGGACGCCTGGTCGATCACGGTCACGCCGACGTTCCAGAAGGGCATCTTCTTCGCCCGCGCGGAGTTCTCCTACACCGGCATCGGCAGCGGCACGCCCGGCCTGATGTTCGGCTCGGCCGGCGTCAACGACACCCAGGTCCGCGCGCTCGGCGAAGCGGGGCTGATGTTCTAGTGGCGCAAGATCGGGCGGCGGTCGGGGATCCGGCCCGGCCGTCGCCCGATCCTCACCCGCGCCCGATGTAGGGCATCTTGGTCGCCATCACGGTCATGAACGGCACGTTGGCGGTCAGCGGCAACTCGGCCATGTAGACGACCGCGCGGGCGACGTCCGCCACGTCCATCACCGGTTCCGGAACGATCCGGCCGTCGGCCTGAGGCACGCCGCCGGCCATTCGCGCCGTGAGCGGCGTCTCGGCGTTGCCGATGTCGATCTGGCCGCAGGCGATGTCGAAGGCGCGCCCGTCGAGCGCGGTCGAGCGGGTCAGGCCTGTGATCGCGTGCTTGGTCGCCGTGTACGGCGCCGAGTTGGGCCTGGGCGCATGGGCCGAGATCGAGCCGTTGTTGATGATCCGCCCGCCGCGCGGGGCCTGGCGCTTCATGAGCCTGAGCGCCGCCTGGGTGCAGAGGAACGCGCCGGTCAGGTTGGTGTCGAGGACCCGCCGCCACTCTTCGATCGTCAGGTCCTCCATCGGCTTCGGCGGCGCGCCGGTCCCGGCGTTGTTGAACAGCAGATCGAGCCTGCCGAAGCGCGCCTCGACCTCGGCGAACAGCGCGGTGACCGCCGGCGGATCGCCGACGTCGGCCGCGAGCGCGATAGCCTCGGCCCCGCCTGCCTGCGCCTCGGTCCTGACCGCCTCGACCCTGTCGAGCCGGCGACCGCAGAGCGCCAGCGACCAGCCGGCGGCGGCCAGCGCCAGCGCGCTCGCCTTGCCGATGCCGCTGCCCGCGCCGGTGATGAGGGCGACCTTGCTCACGGCTCGGCCATACCAGCCGGCGCCGCTGCTGGCGAGATTGGGACTCCAGCAACGGCATGATGTTGCCGCCGCACGCCGCGGCCGCGATAACGCCCAGCCCAGCCCGCCCGCAAGGAGCATCCGACCATGGCCCTGTCCGCCGCAGAAAAGCGCGCCGAGTTCCGCCGCCTGCACGAGCGCGGCTGCTTCGTGCTGCCGAACCCCTGGGACGTCGGCTCCGCGCGGCTCTTGGCGCATCTCGGCTTCAAGGCGCTGGCCTCGACGAGCGCAGGCATGGCCTGGTCGATGGGCCGCGCCGACGGCCAGGTCAGCCTCGACGAAGTGCTCCTCCACCTCTCGCAGCTCGCCCACGCGACCGACCTGCCGCTCAACGCCGATTTCGAGAACGGCTTCGCCGACGCGCCCGGCGACGTCGCCGCGAACGTGGCGCTGGCGGTGGACACCGGCGTCGCCGGGCTCTCGGTCGAGGACTATTCGGGGACCGCGCTCTACGACTTCGAGCACGCCGTCGCCCGCGTCGCCGCCGCCCGGGCCGCGATCGACCGCGGCGGATCGGGCGTCCTGCTGACCGGGCGCGCGGAAGGCTTCCTGCGCGGTGCGCCTGATCTCGACGAGGTCGTTAGGCGTCTGAAGGCCTATTCGGCCGCCGGCGCCGACTGCCTCTACGCCCCCGGCATCCGCGACGAGGCGCAGATCCGCGCGATCGTCGAGGCGGTGGCGCCCAAGCCGGTCAACCTGCTCTCGCCCGGCATCCCGGTCGCGACGGCGGAAAGCTACGGCGTGCGCCGGATCAGCCTCGGCGGCGCGATCGCCGGCGTCGCCTACGGCGCGGCGCTGGCGGCGGCCGAAGAGATCGCCGAGAAGGGCACGTTCACGGCCTTCGCGACTGCCTCCGGCGGCCGCAGGCTGAATCCGATCTTCTCGACCTGAGCGTCAGCCCGCCTTGCGGTCGGGGCCGGTGTTCATCGGCGGGTGGTGGGCGCCGGCGATGTCGGCGAGCTCCAGCTGGCGCACGCGCTCGGAGATGTTGAGGCGCGAATAGAGGTCGCTGACCTGATAGCGCTGCTGCGCCTCGCTCCAGCGATCGCGGGCGTCCTTCAAGAGGTTCTGCACCTCGCCGGCGTAGACGATCTCGAACTTGTCGCCGGTGTAGCGGCCATAGAGGAAGTTGCCGCCCATGGGCGACAGCGGGCGACCGTCCTTCAGCCGCATGAACCGATAGGTCACGCCGGACGCGCCTACGATGTCGACGTAATCCCTCACGCCCCACCTCCCCATGACTCGTCCGATCAGACGGTGCGAGACTGGCGTGATAGCGGCGGGTTTTCGACCTAAGAATGGCAATTCGCACCATTGCGACGGGGCGCCGCAACGGCGCTCCCGGCGCCGACGCCCGCGGCCTGTAGATTTTTTGCGAACCGGTCTCGGCGCTCGGGCGGTTTGTTAAGAAGTCCGCGTGCTAATTGAAGCGGGCTCAACTCCAAGACGCGGCTTGTAATGCGCGGACTTCCCCACGTCTCCGGCGTCCAGACGTTGCGAAGTATAACCGCGCGCTCGTCGTCGGCGCGGGTGCTCGACCTGCACTCGCTATGGGTCGACGCGGCCGAGGATCCGGATCACCGCAATCGCCCGATGTTCATGCACCCGGTGCTGAACCGCACGATCATCGTCAAGCACCACCCGCGGGCCGGCGAATTCGAGTACTCGACCGAGCGCGGGCCGATCGTCACCAAGGTGATCTTCCCGTTCGATCCGGACGACCTCGATCTCGGAGGCCAGTTCCTGCTGGTCGACGACCCGGACCTGAACGAGCTTTTGGGCCGACATCTCGACTGGAGCGGTCTCGAGATCGCGCGCGACGTCGCCGTGCTCAAGCTGCTCGACCGCCTGCCGACCCTCGACCCGTTCCTGCTGCACGAGGCGCTGACGGCGAACAAGGTCGTCGTCTCCCCCTGCTATTTCCGCCTCAGCGTCACCGACAAGACCGAGATGCGCGACTTCGTCGCCCACCAGGTCGAGACGCTGATCGGACTCTGCTTCGGCGGCGCGACCGTTTCCGACGCGCAGGCCAAGCGCCTTTCCGAGCTTATCCTGGCCGAGGGCGACAGCCCCGAGCTCGCGCCGCTGCGGATGGCGCTCAGGATGGAGCCGGACGAGTTCGCCCAGGCGATGTTCTGCTGGAAGGCTGTGCTCTACTACCGCTGGCGCAGCCGCTCGATCGGGCCCGAGGTGAAGGCGACACGCCGCTCGGTCGGAGCGGTCGACGCCTCGCGCTTCGATCCCGACTCCGCGCGCTTCGTCCGCTACGCGGTGGGCCAGCTGGAAGGCCTCATCCTCGACTGCGAGCGGCGGATCGCGGATGCGTTCCGGATCTACGAGGACGTGTTCGACGCGCTGACCGAGCAGCGCACGCCCGAGCCGTTCCGCCGCTTCCTGATCGACGGGCCTCGCCTCTTCAACCGGCTGGGCGAACGCATGGGCCGGCTCGAGCAGCTGACCAGCTACTGGGCGCACCAGTTCCCGGGCCTTCGGACCCGCCAGCTCTCGCCCGAGACCGTCTACGACGGCCTTCGCAACCTGCTCTCCGCGCTCTCGCTCGGGGCGCCGTTGACGGAGAGGGAAGAACGGGGCGCCGAGCGCGTCTGGGGCGACGGCGGCGACCTCGAAGCCTGGGCCGAGCCCAAGCGCCGAGCCGGCGCGCGCCGCCGGGGTTAGCCAAACAGCTCGCCCTGGGCGCCGGCCGCGGCGCCCTCGATCGCCAGCAGCTTCAGCTTGGTGCGCGCCCCGCCGGGCGCCGAGAAGCCCCCGAGCTTGCCGCCGGCGGCGGTCACCCGGTGGCAGGGCACAACGATCGGCCAGGGGTTCTGTCCAAGCGCCACGCCCACATCGCGCGCCAGAAGCTTGTCGCCGAGCCGGTCGGCGACCTCGCCGTAGGTCAGCGTTTCGCCGGGCGGGATCGCCCGCGCGATCTCGTAGACCTTGGCGTTGAATTCGCTCGTGCGGCCCAGATCGAGCGCGACATCGGCGAAGTCGGCCTTCTCGCCGCGCATCAGCGCGCGAACCCCATCCACCACCGGGGTCCAGCCCTCGGCCGCCGGATCGCGTTCCGCGGCGTCCGGGAAGCGCTTCAGCACGCCGCGTCGCGTTGCTTCAGGATCGGACCCCGGCAGGCGGACGCCGACAAGGCCCTTGTCGTTCCAGGCGATCGAGGCCCAGCCGATCGCGGTGTCGAAGATGGCGTAGCGGATCATGCCGCCAATATGGCGCGGCCACGGGCCTGCGCCCAGGGTCGTGATAGCGGTTTTCGGACTCCTATCGCGGCCGTCACGGGCGCGCTTCGCCCTCCTCCTGATGTAGGCCTTCCTCCAGGCCGGCGAGCCCGGCCAACGCATTTGTGTTCCCGCGGGTCAGCGCGTCTTTACATGCCGGACGAGGAGGAGGACGCCATGGCCGCACCGCAACGCGCCGAACCGGCCCTCGATGCGCCGCCGCCGACCCGCGACGTCGGCCAGGCACTGCGCGATATCGCGAACTACGGTCTCGCGATCGTGCCTGGCGTGCTCGCCGGCGATGCGCTGAAGCGGACGCGCGAGGCGCTCTACCGGGCGGCCGAGTCCGACGCGGCCCGCGCGCGGTCGCAGAAGTTCGGGCTCGACTACGCCCACGACGACACCAACCGGCGGGTCTGGAACGTGCTCAGCCGCGATCCGCTGTTCGAGGACCTCGCATTCCATCCGCTGGCGGTCGAGTTCGTCAAAGGGGTGCTCGGCTGGCCGGCGCTGCTTGGCAACATCTCGGCCAACATCACCTATCCGGGCGGCGGCGAGATGGTGACGCACGCCGACCAGATCTTCGTGCCCGAGCCCTGGCCGGCCCAGCCTCAGGGTCTGAACGTCGCCTGGTGCCTCGACGACTTCACGGAAGAGAACGGCGCGACCCAGTTCGTCCCCGGCAGCCATCGGCTGAACCGGGCGCCGGGCGCGGACGACGCCGGCGCGAGGCTGGTTGCGATGGAGGCGCCGGCAGGCTCGGCGGTGGTGTTCGAAAGCCGCGTCTGGCACCGCACGGGCCACAACCGCAGCGCCGGGCGAAGCCGCGCCGGGGTGTTCGCCTGGTACACGCGGCCGATCTATCGCACCCAGGAGAACTGGTTTCTGTCGCTGCGTCCGGAGGTGCGCCAGTTCGCCTCCGAAGAGGCGCTCGTGCTTCTCGGCTACAAGACCCAGGGGCTGGGCCTCGTGAACGGCGCCTCGCCGGCGTAGGAGATGGCGATGGACGGCTCCGGACCCCAGAACGCCAACGACCAGCTCGCGGCGGACGGCTGGTGCGTCGTGCCGGACGTGCTCTCGCCGTCAGAGTCAGCCTTCGCGCTCGAGCGGCTCTGGGCGGCGGCCGACGAGAGCGAGCGCGTCGGCATGCCGACGTTCCTGCCGGTGCTCGACCCGAACGCCAGCAACGTGCGGGTGTTCTACCTCCTGGAACGCGACGCTCTCTTCCGCGAGCTGATCCAGCATCCGGCCGCGATCGCGATGGTGCGCCAGGCGATCGGCCCTGACTTCATGATCTCGAACTTCACCGCCAACATCGCCCGCCCCGGCTCGCGATCGATGGCGCTGCATTCGGACCAGTCGCTGGTGGGTCCGGAGCCCTGGCTCGCGCCGTGGGCGGTCAACATCATCTGGTGTCTGACGAATGTGCACCGCGACAACGGCGCCACGCTGTTCATCCCGGGCAGTCATCGCTGGCGGACGCGGGACGACGTTCCTCCGAATGCGGACAAACGCCTGGTTCCCTTCGAGGCCAAGGCCGGCTCGATCGTGGTGATGGACGGGCGGGTCTGGCACACCTCGGGCGCCAACGTGACCAAGGACGAGGACCGCGCGCTGCTGTTCGGCTTCTACACCCTCCCCTTCCTGCGCCCACAGGTGAACTGGAACGCCTGCCTGTCGCCGGAAACGCAAGCCTCGCTCGGACCGCAAATGCACGACTGGCTCGGTCTTGGGGTAACCGCCAACACCGGCATGGCGACCAACCTGGGCTACCTCGAGCCCTCCTAGAACACTCCGAAGACGCCGCGCCCCTTTCCACCGCGCGAAAT
>Ga0335080_10006931_pt1 | contig 11722 bp, 12 predicted proteins | sample Lox_Sample_34_FD_206720 | JGI IMG/M metagenome (GOLD analysis project Ga0335080, IMG submission 206720) | Soil microbial communities from Loxahatchee National Wildlife Refuge, Florida, United States - Lox_Sample_3.4 | ecosystem: Environmental > Terrestrial > Soil > Wetlands | place: USA...
CCACGGAGCGCGTGCGCAGCGAGCTTCTGCCCAAAATCAAGGCGCTGTGCCAGTCTCGGGAACGTGTGCCGCGGGCGACGCCTCGAATCGCTGCGCCACCTGCGTTTGCAACTCGCGGTTTGGGGCTGGCGTCCCGAATCGATGTCCTCGCGATTGGGACTTCCACGGGCGGGCCGAACGCTCTCGCCGTGCTCCTGCCTTCGCTGCCGGCGCATTTTCCCGTACCCGTGGTTTTGGTACAGCACATGCCTCCGATTTTCACGCGGCTGCTCGCGGAGCGGCTGTCCAGCCACTCCCAAATCAAGGTTCGCGAGGCCGAGGCGGGTCAAGCCTTGGAGCCGGGCACAGCTTGGATCGCACCGGGAAACTTCCACATGGCTTTGAAGCGCTGGGAGAAGGGCGTTCGCATCGAACTGAATCAAGGGCCGCAGGAGAACTCCTGCCGGCCGTCGGTGGACGTCCTGTTTCGTTCCGTGGCGCAAGTCTATGGGTCGCACGTTCTGGGTGTCGTGATGACGGGCATGGGCGCCGACGGAGTGATCGGAGCGCGCCTGATCCGCGAAGCGGGCAGCGAAGTGATTGTGCAGGACGAAGCGTCGTCGGTGGTGTGGGGCATGCCAGGCCTGATCGCGACAGCGGGACAGGCAGACGGCGTGTATCCGCTCGAACGGCTCGGTCCGGAGGTGGTTCGGCGCGTCGGTGAGAGCCGCTCCAGGTTCTCGGACCTGCAGATGAGAGAAAGACCGGGGGTTGCGTCGTGACGAGAAGTGGGCTGCGGAGCATCCCGGGAATACCCGGAGGGCAGGCGGAATGCCGATTCAAGTAACCACGGCCCCGGCGGGGCCATCCGTGTCGCACGTTGTGGCCGATCCGGCTTACATCAAGCTGCGGGACATCATCTACCGGATCTCGGGAATCTACCATCCGGAGAACAAGCTCTACTTGTTGGCGGAAAGGTGCGGGCGAAGGATGCAGGCGCTGAAGGTGGCGACTCCGGCGGAGTATCTGGACCACCTCACGGTGCGGCCGAACCGCGAAGCCGAGCTGCGGCAGCTGCTGAATGAGATCACGATTGGCGAGACGTCGATGTTCCGAAGTATGCCGCAAATCGACGCGCTGCGGAAAATCATCCTGCCGCAGATCGTGGAGGCCAAGGCAAAACTGGGCTACCGGAAGCTGCGGCTCTGGAGCGCAGGCTGCTCGACGGGTGAGGAACCCTACACGCTGGCTATGGTCCTGTTGGAGGAAGCGCAGGCAGCTTTGAAAGGCTGGACGTTCGAAATTGTTGCCACCGATTTGAATGAGCGCTCCGTCGAGGCTTCCAAAGCTGGCCTCTACGGCGACTACGGTCTGCGAAACACGCCAGATTACTTCAAGAACCGCTACATGCAGCCGGAAGGCAAGACCTACCGGGTGAAGGACGAGGTGAAGGCGCTGATCTCGTTCTCACGGCTGAACCTGCAGGACGACAGCAAGATGCTGTTCATGAAAGGCATGGACATCATTTTCTGCTGCAACGTTCTGATCTATTTCGACGGCGCTTCGAAAAGCCGGGTCATTCACCACTTCTACAGCAATTTGCTGCCGGGCGGGTATTTCTTGCTGGGGACTTCGGAATCTCTCTTTCAAGTGAACGACGAATTCCGCCTGGTCCATTTTCCCGGCGCGACGGCCTACTGGAAGCAACCGGCCGCGACTCCCGGAGGTGGCAAATGAATCCCACAATCCGCGCCGAACTGACCGTGCGGGTAGCTAGCATCGAGTCCTTGCCCACCATCCCGGCCGCGATCCGGCCCCTGCTCGATTTGCTGGGATCGCCGACCGACGATGTGGACATGGAAAAAGTGGTCGAATCCGTCGCGCTGGACAAGACGATCGCGGCGCAAGTGCTTCGGGTCTGCAACTCGGCGCTGTATGCGCGAACGGGAGTGGTGGAAACGGTGCGCGGCGGCGTCCTCACGCTGGGGCTGCGGCGGATCCAGGAAATCGTTTTCGCCTGCACGTTTTGCCAGTCGATGCGATTCAAGGACACCTCGTTCGATCCGCTGGTTTTCTGGCGGCACGCGCTGGGATGTGCTCTGGTGAGCCGAAAGTTGTCGGCCTTGATCGAGTTTCCGAATCCGGAGCTGGCGTACCTCGCGGGGTTGCTCCACGACATCGGCTTTCAGGTAAACGCCCAAATCGACCCCGAGCGATGGAAGCAAGTTGTTCAGGAAGCGCTCGCAACGCAGCGCGCGATGCTCGATGTGGAAACCTCCGTCCTGGGTTACACGCACTGCCAGTCGGGCAGGATTCTGGCCGAGCAGTGGCAGTTGCCGCCGGAGATCGCGGACGCAATCGAGTTCCATCACATGGTCGATGAAGAAGCCAAGCCGAGCGACCTGGTCTCGATCGTTCGCATCGCTGACCTTCTCTGCCGCATGCGGGATATGGGCTACGGCTACTACGAGCCGGTTCGAGTGGACCTAATGGGCGATCCCGCGTGGGCGCAGTTGGCGAAAACGTACAAGAAACTTGCGCAGATGGACTTGGCGCTCTTCACGTTCGAATTGGATGCTCTCATGGACGAAGTGCAAGCGATGGTGGACGAGATTTTCGGTGTCGGCGTCGCGGCACACTAGAGGCAGGTATCGGCCGTACATCGCGCAACATTTGCGACCCGCGCTAAAGCCTTTCCTCTGCCGGTCGATTAGGGATACAGGGAATTGTGTACGGCCGAAGTGGCGACCGAGCGAGAGTAGCGGCGCAGGAGAGTTCATGTGACGAAACTTCGAGTCTTGATCGTGGATGACTCTTCGGTGATGCGCAAGATCGTCGAGCGATCGTTGCGGCAGGCCGGTTTGGATCTGGGAGAGGTACTCGAAGCCAGCAACGGCGTAGAGGGTCTGGCGGAAGCGCAGAAGGGCAAGCTCGACCTGATCTTGAGCGACATCAACATGCCCTCGATGGATGGCATCGAGTTTGTTCGTAACCTCGCGGGTGTGGAATCCGCCAAAGGCGTCCCGGTGATCATGATTACGACCGAGGGCAGCGAGGCGCGCGTGGTCGAGGCCCTGACCGCCGGTGCGAAAGGGTACATCCGTAAGCCGTTCACTCCGGAGCAGGTTAAGGAGCGCGTGTCGGTGTTAGTGGGAGGGAACTCGTGAGTCCGTCCTTGAGTCATGCCGCGCCGGCGCAGGTGCGGCCCGAGCCGGTCTGGAAAACGATTCTTGAGTCAGCAGCCGTGGAAGTGTTCGAAATGATGGCCGGAGTGCGGCTCGATCCGATACAGATTACGACCGAGGAGCCGCAGGGCGATCGCACGGCTATGGTCGGCATGGCGGGCGCGTTGTGCGGGATGACGAGCGTGCGATGCAACGCTGAAACCGCGCGAAAGCTCGCGACGCTTATGGTGGATGCGGAGGCGGCCAAGAACCCCGCCACGGTCGGCGACGCGCTCGGTGAACTCTGCAATATGATCGCGGGAAACTTCAAGTCGAAAATCAGCAGTTTGAACGACCGCTGCATGCTTTCGGTGCCCACATTCATTAGCGGCGAGGACTACGTTCTGCAGCCGGCGACACCGAGCGAAGGGTTCAACGTCGCGCTTCTCTACGATGGGGGACAGGTCTGGATCACGTTGGTGGCTCACTCATAGGAGCCCGACTCGGCATTCTTGCATGAGAGATTTCTCAGCAGCGCTCGAGCGTCTGCCGAGAAACCGGCGCGGCGCTGTCTCTCTGATTTCACTGCGGGAAGAATATCCCGCGTTGAACCACAGCTTGCTCCTCTAATCTTGTATCCCATTCCTTTTCAGCGATCGTTCTGTTCCTGTTTGGACCTCGATTCGCCTAGTGCTCCGATCACTCGCTGTGCGTGGGAACGCTGGAGGCCTTCTCCTTCATGGAGCGCCTCTAATGTTGCTGCGTTGCGGCGGTAGACCGGAGAATCCTGATGAGCGTTGCGAGGCAGCCTCCCCCCCAGCAGTCGCGTGTCTTGGTGGTCAGCTCGGACCCCACGTTTCGCGTGTGGTGTACCGAAAATCCGGCGGGCGCATGCCCCGAAGTGGAGGAGGCTTCGGGCGGAGCGGATGCTCTGGCGAAACTTGAGTCGGCGGAATGGGAAGGGGTATTGCTCGACTCGAAGCTGGACGATCTCGATGTGGGAGAGGTGGTGCGCGTGATTCAGGCGCGACATCCGCATCTGGCGGTTCGTGTCGTCGACAAACCGAGAGGAACGGAAGGTCCGTGGCAATCGTTGGGGAAAGCCTCACCGACCGTCCCCAGCGACTTCGTGGGCGCGCAGCGAGCGGCCCGTGCGTCCGAACCGGAAACGGTGGAAGAGGACAGTGCACCGAAACCGCTGCCGGGAATGACGGACACCGGATCGGGAATGTTGGACGTTTTTCGCTTGGCGCGCTTGGTCGCCCCCCGAAACACAACCGTGCTGGTGACCGGCGAAACCGGGACCGGAAAAGAGCTGGTAGCTCGGGGAATCCACCAAATCAGTGGACGTGCGAAAGGGCCATTTGTGGTGGTGAACTGCGCGGCGATACCCGAAGCGTTGCTGGAGGCGGAGCTGTTTGGGCACGCCCGCGGTGCCTTCACCGGGGCGGTGCAATCGCGCGTGGGGCGCTTGCACGTGGCCCACGGCGGCACGTTGTTTCTCGACGAAGTGGGCGAGCTTCCGATCGGCATGCAGGCCAAATTGCTGCGATTCCTCCAGGACGGGGAGGTCCAGCGTCTTGGAAGCTCCGACGTTTTTCGCGTGGACGTGCGTGTGATCGCTGCGACAAACGTGGATCTCTTCCGCTGCGTTCGGGACGGAAAGTTCCGTCAGGATCTGTACTACCGGCTCGCGGTGTTTCCTCTGGAACTGCCGCCCCTTCGCCGGAGGAAAGACCAGATTCTGCCGCTGGCCGAGCTGTTCTTGAACCAGCTGTGTGACCAGGCCAACGTTCCGCGCAAGACGATTGCGGCGCCCGCCGCGGCGTTGCTTCGGCAGCACATCTGGTCCGGCAACGTCCGCGAACTGCAGCACGCCGTCGAGCGCGCTTTCATTCTGACGGGTGCGTGCCGGCAAATCTGCGCTGCGAACCTGGCGCTAACCGGTGCGGCCTCCGCCGTGAGAGAAATCTAAGACTTTCCGCGGAAATTTGGCAGCGCCCGTGCATGACACCGGCGCGTCATGCCAGGCTTTCCCAGTACCCGGAAAGAATTGCGCGAGAGGCGAATCAAACGCGGGCCGCGCCGTCAAGCCGCCGAACGCTCGCTGGTCCGGGCTTTTGCGACGTTCACGCAGGCCGCCGATTCGCTGGAAAAAGCATACGGCCAACTGCAGCTTGAAGTGTCCCGGCTCGGCGGCGAGCTCGAGCGGACTAACGCGGAGCTGACGCAGAGTCTCGAGGAGACGACTCGCGTTCGAAGCTTTCTCGCGCAGGTGCTGGAGGCTTTGCCGTTCGGAGTGCTGGTGTTCGATGCCAGCGGACACCTTCAGGCCGTGAATCCGGAAACACGCCGCCTTCTCACTCTCGATCTCCCATCTGTGGAAAAGGATGAAGCGCGGCGCCCCGATCTCGTCCGCCGGCTTTTGGCGGATATTTCCAGCGAGCCGCTCGACGGCGAGCGCGAGTGGGCTGTTGAGGAAGGCAGGGGCAAGCGCTATCTGGGAGTGACGCGCGCGCGCGTGCTCGGAAGCGCCGGAGTGGAAGGCGACACGATCTGGATTCTGCGCGACACCACGCGGGAGAAACGGCTTGCCGCGGAGCATGAGCAGGCCCGGCGCAATCAGGCCCTGGCGGAAATCGCTACGGTATTGGCCCATGAAATCAGGAATCCGCTGGGGAGCCTCGAACTCTTTGCCGGGCTGCTGGCCGATTCGACCTTGCTTACTTCCGAAACCGGCCAGTGGGTGAGTCACATACAGGCGGGTTTGCGAACGCTTTCCGCCACCGTAAACAACGTCCTGCAATTTCACAGCGAACCCCGCCTGCAATCCCTTCCGACCCAGCTCGACCGGCTGATGCGCGAAACGGTCGAGTTCCTGGGGCCCCTGGCTCGTCAGCGGGGGCTGCACCTGGAATTCGAAAACCGCGCGGGAAAAGTTTCCATTCCGGCGGATGCGGCGCGGCTGCAGCAAGTGTTCTTGAACCTCGCGCTCAACGCGTTTCGCGCGATGTCTCCGGGGGGTCTGCTGGCCGTCAGCCTGGCCAGGATTCCTGCCACGGATGGCCCCCGGGCGCGGATCGACTTCGAGGATCAGGGCGGCGGCATAGCGCCGGACGCCCTGGAAAGAATTTTCGATCCCGGATTCACGACCCGTGCGGGCAGCCCGGGATTGGGGCTTTCCGTCTGCCGAAGAATCGTGGAGCAGCACAACGGCTCGATTTCCGTGCACAGCGTGCCGCAGGTGGGAAGCACGTTCACGTTGCTCCTTCCCGCGGCGGGTGAAGGCCGATGAACGAAAACGCGGTGCTGGTGGTCGATGACGAAGCGGCGATGCGCATGGCCCTGGAGGCGAGCTTCCGGCGCAGCGGTTGGGATGTCTCGACAGCCGGCGGCACGGTCGAGGCTCTGGCGAAGTTTCGCCGTTCGCCTTCTCCGCTTGTCGTAACCGACGTGCGCATGCCCGATGGAGACGGCCTGCACGTGATGCGGGCCGTCCGCGAAATCGCGCCTTCCACCGCCGTGATCTTTCTCACCGCCTATGGAACGGTTCCGGATGCGGTGGAGGCGATCAAGGAGGGAGCCTGCGATTACCTGACGAAGCCAGTGGCCTTCGAGCGGCTGCAGGAAGCCGCCGAACGCGTCCTGGCGGTAACGCCTCCCGCCCCGAACAACGCGAAGCGGGAGAAGGACGTCGGCGAGCCTGAATTGATCGGCAAGTCAGTCGTCTTCGCGCGGCTGCTCGAGCAGGCCCGGCGGGTGGCAAAGACCGGCGCGGATGTCTTGATCGAAGCCGAAAGTGGAACGGGCAAGGAGCTCATCGCACGCTTGATTCATCGGGTAAGCAATCGCCGCGACAGGCCCTTCGTTGCTGTAAACTGCTCGGCCTTCCCCGTTCCTCTGCTCGAAAGCGAACTCTTCGGCCATGTCCGCGGCGCATTCACGGGAGCCAATGCGACGAAGCCCGGCAAATTCGAGCTTGCCAACGGGGGAACGATTCTCCTGGACGAGGTAGGCGAGATGCCGGTCGAGTTGCAGCCAAAGCTCCTGCGGGTCTTGCAGGAGCGCGAGGTCGACCCGCTCGGCAGCACCCGGCCGGTGCCTTTGGATGTCCGTGTCATTGCGACCACGAACCGGCCGCTGCGCGCAAGCATCGCCAGCGGCGAATTCCGCGCAGACCTGTACTACCGCCTCAGCGTGGTTCCGCTGACCATCCCTCCCTTGCGCGATCGCCCTCAAGACATCCCCGATTTGGCCGCGTATCTTCTCGAAAAGCATGCGCCCGTAGCGTCGTCGGAGTACGAAATTGCTCCGGAGCTTGCGGCCGGTATGGAAGCGTATCGCTGGCCGGGGAACGTTCGGGAACTCGAGAACTTCATGCGCCGCGCCTTGGCGCTCTCGACGGGCAAGCGCCTCGGCGCCGAATTGCTGGCGCATCTGGAAGCGGAGCCGGGTGAAGAGTCGCCCGCACTGAGGGCGGGAACGTCGCTTCGCGAAGCGGAGCGGCAGCTACTGGAACGCACGCTCGAGGCTACCGGCGGCAACCGCACGCGCGCCGCGGAACTCATGGGCCTGAGCCTGCGAACCATTCGAAACAAGGTTCGGCAGTACGGCCTACCGCCGCGGAGGAACGCATGAGCGTGATGGACACTGCGCAGTTGCACCTGCTCGAACGCTTTCTCGACCTGGCCACGGTCCGTCAGTCCCTGTTGGTGGGCAACATCGCCAATGTCGATACGCCCGGATATCGGACGCAGGACATCAATTTTCACAGCGAATTCGAGATGGCACTGGCCCAAAACCCGGACGTGCCCGTTCTGCCGATCGCGCGGCAGGTTCCGGGGCTGCTTGCGCGTCCGGATGGGAACAACGTCAGCGTGGACCGCGAAGGCCTGCTGTTGGCCGAACTCCAGCTGAAATATCAGGCCGCGACGACGGCCATGAAATCGGAATTTGCCCTGGTCCAGTATGCGATCCGGGAAGGGAGCTAGCGTATGAATCTCTTCGGAATGATGCAGCTGAGCGGCTCGGCGCTGCTGGCCGAGCGGGCGCGCGCCGAACTTTCAGCCAGCAACCTGGCCAACGCCGAGACCACGCGGACCGTGCAGGGCGGCCCCTACCGCCGCCAGAACGTCGTATTCGCCGCGGACCACCCGCTGACGCCGGGATTTGCCGCGACGCTCGCAAGCTTTACCGACTGGCACGCCGAGGGGGTGAGAATCGCGGCTGTGGTGGAGGATACGTCTCCGCCGCTGAGGAGATTCGACCCCGGCCATCCGGACGCGGACGCCACAGGATATGTCGATTTGCCCAATGTGAATCCGGTTGAGGAAAGCGTGAACCTGATGGAAGCAGCGCGGTCGTATCAAATGAACGTCTCGGCGATTCAATCGGTGAAGGCGATGATCCAGTCGGCCATCGGACTCGCGGCGTAGCCCGTTAGGAGGTTTGTCATGGCACTGCCGATTCCAGGAATATCGGCTCCCGATTTCAGTTCGACAACGGCGGGCAGGGCGGCGGGCCCGACCGGGAGCCAGTCGGACTTTCTTGCGACGTTGCGCGACGCAATGAATCAGGTCCAGGACTTGCACACCGACGCCGAGGCCAAGGTTGCGGGCATGCTGGATGGCTCCGGCGATGACGTCCATTCGGCAATGATCGCGGTGGAAAAGGCCGGGCTGGCGTTCGAAATGATGGTGCAGGTACGGAACAAGATCGTTCAGGCCTACCAGACGATTTCACAGATGCAGTTCTAAGTCTTCTGCCGGCGGACGGCAGAGCCGAGGGCCACCCGCCAGCGCTTCGACGACAGCAGCGACGCTGATGGACAGAATACTCGCACAGGCTCTCGCTTTCCTGCGAGGGCTCACCGCGACACAGAAGATCATGCTCGCGGGCACCCTCGTGATTGTGGGCGTCGTGCTGTATGCATTCGTCCGGTTGTTCGGAGCGGCGGATTACAAGAACCTCTACACGGGACTCGATCCCGCCGACACTCAGAAAATCATACAGCGCCTCGCGGCGGAGAGCGTTTCCTACCAGGTGGCGAGCGACGGTACCTCGATCGAAGTCCCCGCCGACAAGCTCGATCGCATCCGCGTGGAGATGGCTTCGCAGAACCTGCCACACACCGGGCGCATCGGGTTCGAACTGTTCGACAAGCCCAACTGGTCGAGCAGCGATTTCTCGGAAAAGGTCAACTACCAGCGAGCCCTGGAGGCTGAACTGGAACGCACTATCGAAACCATGGACACCGTGGAATCGGCGCGGGTGCATCTAGTGTTGCCGCATGAGTCCTTGTTCACCAGCGAAGAGCGGCCCGCGAAGGCGGCGGTCGTGGTCAAGCTGCGTACCCAGCGCAACGCCGATGAGACGGTGAACGCCATTGCGAATCTCGTCGCCAGCGCATGGGAGAATCTCTCTCCCGCCGATGTAACCATCGTAAGTGCGGATGGCCAGCTTCCCTTGAACAAGGGTCACCGGGGCGGTGGCGGGACCCGCGGGGACCTTTCGGACCTCGAGACTACGATGGCCGAACGCATCGTGGATACGCTCGCGCCGGTCGTGGGAGCGGACCATGTCAAGTCCAGCGTGACGGTGGAGTACGACTCGAATTCCGGAGAAACGACCCAGGAACAGTACGACCCGAATGCGGTCGCAACACTGACCTCCCAAATCACCCAGGATGAGACGACCGGCACGCCCGCCGCAGGAATACCCGGCACGCCCAGCAACGTTCCGAGTGCGCCCGCGACTCCCGCACAACCCGGTGCCGCCAAGCCTGGTTCCGGACAATCGAATCCCGCGCAGGCGAGTCCCTCAGCCGGCGTCACGACCGCATCCAGCCTCGTGCAAGGCATGCGCAACGAAAGCAAGACTTTCGCGGTCAGCCGCACCGTGCACCACACCATCGAGCCTCCCGGCCAGATCAGGCGCATGGCCGCAGCGGTGCTGGTCGACGACGCGATCGACGTTCAGCAGGTGAACGGGAAGCGCCAGGAGACGCGCCGTAAACGGACGCCCGAGGAGATGAAGCAACTCGAGGACCTCGTTCGCGCGGCGGTCGGCTTTGACGCAAAGCGGGGCGATGAACTCGCCATGCGGAACATCTCTTTTCAGGCGCCGCCGGTCGAGGCTCCCGAGAAGCCGACGGTGGCTCAGCTTACGCTGCGCAAGATCGAGCCATGGACCGGTTTGCTTCGCTATGCCGGGGTCGCCGTTGTTTTCGTGGTCGTCTATCTGTTGATCCTGCGGCCCATGGCGCGGCAGGCTCTTGCAACCATCCGGGCGCTGCCCTCGCAGGCCGCCCAGGGAGCGGCGGTCGCCGCTGGCGGATCGAAGGTGCTGTTGTCTCCCGGGGAACTTGAGCGCGAGCTGGAGCAAGAGCTTTCGGAAACGGGATCCGAAGTGGCGCGCGCCGTGGCCCTGAAACGCCACCTGGTCGACAAAGTGAAGCGGGAGCCCGACGGCGCTTCACGGCTGATCCAGAGCTGGACGCGGGAGCACGAGGAGGAGTCGTGAGCGCCGCCACTGCCTCCGCGGAAAGGCTTACGGGAATTCGTAAGGCCGCGATCCTATTGGTTGTCTTGGGCGATGAGGTCGCAAGCCTGATCTACAAGAAACTTCCCGATGCGGACTTGAAGCTGATCACCCAGGAGATCACCGACCTCGAATACGTTTCGCCGCAGACCGCGGCCGCTGTCCTCGAGGAATATCATCGCCTCACGCTTACGCAAGAATACCTGGCTCAGGGCGGCCCCAGCTACGCGTCGCAGCTTTTGGTGAAGGCGTTTGGCGAAGCGGGCGCGAAATCGCTGCTCGATCAGGTCACCCAGGCGCAGGAGGTCGGAACGCGCAACATCAGCGTCCTGCAGAAGGCCGATCCCGAGCAGCTTGCGAAGTTCATACAAGCCGAGCATCCGCAGACGATTGCCCTCGTCCTGGCCCACCTCAGCGGAAAAGCTGCGTCGTCTGTGCTGGTCATGCTGCCGGAAAAGGTGCGAGCGCTGGCCGTGATGCGTTTGGCGCAAATGCAGCAGTTTTCACCCGAAATGGTGCAGAAGATTTCGCTGATCCTTCGCCGCAAAATCACTTCGCTCGGCGAGCAGAGCCGGCGCGGATTCGGAGGCGTCAAAGCCGTGGCCGACATTCTGAATTCCGTCGACACGCGGCTGAGCGCAGCGATTCTCGAAGCCGTCGAACAAGACAGCCCCCAGCTGGCCGTCTCGATCCGCGACTTCATGTTCACCTTCGCGGACTTCCTCGAAGTGCCCGAGACCAGCCTGCGCGAGCTGCTCGGTCAGGTCGACAAGAAAACTCTCGCCGTTTCCTTGAAAGGCGCTCCGCAGGAACTCAAAGATCATTTCTTCAAATGCATGTCCACCCGCGCAGTCGACATGTTGAAAGAGGACATGGAAGCGCTGGGGCCCACTCTCGCGAGTGACGTCAACCGTGCCCAGCAGGAAGCCATTACCCTGGCGCGCAAGCTCGAGTCTCAGGGAAAGATGATCCTAAAGACTATGTCGGAGGATGCCTTTGTCGTCTAAACAGCGCGCGGGAAAAGTGGTTCCAACGGCCCG
>Ga0335080_10006932_pt1 | contig 11722 bp, 9 predicted proteins | sample Lox_Sample_34_FD_206720 | JGI IMG/M metagenome (GOLD analysis project Ga0335080, IMG submission 206720) | Soil microbial communities from Loxahatchee National Wildlife Refuge, Florida, United States - Lox_Sample_3.4 | ecosystem: Environmental > Terrestrial > Soil > Wetlands | place: USA: Florida...
CGACCGATTTTGCCGACGAATTTGCCGTCGCGCACCGCCACCTGACCGCGCACGGTGACGACGCTGGGCCGGCCTTCGATTTTCCAGCCTTCAAACACGTTGTAGTCCACGTTCATGTGCTGGGTCTTCGCGGAAATTTTGCCGTGATAATCTGGATCGAACACCACGAGGTCAGCGTCCGCCCCCGGTTGAATCGTGCCTTTGCGCGGGAACAGATCGAACGTCTTCGCGACCTGCGTGCTGGCGACGTTCACGAACGTGTGCAGGTCAATCCTGCCCGCCTTCACGCCATACGTGTAGAGCAGATTAATGCGGTCTTCGAGCGACGGGATGCCATTGGGAATTTTGGTAAAATCATTTTTGCCCATCGTCTTTTGCGTCTTGAAATCGAACGGGCAATGGTCAGTGGCGACGGTTTGCACGAGGCCGTCGCGCAAGCCATTCCAAAGAATTGCCTGATTCCGCTTATCACGCAACGGCGGCGACATGATGTATTTCGCGCCTTCAAATTTCGGCAATTCGGCGCAGGTTTTGTCAAGGGTAAGATATTGAATCAAAGTTTCGACGTTCACACGCACGCCGCGTTGGCGCGCGGCGATGGCCTGGTCCAACGCTTCCTTGCAGCTCAAGTGGACAATATAAGTCGCCGCGCCGGTGAGTTCGGCAAAACTCATCAAGTGGTGCACGCCCTCGGCTTCGACGGCGGGCGGGCGGCTCTCGTGATGCTGGCCGGGATCAGTCTTGCCGGCGGCAAGCAATTCCTTTTGCAGTTCCGCGACCAGCGTTTCGTTTTCGCAATGCGCGGTGACGATGACGCCCAATTCCTTCGCCAGTTTGAGCGTATGGTAAAGCTCCGTGTCGTCCACGCCGAACGCGCCTTTGTAGGCGAGAAAAATTTTAAACGAACTGATGCCGCGCTTCACAATTTCGCGGAGTTGTTTCTCCGTTTGGTCGTCACATTTCGCCACGCCCATGTGAAACGAAAAATCACATGCGGATTTGCCCACGGCGTTTTTCATCCAAAGCTCGAAGCCCTCCAGCGCATCGTCCTTGCGGCTGGGGCAGCACATCTCAATGAGCGTGGTCGTGCCGCCGACGAGCGCGGCCTGGCTGCCGGTCACGTAGGTGTCCTTCGAAAACGTGCCCATGAACGGCAGATAAATGTGGACATGCGGGTCAATAAAACCGGGAAAGACAAATTTTCCTTTCGCGTCAATCACCTCGGCGCCTTTCGGTGGCGCGAGGCCGCGGTCAATGCGCGTGATGGTTTCGTTTTCGCACAGGATGTCGGCCGCGTAACGTTCGCTGGCCGTGACAATTTCTCCGTTTTTGATGAGGAGTGACATAGGTTTAATTATGGTTGCATGCGGATCGCGCGGGCAGCCAGTCGAGCGCGGGTCATTCGTTCCCGCAGGCCGCCTTCCTTCAGAAAATCCTGCTCGAGACGACGGAGTTGCTGGTCGAGAAGGTAACAAGTGACTTTGATCAATCCGACAATGACGTTGACGCAAATGACCGGTTCGTGATGCTCAATGCCTTTTCTGAATGTGTCGTAATTCGCGCCAGGAGTGCGGCACAGTTGGCTCAACCGGCGGGCGTAAGGATGGTCGGGCGTCCATTCCTCAATCCGGCGGTCGCGCATGAAACCGCGGTAATCTTCCAACAACTCCTGCTGGCTCCCGCGGGCAACGCCGGTGAGTTTGATTTCTGTTTCTTTGGAAGTTCCGCTGTCTTGGCTGCCTTCGAGGATGTTTTGTTTACCGGAACGTGCAGCTTGAATCATCTGGTCGTAGGTGCGGGATTTTTTGTCAATGAACCGGTCGCAAAAATAAACGGTGGCATCATAAACAACCAACGCTTTGTGATAAGCCAGAAGGTTCTGGTAGCCGCCGTGAGGGGGGATGAAGCCCGCTGGAGCGGTTTTGGGAAGGGACTCAAACGACCTCAGGGACGAAAGGGGTTGCTGCCCTTTTGTCGCTTTAGGCGCTTTTGTCTTTTGTTTGTCCACGGAACTATTTGTGCGGTTCCCGGTGCCACACGTCGCCTTCGCCAAAACTGAACCAGCGGCTCATGGTCACCTTCTGCTGCGTGAAAAATTGCACGCCTTCCTTGCCTTGCATGTGCAGGTCGCCGAAGAACGATTCGTTCCAGCCGTTGAACGGGAACCACGCCATCGAAGCGGGCACACCGATGTTGATGCCGACCATGCCGCACCTGATGCGGTGCTTGAATTCGCGCGCGGCCTTGCCGGAACGCGTGAAAATCGAAGCGCCATTGCCGAAAGGTGATTTGTTCGCCAATTCAATCGCGGCGTCCAAATCTTCCATGTGCATGACGTTCAGCACCGGGCCGAACACCTCCTCCCGCGCCACGGTCATGCCGGGCTGCACATGATCGAGAATCGTCGCACCGACAAAAAATCCGTTCGGCGCGCCGTTGATTTTCACGCCGCGACCGTCGGCGGGGATTTTTGCGCCTTCCTGCACGCCGGTTTCAATCAGTTGCAGAACCCGGTCGCGGTGCTGGCGCGTGATGACGGCGCCCATGTCAGGCTGCGGGTCACGGTCGGTCGGGCCGACTTTGATTCGCCGCGTGGCTTCGACGAGCGTCGGCATAACCGTTTTCTCCGCCGCGCCGATAACTACGGCCGTCGAGCCGGCCATGCAACGCTCACCGGCACATCCAAACGCGGCCTCCATAATGCCACGGGCAGAATTTTCCACGTCGGCGTCGGGCATAATCAGCGCAAAATTCTTCGCGCCGCCGTTGGATTGGACGCGTTTACCGTGTTTGGTGCCGGTTTCGTAAATGTACTTGGCCACCGGCGTGGAACCGACGAACGAGATCGCCCTCACCTTCGGGTGCGTGAGCAGTGCGTGCACGGCTTCGCGTCCACCGTGGACGATGTTCAGCACGCCCTTCGGCAGGCCGGCTTGTTCAAATAATTTCGCGATTTTGATGCTGGTGAGCGGGACTTTCTCGCTCGGCTTGAGCACGAAGGTGTTGCCGCAGGCGATGGCGGTCGGATACATCCACAGCGGCACCAGGCAGGGAAAGTTGAACGGGGCGATCCCGACGCAAACGCCCAGAGGCTGGCGGATGGTCTCGCAATCAATACCGCGGGCGAGGTTTTCCAGCGACTCGCCCATGAGCAGTGACGGCACGCCGCAGGCGAATTCGACCATCTCGATGCCACGTTTCACATCGCCGCGCGATTCGACCACTGTCTTGCCGTGCTCGCGCGTGGTGCTGCGGACGAGGTCATCGAAATTCTCCTCCAGCAGCGTCTTGAATTTGAAGAAAACCCGGGCGCGCTCGACCGCCGGCGTTTCCATCCAGCCGGGAAAGGCGGCCGCGGCGGCTTCGACCGCCTCGTTGACGTGCGCCGCCGTGCAGAGCGGCGCCTCGGCGATGACTTCGCCGGTGGAAGGATTGTGAACCGGCGTCGTGGCGACATCTTTAATTTCGCGCCACGCGCCACCGATACAGTTGGGACAGGGTTCAAGTGTAGGCATGTTAACAAACTCCAAATTCCAAGCTCCAAGCTCCAGAGAAGCTCCACATTTCAACATCCAATAAAAACGTTGCTTGCCCGTTTTGAAGCCTGGTGCTTGGAGTTTCTCTGGATGTTGGAGCTTGGATGTTGGTGCTTTTCATCGCGACAGCGCGTCGGATTGTTTCACAAATTCATCCCCGCGCCATTCGCCGTCGGCCTTGACGACCTTGTTCGCGGCGGCGGCCTTTTGCGCGGCCTTGCGTTCGGCCTGGCGTTTTACCAAATCGGCGTGGGTCGTGAAATAATCCAGGCTTTTGCCTTTGAAATCAGCCAGCGTTTCGAATTTGTGCCGGGCCATGAACGCGAGCAGTTCATCGCACATCGGCTTTACGCATTCGTAACCGAATTTCATGACGCCCGTGCAGACTTGCACCGTGTCGGCCCCGAGCAGAATGAACTGCGCGGCATCGTTGCCGCTTTCAATGCCGCCGAGGCCGGAGAGCGAGCGTCCGGGAAATTCTTTGCGGATGACTTGCGCAATCTCCATGACCATGCGCAGCGCAATGGGTTTCACGGCCTTTGACGAATACCCGCCCGGCGTCGTGTAACCTTCGACCGTCGGCTCGGGCCGCAGCGTATCGAGGTTCACGCCCATGACGCAGCGGATGGTGTTGATGGCGCTGAGACCCGTCACGCCCGCGCGCAACGCGGCGCGGCTGGGGTCTTCGATATGCGTGACATTCGGCGTCATCTTTGCCCAGACGGGCTTCTTCGCGGCACTCATTACCCAGCCGCAGACTTCGTGGAGGATGTCCGGGTTTTCGCCCATGGCCGCGCCCATTTTCCGCTCCGGCAAACCGTGCGGGCAGGAGAAATTCAATTCAAACCCGTCCACCCCGCACGCCTGGCAGCGCTCGACGATTTCAATCCACGCGTCCTTGCGATATTCCTCCATGATGGACGCGATCAGCACGCGGCCGGGGAACATGTCTTTGCATTTCTTGAATTCATCCTCCCAGATCTTGAACGGCCGGTCGCTGATGAGTTCGATGTTTTGCCAGCCGATGACTTCCTTGCTGTCGCCGGCCAGGAGCTTCGCGTATCGCGGTGTGACGTTGACGACCTTCGAGGCATCAAGGCTGATCGTTTTGGCGATGACCGCGCCCCAACCTTCGGTGAAGGCCTTGTTGATGACGTTCATATTCGTGCCCGGCGGCCCGGAACCGATGACGAACGGGTTCGGCAATTCAAGCCCATCCACGCTGGTCGCTAATGTTGGCATAACTTTTTTTCGGGTTAATCCTGTTTTATTTTTAACTCGCTTCCAATGCCATTGCCACAATAATTTTAGGTTTAATGCAATAAAGGGATAAGCCTTTTGCAATGAAGACCATGAACCCGCCACTGAATCCAAATCGCACCATCGCTGAACTCAAGGAACTTCGCAGCCTCACCGCCGACGAAAACGGCGCGCAACGCGTCGCCTTCACACCGACGTGGACGAAGGCGCGCGCCTGGCTGCGGAAAAAACTCGAGGCGCTCCCGGTCGAAATCCACAACGACGCGGCCGGCAATACCTGGACGACCCTGCGCGGCGAATCCGACCGCGCGCTACTCATCGGCGGCCACATGGATTCCGTCCCGAACGGCGGCTGGCTCGATGGCTGCCTGAACGTGCTGGCCGGCGTGGAAATTTTGCGCCGCATCCATTCGCAATATAACCGCGAGCCGCCAGTCACTGTGCGCCTGGTGGATTGGGCCGACGAAGAAGGCGCGCGCTTCGGCAAAAGCCTGTTTGGTTCGTCGGCCTGCTCCGGCAATCTGGACATGAATGAGGCGCGCGGCCTGGTTGACAAGGACGGGCTCAAATTGCCGGATGCGCTGAAAAACGTCGGCGTGGATTTCGAGCGTGTGAAGGATAGCGGCCAGGAATTGGAAAACGCCGCGGCGTATCTGGAATTGCACATCGAACAAGGGCCGGTGCTTTTGGATTTGGACCTGCCGTTGGGCGCGGTGCTCGGCACGTTCGGCGTCGAGCGACATGCCGTCACGTTTCACGGGCAGGCCGCCCATTCCGGCAGCACGCCGATGAAACGGCGCAAGGATGCCTTCCTCGCCGCCGCGAAAATGAGTCCGGAAATTTACCGTATCGCCGGTCGCAGCAACGGCGGCGTTTGCACCATCGGCTCCTGCACAACCAAACCCGGCATCGTCACCAGCGTGGTCGCCGAATGCCGCATCACGCTCGACCAGCGTCATCTTGATGGCCCGGCGCTGGCAAAAATGTTGCAGGAGGCGAAGGACGCCAGCGAAAAGTTCGCAAACGAAGGCAATGTGAAAGTTACCTGGGAACGACTCTGGCAAATCGCGCCGCGCCCGTTCAACGATGAACTCATCGCGCTCTGCGACGAGGCCATCCGCGAAACCTGCGGCAAATCGCACCGGCTGCCGAGCGGCCCGTTGCACGACGCCGCGGAAGTGGCGCGCGCCGGCGTGCCCACGGTGATGATGTTCGTCCAAAGCCTGCACGGCATCAGCCACAACAAAATCGAGGACACCCGGGAGGACCATCTGGTGTTGTGCGTGACTGCGTTTGACAAATTGGCGGACAAAACCATGAACTGGATTGCCCGGAAGCATTGATGCGTAATGCATCTGAGTGAGACAAAATGAATTTGCGCACCGTCACCGAAATTAATTCACTCGCGCGCGATGAATTCGTCCGTGTTCTCGGTCCGGTATTCGAGCGGTCTCCGTGGATTGCCGAAGTCACCTGGTCGAAGCGGCCATTTGCGAGCCTTGAAGCGTTACACGCCGCCCTTTGTGAAACCGTGACCGGCGCCGGGATGGAACAGCAACTCGAGCTAATCCGCTCGCATCCGGACCTCGCCGGCAAGCTCGCGCCAAACGGCGCGCTGACCGCTGCTTCGGCCCGTGAACAGGCCGATGCCGGTCTGAACGGGCTGACGCCGGAGGAAGCCGAGTTGTTCCGGCAGAACAACACCGCGTACCGCGCGAAGTTTGGTTTCCCATTCGTGATTTGCGCGCGGCTCAACCGCAAGGAAGCCATCTTGAACGGCTTCCGCGCCCGATTGCCAAACTCCCGCCAACAGGAGATTCAGACGGCTTTGCAGGAAATTTTCAAGATTGCGGGTCTGCGCCTGAACGATTTAATTTCCAACTGACATGCCTGCCAAACTCAGCACTCACGTCCTGGACACCACCCACGGCTGCCCGGCACAAGGGATGAAAATCGAATTGTGGTCGTTGGACGGCGACGACCGGACACTCATCACCACGACCAAAACCAACGCGGACGGACGGACCGACCAGCCGCTGTTGAGCGCCGATGAAATGAAATCGGGCCAATTCGAAATCGTCTTTTATGTCGGCGATTATTTCACCGCCCGGGGAACGACGCTGCCGAAGAAACGTTTTCTGGACAAAGTCCCCGTGTGCTTTGGCATCGCCGATGCCGGCGCGAGTTATCATGTGCCGCTGTTGTGCTCCCCTTGGGCATACTCGACCTATCGCGGAAGCTGATGCCAAGCACATGAGCGTCTCCCCAGCCAACCTGGTGATGCAGCGGTGCGCCGAACTTGCCCGCCTTACTGACGAACCCGGCCAACTCACGCGCACTTTCGCATCACCGGCCATGCGCCGGGCCAACAAACTCGTCGGCGCGTGGATGCGTGAGGCGGGAATGAAAACCCGAGTGGACGCGATCGGAAATCTCATCGGCCATTACGCCGGCCAGAAACCCGGAGCCAAAACTCTCTTGCTTGGTTCCCACCTCGACACGGTTCGCAACGCGGGGAAATTCGATGGCCCGCTCGGTGTTATTCTGGCCATTGCCTGCGTCGGGAACCTGTATCGTCAGAAAGTCCGGTTGCCGTTTGCCATCGAAGTGGTTGGCTTTGCGGATGAGGAAGGCGTGCGTTTTCGAACCGCCTATCTGGGCAGCAAGGTGCTGGCCGGTTGTTTCGATGAACGGGATTTGCGGCGGAAAGATGCGAACGGCGTTACGATGGCCGACGCCATCAAACGTTTCGGCAGCGATCCGGCAAAATTGAAATCTGCGCGGCTGAATCCCCAAAAACTGCTCGGCTATGTCGAGGCGCACATCGAACAGGGACCGGTGTTGGAACAAAAAAATCTCGCCATCGGTGTCGTGACCGCTATCGCCGGGCAATCGCGCTTCAACCTCTCGTTCATCGGCCGCGCCGGCCACGCTGGCACGGTGCCGATGGACCTGCGACGGGATGCATTGGGCGCGGCGGCGGAGTTCATCCTGGCCGTGGAAAAGTTTGCCCGCAAAACGAACGGCCTGGTCGCCACTGTCGGCCAGATTCATATCGAACCCGGGACGAGCAATGTGATTCCCGGCACGGCTGGGTTGACGCTCGACGTGCGGCACCAGAAGGATTCCATCCGGCTCGCCAGTTGTACGGCACTCCGGAAACTCGCACGGCGAATTGCCGGCGCGCGCCAAATAAAGGTCGTGTGGCAGACCATTCAACGTACCGTTTCCGTTCCGTGTTCGCCGCGACTTTCTCGGCGTCTGAAACGCGCCGTGCAAAGGCATCAGCGCGAAGTCATCGCTCTGCCCAGTGGCGCGGGGCACGATGCCGCGGTGCTGGCCCAGATTACGCCGGCGGCGATGTTATTTGTCCGCTGCCAGGGCGGCGTGAGCCATCATCCTGCCGAATCGGTGAAGTCGGCGGACGTTCACGCGGCGATTGAAGTGCTGGAGGATTTCATCCAAACTCTGGCGAAGGAAAATTCATGAACCCGAAAACTGGCCTGACGCGCACTGTCGTAAAACGCAACTACGCGCTCATCACGCCCGACGGTTTTGTGCCGAGCGTGCTGCCCGGCTGGAAAAACGCCGTCGTCTTCATCCACATCGCGCCCGTGATGAACGGCCCGCGCTTCACGCAACTCACCATCCTGCTGGATGAAAATTCCAGCGGCGCCGGCAACACCAGCGCGCTCGAACATTTTTATTACGTCCAGACCGGCAATTGCACCGCGCAGGTCAACGGCAGGAAACATGAATTGACCGCAGCCAGTTATTTTTATCTGCCGCCGAAAGTGAATTTCAAATTCTCCGGCGCGGGCGAAGGCACGAAGTTGATCGTGTTCCAGAAAAAATTCGAGCCGCTGGCCGGTAAGAAAATTCCCGGCGTCATCGTCGGCCACGCGAATGCCATCGAAAGCAAGCCGTTCCTCGGCCACGAAGATGCGCGGCTGCAAGTCCTGTTGCCCGACCATCCGTCGTTCGACCTGGCGGTAAATATTTTCACCTACGCCCCAGGCGCGACGCTGCCGTTCGTCGAGACGCACATCATGGAGCACGGCCTGCTGATGCTCTCGGGCCGCGGCATTTATCGGCTCGGAGCGGATCGCCATCGCGTGACCGCCGGCGACGTCATCTGGATGGCAAGCTACTGCCCGCAATGGTTCATCGCGCAGGGCAAAACGCCTTCGAGCTACATCTACTACAAAGACGTGAACCGCGCAGCGATGTGAAATGAAAGCTCCAAGCCCCAACATCCAGTGAAGCCCCGGAAATCTAGCTCCAGTATGAGTGCGCAATGCCGGTTTGAGGTTTGGAAATTGAGATTTCTCTGGACCTTGGAAATTTGGTGTTTGGAGTTTCCCTGATGAATCCGCTCACGATTGACATCCGAAGATTGCAGCGCGAGATAGATGAACTCGCTTCGATCACCGAAGCCGAGCCGCCGGTCGTCACGCGCGTTTTGTTTTCCGAGGCCGATCGCCGCGGGCGCGAATTCGTGAAAAAGCTGTGCCTTGAAGCCGGCCTGGCCCTGCGCACGGACGCGGTGGGAAACATTTTCGCCCGTTGGGAAGGCGCAAACGGAAAACTGCCCGCTGTCGCCACCGGGTCGCATATTGACGCCATTCCAAATGCGGGCAAATACGATGGCGTGGTCGGCGTGCTCGGCGCCATCGAAGCCATCCGCGCGCTGAAGCAATCCAAGCACCAGCCGCAACGAGCCATCGAACTGATAGTTTTCACCGCGGAAGAACCGACGCGTTTTGGCATCGGTTGCGTCGGCAGCCGCCTGTTATCCGGCGTGCTGGCGCCGCAAGGGGCGGCCGCACTCTGGGATCGTGACGGGAAAAGCCTGGATGAATTGCGCCAGGGCGCCGGCTGCACCGGGGCATTGGATTCCGTCCGCCTGCCAAAGAATTGTTACACGGCCTTTGTGGAATTGCACATTGAACAGGGACCGATTCTGGAGCAGGAAAACACAGCCATCGGCATCGTGGAAAAAATCGCCGCGCCGAGCACGCTGCGGATGGACCTGACGGGCGTCGGCGGACACGCTGGCGGGACACTCATGCCCGGGCGTCGCGATGCCCTGCTTGCTGGAGCCGAAATCGCTCTGGCGGTTGAACGGGCCGTGACCAGCAGTGGCAGTCCGGACACCGTGGGCACGACCGGGATTTTCCGGATCGAACCCGGCGCGGTAAACAGCGTGCCTTGCCACGCGTTGCTGGAAATAGACGTTCGCGACACGACCGTGGGGACCCGCGACGCGGCGCTGATGCAGATCGAGGCCGCCGCCAAAGAAATCTGCCTGCGCCGCGGCGTGACTCTGCGGGCGGACCGGCTCAATGTGGATCCACCCGCGGTTTGCGACGCATCGCTCGTGGAATTGGTTGCCGGCGCCTGCCGGCAACTGGGAGTGTCACACATAAAAATGATCAGCCGCGCGTATCACGACACGTTATTTATGGCGCAGATTTGTCCCAGCACGATGATTTTTATTCCCTGCCGCGGCGGTGTCAGCCACCGGCCGGACGAATTTTCGTCCCCAGAACAGATTGAAGCTGGAGTACGCGTCCTCGCCCAAACTCTGGCACAGGCGACCACCTGATTAACAGCGCCTCGGCATTCCCGATCGCGTCCCGTCGCGCATTGCGGCGATGGTTCGATCTTCCCGGAACTCATCGGCACGTTGCCGAAGATTAGACACATCTCGAAGCTGAGAACATTGGGGCTGAAAAGCTATGGCTTCGTGCCGAGGCGCAGCACCGTCACCGAATCACCAGGAAACGCGCGGCGGAGATCGCCGCCGGTGAAATGAAACGTGCCGGTTTTTGGTGAGACTTTGGCCGGATCATCCAGTGAATTTTCGTCCCACGGGCTGTCGGAGGTGAGGACAATGGATTGGCCTGCGCCGGTCAGGCGCGACACGCCCAGCAGCTTTATTGCGGTGTCCACCGGAGCGTGAGCGGCGTTGACTACTTTGAGAATGACGTCGCCAGTCCGCCGATCCTGCGTGGCGCTGGCGTAAAGACGGTGCGTTGCCTGGCGCGGCTTCAGGATTTCATGAATGAGTTCGCCATTGAGCCAGCATTTGATGCTGATACCCCGGACTTCCACCTTAATGTCATACCATAGGTTGGTTTCAATGTGTCCGGCTTTCGCGTCCATGGTTTCATCCAGCTCAACCGCATTCTGGGTGTTGTTCCAGCCGCCGATGTTCCACCAGACGCGATCCTGGTCGTTTTGGATGTGGAACAGAACCAGGAATCCTTCGCGTCCACTCAGCTTGCGCGCCTTGAGTTCCAGCGTGTAATTCGTCCACGAACGGTCGCCGGCGATGGCGCGGACATTTTCTTTCTCCGCCGTCTGTCGCAGCGCGCCGTCCTGAACCGTCCAGTCGCCGCCACCGAGGAATTTCCATCCGTCGCTGTTCCGGCCGAAATCGGAGGTGAACAGAACTTTGCCGTCGGGCGCGGTAACTTTTACGTCTTTGAACTCGGCCTGCGTGTTCCAAGTACCGACGCCGATGCCGCCGGCGGCCGGCCGTTCGATTACATCGCCCGAGTCCACGACGGTCGGCAACGTGACATCGCCGCGGTTTTCGCTGAACATCTGTTGGACGTAATAGCTGGGCGAGCCGTACCAGCGGGAACTGTCGAAGCTGATCAGGTCGGGGTTCCACGCGCGGTGATTCACGTTCACGAACAGCGGCGCGTAACTGGCCATGATGACGACATCCGAGTTGCGTTCCATGCCGGTCATGAACGCCGCTTCGCCAACGGCGGCCCGGAGGTTGCCCTGGCCGGCTTTTTGCGTGACGGCGTATTCGCCGACGAAAATCTTCGGCCCGCGGCGGCTGTAGGTGTCGTACTGCTCGGCACGCCGCATGAATGATTCAGGCGATTCGTAGTAATGTTCGTCCACGA
>Ga0335080_10006934_pt1 | contig 11721 bp, 11 predicted proteins | sample Lox_Sample_34_FD_206720 | JGI IMG/M metagenome (GOLD analysis project Ga0335080, IMG submission 206720) | Soil microbial communities from Loxahatchee National Wildlife Refuge, Florida, United States - Lox_Sample_3.4 | ecosystem: Environmental > Terrestrial > Soil > Wetlands | place: USA...
CCGAAGAAATCGATCGGCTGAATGTAGCCGGAATCGTAATAGCCGCCGGATTCGTCGAACGTGATCAGGATGGCCGTGTTCTTCCACAGCTTGGGATTTGCCTGAACGGCTTCGATCGCATGCTGCACGAAGGCTTCGTAGAGCGGCGGTGTCGATGTGCCGGGATGGCTGTCGGTGAGCGTGTCCGGCTTCACAAAGGTGACGGAAGGAAGCGTGCCGGCCTGAACATCTTTGTAGAACTGGGAGAGGTCCTTGATATTCCGCTTGAGCGGACTGTTCATGATCGATGTCGTGTACTGGAACGGATTGCAAATCGCGCAGTAGAACTCGTTGGCGAGCGGCGGGTCGTTGGCCTGATTGAAGCCCGCTGCGTAATAGCCCCATGACACGCCGGCCGCAGAAAGCGAATCGCCGATGGTCGGGATCGTCTGCGCGCCGATCGAGAAGGCGGGCCCGGCTGTGAACTCGTTGTCCTGGGAAATCTTTTTGCCGTTGTGCGCGTATTGCGGATATTCGTTGTCGATCTGATAGTAGTGCCCCGGATCGCAATTGCCGCCGCGGAACGCCGGATAGGGAAGGCTTGCCAGATAAGCCTGGATGGCGCTGACGCCGGGCTGGGTGGGATCCGAACAGTTCACCAGTCCGCCGCTGCTCGTGCTGCCGAGATCGGTCGGGCCGGGACGGGCGTTGGTGTAGAAATTGTTGCTGCCCGATTGCGGGTTGGGATTCTCGATCAGGTTGCTCGGTGGTGTCGTAACCACGCCCTTCTTCGTGAAATAGAAGACGTCCGCCGTTCCGATGAATTGCGAATTGGGACCGGTGCCGCCCATGACCGGCTGATGATAATTGTCGCTGATGGCGTAGTTCTGCGCGAGCCACTGGAGGTACGGATAATCGCCGGCCGCCATGTTGTAGAAGCCCATGGGGACGCCGCCCTGGAACGTGCCTTCAGTGTCGGTGGGCGGGTTGCCATCTTTCGTGATCTGCCAGCCGACGCTCGTTGCGACCCAGGTGTAAAGGTCGTGCAGGCAGCCGCTTGGATTGCTCGCGGATGCGTGGCTGATATCGCAATCGTTCTGCTGCCACATCTGGAAGAAGCGGTGAACCGGATCGCCGGTGTTGTCGGTGAACAACGTCGGGGTGATCGGCGGCCGCAGGTTCAGGAACGGCGCACCGCAATTGTTGAGCACCGACTCGGTGGTGATCGAGTACGGATCGTTGGGCAGGTCGGTGCCGTACCGGCAATCGGGCACGGGGAAGATTCCATTGCCCGGATCGTAGAAGGATTGACCGGTTCCACCCAGCGACAGGAGAAACTGGGAGCTGCCATCCAGGGCAAAGTCCTGACAGAACAGAACGCCCGCGGGGTCCTGTCCGAACTCGAACAGGAATTTGGAGACGGCGCAGGGCGAGCCGGGCAATCCGTTCAAGCCCGTACTCGGCTGCGGCAGATTGATGAAGGGACCACTCGTTGTCGGATTGAGACGATAGAAATCCGTATCGCTCGCCTGCTGCTGCGCGCCGAGCGAAGCGTTAGGGCCTTGCGAGCCGAGCTGATTGACGATCCCGAGCGACAACAGGTTCCACACCTTCTGCTTCGGGTTCGGTGGAATGTAGGTGCCGAACACGTTGTCGAAGCTGCGGTTCTCGCCAATGATGACAATGACATGCTGGATCGGCGTACGCGTCGCCTGACCGAACGGTGGACCGCTTTGCGCGGCCAAGCTCTGCGTGATCCATAGGCTGCTGAAAGCGATAGCGATTGCAGCCGAAGCCGCGGCCCGAATTCCCCTCATGGCCCGTCTCTCCGTGGTCTTGCGATTCCTCGCGTGCCCCCGACCGCAGGCCGTGAACATACCTGAAGTTGCGATCGTTCTCAATTCATGGAGGTGGAGCGCGACTCCGTCGCCGCTCAGAAATACGGCGGCTTGTCGTAGCCTTTGGGCGAGCGCGTGAAGATTTCCACGCCGTCCGCCGTCACGCCCACGCTGTGCTCGAACTGCGCCGACAGTGAGCGATCACGCGTCACCGCCGTCCAGCCATCGTTCAAAATCTTCACGCCATAGCCGCCGAGATTGATCATCGGCTCAACGGTGAAGAACATCCCCGGCTTGAGCGCCAGGCCGTAACCGGCGCGGCCGTAATGCACGATGTTGGGCAGCGAATGGAACACGCGCCCCACGCCGTGGCCGCAAAAATCGCGCACCACCGAGCAGCGCTCCTCGCCTTCCGCATGCGCCTGGATGACGGCGCCGATATCGCCCGTCGTGGCGCCCGGCTTCACTGCCGCAATTCCCCGCATCATGCATTCGTGGGTCACATCGACGAGGCGGCGCGATTTCAGCTTCACGTCGCCGACGAGGTACATGCGGCTGGTGTCGCCGTGCCAGCCGTCCACGATCACCGTGACGTCGATGTTGACGATGTCGCCGTCGCGCAAGGGCTTGTCGTTCGGAATGCCGTGACAGACGACGTGATTGATCGAGGTGCAGAGCGTGTGGCGGTAACCGCGATAGCCGAGACAGGCCGGCACGGCACCATGGGCCGTGATGTAATCGAAGGCGAGCTTGTCGAGGTGATCGGTGGTGACGCCGGGCTGGACCGCCGGAACCATCAGGTCGAGGACCTCGGCTGCGAGCCTTCCAGCCTTGCGCATGCCTTCGAAGCCGGCGGCGTCGTGCAGCGCAATCCCCAGCTGGGCACGGCGGGCGGTTTCGAAAATCTGCGGGTCCGGCATCTGCGATGTCATTCGAATCCAAGGTCTAACGCGGGCGGTCTCAAAGATGTCTTACACCGGATGGCTGCCATTTTCACCCTCGAAGGCCGGAGCTAGGTTGGGCCGCATGAGCGACGACGCGCCCACAGCCGCCATGCTGGTGATCGGAGACGAGATCCTCTCCGGCCGCACGCAGGACACCAACACCAATTACGTGGCCCGGTTTCTGGCGGCGCTCGGCATCGACCTCAAGGAAGCCCGCGTTGTGCCGGATGTGGAGGCGGAGATCGTCGCCGCGCTCAACGCGCTCAGGCCGCGCTATTCGTATGTTTTCACAACCGGCGGGATCGGCCCGACCCATGACGACATCACCGCCGATGCGGTCGCCAGGGCCTTCGACGTCTCGATCGGCTATCACCCGGAAGCCTTCGCGGCACTCGAAGCCCGCTTTCCGCCCGGCGAGTTCAACGAGGCGCGCCAGCGCATGGCCCGGATCCCGGCCGGCGCCACGTTGATCGGGAACAGCGTCTCGGTGGCGCCCGGATTCCAGATCGAGAATGTCTTCGTCATGGCCGGCGTGCCGGTGGTGATGCGGGCCATGCTCGAGGACCTCGCTCCCCGGTTGAAGCGGGGCACGCTTGTCCGGACCTGCACGATCATGGCGAAAGCTCCGGAGGGACGCATCGCCGCCGATCTGGCGCGCGTCCAATCCCAACATAAGGCAATCGCGATAGGGAGTTACCCGTATTACCGCGAGGACGGGGCCGGCGTATATGTCGTCGTGCGAGGCCGTGATCCGGCGGAAGTCGAGGTTGCAGGTTCCCTCATCGAGCAAAGCCTTCGGGCGCTGGGAATCGAGCCAATGCGCGAGAAAGATTAATCAAATCCTGCGCCTAAATACTTGATGCGGCTGAAAAAGTGACGTGACTCGGTAAGCAGCCTAAGGTAACTTCCTACGCGAGCGTCAGCCGCGTTGGCGCGCTTGCCGGGATAGAAGGGGGAAATTGGTTTCCCGGTTAAGTCGGGAATGAGCAGGGAGCCACAAAGGTTCCTGGATCGAAATAGAGCCGAAAGGCCAACAGCGCGGAGTTTGGGTAATGACGATGAAGCGGATTGTCGGGGCGGCCATCGGGGGAGTTTTGGTCGCACTTGCGGGTGTCGCCGTCGCCTCCAATTTCACATCGAGCAAGCAGAGCGATTTCTTCGCGCCCGGCAAGCACCAGTTCTATGTCTGGTGTGCAGGCGCGACCGATTACGTTGCGACGGCTTCCGGCCGCAATGCCGAAGACGCGCAGATGAAGCTTTATGATGCCAACAAGGCGCATGGCAGAATGACCTGCTGGCCTGTCTGGCAGGGCCGGGTTTCTGCCTAAGGCGCAGACCCGTTGGGCGAAACGGCGGCCGAAAGGCCGCCGTTTTCATTTCTGCAGTTTGAGATCTTTCGCTTCCGCATCGAGTGCGGCGATGGCTGGCGCGTTCTTCGCGAGTGCCTTGTGCGCGGCCGCAAATGCCATGCGCGCATTGTCGGAATCGCCGAGCACAACATAGGATCGGATAAGGCGCTGCCATCCATCCGGATCGTTCGGCGCCGCCTTCAGGCGCTGGTCCAGAGCAACCACCATCGCGCCGATGCCGCGCCGGTAGGCAGCCTCCGCGTCGCGCTCATCCCCCAGATTGGCATAGCCGCGAGCAAGCAACAGCCAGCCGCGCGGATCCCGGGGTTCGCGGACCATATGGTGCGCCAGTGTCGCGACGAGGCCGGCGTAATCCTGCTGCGAGGGCTCGGAAAAGGACCGTGCTGCGAGATAGGGGTGACCCACCATCAGATAGGCCCCGCCGCCGAGGGCACCAACCAGCGCAACGACAGAGCCGGCCAGCAGGAGGCGCCCGCGGCCTGTCTTGTGACGAAGAAGCGGCCAGCAGGCGAACAGCGCCGCCACGAGAACGAGAAGGACAAGCAGGGCGGCCGCGATCACCATCGCGCCCGACTAGCACGCCGCTGCCACTACAAAAAGAAGGACTGCGACGCTGATTACGCCGCAGCCTGAGCTTCCCGTCGAAATTCGATTGCTACTGGGCCGCCGCTCCCTTCGCGAGATGGCCCTCCGGCGGACTCTTGCGCGCGTATTTCAGGAATGCCCCGGGGACGACATGCGTGGTGTGCAGAGAAATCGCCGTACCGGTGCCAGGGCAATGACTGGGCGAGCGCGGGCAATAGATGTAGCTCGCAGCACTTGTGCTGAAAGCCACCAGGCCATGGTTGTTGATTCCCCAGGCCTGCTGGAACGAGGAGCCGTCATCCGCTGTCAGATCAGTGAAGGTGCCCGTTGTCGTGTCCAGCACAAAGGCGTGCGGGTTTCCGTTGGAGTCGTTCCACTGCCCGGTCGCGACCCCGCCGTTGTTGATGCCCTCGAGCACTGTCAACTGGGCATCGGCGTTCGGATAGTCGATCACATTCGCCACACCGTTCTGCAGCGTGAAGCCATGTTCGCCGCCGCCGCTGTCGATGAAGTAGCCGGCAACGACACCGGCGCGATTGGTACCGCGCGGACTGTTCTGGAGATTGGCGAGCGGAAAATCGAACTTCGCCTTGAAATGGCCCTTGCGGCCCTCGAAACCGGTCCGCTTGCCGTTGCCATTGAAGTAGTCGCCGAACGAGATTTCGGACTTGGTGATACCCTGCACGACGCCGTCGAGCGTTGTGCCCTTGTGCGTGAAGGTCGAGACGGTTCCGTCGGGTGCGCGGAAAAACTCCTGACCGAAGACGAAACCGGGCGTCGCCGCGAAGCCATCGACGCTTCCATCATCGCCAATCCCGCGGATCTCCGTGCCGGTGGAAGACCCGCCGAAATCGAATGTCGTGTAGTTCCCGTCGAGTGTGCCGAAGAAGCCATGTTCGACATTACTGGAGTCGAAATAGCTGCCGGCGATGATGTTGCTGTCATTGATGCCGAGCAGGCGCGTGGCTACCGCTCCGGACGGCGCAATGACTGGAATGAGTGTCGCCGCGTGACAGGAAAGTGAAATCGACATCGCCGCTCCGGCGATTGCCAGCAAGTGTACTTTGCGCACGGGTCGTCCTCCTCTAGCGCCGCAAAGATAGCAGCCGTCCGTGACACGAGCCACGGCAGAGAGTTTCCGATGCCAGAATGGATTTCGCCTCGTTGTCTGTGGAGCCGCCTGGCCTGGTCACGCGTTGCGGCCCGAAAATTTCATCAGGATGATGCTCTCACTCCACACGCACGAACCGATCGGGGTTTTTTCCGGTCTCCATCGCCAGACCGGGTTGCGAAATTCGGCCCCTTGTCCGAAGTTGACCGCGTTGGCGGCAACATTTGATGAGTGCTGAGTGTCGACTATTCCCTTTGCTGGCAATCCGCTGGACCGTGCGAGTGAGAAGCGCACGGATGCCGATTGGCTCGCCGCGCGCCGGCACGACCCGGATTCGCTGGTGTGGCCGCTGTGGAAGCTGCAGCCGTTTCTGCTGGGACCGGAGCGCAGCAAGCCGCCGCTGGAAGCCGGGTATCTCCGACCCGGCCTGGCGGAGGAGATCGCTGGACCGGATGCGATTTCCATTTTCCTCGGCCTTGACGGCGGGCGGGCGCATTTCGCCCTCGACATTTCCGCTGCAAGCGATCCTGCGAATGAAGGGCCGCTGGCAGGCCTTGGACATTTCCGGGACGCGCGTACCGCGGCGCAGATGTTGCCACTGAACGATGCCGCGATTCTGGGACAGGCCAAGGCCCTGATCGACTGGCATCAACGGCACGGCTTCTGCCCGAATTGCGGCGCGCGCACCGCGCTGGCCGATGCCGGCTACCGCCGCCATTGCGACGCCTGCGGCGCCGACCATTTCCCGCGCACCGATCCCGTCGTCATCATGCTGGCGATTCACGGCGATGCCTGCCTCGTCGGACGCGCCGCGCGGTTTCCCAAAGGGATGTTCTCCGCGCTCGCCGGTTTCATCGAGCCCGGAGAAACCATCGAGGAAGCCGTCGCACGCGAGCTTTACGAGGAAGCCGGTGTGCGCGTGCGCGACGTCAGCTACTTCGCGACGCAGCCCTGGCCGTTTCCGTCATCGCTGATGATCGGCTGCTTTGCGCAAGCGGACGGCCGCGAGATTTCGCTGAACGATCACGAATTGGCGGAAGCGTTCTGGCTGCCGAAATCGAAATTGCGCGCGCTCTTGGGCGGCGAACAGGTGGATGGATTGTGGGTGCCGCCGCCCGTCGCCATCGCGCACCATCTGCTGAGGCGCTTTGCAGAGATGGACTAGATTGCCGGCATCTGCTTGCGGAAGGGATGCGCCGGATAGACGCCCAAGATCGAAAGCCGGTCGGTGAAGAACTTCAGCTCTTCCAGCGCGAGCTGAACCAGCCGTTCCTCGGGATGGCCTTCGATATCGGCATAGAACTGCGTTGCGTTGAACGAGCCGCCGAGCTGATAGCTCTCGAGCTTCGTCATGTTGACGCCGTTGGTCGCAAAGCCGCCCAGCGCCTTGTAGAGCGCAGCTGGCACGTTGCGGACACGGAAGATGAAGGTGGTGACGACCGGTCCTGCATCGGCCGGCGCGTCGTCGGACTCGGCGGCCATGATCAGGAAGCGCGTCATGTTGTGCGCCTCGTCCTCGACATCGGCTTTCAGGATTTCGAGCCCGTAGATTTCGCCCGCCAGCGACGAGGCGATGGCGCACGCGCTCGGATCCTTCAGTTCCGCGACATGGCGGGCCGAGCCGGCCGTATCGTGCCAGTTCTGCGCATGCAACCGCATGTCGCGGATGATCTTGCGGCATTGGCCGAGCGCCGGGCCCTGGCTGTACACCGTCTTCAATCCCGCCAGGCTCGCGCCCTTCACGCCGAGCAACTGATGCCGCACGCGATGGAAATGCTCGCCCACGATATAGAGGCCAGCCTCCGGCAGAAGATGGTGGATGTCGGCAATGCGGCCGTGCAGCGAATTCTCGACCGGGATAATGCAGAGATCGACCTCGCGCTCGCGCACGGCATTCACCGCATCCTCGAACGTGGGATACGGCACCGCCATCACATGGGCGAGCGATTCGCGCGCCGCCAGATTGGCGTAGGCCCCCGGCTCACCCTGGAATGCCACGCGTTTGGCATCAGCAAGCAACTTTCCCATCAACGATATCCCTTTGCGATCAGCGCGCGCGCCTTCTCCAGATCGGCCGGCGTGTCGACGCTGAGCGGCACTTCGGAAACGCGCGCCACAGCAATGCTCATGCCGGCTTCCAGCGCACGCAACTGCTCCAGCTTCTCGCGTTTCTCCAGCGGCGACGGCTCCAAGGTCACGAAACGCGACAGCGCCGCGCGCTTGAACGCATAGATTCCGATGTGGTGATAGAGGGGACCATCGCCCGCCGGCGCGCGCGCACGCGTGAAGTAGAGCGCACGGCCGCGCACGCCAGTTGTGTCCCACGAAACCACCGGTTTCACCACGCTGGGGTTGTCATAGTCGTCTTCGTCATCGATCTCGGCCGCCAGGGTGGCGATGTCGGCGCCGGTTGGCGCAAGCACCTCCACGACCGCGCGGATGGATTTTGGATCCAGCGCCGGAAGATCGCCCTGGAGATTGACCACCACATCGTGCGTGCCGCGGCGGTCGAGAATCTCCACCGCCGCATGCACACGATCGGACCCCGACGGGTGGTCTGGGGACGTCAGCACGGCCCGGCCGCCGGCACCCTCGATCGCGGCCGCAATCTCGCGCTCGGCGGCGGCCACGATCACCGGGCCCACATCCGCCGCCATCGCCTGGCGCCAGACGCGCACGATCATCGGCTCGCCGCCGATATCGGCGAGCGGCTTGCCCGGCAGTCTTGTGGACGCCATGCGCGCCGGAATGACCACGATCGGATTCACCACCGAATCCCTTGATTTGTTGCGACGCTTCGCCGCAATGACGCCTATCCGCCGCCTAGTAATGTCCCCCCGTTTCTCGGGGGAGCACCGGCCGCGATTCTTTCGGCCGACCGCCCGCACCTTCGGGAATCCGATGCCATGCCGAGCAGCAACACGGGAGCCTGACCTTATGGATTCCTTCGAGTGGAACAAGATCGCAGGCGGAGTGCTGGGGACATTGCTGTTCGTGGTGGCGGTGCGGATCGCGGCGGGCTTCATCTTCGAAGTCGAGCCGCCGGCGAAGCCGGGCTATGTCGTGCAGGGCGTGGCGGAAACCGCCGGACCGGCGCAGACGGCCGCTGTTGAAGAAACGCTGCCGGACTGGGGCACGGTACTTCCCAAGGCTGACGTCGCAGCCGGCAAGGCCACCTCGACCAAATGCGAGCAGTGCCACGATCTCTCGAAAGGCGGCCCGAACAAAATCGGTCCCAATCTGTGGGGCGTGGTCGGGCGTCCGCGCGCATCGCATCCAGGCTTCGATTATTCGAGCGCCATGAAATCCAAGGGCGGCAGTTGGAGCTACGACGAACTGTTCAAGTTCCTGAAGTCGCCGGGCGCCTACATCGTCGGCACCAAGATGAGCTTTGCCGGTTTGCACAGCGCCGAAGACCGCATCAACCTGATCGCCTATCTGCGCACTGACATGGACTCACCGGCGCCAATTCCTCCGCCCGAGCCAGCAAAGGCCGCGCCGGCTGCGGCGCCTGCGAGTGCGCCGGCGACTGGAACCAGTGCTCCGGCGACGACGCCAGGACCGAACGGCGCCGCGGCCCCGGGCAAGCCGGCACCGGCGGGCAATGCGCCGTCCGCTGGTGCAAAGCCGAATGCGCCGACGCCAAACCAACCGGCACCCGCTCCGACACCGAAGAAGCCGTAAGGCCTTGCGGCCGGTTGTCGGACCGGCGAGCCTGACCCCATGAGTGCGCCGACGCTTCTGCTTGTGGTGCCGCAGACATGGGCACCGCTGTGGCTGCCGCATCTCGCGCAGATCGCGCCGGAACTGACCTTGCGCGTCGTGGAGCGGGATACCTTTGCGCCCGAATCCATCGATTACGTGATGAGCTTCCGGCCGAAGCCGGGATATCTGAAGACGCTGCCGAACCTGAAGGCCGTGTTCTCCATCGGCGCCGGTGTCGACGGCTTCCTCGCCGATCCCGAGTATCCCAAGCACGTGCCCCTCGTGCGCTTCGTCGAGAAGGGATTGGCGGAAGAGATGGCGCAGTTCTGCGTCATGCATGTGCTGATCCATTACCGCATGCAGCGCGACTTCGATCGTGCACAGCGTGACGGAAAGTGGCGGCAGGCGCTTCTGCCGAAGCGTCCGCATGAAACGCGCGTCGGCATTCTGGGGATTGGCGAAATCGGAACGGTGGTGGCGGAACGGTTGCTTCCGTTCGGCTTCACTTTGGTCGGTTGGAGCCGCACGCGGAAACACGTCGAAGGTGTCGAGAGCTTCGCCGGCGACAACGAACTGCCCGCGTTCCTGTCACGGACCGACATTCTCATCTGCCTGTTGCCGCTCACGAAAGAGACGCGCGGCATCCTGAATGCGAAGCTGTTCGCCCAACTGCCCAAGGATGCCTTCGTCATCAACGTCGCGCGCGGCGGACATCTGGTGGATGCGGACCTCATTGCGGCGCTCGACTCAGGCCACCTGTCTGGCGCGGTGCTGGACGTGTTCCACCAGGAGCCATTGCCGGAAGGCAATCCGTTCTGGACGCATCCGAAGGTCACGGTCACGCCGCACATCGCGGCCATCACCGAGCCGCGCGTGGCGGCACAACATGTGGTGGACAACATCCGCCGCATGGAGCGCGGCGAGACGCTTCAGAATGTCGTCGACCTGAACCGCGGCTACTAGTTCGCCGTCGCCGAGACGACATGGCGCCGGGGAATCGCGAACGTCGCAACGAGCGCCACGACGATGGTCGCCAGCCGCGCGAGATTTCCCATCTGGCCGCCGACCGCGTTGTCGCCAAGCGTGTAGACCGACCACAGGAGATTGAGTCCCGCGTGGATCACGAATCCCGGCCAGATCGAATTCCAGCGCTCCACCAGCCAGCAGAACAGCACGCCGCCTGCGAACGTAATTCCGCTGTTCATCAGGGACTCGGCAAGCGTGTCGCCCTGATCGAAATGGACAGCACCAAACAGCAGGGACGCCAGCAGCGCGGCGATCCAGAACGGCAGTCCGGCCCAGCGCCTAAGCTGCCGGAACAGGAAGCCGCGGAAGAGAACCTCCTCCACGAACGGCCCGACGACACCGAAAATCAGGAGCGAGTCGGCCGGCTGCGGAGTCCATTTCGCGCCGGCATAGAGCAGCACTGCGAACGCCGCCGCGATGGCGGCGAAACACGACAGGCACCCGGCGACGGAAAGATGCGCAAGGCCGAGTTCGTCAGCCGCACGGCCAAGGCCCGCGCGCCACATCGCCATGACCGCAACGAACGCCAGCACGAATTCGCAGGCGATGTACAATTTGTAGAAGCCGTAGGGGCCGAGAGCACTCTTGGCCCAGCCGTGAAGACCGATGGCGTTGAGCGCGGGTTCAATTCCGAAGGTCAGCGCAACAGCGACCGCGACAATCAGCACCGCGCGAAGCGTTATCGCCGGAGGCGATTTCGAAGCGCCCATGTGCACCATCCCCGACATTCTGCCGAAGACTTAGCGTGCCAGGTCCGCCACGCAAATCGAACGCGTGGTGTGTTGGCTATGCTTTCGCGGGATGATGCAGAACTAGCGCGTCGGAACCGGCTTTTCGCCCCGATAATCGTAGAAGCCGCGGCCGGTCTTCTGTCCGAGCCATCCCGCTTCCACATACTTCACCAGCAACGGACAGGGCCGGTACTTGGAATCGGCAAGGCCTTCGTACAGCACCTGCATCACGGACAGGCAGGTATCGAGCCCGATGAAGTCCGCCAGCTGCAGCGGTCCCATCGGATGGTTGGCGCCGAGCCGCATCGCCGTGTCGATCGCTTCCACCGTGCCGACGCCTTCGTATAGCGTGTAGACCGCCTCGTTGATCATCGGCAGCAGGATGCGGTTGACGATGAAGGCCGGGAAATCTTCCGAGTAGGCCGCCGTCTT
>Ga0335080_10006936_pt1 | contig 11719 bp, 10 predicted proteins | sample Lox_Sample_34_FD_206720 | JGI IMG/M metagenome (GOLD analysis project Ga0335080, IMG submission 206720) | Soil microbial communities from Loxahatchee National Wildlife Refuge, Florida, United States - Lox_Sample_3.4 | ecosystem: Environmental > Terrestrial > Soil > Wetlands | place: USA...
TCCACGGCGATCGTATTCGTCGATCAGATGTACCCGTTTCCGGAAGCGGAGCTTACCGCAGAAATGGATCGCCACCCGAATGCGCGCGAATTCGTCTGGGTGCAGGAAGAGCCGGGCAACATGGGCGCGCGCGGGTTCATCATTCCCCAACTCGAACGGCTGGGGCGCGGACGCCCGGTGCTTGCGGTGAACCGCTCCGAGAGCGCGAGCCCTTCGACAGGGTCGTCGAAGGCGCACGAGATGGAGCAGAAGACGCTCCTGACCCTCGCGTTCGGGATCTGAATTCCTATCGTAGGAAACGCTTCCTTCACACTACACCCGCGAGAGAATCAGGCTGTGGCCGCTCCTGGCTAACGGATGGAGTTCATTTGAAGAAAAGCCCGCGCTGTGGAACATCTTCAGATACTCCGAGAACGAATAGGAATCGCCGGAGACGGTGGTGCCCAGCATTTCCATACTGAAGGTCGCGGCCCGCGGCGGGCTGACATGGTCCTCGTTGGGAACGAAATCGACCGTCGCGACGACGCCGCCGGGCGCGAGAGAGGCGCGCACCTTGCGCAGCAGGGTTTCAATTTCCGCCGGACTGAAGTGGTGCAAGAAGCCCGTCACTAGAATCACGTCGTAGCCGGAACCGAAATCGACCTCGAACGCGCTTCCCGGCAAGAGGTGATACCGGCTCTCGATCGCCGCCGCACGCGCGTTCTCCGCGGCGACATTCAGTACCGAGGCCCAATCCTGAGCGAAGATCTCTGCGTTCGGATTCTGCCTGGCCAGCTCGATGCCGTAGACGCCGTGTCCCGCTGCAATGTCGAGCACTTTCCATTTTCTCCCGGCAGACGCTTCGAGGATCCGCGCCAGCTCCCGCGCGGCCGGGATCTGCATGGCGCCCATCGACCTGGCGAAGCTCACCCAGATCGGGTTTTCCGGGGAGACGGATCCCGCACCTTCCGATAACGCCGGCCTGCCAGAGCGGATCACGCCCGCCAAATCCTTGAAGGCGTCGATCTTCTCGGGCAGGGTCATGAAATTTGCAATGGACGCGATGCACGCGGGCGAGCGGCGGTCGAGATAGGTGGCCGATTCCGGAGTCAGCCCGTAGCGGCCGTCCTGCTTCGTCAGGAAGCCGATGACGGTCAGATAGTCGCAGAGAATGCGAATTCCGCGGCCGGTGGCCTTCGAGCGCGACGCCAGGGCCGGCGCGGTGTCGAAGCCCTGGCCGATCGACGTGAAGAGATCGAATTCGATCGCCGCTTTCAGCGCCGCAGTACGCTGGTGGGCGAACATCGTCTCGAAGATTCTCTCGGGACCGGGTTGCGTTCCGCCCTGCGAAGCCATCGGTTGATCCTCCTGGGCATGACAGTGACGCCGGATCAGTGCGCTTGCGAGTTTTTCGCGAAGCACCAGTCAACGAACTCCGGCGCATATCGCGCGCCGGCGGCCGACCGGAGGTCCTGTTCGCTCAACTGGTGAAAATCGAATTGGATCCGGCCGAGAGGGTCGACGGCGCCGAGAAGGAAGCCATAGACGTCCGTTTGCTTCGCGTTCGCGCCCTTTGACTCAGACTCGGGCGGCAGCTTGTAGCGCTCGGCGCCTGCCGTGCCGACGATCCATCCGGGCAGAACCCCGCCGTGCGCGCGCCAGTATTCCGTGTTGAAAATGCCGTCCATGAAATAATGGGAGTGGCTCGCGAGAACGTAGATTCGCTTGTGATGCTCGTTTTGCGCGTCGAGAAGATCGGCATAGACACGCCGCCCGCTTTCCGTCCCGCCCTCGGACTCGTTCATGCTATGGCCCTTCGAGATGCTTTCGGGCAGGGCCTCATGCATTCCGACCACCATGGTGCGGACTTTTCGATTCGCAAAATCCCGCTGGAGCGTCTTTTCGAACCACGCGACCTGCTCCGGATCGAACTGGTGTTGCCCGGCATTGTCGAGCGTGATGAAGTCCACGCCCTTCACGATCCAGTGGTAGTAGGGCTGGGGATTGAGCGCGGCAGGATCGTCGAGCAGGCGCTGCGCGCGGAGGCCGGGTGTGTCCAGCCATTTCCCGAATGTCGCCAGATAGTCCGCGCGCGTCTTCGGCTGCACGGTTTCGTGGTTGCCGCGCGCGAGATATACGGGGAGATTCCCGAAGGGTTCGATCTGATTCGCCAGGAAGTCCTGCCACGCGAGGCTCACATATTCAGGCGTCGCCAGCGATTTGCCGAGGTGGGCCGGCTGATTCTGAATGTCCTCATCGGCGCTGGACATCTTGCGGAAGTCGCCCAAGTGCCAATAGAAGGACGCGCCGCTCTGCCGGACCGCCGCCGCAATCGCCGGCATCACGACGTCGCCGCAGTTTCTCGAATCGCCGGAGACGGCGAACCTCCAGGGCTTCGTCACGGGCGGCGACGAGTGCGCCGGACCAGGATTCGATGCCTGGGCGTGCAGCGCGGCGGGAAACGCACCGCAGAAGGCCAAGACCGCCGCGAAAAGAAACTGCGCACGCCGTTTCATAGTCCGCCCCGGAACAGCCCGGCGAGTATTGTGCAGCGGCTCCCCAGGGGATGGCAACAGCGCCCCAGCGCGCATCCATCGGGAATGCCGGGCGGTCCGCACGCGAGGCACTGGGCATCGACGGTTGAATTCTGTATCCTGCACAGCGGAGGAAATGGTGAAGCGGATTCTGGTGGCGGACGACGACCGCACGGTGCGCGAGTGGCTTGCGGGAATCCTCCGCGCGCAGAAATTTTCGGTGTCGACCGTGTCGGACGGCAGCGCGGCTCTGAAGAAACTGCGGCGGGCGAAGTTCGATCTCGTGCTGCTTGACGTGCGGATGCCGAAGATGAACGGCCTCGACGTGCTGGCGGCGCTGCGCGGCGCGAAAAGACAGCCAAAGGTCATCGTCGTCACTTCGGACGATTCGCCGGCGACGCTGCTGGCGGCAATTCGCGAGAACGCGCACCAGTACATCCCGAAACCCATCAACCAGGATGCGTTGATCAGCCTGGTGCGCCAATCACTGGCGAAGAAAACGCGCGCGCCCGCGATCGAGGTGGTTTCGGCGCGGCCCGAGTGGGTGGAACTGCTGGTGCCTTGCTCGATGGAGGCGGCCGAGCGCCTGGAAGGCTTCATGGTGCATCTGGACGCGGGGCTACCGGAGGACGTGCGGGGGCCTGTGGCGCAGGCATTCCACGAACTGCTCATGAACGCAATCGAATGGGGCGGCAAACTGAATCCGAAACGCAGGGTCCGAATCTCGTATCTGCGCGCGAAGCGCATGTTGATGTATCGGATCGCCGATCCCGGGCCGGGATTCAAGCTCGCTGACCTGAACCATGCGGCGATCACGTATGGCGGCGAGCCGATGATGCACGGCCAGGTGCGCGAGGAGAAGGGCCTGCGACCGGGCGGATTTGGACTGGTGATGGTGAAGGCGAGCGTGGACGAGCTGCTCTACAACGAAGCCCACAACGAAGTCGTCTTCGTGAAGTACCTCGACTAACTCATTCAAAGCAAGCCGGATACACCACAGGAACTACCTGTTTGGTACCTTTGTAACATTGTCCCAGCCTCGCACCGGCCGCTAAGGTGGTCTCCGCAAAGTCAAATATACGCCCGGGGACCAGCCGCAAGCTGGGGTGTGCATAGAACGGATGATCGCAGCTCTCATCGGCATCGTGTCGTTGGCAGCCCTGCTTCAGTTTGTCTACTACTGCCGATCGGCCTTGGCGTCGGCCCGGAGGGTGGAGCTCTCCGACCATGTTCTCGCAGTTGCGGGTCTAAAGACCGCCGCGCCGGTGGCGGGCGATTTCCGCCGGTTCCTGGCGTTGGTTGAGCTTTGCCCCGAGCGGCAGGCGGACGCATCGATGATTCGGGCCGTGTCTTTGTACTACGATTTTGTCGGCGCCGTGGAACGCGGATGCGGCCAGCTGGCGCCGGCCATTCGTTCATGGTGCCAGCGGGAACAACTGAACTGCTCCCGCTTTGCTGCGGTCGTGCTCGATCGCAGAATCTCCTCCAGCCGCGACCTTTTTGTAGAACACGCCTTCAACCGGCTGTAGCCGCCCGCTTATCTCGACGCTTCCACCGGCAGGCTGATACCATGGATGGGCGCACGTGATGCCAGCGCGCAAACCACCCCGATGAAATCGCTCGAACAACGCGTATTGGAAACCATCCGTCGCGCCCGGATGCTCACGGCCGGAGATCGCGTTGCGGCGGCCGTTTCCGGCGGCGCGGATTCGGTGGCGCTGCTGCGATTGCTCGCAAATATCCGGGACGAGCTGGGCGTCACTCTGCTCGTGGCGCATTTCGATCACGGATTGCGGGGCGCGGAATCCGATGCGGATGCAGAGTTTGTGGCCGACCTGGCGACCCAGCTTGGGCTGGTAAGCATCAGCGATCGAGAAAATGTCGAGGCGGCCGCCGCACAGAACAAATGGAATCTGGAGGACGCGGCTCGCCGCCTGCGCTATGCATTCTTCGACCGGATCGTGCGCGAAAACAGGGCAACGCACGTTGCTGTGGCACACACGGCGGACGATCAAGCCGAGACCGTTCTCGCGCATGTGCTGCGAGGAACCGGCCCGGCCGGGCTCGCCGGAATCTATCCGGTTGTGGGGCCCGTCGTCCGGCCGCTGCTCGGCGAGCGGCGCGAGGAGTTGAAGAAGTATTTGCGGTCGGCCGGCCAGACCTGGCGCGAGGATTCGACGAATCTCGATCAGCGGCGGATGCGCGCGCGCATCCGCACCCAACTCGTGCCGATGCTTGAGCGCGACTTCTCGCCCCAAGCTACCCAGCATCTGGCCGCTCTCGCAGAACTCGCGCGTGAAGAAGAGACCTTCTGGGCGGCGCTCGTGGAGGACCGCTATCGTGCTGTCGCGCGTCGCGGCGAAGAAACTCTGCAAATCCCGATTCGGGATCTTCTTGCTCCCCTGGCTCTCGCCGACGGTGCGGGGTACGAAACTCAGCGGACGTTGACCGAACGCCTGATCCGGCGTCTATATCAAGAGGTGCGCGGAAGCCGGCAGGGCCTGACTGGCGAGCACGTGCGGCAAGTAATTCATCTGGCGTCGGAGTCGTCGAGCGGCCATCGGGTGGAGCTGCCGAGTGGCGTCGTCGCGGAGCGCGTCTTCGGCGATCTAACCTTTCGGCGCGCGCGCAGAGTGGAAGCTTCTGCGGAGATTGGCGAAACCGCAGCGGGGCAAGCCTCGTATCAGCATGTGGTGACGCTGCCTGTGCATGGCGAAACGATCGTTGCCGTACCTGAACTGAAACGACGCTTCTGCCTGAAAGTGATTGACTGGCCTATCGGGGAGCGCGACACTAAAAGAGAGGATTCGGTGCTCGACGCGGAGCGGCTTCGTGCTCCGCTGCTGCTGCGCAATTGGCATCCGGGGGACGCGTATCGTGCCCGGGGCCGCCGCCAAGCCGAGAAGCTGAAGAGATTGTTTCTGGCGCGGCGCGTTCCGATGCGCGACCGGCCCACGTGGCCAGTGCTGGAGAGCGCCGGGCGGGTGGCTTGGGTTCGAGGATTGCCGCCTGCTGATGAATTCTGCACCCGAGAGGGCACGCGGGTCGGCGTTGTAATCGAGGAAGAGCGCCTTTGAGAGGTGGCTTGAGGATAGCTTTCACTCGAAAGCGTTTGACGGATCGCGTCGAGCAGATGGGCCGCGCCATTTCCCGCGATTACGCGGGCCGGACGCTGGACGTGGTTGTGGTTCTGGAGAACGCGTTTCTATTCGCAGCCGACCTGATCCGGAAGATTTCGAGGCCCGTGGCCTGCCATTTCGTGCGGTCGGAATTGCGCGACGTTCGCCTGGCGGGGCACGATTACCGGGAAGTTTTCTTCAGCCCGCCGCCGGCGTTGCGTGGTCGTGACGTCCTGGTCGTGGATGCGGTCCTGAATACCGGCGTCACGCAGGACTTCCTGCTCAAGCGGCTGGAGGAAGGCAACCCGCGCTCGCTGCGGCTGGCCGTGCTGTTCGATAAGCCCGCGTCGCGCCGAGTGAACGTAAGCGCTGAATACACGGGCTTCGATGCGGCATCTAAAGAATGGATAGGTTACGGCCTGAGCGATGCAAGGGGGCTCTACCGGAACCTGCCGTACGTTGCGTCGAAGGGCTCTCGCGCCGCCAGCCGGGCCGGGCGCGCGAAGGCGCGGAAGAAGTGAGCGGCCAGGCGAGGTAATACGGTGAACTCAACAGTCCGCACCATCCTATTTTGGGTCATGATGATCGCGCTTGCGGCCGTGCTGTGGCAAATGGCCTCGCATGGCGGTCCCGCCCCGCGTGAAGAAGAGGCGAACTACTCGAACTTCCTCGATAAAGTGTCCGGCGGGCAGGTGAAGCAAGTCACAATCATGCTCTCGCCGAACAGCGCGGAGCTGCAGGGCGACTACAAGGAAGGCACGAAATTTCACGGCGTGACCGTCGCCAACACGGCGATCCCCGATGTAACCAAGCTCCTGCAAGACCAGAAGATTCCCTACAACTACAAGGACGTAAAAGAATCGAACTGGCTGAGCCTCGTGATTACGCTGGCGCCGTTCGCCCTGATCATCGCCTTCTGGGTTTTCATGATGCGCCAGATGCAGGCGGGCGGAAACAAGGCGCTCAGCTTCGGCAAGTCGCGGGCGCGCCTGCTGACGGCGCAACAGAAGAAGGCGACGTTCAAGGACGTGGCCGGAATCGATGAGGCGAAGGAAGAGCTGTACGAGATCATCGACTTCCTGAAGGACCCGCAAAAATTCCAGAAGCTGGGCGGCCGAATTCCGAAGGGCGTGCTGCTGGTGGGCCCTCCGGGAACGGGCAAGACGCTGCTGGCGCGGGCGATTGCGGGCGAGGCAAACGTGCCGTTCTTCTCCATTTCGGGCTCGGACTTCGTTGAGATGTTCGTCGGCGTCGGCGCGAGCCGCGTGCGCGATCTTTTCGAGCAAGGCAAGAAGAACGCGCCGTGCATCATCTTCATCGATGAAATCGATGCGGTGGGACGCCATCGCGGCGCGGGACTGGGCGGCGGCCATGACGAGCGCGAGCAGACTTTGAACGCGCTGCTGGTCGAAATGGACGGTTTCGAATCGAACGAAGGCGTGATTCTGATCGCCGCGACGAACCGGCCGGACGTGCTCGACCCGGCTCTGCTGCGGCCGGGGCGATTCGACCGCCGCGTGGTGGTGCCGCGGCCGGACGTGCGAGGCCGCGAGGAAATCCTGCGCGTTCACACGCGCAAGGTGCCTCTGGGAGAGGATGTGGATCTGTCCGTGATCGCGCGCGGCACTCCGGGTTTTTCCGGCGCCGACATGGCGAACCTGGTGAACGAAGCGGCGCTGTGGGCTGCCCGGCAGAACCGCAAATTCGTGACCATGGATGATTTCGAGATGTCGAAGGACAAAGTGCTCATGGGCGCCGAGCGCAAGTCCATGATTTTGTCCGACGAGGAGAAGAAGAACACGGCGTATCACGAGGCCGGACATGCGCTGGTCGCAGCGATGACGCCGGGCGCCGATCCGCTGCACAAAGTGACGATCATTCCGCGCGGCATGGCGCTGGGCGTCACGATGCAGTTGCCGATCGACGACAAGCACACCTATACGAAAGAGTTCCTGGAAGCGCAGCTGGCGGTGCTGATGGGCGGTCGCGCGGCGGAGGAAATTTTCCTCAACCACGTGACGACGGGCGCCGGCAACGACATCGAACGCGCCACAGAAATCGCGCGGCAGATGGTCTGCGAATGGGGCATGAGCCCGCTCGGCCCGCTCACCTTCGGCAAGAAGGAAGAGCAGATCTTTCTTGGCCGCGAGATCGCGCAGCATCGCGACTACTCAGAGGACACCGCGATCAAGATCGACGGCGAGGTTCGCAACATCGTCGGCAGCGGTTACACCAAGGCGCGGAACATTCTGGAAACCAATCGCGGCACCCTCGAACGCATCGCCCGAGCGCTGCTGGAGCGGGAAGTGCTCGACGCGACCGAACTGAAGCTCTTGATGGAAGGCAAGCCGCTGCCGGAAAAGACGCCACCGCCTCCTCCGGCTGCGCCGCCGGTCCCGGCGAAGGAACCTCAGCTGACGCTGCGTCCCGAGCCGCGTCCGATTCCGGGAATGGCTAAGGGCGAAAAGCCGGCTCCGGCCTGAAGAAGTTCAAGCGCGTTCTGTTTTTTTGAAGGCTCGCTCGGCGACGGGCGAGCCTTTCTGTTTTTCGGGGACTCCAGGAATTCAGCGCGTGCGGACGAACGACGACATGTTGAACGCCGCGCTGTAAGCGGACCGGTGTCCCGGCGGAGGAGCCACCATATGTACGGCGCGCTGCAGCCGCTCGGGATCGCACGGCGTGCGGATGCACATCACGGCGCCGGCGCGATGGCTCGCGGAATAGTCGGATGGCAGCGCCGAGTCCGTCATCAGAATCACCGGGATGTGCTGCAGCCGGCGGTTCTGCTTGATGACGGCGCACAGCTCGCGGCCCGAGACGCGTCCTCCCTCCGCTTCCGCAAGCAGCACGTCCGGAGTGTCGTCTTCGAGGATAGCGAGCGCCTGCTGCGCAGTGGATACAACAACCACCTGATAGCCGTCCTGCTCCAGCAAATCGCGCATCGCGCGCGCCGCCGCGGGATCCGATTCGACTCCAAGGACGCGAACGTGGCCCGTGCTGGCTTGCGCCGGCGAAATGCCTGGCGCGACGGCGTCGGCCCGCTCGAACTGAACCGCGACGGCGTAGTGGAAGGGCGGCTGCGCCTGATTTCGGACCACTCGCGCGCGCCGCGCCACATTGATCGCAGTGGGCACAGGCTTGTACGGAAACGTGACGTCCAGAATCTGGCCGACCCAGTAGCCGCCGCGAGAAGTCCGGACCAGCAGGCCGTCGCGCGTCACGTCGATGCTGCGCGCCACGTCCTCGAAGAGATCGAGAGTTCCCACGCCACCGCGAATGTGTACGGGCTCTTCAAGCTTGACCCGCCAGCGGCCGCGCCGGTCCGCCGCGGATCCGGCGGGATGCCGGGCAGGTCGCTCGCCGCCAGGCAGCGCGCCCAGTGATTCTCGCGCGGAGGCCGCCCCACCCTTCGTCCGTGGTGCGGTGCGAAAAACTTCCAAGTGTATGCGAGAAATTGACTTATCCCTCCGGCGCGTCAGGGCGAATTGCCACGCGCAGGCCACACCCCCCGATTGCAGGCTATCTCCATATCGGCGCGGATGGCGAATATCCTTAGACCAAATTACACGGAAATGTTCGGGAGTGACGATCAGGTGCGCGGCAAAAGTCCACAGGGACGTGGCCCTTGACACGCGGGGAACAGGCGTAGAATACGCCCATGGCGAAGCATTCAACCGAGACGTTCGAAGTCGATTGTCCTTGCTGCACCGCAAAGCTGGTCGTGGACCGCTCGCTTGGCGTTGTGCTCTCGCACACAGTACCGGTCCGACCGCCGTCGATTGATCTCGACGACACGGCCGGTCTGCTGCGCGCCCACGAAGACGCCGTCGAGGCGAAGTTCCGCGCGTCGGTGGAAGCCGAGCGCACGAAGGAAGACGTGCTTGCACGGAAATTCGCCGAAGGCCTCAAGAAGGCAAAAGACGCGCCGGTCGAAAAACCGATGCGCGATTTCGACCTCGACTAGACGCGCGATGCGATCGCGGTTCCGCGCGCGGCGGCGCAGGCTCAGCGGAGGCGGCGCTCGCCTTCCGGCCGTCATCGTTTCGCTGTGCGTGCTGCTCGGCCTCTTCTCTGCCCCGACCCTTCCCGCCCAAACGAAGAAATCTTCCAAGCGGCCGCGCCGGCTCGATCAGGGAATCCGCTGGCATCGCGACGCCGCAACGGGGGAACTGCGCATTATTGCGCCGGGGAGTCCGGCTGCGGGAAGCGCGCTTGCCGGTCCGAATGTGATGCGCGTGAACACGCAGGCCGTCGCGGTGACGTGCATCGTGGCGACCGCGGACGGAACAGCGGTGCGGGGACTCCGCCGCGAGGATTTCCGCATTCTTGACGGCGGCGTTTCCAGGCCGGTCACCTATTTCGACGCATCGACGCAACCGGCGAGCGTGGCGCTGGTGATCGACGCGAGCCCGAGCGTCTTGCGCGACTCGGAGGAAATGAAGCACGCCGCCGACGCGCTGATCGGCGCGCTTGCGCCTTCCGACCAGGCGGCCGTCGTCGATTTTTCCGCGCATACGTATTTGCAGTTTGGTTTTTCGGATGCGCGCGATTCGATTCGGCGCGCGGTGGCTCGCGTCGATGTGCGGGAGCTTTTGGGCGATGTCGGCGGATCGAACATCTATCAGGCTGTCTACCTTGCCGCGCACGAACTTTTTCCAGGGCGCACGGGGCGCAAAGCCATCCTGCTGCTGACCGACGGGCAAGATAGCGGCCTGGGACTGACGCTCGATCCGGCCAGCGCAGCGCCGGGTCCCGGACGACCAGCGGACAATCTCACGTTTGACGACGTTGCGAAACTGCTGGCCGAGCAGGATATTCAGATCTTCGCCGTATCGACCGAGAATCGCCCCAAGGTGATGACGCCGGAATGGTTAGACGAGCACGAGAGTTCGACGCTGCTGAACGTGTCCGCTCGCCGGGAAGGCATTCCTCCTTACACGCTGTATCTCGCTGAACTCGTTCGGCGCGCCGGAGGGCAGCTCTACTTTCTGCGCGAGACGGAAACGATGGCCGATACGTTCCGCAAGATCGCGGAGAAGATTCGCGCCGAGTACACACTCGGCTTCTATCCGACCGGCCCTGCGGACCCGGCGGGCGCGAGCCCCGGCTGGCATTCGGTACGCGTCGAAATCACGGGTCAAACGAACGCCAGAGTTTCCCATCGCGCGGCCTATTACATTCCCACCGCGCAGTAGCTGTGGCCGGCCACGGCCTGCTTAGTGTTTCGCGGAAACCGTGATTCAATAGCGGTCCGTGTTCAAGCGCAAGAAATTCAAGCTGCGGCTGCCGTCCCGAACGCTCGCGCTCGGCGAGCGCACGCTCGTGATGGGTATTCTCAACGTCACGCCGGACAGTTTTTCCGATGGCGGCCTATACAACAATCCCGACGCGGCGGCCGCGCGGGCGCTCGAAATCGAGCGCATGGGCGCGGATATCCTCGACATCGGCGGCGAATCCACGCGTCCCGGCTCCGAAGGCGTCTCCGCACAGGAGGAAATGCGCCGCGTGATCCCGGTGCTGGAAAAGTTGCGCGGGCGGCTGAAGATTCCGCTCTCGATCGACACGAGCAAATTGGAAGTGGCCGAGGCGGCTGCCTATCAAGGCGCGGAGATCATTAACGATGTGACCGGACTTCGGACCGATCCCCGCCTGGCCGAATTCGCCGCGCATCGCAAGCTGCCCTTGATCCTGATGCACATGCGAGGCGAGCCGCGCACGATGCAAAAACAGCCGTTCGCGCGGGACGTGATACGCGACGTTGCAACGGGCTTGCGCAAATCGATTGGCGCGGCGCGGCGCGCGGGCGTCGCGAAATCGCAAATCGTGCTCGATCCCGGCATCGGCTTCGGCAAGAGCATCGAACAGAATTTCGAACTGCTGGCCCGGCTTCCGGAGCTAGCGCGGCTCGGATTCCCTCTCCTGCTCGGCACGTCGCGAAAGAATTTCATCGGCAAACTGCTGGGAGGAGTGCCGCAGAACGAGCGCGTCTGGGGCACGGCGGCGACCGTCACCGCGAGCATTTTGGGCGGCGCGCACATCGTTCGCGTGCACGACGTTGCCGAGATGGTGCAGGTGGTTCGCATCGCC
>Ga0335080_10006938_pt1 | contig 11715 bp, 9 predicted proteins | sample Lox_Sample_34_FD_206720 | JGI IMG/M metagenome (GOLD analysis project Ga0335080, IMG submission 206720) | Soil microbial communities from Loxahatchee National Wildlife Refuge, Florida, United States - Lox_Sample_3.4 | ecosystem: Environmental > Terrestrial > Soil > Wetlands | place: USA: Florida...
CACTATCATTTTAGGCCGCTGCCGCCCATATATAGGCCCGCTGGGTCCGGCCGCCATGGCCGCGCGGCCCCGAAGGCCCACCATCAGGCGCAAGATCGATCATATGCTGAACGACATTTATAACAAGCGCATCATCGAGTTGGCCGGAAACATCCCGCGGCTGGGGCGGCTGCCGGACCCCGACGCCAGCGCGACCGCGCACTCCAAATTGTGCGGCTCGACCGTCAAGGTCGACCTCAGGATGGATGGGGCTGTCGTCACGGATTTCGCCCATGAGGTGAAGGCCTGCGCGCTTGGCCAGGCCTCGTCCTCCATCATGGCGCGCCATGTCGTGGGTTCGACCGCAAGCGAATTGCGCGAGCTGCGCGAAACCGTTCGCAAAATGTTGAAGGAGAATGGCAGCCCGCCAGCGGCCGACAACAAATGGGCCGACATCGCGCTGCTGGAGCCGGTACGCGACTACAAAGCGCGACACGCCTCGACCATGCTGACTTTCGATGCCGTGGTCGATGCAATCGGCCAGATCGAGGCCAAGCGAACGGCCAAGCAGCCGGCGGCGGCGCAAAACTAGCGCACAAGGATCAAGCGAAAAGCAATAGAGGTTATTGTGCAGGGGCGGCGCCGGTCGGCACCACGGCTTCGGCCGTCTTGGTCGATTTTGCTGGCGGCTCGCCGGTTGCATTCTCGCCGCTCGCGAAGCGATCCTGCACCGCCTTGGGCTTCGCCTCCGCGACCGCTGCTGCTGTTGTATCCACCCGCGGCAGGACCTCGGCCACGGCATCCGTCGTCACCAGATTGGCGAGGCGCAGCTCGCTTGGCGACATCTCGTGCAGATCCTCCCAGGGCGGCACGCTGAGCGACAGCGCGAGCAGGTCGCCCGATCCGCCCATATCGAAAGTGTATTTGGCAAGCCGCCCGACATCGCGTTCGACGATCATCAGGTCCTGTGCCGTGTAACTGGCGGCCTTGGCGTCGTCGGCACGGTCCCCCATCCAGATCTGGTGGACCCGGACATGCGCGGTCTCCGGCACGTAACGCGCCTTGCCCGAGAGCAGCAGGAACACGCACATCGACTCGCAATAGGCCTCACCCGACACGCTGGCGCGCTCGCCCTGCGGGGTGTGCGCGACCACGCTGACGCCGACCGTGGTGAGCAAACCGAGTTCGCGGAAACGCCGCCCCAACGCGATGGAGTCGTTGACCGAGCCGCCACTCGAATCCAGCACCAGTGTCGCGCCGCGAAGATCGCGGCCACGCTCGAATTCCTCAAAATCCTTCGGACTGTCGGCGGTGACGACGCCGACCGCGCTGATCCAGCCGCGGCAGTTCAGCTCGCACGCCACAAAGCTGAATTTCATTGGCAGCTTGCGCTCTTCAAGCGTGGCGCCGGCAAGCGCTCCACCGCCCAACGGCGCAAGCAAAAAAGGGCAGGCAAGACCGAGCACAGCCGTGCCAAGCAGCAGAAGGGTGCGAAGATCAGGCGACCTCAAAAGACTCAAGCTGGTTTCCCCAAGCCCCGAATATACCGGCCCCAATCACACGGCCCCCGCCGCGCCGAATTGATTCCTATCATACGGCCGTCATAAAAATGGTATCCGGGGGATTACGCACCGTCCATAGAGACTTGCTGCGCTGCGACTAAATGTGAACGCGAATTCCCGGAACTGTGGCGCAATTGTCCACCTTCCGGGGTTCCTGTCCCGGAACCAAATGGCCCCGCCAGCATGATAGTAGCATCGCGCCGATGAACCGTTCAGACAACCGTTCGCAGGAACGCTCGGGCTTGCATGGCTCAGTCATTGTGCCGGCGCTTAGCCGCCTGCCGCGCAACGCCGCTCGCGCGCTGATCTGGCTCTACCGCCACACGCTGTCGCCGCTTGTCGGCTACAATTGCCGTCACCTGCCGACCTGTTCGGTCTATGGTGACGAGGCGATCGCGCGGTTCGGCCTGTGGGCCGGGGGCTGGATGACACTCGCGCGACTGCTGCGCTGTCACCCCTTCGGCACGTCGGGTATCGATATTGTGCCGCTCGAGGCGCCGGTCAGGGCACGCTGGTATCTGCCCTGGCGCTACGGGCGATGGCGCGGCGTCAACGCGCCGCCAGACGCGTGATGCGGGAACCAGCGACCTTTCCTCGCGTTGACGTGATGCTCCTCGGGAGGAACAGCAATGCGCTGGAAAATCAGCCCCCAAGGTCATGATCCCCGGCAGATCGACCTGCTCGCGATCGCAGCCATCATCGTCGTGATCCTGACGGCTTACGTCACAATTGAACATTATGCATCAAGCCCGCAGCGCACGACGGGCTTCATCGTGCCGAGCCAAAGCACACGCTGGTAGGCGAGACGAGATCAGCGGAACCAGAAGAACCCGCGATTCTGACCGATCGGCGCTGGCGGTTTTGGCCTCTTGGGTTTCGGCTTTGGCGGCGGCTCGTCACCGGTCGATGCAGTGGTGGCCTCGGCGCTCGGCGCCTCATCCGGGCCGAGCCGCACCGACAGCAAGAGGTTCGATTCATGGGACCGCCAGCGATAGCCGATGCCGAAATCCATCGGCTGCGCGCGGCGGAACAGCTCGGCATAGGATTCCTGGTAACGTCCCGGAAATTCGCTGATCGGGCCCGCGTAGCGCCCGAACGGGAAAAAGCGCCATTTCTTCGCATTGTAGTAGTGGAGCGGGATGCCGGAATCGTCCTGGATGATGGTCGCGCTGTTGGCGAGCAGGAAGTCGCGCACCGTCGTGAAATTGCCGGAGTGCAGCAGATAGGACGCGCTCTTGATCAGGCTGTTGCCGGGCCCGAGCCCCTCGCAAAATTTCAGGAAGCCGCTCGACCTGGCGCCGGAATTGGAGAGGTCGGTCGAGAAGTAATATAGCGTTTTTTCCCCGCCCTCCTTGCCGGTAAAGGTGACGCGCACCCCGCGCGGCGCATTCGCTCTGCCAGCGTCGCCGCTGTGCAACCCTCCGCCTTCGTCGAGCGTAACCGGCGTGACCTCGCGGATGGATTTTCCGGATCGCTCCATGAACACCAGCAGGATCGGCAGCGTGCCCGAGATCTGCCCGTTATGCAGATCGACCTTCATGTGCTTGGTGATGAAGAAGCTGAAGTTCAGGATCGTGCCGATGGAATGCTCGATATTGTAGAGGGCCGCCCCCATGCTGCCGCGCGGCATCCTCAAGAGGTCGGGCATGCCGCCCGGCGGCTCCAGCGCCGCCATCACATAGGTCGAGGCCTTGCTGTAGAACGCATCGGCGTAGAGGAAGTCCGGTCCCGAGAACATGTAGAACATGGTCGGCTTCGGTGCCGCCAGATTGGTGTCCGCCCAGGCGCGCACCCGGGAGAGCTGGCGCGCTTCGAGCTGGGCGAATGCACCATCCAGGAATTTGGCGTGGTGCTGCCAGGCCGGATCCTTGGTCAGCGGCATCAGCGGCGAGTCGGCCGATGGCAGCATGCCCGCAAGGAAACGCGCGGTGTCGTCGGCGGTTGCATCGGCGGCCCGCGCGCCAACCGCGCCCGCGAGGATCAAACTCGCGGCAAGCGCCGCCATTTTCATCGTATTGAACATCGTCAGTTGCGGCTCGGAGAGATCGTTGCGGGGTCGGGATCGGCCCGCTTGTGAAAGATGGCGTAGATGACAAGACCTGAAATCATGATCGACATGCCCAGGAACGCCTGCAACGGTCGCTCGGTCATCAGATAGTACATCATGAATCCGGTCACGAGCAGGAAAACCAGGGGCGTCAAAGGGTATCCCCAAGCGCGATAGGGCCGCGGCAACTCGGGGCGCGTGATGCGAAGCTTGATCACGCCGAGCACCGTGAAGAATGAGCAGAACAGCAACGAGAACTGGATGAAGTCAAGCACCGCTTCGAACGAGCGGGTGAACAGCATCACAGTTGCAACCACGAGCTGGAACAGGATCGCAAGGGCCGGCACACCGCTGGCCGATTTACGGGCAAACAGAGCGATCGCCGGGATATCCTCGCCCATGGTCATCATCACCCGCGGGCCGATCCACATCATCGCCGAGATCGAGGAAATCAAGCCGATGCAGATCATGCCGGCAACGATGCGGCCGCCGATATCGCCGAAAATGTAGGCGCCGGAGATGCTGGCAATCTCGAGCTGCCCAGCCAATTTGTCGATCGGCGCGGTGCGCAGAAACACGGCATTCAGCGCGACATAGAGCAACAGCACGATCAACGTTCCCGACAGCATCGCCCGCGGCAGGTTCTGCTCGGGCATGTGCAGCTCGCCGATAATGTAGGTCGCGGCATTCCAGCCGGAGAAGGAATACATCACGAAGACGAGGCTGATGGCGAACGGTGCGCTCAGGACATGGCCGAAATCAGACGGCGACGGCGCAAACGTGATCGGCTGCGGCGCCGGAAGCAGAAACCCGGCGATCAGAAACGCCACGATCAGCACCACCTTGAGAATGGTCGAGAACAGCTGGAACGTGGAGGAGTGCCTGATACCGGTGAGCTGGACCAACGACACCAGCCAGACCACGCCGGCCGCCAGCGCAAGCGGCGGCGCACCGGGAACAACCGCTTTGCCGTATTGGCCGAAAGCCATCGCGGCCAGGGCGACCGGCGCGGCAAAGCCGACGGTCGCCGATACCCAGCCGGCCAGGAAGCCGAAGGCTGGATGATAGGCGCGGCCGAGAAAATTGTATTCGCCGCTCGAGCGCGGAAACATCGCCCCGAGCTCGCTATAAGAAAACACCCCGCAGAGCGCGACCAGGCCGCCAACAGTCCAGAGCAAGAGGATCGAAAAGCCCGACGGGATATCCTTGACCTGAAATCCGAGGCTTGTGAACACACCGACCCCGACCATGTCGGCGACGACGATCGCGGTCGCGACGATCAGGGAAACCGAGTGCCCGCCGTCGAGAAGTCGGCCGGATGGCAGGGCCGCCCTTCCCGTTTCTGATGCCGTCATGGGGTACTCGCCGCTTGCGCTTATGGTGCAGGGTGACGGCTAGCAGTTCAAGCAGCGTTAACAAGGGTAAAATGCCTTCCTTGATAGGGGTATTCAGATACCTGAGTCAGCTTATTCCGCCTCGATTTCATACGGCGTTGCAAAATGACAACGCCCTTCCCACAATCACGACACGATTTCGTGTTCGTGTCCCAACTTCGGCTTTCGGGATTCTGGGGAGTTTTTCCGGAAGTTAACGCTGTCTAAACGCCCGCGGTTTCAGATAGGCCGAGGGTAACGGGTCGACTTGGGGTCAGTGGGTGGATGATCGGAGCTAATCCGAAGTCCCAAATGCTCGCGCGCGTGCGCCCGGCTATGCCGGGCGCAGTGCGGCGTCGTTTGCGCTTCGCGGCAACCGCTCTCCTCTGTATGCCTGTGTTGCTGACGCTCGTGCAATGCGGGCGCGCTCCGAACGCGAGTTCACTTGCCGCCAACGCCGCTGTCGCCTCAGGCGACAGTTTTGAAGACCGCTTCCCGAAACCCGAGTTTCGCGACCGCTTCCCCGGTCCCAACGAAAGCTTCCAGCAGCGCGAGTTCGCCGATTTGACCCCGCGCCGTCCGGTGCAGACCCAATCCATTCGCGTTGCCTCGCTTGGTCCGACGCTACCGCTCCCAAAACCCGCCGAGCGTGACGAGCTGACCACGCTGGTCAGCATGAAATCCTCCGCCTTCCCCTATTACGGCAACAATCCCGCGTCCGAAGCGCCCTTCCTCAACGCCGGAAGCGGCGAACGCCGCGGCCACCGCAGCTATTCGGGCCGCGTCTACTGGCAGGACGAGACCTACAATGACAGCCGCGTGCTGGTGCACATCCCCGAAAACTTCGATGTCCACAAGCCGGGCGTGATCGTCGTGTTCTTCCATGGCAATGGCGCGACGCTCGAGCGCGACGTGCGCGATCGTCAGCAGGTGCCGCAGCAGATCACCGATTCCGGCGTCAATGCCGTGTTGCTCGCGCCGCAAATGGCCGTCGATGCCGCCGATTCCAGCGCCGGAAAATTCTGGCAGCCGGGCGGCTTCAAGCGCTTCATATCGGAATCGACCGACACGCTTGCCCGCCTCTACGGCGAGCCCGGCAGCGCCAAGGCCTTCGGCAACATGCCGATCGTGATCGTCGGCTATAGCGGCGGCTTCCTGCCGACCGCCTGGAGCCTCGAGGTCGGCGGCGTCTCCGATCGCGTGCGGGGTGTACTGCTGCTCGACGCTATCTATGGCGAGCTCGACAAATTCGCCTCATGGATCGAGACCCACCGCAACGGCTTCTTCGTCTCGTCCTACACCCACTACACCGCCGGGCGTAACCACGAGCTGATGAGCATGCTGCGCGCCAAGGGTATAGCGGTGTCCGAGGACATGAGCACACCGCTGCGGCCGGGTCGCGTGCTCTTTACCGAGACCGGCAGCGGCATCACCCACCGCGACTACGTCACGCGCGCCTGGACCAAGAATCCGATCGAGGAAGTGCTGGTGAAAATGGCGACCTCCAACACCAGGATCGCGGCAAGCAGTACGGCGTCATCGAGCCGATAGATCGGGGACTGATTTTCAAGACTTCGGCAGTTTTGGAATGCTCTCGACGAAGCCGTTGTAGCAAGTGAGCCGCTCGTCTTCCTCCTTGGTGAACTTGCAGTCCATCACGCCCTTGGCGGCTCCCGCCTTCGTCGGCTTTGGCGCGGGCGGGATCACCGCATCGTAGCAGTTCAGCCGTTCCTTGGTGCCGTCCTCGATGTCGAGACATTCCTGCAGTCTCACCGCCATTGGCTGCTTCTTTTCCGGCGCCTTCGATTTTGCCTGCGCGGGCGGCTTGCTTGCTGCGGCCGGGGGAGAGCCGGCCTGGGCCAAGGCAGCGGTCGAATAGAGAACGGCGACCAACGCCAACATCAGTCTCATGTCACCTTGCTTCCGTCTGTCCGAAAAGGTTTGCGGGGGACCGCGGCCTGCGCGGCCCGTTCACAACGGCGCTTTAAGCCGGTCTTGGCTCGTTTGCCAAGTTCCGTCTGAGCGTTAAAGCGACAAATGCTGGGGAGCTACCGGATTTTCGCCGATTGCATCGCCCGATTCGCCTGCTATATGGCGGGCATCCCGCTTACCTGCGCTCGTTCGCAGGAGTGAGCATTGAGGAGATTGACATGTCCGACCACAAATCCGAGTCCGGATTCCAGTACAGTCTCACCAATTTGAAGCCGGTCGAGCCGTTGCAAAGGGTCACCCTCACCTTCCCCGACGGCGCCAGGCGCGAGTTTGCAAAAGACACCACCGGCCTCGACATCGCCAAGGGCATCTCGCCCTCGCTCGCAAAGCGCACGGTGGCGATGGTGCTGGACGGTGACCTCGCCGACCTCAACGACCCCATCGAGCGTGATGCCAGAATCGAGTTCGTCAGCCGAGAGGACCCGCGCGCGCTGGAACTGATCCGCCACGACTGCGCACATGTGCTGGCCGAGGCCGTCCAATCCCTGTGGCCGGGCACCCAGGTCACGATCGGTCCTGTGATCGAGAACGGTTTCTACTACGATTTCTTCCGCAACGAGCCGTTCACGCCCGAAGATTTCGCCGCGATCGAGAAGAGGATGCGCGAGATCATCGCGCGCGACAAACCGTTCACCAAGGAAGTCTGGGACCGCGAGAAGACCAAGCAGGTGTTCCGCGACAAGGGCGAGGATTTCAAGGTCGAGCTGGTCGACGCCATTCCCGGCAACGAACCGATCAAGATCTACTTCCAGGGCGACTGGTTCGATCTCTGCCGCGGTCCGCATATGACGTCGACCGGTAGAATCGGAAACGCGTTCAGGCTGATGAAGGTCGCGGGCGCCTATTGGCGCGGCGATTCCAACAATCCGATGCTGACCCGCATCTACGGTACGGCCTTCGCAAAGCAGGACGAGCTCGACGCCTACCTGAAGCAGATCGAGGAAGCGGAGAAACGCGATCACCGAAAGCTTGGACGCGAACTCGACCTCTTCCACTTCCAGGAGGAGGGCCCGGGCGTCGTGTTCTGGCACCCCAAGGGCTGGACCATCTTCCAGGCGGTCATCGCCTATATGCGCCGCCGTCTCGCCGGCGACTACGACGAGGTGAATGCGCCTCAGATCCTCGACAAGGTCTTGTGGGAGACGTCGGGCCACTGGGACTGGTACCGCGAGAACATGTTCGCGGCGCAGTCGGCCGGCGACGAGGCCGAAGACAAGCGCTGGTTTGCGCTGAAGCCGATGAACTGCCCCGGCCATGTTCAGATCTTCAAGCACGGCCTGAAGAGCTACCGCGACCTGCCTTTGCGGCTTGCCGAATTCGGCGTGGTGCATCGCTACGAGCCCTCCGGCGCCATGCACGGGCTGATGCGCGTGCGCGGCTTTACGCAAGATGATGCGCACATCTTTTGCACGGAAGAACAGCTCGCCGACGAGTGCCTGAAGATCAATGACCTGATCCTGTCGGTGTACAAGGATTTCGGTTTTGAGGGCGAGCTCACGGTCAAGCTCTCGACCCGCCCGGAAAAGCGCGTCGGCACCGACGCGATGTGGGACCATGCCGAACGCGTGATGGCGACCGTACTGCAGGAGATCAAGTCGCAGAGCAACAACATCCGCACCGAGGTCAATCCCGGCGAAGGCGCCTTCTATGGGCCGAAATTCGAATATGTGCTGCGCGATGCCATCGGCCGCGACTGGCAGTGCGGTACCACGCAGGTCGACTTCAACCTGCCCGAACGGTTCGGCGCGTTCTATATCGACCATGACGGCTCCAAGAAGCCGCCTGTCATGGTGCACAGGGCGATCTGCGGCTCGATGGAGCGCTTTATCGGGATCCTGATCGAACATTACGCCGGCAATTTCCCGCTTTGGCTCGCGCCGACGCAGCTTGTCGTCACCACCATCACGTCGGAGGCGGACGACTACGCCAGGGTCGTGCTCGCGGCTGCGCGGCGCGCGGGGCTACGCGCGGAAATCGACCTGCGCAACGAGAAGATCAACTACAAGGTCCGCGAGCACTCGCTCTCGAAAATTCCGGCACTATTGGTGGTCGGCAAGAAGGAGGCCGAAACCCATTCGGTCTCGGTGCGCCGGCTCGGCAGCGACGGACAAAAGGTGTTGCCCACCGACGAGGCGATTGCCGCCCTGGTCGATGAGGCGACGCCACCGGATGTCAGGCGAGCGAAGGCGGCCGGCTGATCAGAATCGATCCAAAGTCGCTTTCGCACGCATAAGCGCGCGCCTATCTTTGGTCGGTACGCTGAAATGAGAGAACAATCGTGCCCGACGCCATCGAACTTCTGAAAACCCGCCGCTCCTTCAAACCGCGCGAAATGACTGCGCCCGGCCCCTCGCCGGCCGAGCTCGACACGATTTTGACCATCGGCGCGCGCGTGCCCGATCACGGCAAGCTTGCGCCATGGCGGTTCATCGTCTTTGAGGGCGATGCACGCGTCCGCGCCGGCGAGATCATCTCAAAAGTGTTTGCGAGGAAAAACCCGCAAGCTTCCGCCGCCGACATCGAGATCGAGAAAAAGCGGCTCACCGATGCGCCGCTTGTGATCGGGGTGGTGAGTTTAACAAAGCCGCATCCGAAAGTACCGCCCTGGGAGCAGGAACTGTCCGCCGGCGCCAGCGCGATGAACATCGTCACCGCCGCGACCGCGCTCGGCTACGGCGCGTGCTGGCTGACCGGCTGGTTCGCGTTCGACCGCGACGTGCTCGACGGCCTCGGGCTGAAAGCGGATGAGAAGCTTGCCGGCTTCATCCATATCGGCACGCCATCGAAGCCGAGCGAAGATCGCCCGCGCCCCTCGCTGTCGGAGATCGTGACGCGGTTCTGACGCAGCCTACGCCACCTTCGCCGCGCGCGTCCCGAAGCGGAGCAGGAGCTGCCCGACTTCAGCCGCAGGCTTGGCGGCGCTGAACAGAAATCCTTGCGCCTCGTTGCATCCCTCGGCGCGGAGCCAATCGAGCTGCTCGATGGTCTCGACCCCCTCCGCGGTCGTAGTGATGTTGAGACTGCGGCCGAGCCCAGAGATCGCGCGCACGATCGCTACGCAGTCGGATCGCCTGGTGAGATCCTTTACGAAGGAACGGTCGATCTTGATCTTGTCGAACGGAAAGCTGCGCAAATAGCTCAGGCTCGAATAGCCGGTACCGAAATCGTCCATGGAAATACTGACGCCGGGCTCGCGCAGCCGGTGCAGGATCGCGAGATTGGCCTGGCTCTCCGCCAGAAATACCGACTCGGTGATTTCGAGCTCGAGCCGCTTTGGCGACAGACCCGATTGCGCCAGCGCCGACATCACGACCTGGACCAGGTTGCGGCTGCGGAACTGCACCGCCGACAGATTGACGGCGACCTTCACCTCCGACGGCCATTTGACCGCTTCCGCGCAGGCCTCGCGCAGCACCCACTCGCCGATCGCGACAATGAGGCCGATCTCCTCGGCGACCGGAACGAAGTCGGCTGGTGAAATCATGCCCTTGTCCGGATGCCGCCAGCGCAACAGCGATTCGAAGCCAGAGATGCGATCGGTCGCGATCTCGACCAGCGGCTGATAGTGCAGCTCGAATTCTCCATTGGCCAGTGCCCGGCGCAAATCGAGCTCCATGTCGCGGCGCTTCTGCACCTGGCGATCCATCTCGCGTTCGAAGAAACGGTAAAGGCCGCCGCCATTTTCCTTCGCGCGGTACAGCGCGAGGTCGGCGTTGCGCATCAGCTCTTCGCTCGTGAGGCCATCGCCGGGCGAGAGCGCAATCCCGATCGAGGCGCCGATCACGACCTCGTTGCCGTCGATGTCGTAGGCCGCGCTCAAGACCTTGATCACTCGCGCCGCAACGTCGGAGACCTCTTTCGGCGATGCGTTGGAAGACAGGATGATCGCGAATTCGTCGCCGCCAAGGCGAGCGGCGAGATTGTTGCCGCGAACCTGCGCGCGCAGCCGGTCCGCCACCATCTTCAGGAGGCGATCGCCGATCGGGTGTCCAAGCGAATCGTTGACATTCTTGAACAAGTCGAGATCGACGCAGAGCACCGCGACCCGCTGATTGCTGCTTTGGCCGCTCTCGAGCGCCTGCTTCAGCCGTTCCTGGTAGAGTTCGCGGTTCGGCAGATTGGTGAGGCCGTCATGGTGCGCCATGTAGGCGATGCGGGCTTCCGCCTTGCGCCGCTCGGTGATGTCGACGATGGCGACGAGATAGCCGTCGCGCCCGTTGAAGGCCACGCGCCGGCCGAAGGCGAGTACGTGTATCTCGCTGCCGTCGGCCTTCAGATGCCGCCAGTTGCGGGTCGAATTGAAGGATTCGCCGACATTGCGGATCGCTTGCGTGTGGCTCACCCATTCGTCCTCCGGCCAGATTTCGCGCAACGTCATCCCCAGGAATTTCTCGCGGCTATAGCCGTAATGCTGCACCGCGGCATCGTTGACGCTGAGGAAGCCAGTGGTCTCGGCGTCGAACACCCACATCGGCATCGGATTGTTGTCGAACAACAGACGAAACGATGCCTCGCGCCGCTTCAGCGGCGTGACGTCCGAAATGGTCAGCGAGAGGATATCGCCGAACGCGGTGGTGCTCAGCCGCAGGTTGCGATCGTCGTTGTCGAGCTCGAACAGATCGCGCCGGCCATGGGCGACCGCGTTACGCAAGCGATCGACCACATCGCGCCCACACAGGAGATGCCCGCCTTCGCTCAGCCGGTGCCATTGCAGGCTGGCCGACGGCACCTTGAGCAGCTTCGAGGCGCCCTCATTGTGGTG
>Ga0335080_10006939_pt1 | contig 11715 bp, 11 predicted proteins | sample Lox_Sample_34_FD_206720 | JGI IMG/M metagenome (GOLD analysis project Ga0335080, IMG submission 206720) | Soil microbial communities from Loxahatchee National Wildlife Refuge, Florida, United States - Lox_Sample_3.4 | ecosystem: Environmental > Terrestrial > Soil > Wetlands | place: USA...
CGCTCGTGGACCTCTTTCCCCAGACGTATCATCTGGAGACGGTGGTGGGCCTGAAGGTTTGAAACAGGGCGGGCTGCCCTCGGGTTGTCGCACAATGGACTGCCCGCTCCGAAAAACTGCTACCTCACCACAACATTCACCAGCTTGTCCGGCACCGCGACTATCTTCACCACCTGCTTCCCCTCGACCAGAGCTCTCACCTTCTCGTCCGCCAGGGCGCGAGCTTCCAGCTCCTCTTTGGCCGTGCCGAACGGTGCGAACACGCGCGAGCGGACCTTGCCGTTCACCTGCACCACGATTTCCGCCTCATCTTCTTTCGCCAGCTCGGGATCGTACGCTGGCCAGGATTGCCGGAACACCGGCCCCTTTTTTCCCAACTCCTCCCAGATGTCCTGCGACACATAGGGGGCGAAGGGTGCCAGCACCAGCGCCAGAGTCTCCAGAACCTGCGGCATCACCTGCGCGGAGATGTTCTGCTCCTCGGCGTACAGCGTGTTGACCAGCTCCATGATCGCCGCGATGCAGGTATTAAAATGCCAGCGCGTCTCGAAGTCCTCGGTGATTTTCTTAAGCGTCTGGTGGAGCTTGCGCAACACCGCCCGGTCCGAGGTGCCCGAGCGCTCCTGCTGCGGTACGTTGCGCGTCGAGAATCGGTACACGCGCCCCAGGAAACGATAGATTCCCTCCGCGCCTTCCGCTCGCCAGTCCACTTCCTTCTCAGGCGGCGCCGCGAAAAGCACGAACATGCGCGCGGTATCGGCGCCGAACTTCTCGGCCAGTATATCCGCGCCCACCACGTTGCCCCTCGATTTCGACATCTTCGCGCCTTCCGCGATCACCATCCCCTGCGTGAACATCCGTCGCACCGGTTCGTCGTTGCGAACCAGTCCGATGTCGCGCATCACCTTCGTGAAGAACCGCGAATAAATCAGGTGCAGAATCGCGTGCTCCACACCGCCGATGTACTGGTCGATCTCGAACCAGTAGGCGATCTTCGACGGGTCGAATGGGGCCGTCGAATTGTGCGCGTCGCAGTAGCGGTAGAAGTACCACGAGCTGTCGATGAACGTGTCCATCGTGTCCGTTTCGCGCCGTGCCGGCCCGCCGCAGCGCGGACACGTCACGTTGACGAACCCGGGCACGGCCTCCAGCGGTGACCGGCCGGTTCCGGTGATCTCGACATTGTCCGGCAGTACGACCGGCAACTGATCCTCCGGCACGGCCACCACGCCGCAGGCCGGGCAGTGGATCACCGGAATCGGCGTCCCCCAATATCGTTGCCGCGAGATGCCCCAATCCTTGATGCGATATGTAATCGCCGCCTTGCCGAATCCGTTCTGTTCGGCAAGCGCCGCCATCCGTTGGCGGGCCTCTTCGCTCGCCAGCCCGCTCCACTGGCCAGAGTTCTCCACGACCCCGTAATCGCAATACGCCTCTTTCAAGCCCGGCTCGACACCCAGCGTCCCATCCACCGGCCGGATCACCGGACGCACTGCAATGCCGTACTTCCGGCAGAACTCGAAATCGCGCTCGTCGTGCGCCGGCACGGCCATGATCGCGCCCGTGCCGTATCCCATCAGGACGAAGTTACCGATCCAGACCGGCACCTGCTCCCCGCTGTACGGATTGATGGCATAGTGCCCAATGAAGAAACCCTCCTTCTCGATATCGCCCGGATCGCGGCCCGCCCGCGCGTCCACCATGGCCTTTGCGCGCGCCTTTCCCTCCGCATCGAGCAGGGTCCCGGTCAGCGGATGTTCGGGCGCCACGATCACGCAGGTCGCGCCGTAAATGGTGTCCACGCGCGTGGTGAAAACCCGGATGCGCAGACCGGAAAACTGCGCCACGGCGAAATCGATCTCCGCCCCCTCGCTCCGGCCGATCCAGTTGCGCTGCATCGTCAGCACCCGCTCGGGCCAGCCGCCTTCGAGCTGCGCCATGTCGTCCAGCAACTGTTCGGCGTAGTCGGTGATCTTCAGGAACCACTGCTCCAGCGCGCGCTGCTCCACCGGCGTGTCTTCGTGACGCCAGCAACAGCCTTCCACCACCTGCTCGTTGGCCAATACGGTGGCGCACTTCGGACACCAGTTCAACAGAGCCCTCTTGCGATACGCCAGCCCGCGCTCCAGCATCTTCAGAAAGAACCACTGGTTCCAGCGGTAGTATTCGGGCTCGCAGGTCGAGAGTTCACGGTCCCAGTCGTAGCTGAAACCGAATCGCCGGTGGGTCTTCTTCATCGCCGTGATGTTCTGCAGGGTCCACTCGCGCGGCGGCCGCTTGTTGGCGATCGCGGCGTTCTCGGCGGGCAGCCCGAACGCGTCCCAGCCCATCGGATGCAGCACGTTGAAGCCGCGCATCCACTTGTAGCGGGCCAGCGCGTCGCCGATCGAGTAGTTGCGGATGTGGCCAATGTGCAGCGTGCCGCTCGGATAAGGCAGCATCTCGAGCACGTAGAACTTGGGCTTCGAGGAATTCTCCTCGGCCTTATAGAAGCCGGCGTTCTGCCAGCGCTCGTGCCACTTCAGCTCGATCTGGATATGGTCGTACGGCTTTTCGGGCATAGACTGTTCTTTTTCGGGATAAGTCCCATCGTAGCAAGCTCAGCCCCTGAAATTTCTGGAGCACCGGCCCGGACTCGAACCGGGTAAGAGCGGATTTGCAGACCGCCGCCTCGTCCACTTCGGCATCCGGTGCATGGCACCCCGGCACGGATTCGAACCGCGAATGACGGCTTTGGAGACCGTGAGCCTCACCATCGGCAACCGGGGCGTTGGCTTCAACCTTCGACTGGCGGGATTAACACCAATGTGACGATTGAGATAGATTGGACAGGAGGGCACAACTAAGCGGGCTGCTAAGTCGCTTGGCTGCAGTGTCCATAACTAGATACTCAGTCGCCCGGCACAAATAGTCAAGCGAATTACGGTGCGCCTGCTCCACGCCGGCGTGCAAGTGCCTTGAGCGTGTCCATGTTGCGCTGGTCGTCGCCCTCCTCATCCACGGGCGTCTCCAGAATGAACGGCTTCGAGCGCAGCTTCGGATGACAGAGGATGCGATGGAAACCGTCGAGCCCGATATGCCCCTCGCCGATGTTGGCGTGCCGGTCCACCTTCGAGCCAAGCGGGCACTTCGAATCGTTGGCGTGGATCATCCGCACGTGCTCCAGCCCCAACACCGCTTCGGCCTGCTTCAGCATCGCACCCAAGCCTCGCGGCGAGGCAATGTCGAAACCCGCCGCCAGAAGATGGCAGGTGTCGAGACAGAAGCCGACCGGTATGCCCGCCCGCTCCTCGGCCAGCGCTCGAGCCGTGCGCAATTCCTCAAACCGGCTTCCGAGATGACAACCGGCCCCGGCGGTGTTCTCCAGCAGCACAATGAGCCCGTCCAGCCTCAGCCCGCGTGCGGCGTCCTCCAGACCCGCCGCCAGCGCCTCGATCCCCTTCTCAGGATTGCCGCCGCGATAGCTCCCCGGATGCACCACCAGGAACTCGGCGCCGATCGCCAGCGCGCGGTCCAGTTCGCCTCGAAACGCCGCAATCGAGCGCGGCCGGATCACCGGGTCGAGAGACGCCAGGTTGACCAGGTAGTTGACGTGAATCGCCAGCGGATAAAGGTTGAACCGCTCGCGCGCCGCGCAAAGCCGCCGCACTTCCTCTGCGTCCGGCGGCCGGGCCCGCCACATGCGCGGACTCGCAGAAAAGATCTGGAAGGTGTTCGCTCCGAGTTCGGCAGCCTTCACCGCCGCACCCTCCAGCGAACCCGCGGTGGACGTGTGAATCCCTAAGCGCAAACGTCCATGCTAGCAGGCGCGCTGCGCAGCGCCCGCGGCGACCTCGATGGCGCTGCCGCATGACGCTCCCACTCCACCACGTGCTTCCGCAGGCACTTACGGCAGATGTACTTGCCGTGCATCGGCCACATCGCCCCGTCGTGCATGTTGCGGCACCACGCCGCCAGGATTCTTTCGATCATAGTTTCTCCCCCTTTGTCCAGTACGCGCAGAATATTCGCGTCCCGGCTCGCTTCGTTTTTGCGTTTCCATCAGTGGTGTCGGATGCGGCCGCGGCGTTGCACTTCCCGGTGCTTGACATTTGTCGGATTAAACGTATAATTCAATCATACGTTTGAATGATTCACACTAAAGACAAAATCATCGAGGCTGCGGAAAGGCTATTTGCCGAGCAAGGGTATGCCTCCACTTCTCTGCGCCAAATTATTGCAGAAGCAGCAGTTAACCTAGCTTCCGTGCATTATCACTTCGGCTCGAAAGAGCGCCTGCTGGACGACTTGGTGCATCGCAAGGCAGACCCGGTCAACCAGGCAAGGCTCAGCCTTCTGGATGCCTCGGAATCCAAGGCAGCCGGTCGTCCACTCTCAGTGGAGCAGATCCTCAACGCCTTCCTCCTCCCCACCGCCAAGGCCGCTTCAGCCGACCCGACGTTCGTTCGCCTCATGGGACGCATCCATGCCGAAGGCCTGATGCCGGCCATCGTCCAGAAGCATTTCCTTCCCACCGCCCAGCGCTTTGTGTCCGCCCTTCGCCGCGCCCTTCCCGATCTTCCTGAGGCGGAGTTCCTCTGGCGCGTCCATTTCATGATGGGCGCCATGTCCTACACCATGTGCGGCACTCCCATCTTCCCTGCGGCGATCGAGGACTTCCACAGCCGCATGGAGAAGCTCGTCAGATTCTTGAGTGCCGGCTTTCGCGCGCCGGCCGGAAACGGAGAGGAGAAACCAGCATGAAGTTGCCACTCGCGCTCGTCCTGTTGGCGCCGGCGGCGCTCGCCGCGGACAAGGCCGCGGTCAACGCTCCCCTGCCGCTCAGCCTGAAGCGTGCCGTAGCCATCGCCCTCGCTCCCGAAGGCAGCGCCAAGGTCCAGCTTTCCACGGAAGCCGAAAAGCAGGCGGAGACCCGGTCCGCCGAGGCGCGCGCCGCCCTGCTGCCGGACCTTTCGGCGGCATTCTCCGAGCAGAACATGACGCGCAACCTCGCCGCGGTGGGAATCCAGTTGCAACTCCCCGTCCTCGGCATTCAGTTCCCTACCTTCGTGGGTCCGTTCAGTGTCATGGACGCGCGCGTCTCGGCCAACCAATCCGTCTTCGATTTCTCCTCCATCCGCAGATACCAGGCAGCCAAGGTCGGTATCTCGGCTTCGAAGTCGGACCTCAACGGCGCCGAAGAACAGGTGGCCTCGCAAGTCGCCCGCGCCTACCTCGCGGCCATCAAGGCCGACGCCGACGTGGAAACCGCGCGCGCCAACATCGGACTCTCCGAGGCCCTGCAAAAACAGGCCGAGAATCTCAAAACCGCCGGGACCGGCACCGGCATCGAGATCACTCGCGCGCGCGTGCAGCTTGCCAACGACCGCCAGCGTCTGCTCGTGGCCGAAAACGCCCAGCGCGCCGCCCGTCTCCAACTCCTCCGCGCCATGAACCTGCGTCTCGATACCGAGCTTGTCCTCACCGACAGGCTGGCCTATACACCCGTCGATGCCGTCACCCTCGAAGGCGCGCAAGCGCAGGCTCTCAAGGAGCGCCCGGATTACAAAGCCCAGCAGGACCGCGAAAGCACCGCGCGCCTGTCCTATAGCGCCACGAAAGTCGAGCGCCTGCCGTCCGTTTCCGCATTCGGCGATTACGGCGCCAGCGGCACCGGCTTCGATAGCTCCCTGCCCACCCGCACCATCGGCATCTCCGTGCGCGTCCCTATATTCGACGGCGGACGCCGCGACGCCCGCCGCGCCGAATCCGCTTCCCAATACCGCTCCGAAAAGGTGAAAACCACCGACCTCAAGGAGCAGATCGAGCTCGATGTCCGTCTTGCGCTCGACGCTCTGCACTCGGCCGAAGACGAGGTTACCGTGGCCAAAGAGGGCCTCGATCTTGCTCAGAACGAACTCACGCAGGCCCGCCGCCGCAACGAGGCCGGCGTCGCCATCGCTCTCGAAGTGACCGACGCGCAGACCCGCCTGGAACGCGCCCTCGATAACCAGACCGCGGCGCTCTATAACTACAATCTCGCGCGCATCGACCTGGCGCAGGCGATGGGCGCGGTGCGCAGGATGGTGCAATAGCCATGAAAAAGCGAATTCTCATTTTGATCCTTCTGCTGGCCGCGGCCGGTGTTGCCGTCTACGCGTTGCGAGGCGGCGCCAAAGCCGCGGCGGATCGCCTGGTCGTCTCCGGCAACATCGAGCTCACCGAAGTCGATATCGCCTTCAAGACGGCCGGCAAACTCATGGAACGCAACGTGAACGAGGGCGACAGCGTGAAGAAAGGCCAACTCATCGCCCGCCTCGACCGCGACCAGCTCACAGCCCAGCGCGAGCGCGAGTCTGCCTCCGTGCTCTCCAACGAAACCCAGTACGCGCAGGCACAGACCGCCGTCGAGTTACAGCGCGCTACGCTCGCCGCCGATATCGAAACCCGCCGCGGCGACCTCGCCGCCGCCGAGGCGCGCCTGGCCGAGCTCAAGAACGGCTCCCGCCCGCAGGAGAAGGCCGACGCCCACGCCGCCGTCGAAGCCGCCGCCGCCGAGCTCGACCGCGCCAAGCGGGACTGGGACCGCGCCCAGACCCTTTACAAGAACGACGACATCTCCACCGCCCAGCGCGATCAATACCGCCGCAACTGGGAGAACGCCGAGGCCATGTCCAAATCCGCCAGGGAGCGCGAAGACCTCGTGCTGGCAGGACCGCGCCAGGAGCAGATCCAGGCCCAGCAGGCTCAGGTTGAGCGCTCCCGCGGCGCTCTCAAGATGGCCGAAGCCTCCGCCATCGAGCTCAAACGCCGCGAGCAGGAGCTCGCCACCCGGCGCGCCGAAATCGCCCGCACCAAGGCCAACGTGGTCCTCATCGACTCGCAGTTGAGCGATACCGTCGCCGCTTCTCCCTGCGACGGCGTCGTGCTCGTCAAATCCGCCGACGTGGGCGAGGTCCTCGCTCCCGGCACCAGCGTCGTAACCGTCGGCGATATCGACCACCCCTGGGTGCGCGCCTACATCAACGAAACCGACCTCGGCAAAGTGAAGATCGGCTCCAGGGTCAAAGTCACCACCGACTCGTTCAAGGACAGGGCCTTCAACGGCCGCGTGAGCTTCATCGCTTCGCAGGCCGAGTTCACCCCCAAGCAGATCCAGACCCAGCAGGAGCGGGTCAAGCTCGTCTATCGCATCAAGATCGACGTCGAGAATCCGGGCCGCGAGCTCAAGCTGAACATGCCGGTAGACGCAGAGATCCCGCTGAATCAGTGATGCAACCCATCATCGAAACCCGCGATCTCACCAAGACCTTCGGCCCGCTCACAGCCGTGGACCGCCTGAACCTCACTGTCTCCAGCGGCGAGATTTTCGGCCTTGTCGGACCCGACGGCGCCGGCAAGACCACTACCCTGCGCATGCTCTGCGGCCTCATGGACCCCAGCTCCGGAAGCGCCCGCGTGGCCGGCCACGATTCCGCCCGCGAATCCCAGGCCGTCAAGGACCGCATGGGCTACATGGCCCAGCGGTTCGGCCTCTATCAGGACCTGACCGTGGAGGAGAACATGGCCTTCTACGCCGATCTGTTCGGCATCGTCGGCCAGGAGCGCGCTCAGCTTACGGCCCGCCTCCTCCGCATGACCCGCATGGAGCCCTTCGGCGACCGGCAGGCAGGCAAACTCAGCGGCGGCATGAAACAAAAGCTCGCGCTCATGTGCACCCTGCTGCACAAGCCCGAGATCCTCTTCCTCGACGAGCCGACCAACGGCGTAGACCCTGTCTCGCGCCGCGACTTCTGGGCCATCCTTTACGAGTTGCTCAAAGATGGCATCACTATCTTCATGACCACCGCCTACCTCGATGAAGCCGAGCGCTGCAATCGCGTCGGCCTCCTCCACAAAGGCCGCCTCATCCGCTGCTCCTCGCCGGACCAGATGAAGCGTGAGGCCGGCGCCGCCAACCTGGAAGGCGCTTTCATCAAGGCCATTCACGCGGAGGAGGGCATCGCGCGGCCATGAACCACAACGGCAACGCCGTCGAAACCCGCGAGCTCGTCAAGATCTTCGGCTCCTTCGTGGCCGTGGACCACGTCTCGCTCGAGGTCCCCCAGGGCGAGATCTTCGGCTTCCTCGGGCCCAATGGCGCCGGAAAATCGACCACCATCCGCATGCTCTGCGGCCTCCTGACTCCGACTTCCGGCAGCGCTCGCGTCAACGGCCTCGATGTGGCTACGCAGCCCGAAGAGATCCGCCAGAACATCGGCTACATGTCCCAGAAATTCTCGCTGTATGACGACCTGACCGTGGAGGAGAACATCGACTTCTTCTCCGGCATGTATTCCGTGCCCAAGGCCCTCCGCGCCGAGCGCAAGCACTACGTTCTCGAGATGGCTAACCTCACCGAGCGCCGCTCCGCCATGACCCGCACCCTCAGCGGCGGCTGGAAGCAGCGCCTGGCCCTCGGCTGCGCGATCCTTCACGATCCCCCGGTGCTCTTCCTCGATGAGCCGACCTCGGGTGTCGATCCCCTGGCCCGCGGCGCGTTCTGGCACCTCATCCACGACCTCTCCGAGACCGGCCACACCATCTTCGTCAGCACCCACTACATGGACGAAGCCGAGTACTGCCACCGGCTCGCCCTCATGTACCGCGGCAAAGTGATCGCGCTCGGCACGCCCGAAGAGTTGAAGAACGGCCTCTCCAGCCACGTCCTGCTCAACCTCGAAACCGGCGATCCGCTGGCCACCATGTGTGCCCTCGAAGGAGTCGAGGGCGTCAGCGACGTCGCCGTATTCGGCGCCGGTCTCCACGTCACCGTCTACGACTCGGCCGCCGGTCCCGCGCGCGTCAGCGAGCGGCTGGCCGCAGCCGGAATCGCCGTCAAACAACTGAAGCGCATCCAGCCCTCGATGGAAGACGTCTTTGTCGCCATGATCGAGGCCGAAGAGAGGAGGGCCGCATGAGCAGGCGCCGTTTGCGGGCGATAGCCGTCAAGGAGCTGCACCACATCACTCGCGATGCGCGCAGTCTTGGCATGGCTCTGGCTGTGCCCCTCATGATGCTGCTCCTGTTCGGCTTCGCGCTCAGCCTGGACGTGGACCGCATCCCGACCTACGTCTACGATCAGGACCAGACCTCCCGGAGCCGCGAGCTCATCCGCCAGTTCCAGGGCTCCCGCTTCTTCGATATCCGCGGCGAGGTGGACAACTACGCGGCCATGGAGCGAGCCATCGACCGCAGCACGATTCTGATCGGCGTGGTCGTCCCCCGCGACTACTCGAGGAATCTCGGCGCCGGCCGCCAGGCGCAGGTGCAGATCCTGATCGACGGCAGCGATTCCAATACCGCTTCCATCGCTCTCGGCTATGCGGAAACCCTGGTCCGCAACTACGGTCTCTCGATTCGCACCGATGCCATGAACCGCCGCGGCGGCCAGCGTCTCGTCCCGCCGGTCGATGCCCGCCTCCGCGTCTGGTACAACAGCTCTCTGGAATCCCGCAACTACGTGGTGCCCGGCCTGATCGCCGTGATCCTCCAGATCATCGCCGCCCTGCTGACCTCGCTCACCATCGCGCGCGAATGGGAGATGGGTACCATGGAGCAGATCCTTTCCACGCCCCTTCGCCCCGCCGAAATGGTCCTCGGCAAGATGCTGGCATATTTCATCGTAGGCGTGGCCGATGCCGCCATCGCCCTCTTCGTGGGCATCTTCGTGTTCTCGGTCCCGTTCCGCGGCAGCCTGCTCCTGCTGGTGGTCTCGACCTGCGTCTTCCTGTTCGGCTCTCTCTTCTGGGGAATCTTCGTCTCGGCGGCGGCGAAGACCCAGTTGCAGGCCTACCAGATGGGTATCCTCAGCTCGTTCCTGCCGGCGTTTCTGCTCTCCGGCTTCGTCTATTCCATCGGCAACATGCCGCTCGTCATCCAGGCGATCACTTACATCATTCCTGCCCGCTACGTGGTCACGATCCTGAAAGGGATCTTTCTCAAAGGCGTAGGGCTCTCGGTGCTCTGGGGCCAGCTGGTCTTCCTGACCCTGTATGCGGTCCTCGTCTTTCGACTGGCAACCCGCAAACTCAACCAGAAGCTCTCGTGAAACTTATGTGGGAACGAGTCCTCGTCATCATTCGCAAGGAATTCAGCCAGGTGCTGCGCGAGCCCCGCATGCGTACCCTGCTCTTCATCCCGCCCCTGGTGCAGTTGATCATCTTCGGGTTCGCCGTGAATCTCGACGTCGATCGCGCCCGCATCGCCTGGATGGATATGGACGGCACGCCCGTCAGCCGCGACCTCCACGACCGCTTCGCCGGCTCGGGCCGCTTCGAAGTCGTAGCCACGCCGCGCACCGAAGACCAGGTCCAGCAACTGCTCGATCGCGGCGATGTGCAAGCCGTCGTTCGCGTCCTGCCCGGATTCGCGCGCGACATCGACCGCCGCCGTCCCACCGAGGTCCAGGTCCTCGTCGACGGCACCGACTCCAACACCGCCTCGCTCGTTTCGAACTACGCGGGGATCGTCGTCGCCCAGTTCTCCGCCGACGCCATGGAGACCCAGCAGCGCATACTTCTCATGACCCAAAGCCCAGGGTCTCCCGCCAGGTTCGCCGCTCCCGACGTCGTGGCCGGCACCCGCGTCTGGTTCAACCCCGATCTCTATAGCCGCAACTTCTTCGTGCCCGGTGTGATCTCGAACATCGTCATGCTCGTCACCCTCATGCTGACCGCACTCGCCATTGTCCGTGAGAAAGAAATCGGCACCATGGAACAGTTGATGGTCACCCCCATGCGCCCCATCGAGCTCATGCTGGGAAAAACTCTGCCCTTTGCCATCATCGGATTATTTGACGTGGTTCTCATCACGACCGCGGCGCTGCTCATCTTCCATGTTCCGCTGCGCGGCAGTTTCCTCCTGCTTCTCTTCTGTTCCTCCCTCTTCCTGATGACCAACCTGGGCGCGGGCCTGTTTCTCTCCACCATTTCCCACACCCAGCAGCAGGCCATGATGATGAACTTCTTCTTCTCCACGCCTGCATTCATGCTCAGCGGCTTCACCTTTCCGATCCGAAATATGCCCGAACCGGTCCAATGGTTAACTTATCTAAACCCGCTCCGCTACTTTATGGAGGTTGTCCGCGGAATCTTCCTGAAAGGTGTCGGCGTATCGGTCCTATGGCCGCAAATGCTTTGCCTGGCTCTATATGGCGTGACCGTGCTGGTGCTGAGCGCCCTCCGCTTCCATAAGAAGCTCGACTGATACTTAGTACTTTTCCACAGAAATAAGCCGCCCGGGCTTGTTACCCTCAGGACCCCCCTAGGCCCCCTAGTTAACCATGCCATGTTTTCTTCAGACAACGCTCGCCGTACTCTCGAAATATAGAACGGGGCGCCATACGAAGGAGAACATACAAATGAACGCTCTACGCAGACTGTGGAATGAAGATGACGGGCAAGACCTGATCGAGTACACCTTGCTCATGGCTTTTGTGGCGCTGGCTTCGGCAGCCCTCTTCCTGGGCGCCGGCGGCAGCATCCAAGGCATTTGGACCACCAGCAACAGCCAGCTTTCCGCTGCCAATGTAATGGCGAGCGGCTCCTAGCTTCCACCGCCGGCCGAAAACCGACCGTCGCTGGGAGTCATCGGAGGAGCTTCGACACGGATTCGGTTGAGGCGGTCAGGGAGGCATTCACCCTCCGGCCGTCTCGCTGGACCTGGGCCGATGCTGCCACCCTGGTCAACGCCAGG
>Ga0335080_10006940_pt1 | contig 11715 bp, 11 predicted proteins | sample Lox_Sample_34_FD_206720 | JGI IMG/M metagenome (GOLD analysis project Ga0335080, IMG submission 206720) | Soil microbial communities from Loxahatchee National Wildlife Refuge, Florida, United States - Lox_Sample_3.4 | ecosystem: Environmental > Terrestrial > Soil > Wetlands | place: USA...
GGCGGCTGGCCGTTCGCCCTTCCTTCTGAAGCCCCGAAGCCTCTAGCGCTTCTTAGACGGCTTCTTCCTCTGCGTGGGCTTGCGAGCGACCTTGGAGGTGGCGCCCTTCGCCCGGGCCGGCTTCCGGGCAGCCTTCTTCGGGGCGGCGGCCCGAGCCTTCGCGGCCCGGGGCTTCCTCGCGGCCTTGCGAGCCGGCTTCTTCACAGCCTTGGCAACGCCCTTCGGGGAGGCCTTCACTCTCGCCTTCGGCTTCGCTCCCGCCTTGGCAGGCGCCCGGGCCGCGGCGGCCTTCTTCGCGGGCTTCGCGGCGGGCGCGGCCGGGACCACCTCCGCCGGAGCGGCGGCGGCGCCTTCCGGCTCGGGGTGGGCGATGGGAGTCTGCCCGGTGAGGCACCAGACGACGAAGTGCTCGGGAGTCGGAAACATGGCCCAGGCGGCAGAGTCGCCGAGCTTGGAGAAGGCCCGGCTCACCACCATCTTGGGCGGATGGGTCCTCTCGGTGTGCCGCACCACCTCCACCCGCTCGGCGCCGTAGGTGAAGTCGGCGAGGAGCGATCTCTTCACCGCCGGGAGGCGGCCGTTGGGCGGCAGGGCGAGGTGCAGGACCGTCCGGTCGCCGCAGTCGACGGCGTGGTCCAACCGTCCGCCGATCAGGATGCGCAGGTGCTCGCCATGTGCCATCGGTGACCTCCCCTTTCGCGTTTCGGGAGATGTTAGGCGACGGGCGCGGGCCGGGCAAATGCGGCGACGCCTTGAGCCCTGCGTCACCGGCCGTGGTAGGTTCGAGGGGCGGGCACCCATGCACACCCCTCCCTGCCGCGCCGCCTGGCTCGCCGCCGTTCTCTCACTCCTGGCGCCGGCGGGCGCTGCCCTGCCCCAGGCCCCCGGCGCACCGAGGACTCCGCCGGCCGCCCTGGGAAGGCCCTCCCCGCCGCTCGAGGCCTGGAAGACGACCGAGCCGGTGCCGGTCCGCTTCGACGGGAAGACCCTCTTCTACGTCCGCGGCGGGGTGGCCGAGCTCACGCCGGCGGTCCGGGCGGAGCGAATCGAGTCACGGCTGCAGAGAGTCGCGAGCCAGCCCCAGCCGCCCGGCCCGGTGCACGTGGAGGAGGGGCTCTTCAGCGACCTCTACGTCGGCGACCAGTTCGTGGCGAGCATCACCGACGAGGAGGCCGGCGTCAGTGGCCCCCAGCGCGCCGCCTACGCGAAATACGTCGCCGAGGTGGTGCGGGAGGCGCTCCAGGCTTACCGCGAGGAGCGGGCGCCGCGAGCCCTGCTCCGCTCCGGCATCGGCGCGGCCATCGCCACCGCCTGCCTGGTCGCCTTCCTGCTCCTCCTCCGCTGGGTGCGCCGGAGGCTCGCTCCCAGGATCAGCGCCGCCGTGGAGCGGATCTTCTCCCGGGCGCGCATCCAGGGGGCCGACCTCCTCACCGTCGGGGCCCGGGGACGGCTCATTCGCTGGGCGGGCCGGGGCGTGCACCTGGCCCTCGTCCTCCTGGCGTTCTTCACCTGGCTGCAGGTGGTGGCGCACCTCTTCCCCTGGACCCGGGACCCGGCGGACCGCTCCCTCGCCTTCACGCTCGGTGCCGCAGGCTCGGTGCTGCTCCAGGTCGTCCGCTTCCTGCCGAACCTCGTCTACATCGCCCTCTTCGCCCTGCTCGGCTACGCGGTCAACAGCGCCAACCGCATCTTCTTCAAGGCGGTGGAGCGAGGGGCCGTCCGCCTCCCCGACTTCTACCCCGAGTGGAGCCCGACCACCGCCCGGCTGGTGTCGGTGCTCGTCTACGGCCTGGTGGCCGTGGCCATCTACCCCTACCTGCCCGGCGCCGGGTCGAGCGCCTTCCAGGCCATCGGCATCTTCTTCGGGGCCATGATCTCGCTCGGCTCGGGGTCCTCGGTGGCGAACGCCATCTCCGGGGTGGTGCTCACCTACATGCGCCCGTTCGTCGTCGGCGATTTCGTCCGCATCGCCGACGCCACCGGAACGGTGGCGCAGCACAACATGCTGGCGGTGAAGCTGACCACCATCCGGAACGAGACCGTCACCATCCCGGCGTCGATGGTGCTCGCCAACCAGATCCTGAACTACAGCGACGAGGCGCGCAGCGCCGGGGTGGCCATCGCCACCAGCGTGACCATCGGTTACGACACCCCCTGGCGGCGCATCCACGAGCTCCTACTCGGGGCGGCCGCGAAGACCTCGCGGGTCCGCTCCGCGCCCAAGCCCTGGGTGATCCAGAGGGCGCTCGACGACTTCTACGTGCGCTACGAGCTCGACGTCTACATCGAGGACCCGAGCCAGCAGCACTTCATCCTCTCGGAGCTGAACCAGAACGTGCAGGACGTGTTCTTCGAGGCCGGGGTGGAAATTCTCTCGCCCCACTACGCCATGCTCCGCGACGGCAACAAGCCCGCCATTCCCGACCCGTGGCTGCCGAGCGGTTCCGAGGAGCGGAGCTTCCGGGTGACGGCGAGCGTGCACCCGGCACCGTCCGAGGGCCCCGAGCCGGCGACCCCCGCGCGCCGGAAGAGCTAGAGGGGCTACCTCCCCAGGATGTCGATCTGGAAGCCGAGCCGCTCCTCGGGGTCCGGCGGCAGCGCCCGGTCCACCTCCGCGTCGAGCCCGGCGAGCGCGCGGACGTGCGCCGCGATGGCCCAGACGTCGTCGGGGGGCAGGGTCTCGTAGGAGGGCATGGGGGTGCCGTCGAGCCCCGTCACCAGGGTGAGCCACAGGTCCCGCATCGAGCCGCCGCGGAGGAAGCGCCGGTCGGCGAAGGGGCGCGGGCGGACGGGCGCCCCCGCGTCGCGCCGCAGCGTGGGCGCCGACGGCCCGTCGCCTTCCCCGCGGGGGCCGTGGCAGTTCGGGCAGCCCGCCTCTCGGTACGCCTCGGAGCCGCGGGCGAGGAGCGCGGGGGAGAGCGGAGGCTCGGGCGGGATCACCGCCGGCTCCCCCGGCTCCTCCTCCTCGAAGCGCGAGGAGAAGGACTTGAGCTGCGCCACCAGCGCGTGGCGCTCGAGTTCGGTGAGCCAGCTCCACGGCAGCATCGCCGTCCCGCGGAGCCCCCGGGAGACGGTGCGGTACAGGTCCTCGTCGGTGGGCAACGTCCCCGAGGGGGTGGAGCGAAGCTCGTACACGCCGGTGGTGAAGTCGCGGGCCGGGATGCCGAGCCGCGCCGCCTGGGGGCCGTGCCCGTTGCCGTTCACCCCATGGCAAGGCGCGCACCGGACCCGGTACACCTCGGCCCCGAGGGCGCGCAGGCGCACGTCGAGCGCCGGCGGGCGCCCGGGCGGGGGGAACGCCGCCTCGCCGCCCGCCAGCCAGCCCGCCACCTCGCCCGCGGCCCGCGGCGGGACGCCCCGCGTCGCCGGGAGCGGCCGCTCGCAGGCGGCGAGGGCGAGCGCGAGGGCGGCGGCGACGGGGGAGCGGCGGCCGGGCACGGCGCATCCTACCCCGCCGGCCGCCCCGGGGGAGTCACGCCCTCGCGCCGCTCCGCCAGCGCCTTCCAGGCCTCGGGGGTGGGGACGACGGCCGACTCCGGCGGCCCGAGGAAGCGCTCCGGGTCCTCGAGGATGTCCTGGGCGATGCGGAGCGAGCGCGCCGCGTAGAAGCCGTCGTTCACCCGCTCGTCCAGGGTCCAGCGAACCTGCAGGATCTCCCGCTCCTCCGGGCCGTTCCGGCCGGGGGCGAGCGTGGGCCGGACGAGCCCCACCACCCCGAAGATGCTCACCGTCCCGTATTCGTACAGATGGTGAAATGTATCCGACAGCCCCACCGAGCCCAGGTTGGCGAGGAAGAGGCTCGAGAAGAACGGGTCGTCCTTCATCATGAACCCGGGCAGGAGGTTCCACCGATCGAGCCAGGCGGCGAGCCGGGTGAGGAAGGAGACGACGAAGCCGGGGAGGCTCATGATGAGCGCCGCCTCCCGGTCGATGGGGCGCACCGGGCCCGATCGCCCCCCCTCGACCGCCGCCGCCACGCGGCGAACCGACTCCTCGAGCCCCTCCGCCTCCGGGAAGCCGAGCTTCACGGTGGCGAAGGGGGCCAGGTCGCTCATCTCCTTCTTCGCGGCGAAGGCCACCGAGACTCCGCGCCGCTGGTAGAGGCGGCCCCCCGAGGCGAAGCGGTTGAGCCCCGGGCGCAGGTGGAGGGCGCGCGTGCAGGCGTAGAGGACGAGTTGGAAGAGGGTGACCCGCTGGCCGTGGCTGCGGTTGTAGCGGCGCAGCCAGTCCCGGGCGCGGCCGACGTCGTAGAGGGACTCGTGGTAGACGGCGCTCTCGTTCCTCCCGCGCATGAGGTAGGGGACGATCCCGCGGACCGGGGGAAGGTCTCTCACCAAAGTGCCGTCGGGACGGCGGAAAAGGGGCATGCGGAACCCTTCAACGCTCGCCGCCGGGTTGTCAATTGCGCCGGCGAGCGCGATGTGGTGAGGTTACTCCCTTCCAGTGAAACCGGTCCGCCGACTCATCAAGACCGAGCTCCCGCTCCCCCCTCGCGGCCCCGCCCGCCTGGTCGTCGTCGCCGCCCTCGTCCTCGGGGGAGTCGCGGCACTCGCGATGACGACGCTCTTCGGCGCCTACCTCCTCGAATCCCTGCGGGCGGCCGGGAAGGGGCCGGGGTAGGGAAAGGCGCGCTCCAGGAAGGGGATCTCCCTGTCGCTCCGCCGAGGTACTCCCTCTAACGGGGGGGCGGCGTTATTGTGGCGGGCGAGTGAACGACTTCATCGTCAACCCGCGCAAGTCGCCGCGCCTGCCGGCGCGCTGCCGGGTGACCGTCGCGCACGCGGGCGCGGGCTGGCTCGCCGAGACGGAGGACCTGAGTCCGGGCGGATGCCAGATCGTCTCGCCCCGGCCGCTCGAGGTGGGGAGGGCGGCGCGCCTCATCATCGAGAGCGCCCGCGTTCCCAACCCGCTGAGCGTGCTCGGGCGCATCGCCTGGATGGCGGGAGAGGGCCGGCACCGGGCCGGCGTCTCCTTCAGCGAGCGGCAGGCGGGGGTCGATCCGGGGGCCTGGTTCCGCAAGCTCCTCGTCTCGCAGCCGGACCCGGAAGGAGTCCTCCACCGCGTCCCCGACCGGCTGGCCGCCGCCACCGCGCTCTTCCTGCGCCCGCCGCCGCAGCACATCCTCGACTTCACGCCCGACGAGGTGAGGGTCCTGAAGCTCCTCGAGGACGGGACGACCATCGAGCGCCTGCTCAAGGGGCCGCTCGCGCCGGCGCAGGTGAGCCGGGTCGTCTTCGCGTTGCTCGACCGCCGCATCCTCACCCTCTCCCTCGGAGAGGCGGCCCCGGCATGGCGCTGGAAGGCGGCGCTCTCGGAGATCGAGGCGCAGGCGCCGAGCCGGAGGGGCGTGGAGAGCCCGCCGGGGCGGGCGACGCCGCGTCCCTGGATCCCGCCGCCCGTCGAGAGCCTCGTGCCCTCCGCCGCCCCGCGAGCGGCGCCGGCGCAGGCTCTCGCCGCCTACGCGACTCACGCGGCGCCGCGGCGGTGGAGGCCCGGGGGCGCTCCCGCCCCCGCCCGCCAGAGCGCTCGCCCGGCGGAGGCGCAGGAGTGCTTCGACCGGGCGGTCTCGGCCGTGTCGGCGGGAGAGTTCTCGGGAGCCATCGCTCTCCTCCGCCGCGCGCTCTCGCTCTCGCCGCGTGATCCGGAGGTCGCCGCCCTCCTCGGCCAGATCGCCTTCGCCGGAAACGACCGCGCCTGAGGTCGAGCGACGCTCGGTCCGGGTTCACCTCCCGTTTGGAGGGGGCGCCCGTAGAGGGCCTTCACCCCTCCCGGAACAAGTGCTTACATCCCGTGCGGGTTTCCTCGGGGCGCTCCGAGCGGGCCGCCTCGAGGGGAGTGGGCACCGGCTTCGGGATCACGCCGCAGTCGCCGAAATCCCTCCACGGCGAGTGCCGGCGGCCGGCCTGCGCCCGGGAAGCTGGGTCCCGGGGCCGGTGCCTTCTTTCCGGGGGGCGAATTTCTCGTGGCCCCGGGCCCTCCGTGCGAGGATGCGCGCCTCGAGGGGAGCCCGTGGGCGCGATTCCGGCGGAAGCGACGTGGCGGGAGGCGTGGGGGCGCAAGGCCTTCCGCGTCCACCTCGCCGCCACCGTCCCTGCGCTCCTCGCCGCGCTCGCCGCGCTCGCCGCCTTCGTGAAGCGGGTGGAGCGGAGGCCGGGAGTGGTACTCCCCGATCCGGTCTTGGCGCTCTTCGCCCCGCGAGACCTGACCTGGCTCACCTTCGCCCTCATCTACGTGGGCCTCCTCGCGGGGGTGGCCCTCCTGGCGCGCCGCCCCCGGCTGCTCGTCGCCGGCGCCGAGGCCTACGTCCTCATGGTGCTCTTCCGGATGGCGGTGATGTGGGTCGCCCCGTTCGATCCTCCCCCCGGGATGATCGATCTGCAGGACCCGCTGGTGGAGCGCCTGGGAGGGACTTCGCAGGTGCTCACCCGCGACCTCTTCTTCTCCGGGCACACCGCCACCCTGTTCCTCGTCTCCCTGGCGATGCCCAGCCGGCGCTCGCGCGTCGTCCTCCTCCTCTGCGCCGTGGCGGTCGGAGCCTGCGTCCTCCTGCAGCACGTTCACTACACCCTCGACGTGCTCGCGGCTCCCTTCTTCGCCTACGGCGCCTGGCGCCTCGCCGGCGCCCTCTGGAAGAACGGCCCCTTCCGCCATGGGTGAAGGTGGGCGGCTGTGCGCAATGACGCAGGATGTAGGTGGCGCCCAATTCGCTCCCCGTGAGCGCGGGCCGCTACAATCACGGAGCGCGATGGTCCAACCTGTGATCCCCGCTGCCCCGGGCGAGGGCGACGATCGCTACCGGCGGATCGTCGACTCCGCTCCCATGGGGCTGCACCTCTACCGCCTGGAGCCGGACGGGAGGCTCGTCTTCGTGGCGGCGAACGGGGGAGCCGACCGCCTCCTCGGCGTCTCCCACTCCGCCTTCGTGGGGAAGACCTTGGAGGAGGCCTTCCCGCCGCTCACCCGCACCGAGATCCCGGAGCGCTACCGCGAGGTGGCGCGCAGCGGGATCCCCTGGAGGAACGAGGTCATCGAGTACCAGGACGACCGCCTCGCCGGAGCCTTCGAGGTCCACGCCTTCGCCGTCGACCCGGGCGAGGTGGCGGTGATGTTCACCGACGTGGGGCCGCGCAAGCGGGCCGAGGAGGCGCTGCGCCGCAGCGAGCTGCGCTACCGCCACCTGGTGGAGAACCAGCACGACCTCCTCGTCGAGGCGGACGTGGACGGGCGCCTGCGCTTCGCGAGCCCCTCGTCCACGCCGAGGACCGGGGCGCCACCCTGCAGGCGCTCGAGAAGCTCTTCCTCCCGCCGCACGCCTGCGTGGTGGAGCAGCGGGTGATGACCCAGGACGGCTGGCGCTGGGTGGCCTGGTCGGACAAGGCGGTCCTCGACGAGCGCGGGGACGTGGTCTCGATCGTGGCCGTCGGCCGGGACATCACCGCCCAGCGCGCCATGGAGGAGCGCCTGCGCCAGTCGGAGAAGCTGCAGGCGATCGGGCAGCTCGCCGGCGGCGTCGCCCACGACTTCAACAACCAGCTCACCGGCATCCTTTCGGCGGGCGAGCTGCTCGCCCAGGCGCTGGAGAGGGATCCGGACTTGCGCGAGCTGGCGGAGATGATCGTGACCGCCGCCGAGCACTCGACGAGGCTCACCCGGCAGCTCCTCGCCTTCGCCCGCAAGGGGACCCTGCAGACGGTGCCGGTCGACATGCACGGGACCGTGCAGGACGTGATGGCGCTCCTGCGCCGCAGTATCGACAAGCGCATCGTCATCCGGCACGACCTGGCCGCCCGGCCCTCGACGACGCTGGGCGACTCGGCCCAGCTCCACAACGCGCTGCTCAACTTGGCGCTCAACGCCCGCGACGCCATGCCGGAAGGAGGCGAGCTGACGTTCTCCTCCCGGGTGGCGGCGCTCTCCCGCGAGCACATCGAGGCCTCGCGCCTCGACGTCGCCCCCGGCCGCTACCTGGCGCTCGACGTCGCGGACACCGGCTCGGGCATGAGCGAGGAGACGAAGGCCCACCTCTTCGAGCCCTTCTTCACCACCAAGGACGTCGGCAAGGGGTCGGGTCTCGGCCTGGCCGCCGTCTACGGCACGATCAAGAACCACCGCGGCGGGGTGGAGGTGGCGAGCGAGCCGGGGCGGGGCAGCACCTTCACCCTCTACCTGCCTCTGGTGGAGACCGCCTCCCGGCAGGAGGACTCCGAGCTCGTCCCCGCCGTCGAGGCTCACCGGCGGATCCTGGTGGTCGACGACGAGCGGGTGGTGCGCGACGTTCTGCGGCGGCTGCTCGAGAAGGCCGGCCACCAGGTGCTGGTGGCCGACGGCGGGAACGAGGCCCTCGAGCTGTACCGGAAGAACCACCATCACCTCGACCTGGTGATCGTCGACGTGATGATGCCGGACATGGACGGCCGCGACGTGCTCGCGCTCATGCGCGAGGTGAATCCGGCGGTGCGGGCGGTCCTCTCCTCCGGCTACTCGGTCGACGGCGAGGGGGCGCAGACCACCGACGGGGTCCGGCTCCTGCAGAAGCCCTACACGCTCGAGGAAGTGACCCGGGTGGTCGCCGAGTCGCTCGCCACCCCGGTGCGGCACGCGGTGCCGTGACGTCGGGGCGGTGACGTCGGGGCGGGTGCGCCCGCCCGGGAGCGCGGCTACAATGCGCGGTCCATGGGACCGCCAGCGGGAGAGCGTCGTCAGTTCGCGAGCGACAACTACGCCGGGATCTGCCCCGAGGCCTGGGCGGAGGCCGGCGAGGCCAACGCCGGCCACGTGCCCGCCTACGGGGACGATCCCTGGACCGCGCGCGCCGCCGACCTCCTCCGCCAGCTCTTCGAGACCGACTGCGAGGTGTTCTTTGTCTTCAACGGCACGAGCGCCAACTCGCTCGCGCTCGCCTCGCTGTGCCAGAGCTACCACTCCATCCTCTGCAGCGAGACCGCGCACGTGGAGACCGACGAGTGCGGGGCGCCGGAGTTCTTCTCCAACGGCACCAAGGTCCTCACCGTGGCGGGCAAGGACGGGAAGGTGGACCCGACCGGGGTGGAGTGGATGGTGCGCCGGCGCACCGACATCCACTACCCCAAGCCGCGCGCGGTGAGCCTCACCCAGGCCACCGAGCTCGGGACCGTCTACACCCCGGACGAGCTCAAGGCCGTCTGGGCCAAGGCGAAGTCCCACAACCTCCGCATCCACATGGACGGGGCCCGCTTCGCGAACGCGGTCGCCTCGCTGGGCTGCGCCCCCAAGGAGATCACCTGGCAGGCGGGGGTGGACGTGCTCTGCTTCGGCGGCACGAAGAACGGCATGGCGGCCGGCGAGGCGGTGGTGTTCTTCGACCGCCAGCTGGCGAAGGAGTTCGACTACCGCTGCAAGCAGGCGGGACAGCTCGCCTCCAAGATGCGCTTCCTCGCCGCCCCCTGGGTGGGGATGCTGAAGGACGGCGCCTGGCTGCGCCACGCCACCCATTCGAACGCCATGGCCGAGCTGCTCCACTCGCTCGTGAAGGACCTGCCCGGAGTGAAGGTGCTCTACCCGCGCCAGGCGAACAGCATCTTCCTCGAGCTGCCCCCCCGCGTGCGCGAGGGGATGCACGAGCGCGGCTGGAGGTTCTACGACTTCATCGGCTGGGGCGGCGCCCGGCTCATGTGCTCCTGGGACACCGCCCCCGAGGAGGTGCGGGCCTTCGCCCGCGACCTCTCCGAACTCGCCCGGGAAGCGGAGCGCTAGGGGTCAGGCCACCTCGGCCGGCGCCGGCTGCCGCTCCTTTTCCCCCTTCTTCTCCGCGGCAGCGAGGCGGGGAGCGAGCTCCTCGGCGGTGAGCCCGAGGCCGACCGCGCCGCCCTCCAGCCAGGCGTGCTTTCCGTCCAGCACCGCCCGCCCGAGCTCGTAGTCGGCCTGGTCCGAGTTCCGCCACAGCTCGCGGAAGAGCTCCTTCACCTTGCGGGTGGAGGCGGCGGCGAATCGGTCGGCCAGGACTCGGCCCTCGGCGGCGCCGGGGCGCCCGGTCGCGCCGGTGGCGACGGCCCGCGACACGCTCGCGGCGGTCGCGAAGAGCTCGTTGGCCACGTCCACCAGGCGGAAGAGGAAGCCCTGCTTCCTCTCCAGCTTGGGGCCGTAGACCACCATGCCGTGGAACACCTGCCGGGCGAGCTTGCGGCCGGCGCGGTCGACGAAGCGCAGGTGGCGGCCGAGCGCCCCCAGCCCGCGGAAGCGGAAGGGCGTCGCCAGCCCGCGCGCCCACAGGCCCAGGTACCAGGTGAAGTAGAACGCCGCCACCCGGGGCAGGGCTCCGAGCTTCTGGACCAGGGACGCCTTGGGATCGATGAGGATGCCCGACACCTTGAGGTGCTTGTCCACCGCCTCCCGCGCCATGAAGAGGTGCATGATCTCCGAGGAGCCCTCGAAGATGAGGTTGATGCGGGCGTCGCGCATCCAGCGCTCCACCCCCACCCCGGCCTCGCCGCGGGCCTCGAGCGACGACTTCCTCTCGTAGCCGCGCCCGCCGCGGATCTGCATGGTCTCGTCGAAGATCCGCCAGGCCTGGACGGTGTTCCACTCCTTCGCGGCCGCCGCCTCGAGCCGGATGTCGTAGCCCTTCTTGTCGGCGAGCGCCTGCGCCAGGTCGGACATGGATTCCATGGCGTAGGTGGTGGCGGCGATGCGGGCGAGCTTGTGGGTGATGGCCTCGTGACGCCCGATCTCCATGCCCCACTGGGCGCGCACCGAGGACCACTTCCGGTCGAGCTCGAGCGCCACCTTGGCCCCCCCGACCACTGCCGAGGGGATGGAGAGCCGCCCGGCGTTGAGCGTGGTGAGCGCGATCTTGAGGCCGCGCCCCTCCTTCCCGATGAGGTTCTCCTTCGGGACCTTCACCTGGTCGAAGCGCAGCACCGCGTTGGCGAGCGCGCGCAGGCCCATGAAGCGGGAGCGGTGCATCACCTCCACGCCCGGCCAGGCGGTCTCCACCACGAAGGCGCTGATGGCGCCGCTCTTCGGGTCGCGCGCCATCACCACCAGGAGCTCGGCGATGGTGCCGTTCGTGCACCAGAGCTTCTGGCCGTTCAGGACGTAGTGAGTGCCGTCGGCAGAGAGCTCGGCGGTGGTGGAGAGGCGCGCCGGGTCGGAGCCGACCAGGACCTCGGTGAGCGCGAACCCGGAGATGGCGCCGCGCGCGCAGCGGGGCAGGTAGCGCTTCTTCAGCTCCTCCGAGCCGAAGAGCTTGAGCGGCTGCGGGACGCCGATGGACTGGTGCGCCGAGAGGAGCGCCGTCAGGTTTCCGTCTCGGCTTCCGACGAGCTGCATGATCCTCCCGTACTCGACCTGGCTGAACCCGAGCCCACCGTACTCCTTCGGGATCTTCATCCCGAAGGCTCCCATCTGGCGCAGCCCGTCGATGACCTCGGCGGGGTAGTCGCCGTGCTCGTCGATGGCGTCCGGGTCGACCTTCTCGCGCAGGAAGCGCCCGAACTCCTCCTCGAAGCGCTTGAACGCCGGCCGGTCGGCGTCGAGCTCGGCGAGGGGGTAGGGGTGAATGAGGTCGAAGTCGAACCGTCCGAGGAACAGGTCGCGAAGGAAGCCCTTGCCCTGCCACTCGGCTTCGCGCGCTGCCTCGGCAACCTCCCGGGAGTGCGCGACTTCGTCCAGACGCTCCTTGTTCTCGGGCTCGGCCATTTCTTCCTCCGCGATGAGGGGGCGTTGATTCTAGAATCA
>Ga0335080_10006941_pt1 | contig 11715 bp, 6 predicted proteins | sample Lox_Sample_34_FD_206720 | JGI IMG/M metagenome (GOLD analysis project Ga0335080, IMG submission 206720) | Soil microbial communities from Loxahatchee National Wildlife Refuge, Florida, United States - Lox_Sample_3.4 | ecosystem: Environmental > Terrestrial > Soil > Wetlands | place: USA: Florida...
AAAGGGGCGCGGCGTTCACGCCGCTTCAATGTCGCCAGGCAAAATCACATCGAAGCGGGCTGAAGCCCGCGATCCAACCGTGGCCACGGTTTTAATTAAACCGCTCTAATGAAATCGTCAATGGATGTTTATTAACCGCCCGGTATCTGGTTGGGCGTTCCGAGCGATATGCCTGGGCTGATGACACAAAACCTGGAGCGAGCCGCGTCGTTTCAGCGCGATCCACCGACGGCCAGTTTCACCGGCGAACGCGCTATTTCGACGGCATAAACATGCAACTGACCTTGCATGTTCGAGCGGAAAATAACCCATTTGTCGTCGGGAGTGATGTGCACGTTCGGTTCACCGTCATTTCCGTAATAATCCTGATGGGACAGGTTGACCAGGCGTTCGCCGGTGATGGAACCGTCCCGTTGCGGCCGGAACAGATTGATCCACATCCCGTCCTTGGCATAGGCGACCTGGCCGGGATCGCCGCCGTCGCCGGCAAATAATTTTCCATCCCATGAACTGTTGTAATGGACCGACCACCAATCACGGTCCAGGTGATAGCGGGTTTCTTTTCCCGTCTTTACGTTCACGCCGGCAATCCAGAAGTCCTGGCTGCGCGGCGTCTGCAAATCGAACCAGATCATTTTGCCGTCGTGGCTCCAGGATTCGTGACCGGCAATTTCCATGTCCATGGAACGTTGGTGCATCAGTCGTTGCGCGGAACCGTCGGTGCGGATGGTCCAGATGCGGTCCACCTCATGCCACGTGCCCTCGTGGCAGTAAAGCAGCAGGTGAGGATCCGTCGGCGAAAACTGGAGATGATTCAGCCACGCATATTGATAGCCGTTGGTGACCGACGTTCCGGTTCGCAGATCGGTGAAGACAAACGCCATGCAGCGCGGATTGGCAATCCTGCGGGAAAGAAAATCTTCCTTGTGCGCGGCGGCCGCCTGCTCCGGAGTGAGATTTGTCACGCCCGGAAACATGCGTTCGCGCTGCGGCAGCACGACGCGCGGCGCCGGTTTCGGCGTTTTGCCGGTCGGATCTTCCGCAAAGATTGTGCTGACCACGAAGGTCTCGTCACAATTGATGGCCAATACCCGCGCCCGCGTGATTTCACGGACCTTGTGGGTGTCAACGTTCGCCGCGCACAACATGCCGTTGCGCCGGAAGTAAACGTCCCGCGTCCGGCGGGCGGTCTCGATGGCGGTGGCGTTGGAGACAAGGATGTCAATCTCGGGCGGGCCGTATTTCAGCGCTTTGACATCCGCCACGGCGATGCCCGACGGCGTGTCGAAAACCATTTTGTCGCCCTGCGGAGTGAACATTTCCTGGTGAAAGTAGAAGCTCGCGCTGTCCGGTTGGGTGGAAATCCGGATGATCCGATGCCCGGTATCGGGATCAACCCAGTCGGCGGGGAGTGGGTCGGCGGCAAACGTGTGCAGCGACGCGACGGCGACAACCAGAACCAGCTTGGCTTTCATGGCATGGATGAACGCGCGGGAGTCTGGGTGGGAGCCTTCAGCTTTTCAACTTCTTTTCCAGAATTTCGCCGCTTTGGGCGCGACGTGACCGCCGTGGCAAAGGACAATAACTCCCTCGCCACGCTTTGGGGACACGGAGTTGAAATGGCCGGTGCGACAGATGCCTGATGGCGACAAAATCGTTCCCGTGCCAGGCTGGCGTTCCAAGGTGGAATTTTGGGCCAGCGAAGAGTCGGATTAGCAATCAACCCGTCAGTTTCCGTTCCAGAATTTCACCGGCGAGAGCGGGGTTCGTCTTGCGCTTGCTTAATTCCGTCACTGCCGAAGGTAGTGCTGCAACCGGGTATTGTTTAATCGTTGTGCCCGTTTGGCCCGCCGCCGTCGTCGCTGCGGGGATAACACCAGAGACGATTTTTATTCGTGGACGCCACCTCGGCATACCACTGGTCGAGTTTGACATAGTCCACCGACCCACCGAAGGCGGCTTCGATGCCGCCACGCTGGTGCCGACTGCTGACGCCTTCGCCGGGCCAGTTGGCGCCGTCGTTAAAATATTCCGGATGATGTTCGTCCGTTTCCCAGAAAGCGCAATCGGTTGGTTGCGTCGCGTCCAATTTCACCGGCGGGTAATCATCAAAGGCATAGCCAATCACCGCGCCATTCATCGCGTAGCTGGAAATTTGTTGCGGCCGATCATTGAAGCCGGCGGCGCCGGGACCGTCCATCGGGCAGAAATAGAGCTTCTCGTTGACCAACGTGGGCCAGAGCAAACCGGTTTGAACAATGAAAACCGAATTGGTTGTGGGCGGACTTGGTCTGTAAAGCCAGCCGGTGATGTTGCCGTGGCCGTCGTCCCAATTTGGCGGCGGCACATGGTCCCCGTTGTCGCCGGCGTAGGCATGCACAGCGATCATGATTTGTTTGAGGTTGTTGAGGTCGGTGGTTTTCGCGCCTTGGTTTCTGGCCGAACTGAACACCGGGAGCAGCATCGCAGCGAGGATCGCGATGATAGCCATCACCACCAGCAATTCAATCAACGTAAATCCGCGCTGACGTTTCATACGCTAAGATTTCTTTTCGATCACCAACATCTCCATCGGCATATTTGTCGGCACCACTTCGAATCCAAGCTTCTCCCGCATGGCTTGTTTCATGCCATCGGGATTCTCTCTCCATTTTTTTTCTTTCCAGCGGAACTCGATAGCGAAGCGCTGGCTCCCGAGGCCGGTTTGATCAATCACCGGTTTTCCAAAATAGTCGGTTACAAAACAGGCAAAGCTTTGGAAATCGCCGTTATCAATCGGGCGGCTGGACGTGTGGTAGGCGCCGGCCGACCACCAGGAATCGTCTTTGTCAAAAATGGCCTGCTTCAAACCCGGCGCATTGGGCGTGACGACCCGCAGCAGGAGCACGTCCATGTTCGTCATTTCGCGGTGACCCACCAGACCCAGTTTGGCCTTGAGTTCGCGCTGCAATGCTTCGGCGTTGCCATGCGGCAGCGTCGCAATGAAATCATATCGGTTCGTCGGATACGCGCAGTCAAATCGCATTTGCGGCCAGGAAACATTATACGCACACATCACAATCATTTCTACGGGCGCACGCGCGCCGGCAAATTTGTCGCCATTGGAACCAGTATTGTAATTCACCCACGGCGGACCGAACTTCGTCGGCAGCATCCTCACCATCGGCGGCAGCTTGTCAATCACCGCCGTCTTGACATCCTTGTTGATGCGCCAGATTTTTTCCAGCCGCGCCGCGTGTTGTTTTTCGATGGTCACGGTCGCAGCCCCGCCGACGAGAAATAAAATGACGCCTGCGACAATAGCGGTTTGAGTTTTGTTCCAAGCCATAATTTTCAACGCTCCTTTCACGAGAATTAAGGTTGAGCCCGTGGCCGTGGCGCCCTTGGCCATCGCCACCGCCGTCACCGATTTGGCCAGCAACGCCGGCGCCGCGATCGCCGCCGAATTGGCGGATATCGCGCCGGCGAGAATTGCCGTGGTGGAATGCACGCCGCGTTTCGAAAAGATCTTCCGCAACTTCTCCAGCGCGCGGTTCGTCCGCTTCCGCGCCGTTTCCTCGCTCATTCCCAGGAAACGGCCCACTTCCGAAAATGTCTTCTTCTGGAAAAAGTGCAGCAGCACGGCTTGCCGGTCTTTCTCGCCCAATTGCACGAGCGCCTGGTCCAGCAACGGCGAGATGAGTTCCCAGGCTGGGTCCGGCACGACGGTTTCGGTTTCAGATTGCATGAGAATCTCCTGCTCACGCCGGGCGCGCCGGCGTTGCGTTTTCAGAACATCAGCAGCCGCGTACACGGCGGTGCGGTGCAGCCAACCCGGGAGAATCGTGCGCGCATTCAGCGAACCCGCTTTGCGCGCCAGAATAATGAAGACCGCCTGCGTGATTTCCTCGGCCAGATGCGGGTCGCGCACCTGACGCAGGGCCGTCGCATAGACCACATTGAGGTAACGCGACACCAGCGTTTCAAACGCCGGCTCGGATTGACGGGCCGCATACTCCCGCACCAGATCCATGTCGTCGGTCATCATTCACCAATACATGGACGCCAACCCCAAACCGGGACAAGATTTTTTAAAGCCGAAGACGGGTAATTTAGCGCAGAGGCGCCGGAGGCACCGAGGCTTTGCTTCGTGTCACCGGCTTTATTATCCGCCCCCGCTCACCCGAGCGAGGGACACTTCTCGCATTGCTACGCGCCGCGGAGATGGAAATGATTTTCGGAACACGAACCCAAGGCGTTGCCTTGCCAGTTTTGCCTCCGCTAAAATTCGTGAAATTCGTGTCAACCCTTCAGTGTCTGCTCCAAAAATCTCGCCGACGAGCGCGGGGTTTGCTTTGCCTTTTCTCAACATCATCACCTGGCCTTTAAGACAATTCAGCCCGGCCAACTTTGAATCAGCTTGCGGGTCTGTTGCGGATTATGCTTCATGCGAATTCGCCAGATCAGTTCTTCGGGACCAACGGCGCGAATGTCGGCCGGAAGCCGTTGAGTGCACCACAGCACGGGCGCGTAGCCACGCTCGCCGCCCTGGGCAGCGGCGTTTTCCTGAGGCATGTCCTCGACGTTTTCGCCGTCGCCGGATGATTGCTTGAACCACGACCAGGCGTGCGCGATCACCCAGTCGTAGCGCGGTAAATCGCCCGATGGCGTATTTCCTACCGTTTGCCGGATTTCGCGCGCGACCTTGGCCGGAGTGCCCGAACGCTCCCGCCCATTCGCATGATTCCAAATTGAATAGCGTGCGGTGATGACGGGCACCTCAATGCCGTTGCGGTCCTTGACCCAGAATATTTTCCCTGCGCCGGCTTCGTAACGGTCGTATTGAAACACCAGGATGGCCAGCAGCCCGTCGGTTTGCCCGGCGAGAACTTCGTACGCTTTGAACGCGGCAGGGGAATCGAGCCGGGTCAAATTGAATCCGATGACCCGCGTGTTGGTCTGCTTCATCAGCGCCCAGGTGCGCCGGGCATGCTGTGCCAGCAATTCCCACCGGTTCGAGCGGTTGAGACCGAAATGGTCTGGGTAAAAATAGCCGCCGCCCCATTCAACGAAGCCGTCGTTTGGTGATTGAGTCGCCTGCGCGAACTCGATGGCTTCGGGGCACAATTGCGCCAGGTGAGCAAAACAGCACGACCAGCCGAACGGAATTTTCCCGCGGTCGGGATTGCCCCAGTAACTGTGGTTGCCAAAGAAATTCCCCTCCAGCCACTGCACGTTGTCGCCGTCGGCATCAACAAAAGCGACGGCGCTGCGCTCGTCCTTCCAGTCAATCGTTTGCGGGTCAAGGCGTTTGACCTTGGGTGGCTCGGCCTTCTCGGTGCCGACCATGAGCACCGGCAGATTCAGGCTCCAATCGGTGGCGGTTTGGATGTCACCATAGCGGGTGGAAAGATCGGTATTTTCGAATTCATCGCCGCAGTTCCAACCGAGAATAGGCGAGAGCGGTTCCAGCCAGGCCATTGCCAGCGACGCCGGCTCGCCATTGCCATAAGTCGTGAACACCTTTTGTGCAATGGCCAGGTCGCGAACGTGGGGCGCCCGCGGGTCTTGAAAGCAGAGCGCCCGGCGGTTGAACTGGTTTTTGTAGGTCTGAAAACACCAGAGTTGTGATTTCTCGCGGACATCCAACAGCAGCTTGAGCCCGTGCGCTTTCGCGGCTGGCTCCAACTCCTCGTCCACGATGATGCCGTCGAGCAATCCCGCCAGGCTCGTGGCGACGTTGACGCTGCAATTCATACCCGGACGATCCGTATTGTTTTCGCCGCCAGATTGGTCGTGCCGGTAGAGGATGTAGCCTTTGATGATCCCTTGCTTCGTGTAGCGATCCACCAATTCCCAGGGTGCAAAGGCGCCCGGCGTCGCCAACTCCGGATGCCCGGCGAGCAGGCGCACATACCATTTCTCCAGATCGCCCCCACCGTTAGCGACCCAAACCAACTCATCCCCGTGGCCCTCGTTCACCGCCTTGGCGGCCAATCCCGCCACGGACTGCACCATCATTTGGAGCGCAACGCGGGGTTCGGGAAACTCCTGCTGGTTTATCGTTCGGATTACCGCCTTCGGAAACGCTTGCGTCGGCCACCAACGGTTTTCGTCCGCGGCCCCGGGAAACGCAAGCGACAAGAAAATGAGCGCGACCAGGAGGAAGCGGAAAACTCTCCGGGGGTTCATATCACCCCTTCAATTTCCGCTCCAGAATTTCACCGACCAGGGCCGGATTTGCCTTGCCTTTGCTCAACTTCATCACCTGCCCCTTCAGGAAATTCAGCGCTGCCACTTTGCCGGATTTGAAATCGTTGGCCGGGCCAGGATTGGCCGCAATCGCCTCGTCGCAGAATTTTTCAATCGCGCCCGTGTCGCTCACCTGGGCCAGACCTTTTTCTTGAACGATCGCCGCCGGCGATTTGCCGTTCTCGAACATTTCGGCAAACACCTGCTGCGCGGTAGAACTGCTAATGGTTTTGGCCTCGACCAAACCAACCAGTTCCCGAAGCGATTCAGGTTTGAACTTCAAATCCGCCAGCGCCGTTTGCGATTCCGACAATTTGGCGCGCAGATTGTTAATGACCCAATTGGCAATAGCTTTCGGATTCGTTGACCCTTTCGCCGTACGGTCGAAATAATTTCCCAGAGGCAAGTCCCAGACAAACGTCTGAGCGTCACCGGAGGGCAGGCCATAGTCACGCATGAACCGTTGTTTGCGCGCCAGGGGCAATTCCACGACGCGCGACTTCACTTCCCCCAGCCATTTTTCCGTCGGCGCAAACGGCATCAGGTCTGGTTCGGGGAAATAGCGGTAATCGTGCGCGTGTTCCTTGGTGCGCATCTCGTCGGTGATGCCGGCATCATCGTCCCAGCGCCGCGTGGATTGAATTAATTTGCCGCCCTTTCTCAGCACTTCAATCTGGCGCGGGATTTCGTATTCCAGCGCGCGGCGCACGCCGGAAAAGCTGTTCATGTTCTTGATCTCAATCTTGGCGCCCAACTCCTTCGAGCCGACCGGCCGCACGCTCACGTTCACGTCACAGCGCACCATGCCCTTCTCCATGTCGCAATCGCTCACGCCGCCGTAAAACAGGATGTCCTTGAGCGCGTTGAGATATTCGTAGGCCATGTCGGCGCTGGTGAGGTCCGGTTCGGAAACAATTTCCATCAATGGCACACCGGCGCGGTTGAAATCCACGCCGCTGTTGCGCTCGAAATGGAAACTCTTGCCGACGTCCTCCTCCAGGTGCGCGCGGGTGATGCGCACCCGCGCGATGCCGCCGTTGAATTCGAAATCCACGTAGCCGTTGGCCGTGGATGGCTGGTCGTATTGCGTAATCTGATAGTTCTTCGGCATGTCGGGATAGAAATAATTCTTCCGGTCGAACTTGGCCCGCACCGGGATTTCGCAATTCAGCAGGAACCCGGTAAGGACGGTGAGCCGCAGTGCTTCCTCGTTGGCGACGGGCAATACACCGGGCAGACCCAGGCAGACCGGGCAGACATTCGTGTTCGGAGGCGCGCCGAAGGCGTTGGCGCAGCCGCACCACATCTTCGATTTCGTCTTGAGCTGGACGTGAGTTTCCAGGCCGATGACCGCTTCGTAGTCCATAGTCGCAGGCAAAGTTTAACCACGAATGGACACGAATGGACACGAATTTTTTGCAGCAATCAGGGCCCGGCAGAATTCTTGCCGCGTCGTAGCAGAGCGAAGACGGGAACCACAGCCGAACGCGCTTGCCACTCTGAAATAAACAAATATCGTGGGCGCGTTCCGCCACCATGAAAAACCTGATTCTTATGTCTTTGCTGGCTTGCACTGGCGTTTCTCTTTCGGCTGAAAATTCGTCGCTCGCTTTGCCACGCAGTACGCCGGAGGCGCAAGGGATTTCGTCTGCAGCCATTCTGGATTTTATCAAAGCCGCGGACGAACAATCGGTAACCACCAAAGCCATTCAAAGTTTCATGCTGGTACGGCATGGTCACGTTGTGGCGGAAGGCTGGTGGGCGCCGTATGGCCCGGCTGTTCCGCACAAGCTGTTTTCGTTGAGCAAAAGCTTCACCTCCACCGCCGTCGGGCTGGCCATCGCCGAAGGTAAACTCAGCCTCGATGACCCGGTAATTTCCTTTTTTCCCGAGGACGCGCCCACCAATCCCAGCCCGTATTTGAAGGCCATGCGGGTGCGGGATTTGTTGATCATGTCCAGCGGCCAGAATTCGAACACCGTGGCCCGGCTAGGCGAGGTGATGAGAAATTCCGCGCATTCGGGAGAGAGCATAACCAAGGCGTTCCTCGCGGCACCGGTGGAATGCAAGCCCGGCACATTATTCATCTACAACACGCCGGGCAGTTACATGCTGTCCGCCATCGTGCAAAAGGTGACAGGGCAGACTGTCTTTGATTATCTCCGGCCACGACTCTTTGAACCGCTCGGCATCGAAAACCCGACCTGGGACGCGAGTCCGCAAGGCATCACCTTCGGCGGCGTCGGATTGAACATCCGAACGGAGGACATCGCGCGGTTCGGATTGCTCTATTTGCAAAAAGGAAAGTGGAACGGAAAACAGTTGTTGCCGGCATCGTGGGTGGAAATGGCCACGGCACGGCAGACTTCGAACGGCAGCGAGCCGACGAGCGATTGGGACCAGGGCTATGGCTATCAATTTTGGCGATGCCGGCATGGGCTTTACCGCGGCGACGGCGCGTTCGGCCAGTATTGCATTGTGATGCCGGAACAGGATGCCGTCGTCGCCATCACGAGCGGCACGAGGGACATGCAGGCCGTCATGAACCTGATCTGGGACAAACTGCTCCCGGCGATGCAGCCGACGCCGCTCCCGGCTGACGCCGAATCCGACCGGAAACTGGAACGCGCGCTGGCCGGTCTGACTTTGCACGAGCCGCAGGGCGCGACCACGACCGACATCGCCGCGCAAGTGTCTGGCAAAACTTTTTTCTTTCCGACCAACGCGCAGAACATTGATGTGGTGACTTTCGATTTCAAAGGACCAGACACGACCCTCGTGGTGCGCAGCCTCGGTCAGGAACATCGCATCGCTTGCGGTTCGGGCGCCTGGAAAAAAACGCAGACGGCTTTCGTGGCTGGCGCGGAAGAGTGGGTTGCGGCGCCCGTCGAACAGCCGGTTGCCGCCAGCGGCGCGTGGACGGCGGACGATACTTACACTCTGAAACTCGCCTACTACGAAACACCGCTGGCCGTCACGCTCACTTGCCGTTTTGCCGGCGGCCGAGTGTTGTCGCTCAATGTCGAATACAGCGTGCAATTGGCCGCCACCGGCAATCCGCCTTTGCTGGTCGGAAACGTCCGCTAAATCCGCACTCGCTTATTCATTGGCCTCGCTGCAAAGCGCGAACATCAAAATGGCCGAGGCCGTGCCATCCATCGTCGGCTCGTTTGAGGAGTAATCCTGCCAGTCGTCGTGATAGACCGCCGGCCCCTGAAACTCCGCCAGCGGGTCTGGCTCGCGAATGGTTACGCCTTTCAGCGATTTGAAAATTCGCTCATACACCGGCCCATCCACCAGCGCGCCGCGCACCGGACGCTTGAGCAATTGCACTGTCATCAGATGGACATCTTGCGGGAACGCGCTGCCAATTCCGGTAAACATCGTCGTGCCCCAGGGATTGCGGCCCAGCAACCAGTCGTGCTGTGCGGCGGCGAATTCACGATAACGCGTGTCGCCAGTCATGCGCTCATACATCAGGCATTGTGTGACCAGCGCCACCGTCAGATTGTCCGAGCACCAGATGAAGGGCACACCGATGCGATAGGGATTCTTTTCGCCGGCGCTTACGCAACGTTCGATGCCGGTGCGGTAATAGCCGGCCAGAACCTTTTTGAAATCATCGTCCACGAGGTCGTAAAGCCGGAAGTGACCGGCGTTCATGAACGGATAGTATTGGTAATGGCCGGTCTGTTCCTTGCCCATCCAGCTTTCGTCCGCCGCAAGTTTCGCGTAACGTTTTGCTTCGTCGAGATAGCGGCCCTGACGTGTTGCGCGACACAGTTCCGCCGCGCCCCATTCCATGTCGTCGGCCCAGGTCGTCTCTTCGTAACGATACGGCGAGCCGTAGGAGTTTCCCTGTTGCACGCCTTCTTTGACGCGGCCCAGTTCATAAACCTCTATTCCCGCCTGCAGACATTGCTTCGCAAAATCCTTTCGTTGCGGGTTGTCTTTCCAGATCTGATACGCCAGCGCCATGGCCGCCGCGTAACGGCCCGCGAGATTGGCGACGCCGGTGGACGCGCTTTGGTATCGCCGCAAACCCTGCGGCTGGCCATCCGCGAAATAAACCACGCGGGCACCGCCCTTGCCCCAGCCGTAATCCACCGGATCGTTCTGCGGCAGGCGCCAGCCAGCGTGGTCGCGGTCGTCGGCGACCTGATGATAAAGCTGGTCGGGGGCGGGATGCAGCTTGAGCATCCACTCGAGTCCCCAACGAGCCTCGTCGAGAACATCCGGGACGCCGTTCGTGCCGGGATTTCCCAGCGCGTCCACTCGATCGGAGAAAATTAACTCATGATGCGCGCTCTGCAAATTCAACTGGTAAGCCAGCAACATCTGCGCGGTGGCGTTGCCGGAGGTCAGCAGGTATTTCAACAAATCCCCTGCGTCATGCCAGCCGCCGGTGACATCCAGCGGCGTGCCGTTCGTCAGCGGGCCGTAAGCCGTGCGCCCGTCAAGTTGATGACAATTCGTGCCGAGCCACGGATTGTAACCGCAGCGCTGCTCGCGCATGAATTCCAGCAATTCATCCGGCAACGCCGCCAGCGGACGCGGATTGATTCGGAATGGCGGCGAAATGGCACTGCCGCACCGGATGAAATAATTTCCCGGTTTCTTCAGCGACGAGAAATCCAATTCGGCGTGATTGGTGAATTGTCCCCACGCCACACCGGAAATCAGTTTTGTCCGCCCGGTGAAAACCACTTTCGGCGATGTGGCGTCAACCACGGTAAATTTCCCCGGGAGAACGACTCTTGAAAATGCGATGGCCACCTTCGGCCCGCGCATGCCGTAGCCGACCTGGTTGGCACGGACAAAAACGCTTCGCTGCGGTTCGAGCAGCTCATCCACCCGGACACACGCGTAACCTTTGGCCGCCAGAAAATCCAGCAGTTCGCCAAAGCGGTCCGCGAATTTATCCGTCCGGCCCGGTCCGCTGCCGATGTGCAGCAGCACGATAAATCCGTTCAGCCCATTCGGGTCTTCGCGCTCGCGCTGCGCGATGCTGTCGTAAATGGCCTGTGAGGAAACGAAATTCCTGTCCGCCTCGCCCGTGTAATCGGCGTTGGCGCGCGTGCCGGGCGTGAAGTCCACTACCGTCAGCCCCAGTTCCGCGCTCCAGCGGGTGATGTCGCGATTGTATTGCTCAAACGGCGGCAGGAAAAAGCGCACCGTAGAACGATCTAAGCCAAAATTTTCGATCCGTTTCAAATTTGCGTTCAAATCCGCGCGGAAGCGATCACGCGTAACGAGCGCCTGGTCCATTTTGTCCCAATCGCAGTAAAGCAGATGCTTGTCGGAATGCGGACCCAGATAATGGCCGTCGGCGACAACGCGCCGGACCAGCGGCTGGAAATCGGGGTTCGCCAGAAAATCGCCGGTAAAGAAGAACGACGCCTTTGCGCTGTGCCTCGCGAGTTGATCGAGAATGGTTTCGCCGCCCTCCGCAAACGTGTGCCCGGTGAACACGAGCGCGAGCCG
>Ga0335080_10006945_pt1 | contig 11711 bp, 9 predicted proteins | sample Lox_Sample_34_FD_206720 | JGI IMG/M metagenome (GOLD analysis project Ga0335080, IMG submission 206720) | Soil microbial communities from Loxahatchee National Wildlife Refuge, Florida, United States - Lox_Sample_3.4 | ecosystem: Environmental > Terrestrial > Soil > Wetlands | place: USA: Florida...
TTCGGTGACGAGATCCGCGTGGGCAACACGCTCATCCGTGTCGAGGACGGGGCCGCCGCGCGTGCCGCCGCCGCCCTCGCCACCGCGGCCCAGGCCCCGGTGGCAGTAGCTGCTCCGCCCCGCACCAACGGCAACACCGCCTCTGCCGCCGCCACGCTCTCCGAGGCCGCCCGGGCCGTTCCCCTGGCCGCCGCGCCGGCCGTCGCGCCGCTGACCCCGGTGGCCGCTCGGGGCCCCGCTCCCGCGGTGGTCAAGCCGGTCGCGCCGGTCTCCGCTCCCGCCCCCGCCCGGCCCCAGGTCGCCCCGCGCGCCGCCGCACCCGAGCGCGACTGGCCCGGCCTCGACTCGCGTCTCCGTCCGGTCCGCCGCAAGGGCGCCGGCCCGCTCGGGCTCGAGCTCCGCTTCCGCTGGGGCGATCAGATCGTCGCCGAGCAGCTGCTCGGGCCCAAGCACAAGGGCGAGTTCAAGATCGGCAGCGCCGCGGGCGTGGACTTCGTGGTCGGCGACCAGCGGCTGGGCGCTCCCTCCTTCGCCTTCGTGACCGCCGATGGCGCGGGCGGCTTCACCCTCCGCATCACCGGTCAGATGACCGGCGAGCTGGAGCGGAAGGGCCGGATCGTCACCCTCATCCAGGCCATCGAGTCGGGCCTCGCCACCCGCGAGGACGACGCCTACGCCATCACCCTCGAGCCGGACGACATCGCCCTGATCGACCTGGGCGGGGTGGTGGTGGACCTCTGCTTCCAGCCGGTCCCGCCGAAGGTGGTGGTCCCCATCACCGAGCGGCTGGACTGGACCGCCCTGAACATCTTCCTCCTGGTGTTCTTCTTCGCCGGGCTCCTGGTGGTGGCGGCGATCACCCGCGCCGCCTCGGGCGACGAGTTCACCGACGAGCTGTCGGGCAACACCGCGGTGCTGACCAAGCTCCTGGTGAAGCCGCCCGAGATGCAGAAGAACCCCTTCATCGAGCAGCTGAACAAGGCCAAGGAGAAGGGCGAGGCGCCGGCAGCGTTCCAGGGCACCGAGGGCCAGATGGGCAAGAAGAACGCCCCCAACCGGGACGCCAAGGCGTCGCCGAAGGCCATCGACCCCAACAGCAAGGATCAGGCGCGGCTCATCGCCCAGCGCATCTTCGGCGGCAAGGGCAACGCCGGCATCGCCACCCTCTTCGGGCGGGCGGGCCTCGGCGGGAGCCTCCAGGCGGCGATGGGCCACATGACCGGGTCCACCGTCGGTGACGCGGGCGGCGTCCTGGGGATGGGCCTCAAGGGCAGCGGCGGCGGCGGCGGCGGGACGGGCAACACCATCGGCATCGGCGCGGTGGGCACGCGCGGCGTGGCGGGCGGTGAGGGCAAGTACGGCACCGGCATCGGGATGGGCAAGAAGTCGAGCGCCGACATCTCGATCACCAACTCCGATCCGGAGGTGGAGGGCGCCTACGACAAGGAGCTCATCCGCCGCGTGGTCCAGAGCCACAAGGACCAGCTGAAGTACTGCTACGACAACTTCCTCACCCGGAACCCGAAGCTGAGCGGGAAGATCGCGGTGAAGTGGATCATCAGCGAGAACGGGAGCGTCCCATCCTCCAACGTGGTCAGCTCGACCACCGGGACCCCGGATCTCGACAAGTGCGTCGCGGGCCGTATCCTCACCTGGGTCTTCCCCAAGCCGAAGGGCGGCGGGATCGCGGTCGTGACCTACCCGTTCGTGTTCAAGCAAGCAGGAGAGTGACGACCGAATGAACCGCTCCCTCCTGGGGATGGTGGTCCTCACCTCGTTGTGGGCCGGCCCGCTCCGGGCGCAGACCGCGGCGCCGATCCTCGCTTCCACCGAACCGCCGGTCGACGAGATCGAGCGCGGCGTCTTCTTCGGCGTGGACATCGGTCCGGCCTTCCTCACCGGGGCGCCCGCGCCGAGCGGGGGGAACAGCCCCTTCAGCTCGGGGGCCACGCTCCGCCTCGAGGTGGGCTACGACATCGGCCGCTTCGTCTCCCTGAGCGTGTTCTTCGCCGGGACGAGCTACTCGGCCAACGCCGATTACGTGGGCTACTCCGGGGGGAACGCCTCGGGTGACTTCTCCGACATCGCCGCGGGCCTGGCGGTGCGGTGGAACTTCCTCGGGTTCGCGGACAGCCAGGGAGTCCAGCGGACCTGGCTGTACCTCAAGGGGGCGGCGGGGTTCGCCCTCCTCAAGCCCAACGCCCTGTTCTCCTCGGACCCGACCAACAGCTACGGCAGCATTCTTGTGTTCGGCGGACCCGGGTTGCAGTACTACACGCGCCTTCGACACTTTTCGGTGGGCGTGGAGATCGTGGGTTCGTACCTGTTGAAGCCGAAGTCGTTTGGCTTCGCCATCACGCCGAACCTGCGCTACGCCTTCTAGCGAGGGCAGCCGTGGCAGTGGACAGTGGACAGGGACCTGGGCGCCCGGGGCAGGGGCGCCGCGGCGAGGGAGCGGCAGGACGGCCGGGCGGTCGTGGAGACCGCGGTGGACCGGGAGGCCGGGGCGGTCGCGACCGCGGTGATCGGCGCCGGGAGGGCGGCGGCAGCAGCGCGGGCGGGCGTGTCGTGCCCGAGCTCTCGACCCTGGAGAAGGCCCTGGCGAGGACCGACTTCGCGGCCGAGCTCGAGCCGCTGGATGGGGTGGTCCGGGCGTTGCGTCAGGCGCGTGCGCGCTCGCTCCAGGACCTCGACATGGACACCCGCGGGCGGCTGATCACCACCCTCTCCCGCGTCGCGCGGCAGACGAAGCCCGCTCCGGATTCGGAGCCGGCGCCCGCGCCCGAGGCGGCCTCTGCCCCGGCCGGAGCCGCGGAGGAGGCTCCGCCGGTCGCCGCCGAGGCGAGCCCCGAGCCCGGTGCAGCCGAGCCCAGCGCGGGGACTCCCCCGCCGGAGGGGACGGAGACCGCCGCCGCTCCCGCGGCGCAGCCCGATGCGGCGAGCACGACCGAGGGGGCCGGTCCCGCGGCGCCGGAGGCGGCGGGGCCTGCCCCGATGAGTCCGGCGCGTGCGTACGCCGAGGTGCTGTTCCGCGTCGGGCTCGCCTGGGCCGCCGTGGGCGAGCAGGAACGTGCCGACGCGGCGTTCGCCGCCGCAGGCCGCCGGCCCAGCCAGGGCGAGCTCCGCGCAGCGACCGCACCCGAGGGCGGCGAGACCCCGAGCGGGGCGCCCGCGCACCGCGGCGGAAGCGAGCGCGGGGAACGTGGAGAGCGGCGCGAGCGCCCGGGACGCCCCGAGCGAGCGCCGCGGGCCGAGCGCCCCGCCGGCGCTGCGCGGGGAGGACCGCTGGAAATTCCTCCCGAGCTCGCGGGTGACTGGAAGGCGCAGGCGGACTTCCTCGAGTCGCGCGGCCGCACCCGCGATGCTGCGCGGATGCATGACCGGCACGGCTCGTTCGCCGATGCAGCGCGGCTCTTCGAGGCCGGTTCGGACCTCCGCTCGGCGCTGCGCGCGGCCCTGGCGGCGAAGGAGCTGGAGCTCGCCCGTCGCCTGGCGACGCAGCTCGCACCCGGAGAGGCGCAGGCCATCCTCGAGAAGTCGGAGGGATGGGAGCTGCTGATGGAGCTCCACGTGAAGTCCGGACGCTTCGACGAGGTGGCGAAGCTCTACGAGCGGGCCCGCCAGTTCGATCAGGCGGGGCTCGCCTGGGAGCGCGCCGGGAAGCTCAGCGCCGCGCGAAAGGCCTACGAGCGCGCACGCGACATGGCGTCGGTGGACCGGGTGCGCACGCTCGAGGTGGACCGGCTGGTGGAGCGGGGCGACAGGCTCGGCGCGGCACTGCTCCTGGTGCAGGCCCGCCGCCGGGAGCAGGCGGCGAAGCTCCTCGAGGCGCTGCCGCCGCCCAAGGCGTTCCGCTTCCTCCAGCAGCTGGGACTCAACGCCGAGGCGAAGGCCCTGGGCGAGCGCGAGCTGCAGCGGGCCACCGAGGAGAGTAAGTCGATGGCCCGCGCGCGCTGGCTCGAGCTCCTCGAGCGGCCGGCCGACGCGGCGGAGGCCTGGGAGGCGGCGGGCCGGAAGGACAAGGCGTTCCCGCTGCTGGAGAAGGCAGGCCTGTTCGGGCGCGGGGCACGGCTCGCGGAGGAGATCGGCAACCGCAACGAGGCGATTCGACTCTTCCGCCGCGCGGGCGAGGACGCCGACGCGGACCGCCTCGAGGCCCTCCCGCCCGCGCCGCCTCCCGCGCCGATGCCCGAGCCGCCCGACCACGAGGGCGTCGGAGCCGAGGCCGCGGCGCAGGCGGAGCCGTCCGCCGACGCGGCGACCGACGAGGGCTCGGGCGCGTCGGAGCACGCCTAGGTCCGCCTCGTCAGGGTCGGGTCGGCGCTGCCTTCGGTCCCCCAGGGCCGGGGTGCGGCGTCGGCTCGGCCCGCGGGCCGGGCGGCACCCACCGCTCGAGGAAGTCCACCAGCCGCCCGTAGAGGTAGAGCGCGTCGTCCTCGCGCGCGGCCCAGGCGTGGGTGGCGGTCGGCGTGAAGGCGAACTCGAAGGTCTTGTGCGCCCGGAGCAACGCGTCGGCGAACATCACCGACGTCTGGAAGGGAACGACGTCGTCCGCCATGCCGTGGATGACGAGCAGCGGGTCCTGCAGGCCCGCGGCGTAGCCCGCCGCCCGTCCGCGATCGAAGACCTCCGGGTGCGTCGCCGGGGTGCGGGTGATCGCCACGTCGTCGCTCCCGTAGTATCGGGGGTCGGTTGCCGGAGCGCCGGCCACCCCCGCCTGGAACAGCCCGGGCTTCTTGAGGAGCGAAAAGACGGTGAGCAACCCGCCGTAGCTGCTGCCGAAGATGCCGAAGCGCCCCGGGTCGACGAAGGGCAGCGTCTTCATCCCCGCCACCGCGTCCTGGTAGTCGTCGAGGTCGCTTCGCCCCCACTCGAAGAGGAACTTCTCCCGGAAAGCCCGGCCGTATCCCGTGCTTCCCCGCGAGTCGACCTGGACCAGCACGTACCCATGCTCGACCAGCAGCTGCATCAGCCCGCCGAAGCGTGCGTTCCAGACGTTCCGCGCGGTGTTGGTGTAGACCGGGCCGAAGAGCACCGGATACCGGCGTCCGGGGTCCAGGTCGGCAGGCGTGACGATGCGCACCCGCAGCGGGACGCCCGCGGTCGTGCTCGGGAAGCTCCGGTACTCGACGCGCCCCCACCGCACGCGGGCGAAGTCGGGCGGGGGCGAGCGTGTGATCCGGCGGGAACCGACGAACAGCTCGCTGGGCATCGTGTCGTCGCTGTGGAGGATGGCCACCGCCTCACCGTCGGGGGAGACGAAGGCGCGATCGGTCCCCGGCAACGTGCTCACCCGGGTAGCGGTGCCCCCTCCGGCCGGGATGCGCCAGACCTGGCGCTGCTCGGGTGAGGGCGCGTTCGACAGGTAGTGGATGACCTTCGCCCCGGGCGGGGCGATCGCCCCGCCGAGCACGTCGTGCGGCCCCGAGGTCAGCGGCTGCAGCTCGCGCGAGCCCGGCGTGAGCAGGTACAGCCGGTACCAGTCGTCCAGGTCCCCGGTGAGGAGGATGCGCTTGCCGTCCGGATGCCAGGCCGAGGCGACGCGGTTGTAGATCCGCGCCGGCCGGTGATCGGTCCAGACCTCGGTCGGCACGCCGGTGGCCGGGTCGACCACGTGCACGGCCCGGTCGACCGAGTCGTCGCTCTCGCGGTCCACCAGCAGATGGCCCCGCGGAGAGAAGGCCAGGCTCACGATGTGCCAGCGCGTCGGCTCGGGCAGGTCGAGCAGCCGGAGCTTGCGTCCGGGCACGTCGACCAGCGCGACCGTCCGCAGGTCGTTCGGCTCGCCGGGGGCACCGCGACGGACGTGGTCCAGGGTCGCCTCGGGGCCGAGGTAGTCCGGAACGGGGAAGGCGTGCACCTGGCGGCGATCGGCGTACTGGAGCGCGAGGGTCCTGCCGTCCGGCGACCAGCTGGGGGCCAGCTCCTCGTCCCAGGCGCTCTGGCCCAGCTCGACGTCCGGGCGGTGGTAGACGCCGCCGCCCTTGCCGATGGGCTTCACCGCGACCTCGGTCACCCGGATCGGCGCGCCGCCGGTGGTGGGCAGCACCCAGAGGTCCCCGTCCTCGACCCAGGCCGCGGTGCGGCCGTCGGGCGACACCGAGAGGTTGCTGCGCTGGCCCGCGACGGGCGCGAGCACCTCCGGCTTGCCGCCGCCGGCCCCGACGCGACGGAGCTCACCCGCCTCGAGGTAGAGGAGCCGTTGCCCGGGGAGCCAGGCCAGCTCGGACACGCCACCCTGGGCGCGCTCCTCGGTCAGTCGACGGGGGCGTGTTCCGTCCCGGTCCACCACCCAGAGCTGGCGCCCGGGCATGGCGTGGTCGTTCCAGAGGAACGCCAGTCGCTTCCCGTCGGGAGACCAGGCCGGAGCGGCCGGCGAGGTTCCGAAGAGGGCAGGGCGGCGCGAGACGATGCGCTCCAGCGTGAGCGCGAGCGGGGGCTCGGCGCGGCCGGACACGGCGACGAGCCCGATGGCCAGCAGGAGGAGACGCGTCCTTGCGCAGGGCATGCGGCGCATGCTCAGGTCCGCCCCCGAGCTTGGCAAGCGCGAGGTTGGTGCGGAGCATCGGCCTGGTCGGTCTCACGGCGACCGGGATCGCCTCGATGGTGGGGGCCGGCATCTACGTCGTGCCCTTCATGATCCAGCGCCACGTTCCCGGCATCGGTCCGGCGGTGTTGCTGGCCTACCTGATCGCCGCGGTGCCGGCGGTGCTCGCGGGCCTGGCGTACGCGATCCTCGCCTCGGCGATGCCCCGGGCCGGCGGGAGCTACGTCTACGCGAGCCGCGGGCTGAGCCCGTACCTTGGCTTCATCGCCAGCTTCTCGCAGTGGTTCTCGCTCTGCATCGCCATCGGCGTGGTGAGCTACCTCCTGACGCCGTTCGTGCGGGACGTGGCGGCCGCCGCGGGCGCAGTCGAAGCCGCCCGCTGGCTCGACGGGCCGGTGGTGCGCCTCGTCCTGCCGCTCGCCGTGCTCTGGGCCTTCGCCGGCGTGAACCTCCGGGGTCTCGGCGCCTACCAGCGGGTGCTGCTCCCGCTCGTCGGACTCACCTTCCTCCTCGGAGCTCTGGTCGTCGTCGCCGGCTTCGTGCTCGGGCCCGCAGCCGCGGCTCCGGCCGTGCCGCCGGGTCGAGGAGTCCCGCCGGACACGGTGGCGACCGCCGCGGCCGTGCTCTTCTCCAGCTTCATCGGGTTCGACGCCATCGCCCAGGCCGGGGGAGAGGCCCGCGATCCCTCGCGGACGCTGCCCGCGGCCATCGGCCTGGCGATCGGCATCGTCACCGTCTTCTACGTGCTGTTCGCCGCGGCCGTGTACCACGCCGTTCCCTGGACGGTCGTGCGCGACGAGGCGCTCCGGCACGACACCTCGGCGGCGGCGCTCCTCGGCGCGCGGCTTCCGGCGTCGCTCCGGGTGGCGGTGGTCGCCGGCGCGGCGGTGGCTCTGGTGAAGGACCTGCCCGCGATGCTGCTCGGGGTCTCGCGCCTGATGTTCGCCTGGGCCGAGGACGGCATCGTCCCCCGAGTCGTCGCCTCGGTCCATCCCCGCTTCCACGCTCCCCGCGTCGCCATCGCCGTGAGCGCCACGGTCGCCTCGCTGGGCATCGTGGGCTGCCACCTCGCGGGCGACTTCTTCCTCGGGGTGGACATCCTCGTCACCTCGATGCTGGTGAACTTCCTGCTCATCTGCGGCTCGGTTCTGGCGCTCCCCGCCCGGAACCCGGCGCTCGCGGCGCAGATCCGCGTCCTCCGCTCTCGAGCGGTCCAGCGGGCCATCGGGGTCGTCGGCATCGTGCTCCTCGGCGCGCTCCTCGTCGTCCACACCGCCCGAGACCTCGGTCCCTCGGGGCTTCCCTGGTACCTGCGGAGCACGCCGGTGTGGCTGGGGGTGATGGCCGTCGGCTCGGTGGTGTATCTCCGCGAGCTCCGTGGCCTTCGCCGGCGCGGGATCGACGTGCAGGCCCTCTTCGCCGCGCTCCCACCGGAGTAGAGAGCAGGGACATGGCCAGCCTCCCTCGCCCCGAACGCCGACGGCTCGCTCCGGACCTCGAGGTCTCGCGCCTGGTGACCGGCCTCTGGCAGGTGGCGGACATGGAGCGCGACGGTCGACAGCTCGACCTGGATGCTGCGGCCGGGGCGATGGGCCCCTATGCGCAGGCGGGCTTCACCAGCTTCGACATGGCGGACCACTACGGCTCGGCGGAGGAGATCGCCGGCCGGTTCGTGGCCGGTGGCGCGAACGCAGAGCTCCTGACGAAGTGGGTGCCCGAGCCCGGCCCCATCGGTCGCGAGACGGTGCGCGAGGCGGTCGAGCGCGCGCTGCGCCGCCTCCGCCGCGAGCGGATCGACCTGCTCCAGCTCCACGCCTGGCGCTTCTCGGATCCGTCCTGGCTGGATGCGCTCTTCTTCCTCGACGAGCTCCGGGCCGAGGGACGGATCCGCCACCTCGGCGCCGTGAACTTCGACACGCCGCACCTCCGGGTGGCGGTGGCCAGCGGCATCCACCTCGTCTCCAACCAGGTGGCGTTCTCGCTCCTGGACCGCCGCGCCGCGGGCCGGATGGCCGCCTTCTGCCGGGAGCACGGGGTGCAGCTCCTCGCCTACGGGGCGCTCGCCGGCGGTTTCCTGACCGAGCGCTGGCTGGACCGTCCCGAGCCGACGGAGGCGGATCGCCGCACCTGGTCGGAGATGAAGTACCACCGCTTCATCCAGGCCGCGGGCGGGTGGGGGCCCTTCCAGGCGCTCGCGAGGGCGGTGGCCGCTGTGGCACGCAGGCACGGGGTCTCGATGGCCAACGTGGCCTGCCGGGCGATCCTCGACGAGCCGGCGGTCGGCGCGGTGATCGTGGGCGCGCGGCTCGGAGAGCGGTCGCACGTCGAGGACAACGCGCGGGCCTTCTCGCTCGCGCTCGACGACGAGGACCGCCGGACGATCGGAGCCGCCGTCTCGGGCCTCGCCCCGGTGCCCGGCGACTGCGGAGACGAGTACCGGAGGCCTCCTTACCTCACCGCGACCGGCGACCTGAGCCACCACGTCCACGGCTTTCCGTCACCGTACCGGACCCGCGAGGCCGAGGGACGGACCCTCTGTCTGAGCGGAACCCCCTGGGAGCCGCTCGCCGGGTACGCCCGGGCGGTCCGGAAGGGCTCGCGGATCTCGGTGTCCGGAACCACGGCGTCGCACGGCAACCGTGCCATCGGAGGCGTGGACCCGGCGGCCCAGACCCACTTCGTCATCGACAAGATCGAGGGCGCGCTGGAGTCGCTCGGCGGCCGCCTCGAGGACGTGGTCCGCACGCGGGTCTTCGTTCGGCGGATCCAGGACTGGGAGGCGGTCGCCCGTGCGCACGGAGAGCGCTTCGGGCACATCCAGCCGGCGAACACGCTGGTCGAGGCAGCGCTCGTCTCGGAGGACGCGCTGGTCGAGATCGAGGCCGACGCCGAGCTTTGAGATTCTGACCGCGTGATGCCTGGCGACGAGGGTCTCGGGCTTCCGGCCGTCGGGGTGGATCACTCCGGCGGAGCGACCAGAAGCCAGGGGAGCCGGGAGGCCGCTCGGCCGGGGACACCCGACGACGCCGGGCTACCGGCCCCGTCGCCGGCGGCGGGCCGCGGCGCGCTTCGCCTGGCGGGAGAGGGCCGACCGCGACGCCGAGCTCCGCCGCTCCCGCTTCAACGCCGCCGAACTCGCCCGGGACCGTCGCCGTGATGGCGCCTTGGGCTTCCGCTTCCCCTGGCCCACCTCGTACGAGCGCTCGGCCGCGCGGCGGGTCCGCTTGCTCGCCTGGCCCCTCGGGGGAGGCTTCAGCGGGACGCCGGCCCGCCGCGCCTTGGACAGCCCGATGGCGATGGCCTGCCGGGGCGACCGGGCCCCGTGCTTGCCGTGGCGGATGTGGTCCATCTCCTCGTGGACGAACTCGCCCGCCGCCGTGCTCGCGGACTTCCCCTCGCGGAGATCCTCCTTCGCCTTCTCGACCGTGGCCTTCTCTGGCATCGCTGTGCACCTCCGATGTCACCGAAGGTGGATGCGATCCGCCCGGCGTGCATCGGGGGCGGGTCCCCTCGGCCGACCGGGCGCCAGGCCGTCAGCCGCGGCCGTGCGAGGAATCGGGGTCCACGCCCAAGCCGTGGTGGAAGACGAGGTGACCACCGAGCCAGCCGCCGGCGGCGAGGCCACCGGCCACGACCACCAGCGCCGCGACGTGGAGCACGCGTCCGGCACCGGTGGGGACGCTGGACCCGCGGTAGACGAGGTCGATCGCCGCGATGCAGGTCACCGTCAGCATGACCGCGAGGTGGGCCGACGCGGTCCGGAGCGCCCGCGGCACGTTCTCGGCGACGCCCAGGTAGTCCACGAACCCCGCCGAGGCGGCGATCACCGCGGCCACCGTCCCCGCGATCAGCGCCCAGCGCCCCAGCATCCAGAACAGGGAAGAGCCGAGCAGGAGCGCGGCTCCATCCAGCAACACCCAGAGCAGGAGCAGGACCACGGGGAAGTCGCTCAGCGCCGCATGCAGGGGGTGTCCCCCGACGCGCAGCCCGCGCCTCATGCGATGTGCGTCACCGCCACCAGCAGCAGGACGAATCCGGTCACCGCCACCAGGGCGTGGATCACCATCACCGGGATGGGCAGGGCCTTCTTCTGGACGTGCTGGGCGAAGAGGAAGAATCCACCGAGCGCCGCGACGAGGAACACGATCAGGGCGGTCCGGGCCAGGGAGGGCACCGAGCCGCCGGTCACCGCGACGATCAGGGCGATCAGCCCCGCGGCGGCCGCGGCCCCGTGCACCACGGCGAGACCCAGCGCGGGCCGCTCGGCGCCCCGGAACCGCTGCGTCGCCATCACCAGCCCGCCCACCGCGGCGAGGGCGAACAGCACGAGTGCGATGGTCATGCGTCATTCTCCTGTGAGGGCGGATAGGCCGGCCGCCTCGGGAATGGATGACCGGGAGGCCGGAAGGTGACAGGCCCCCCGACCGGCACCGGAGGTAGGCTGTCACTGGACGCAGTCCCGAGCATCGGATCCCCCGAGGCCATGTCGACCATCCCGCTCCAGACGTCGGACCCGGGGCCAGGGACGTCCGACGAGTCCCTCGTCCAGCGGGTCCTCGGAGGAGACGCCCAGTCGTTCGAGCTGCTGATGCGGCGCAACAACTCGAGGCTCTACCGGGCCATCCGCTCCCTCGTCCGCGACGAGGACGGGGTCGAGGAGCTGATGCAACAGACCTACGTCCTGGCCTACACCCGTCTCCGGCAGTTCGCGGGCGGAGCCCGCTTCTCCACCTGGCTCTTGCGGATCGGCCTGAACGAGGCGCTCCAGCGGCTCCGCCGCGAGCGGCGCTGGCCGGAGGAGGCACCCGCGCTCGAGGAGGAGCCCACGATGCCGAGCACCGACCCCTCTCCCGAGCAGCGGCTCGCCCGCGCCCAGCTCAATCACCTGCTCGAGGAGCTCGTCGACGCGCTGCCGGAGTCCCACCGGTCGGTCTTCGTGCTCCGCGAGGTCCAGCAGCTCTCGACCTCCGAGGTCGCCGAGGTGCTCGAGCTCAGCCCCGAGAACGTGAAGCAGCGTCTGTCCCGTGCGAAGGCAATGCTCCGGGTTGCCCTCGAGCAGCGCACCGGCGAGTCGGTGGCCGACCTGTACCCGTTCGAGGCCCCGCGCTGCGATCGGGTCGTCCTCGGGGTGCTGGCCCGACTCCGGGATTGAGCCCCCACCCCC
>Ga0335080_10006946_pt1 | contig 11711 bp, 6 predicted proteins | sample Lox_Sample_34_FD_206720 | JGI IMG/M metagenome (GOLD analysis project Ga0335080, IMG submission 206720) | Soil microbial communities from Loxahatchee National Wildlife Refuge, Florida, United States - Lox_Sample_3.4 | ecosystem: Environmental > Terrestrial > Soil > Wetlands | place: USA: Florida...
GCGCTGTTCGATGTGCTGGAAAATTGGCGGATTTTAGCTTGCATACGGGAGTTGTTCGCTTCGGGACAAGTTCAGTCCATGCTTCCGCGCAGTTTCTCATTGGTGAAGTGGATTGCGTTCGGCTCGGCGCTCGTGGTGCTGGGTGGGGGCCGTTGGTTTTGCGAGAGCCGATTCTGGCGGTGGATCCTGCCAGTGATTATGGTCCTTGCGGGCGCGATCACCGTCGTGGGCGTTAAGAGCGACACAGTAATGGAGTATGCCGGCTACGGATTTGCAGCTCTGATTTTGGTAAGCGTGGCACGGTATTGGCCGTGGTCGTACGACGAGACGTTCGCCGGAATTGAGTATGCGTATTTGATGCGTTTTCAGTTGGTTTCGGCAGCGATCCTGGCTGCCGCATTTCCCGCAGGTTACCGAGTAGCGCCCAACTTCTTTTCTGGATTATTCGATGGGATCGGATTCCCGTCATTCGTATTCATCGTTTGGGCGGCATTTCAACTGGCGTGGACGATCATGGTGACGGTGCGACTGGTATTCGTTTACGGACCAGACCGATTTGGGCGGGTGAAGATGAACGAAGAACCTGCTGCGACGTCTGGCAAGTCAAGCGGACCCAGATCGGTGGGACCGGTAACAGTGGCGGCGTTCGGGACGTTAGCGCTGCCGCTGGTGACGGTTCTGTACGTGGGCACGGCAGGGATCAGCGGAGGAGTGAAATTCGCAGCAATAGTGCTGGGGCTCGGGCTCGCGGTAGCAATCCTGTTCCTGACAGCACTCTTGCACTTCATGATCGAAGAGGACTCGCGGTGCAGTGCGGAAATGATATTTCCATCGTTCGGATTTCTGAAGCATGCGAAAGGCACGCTGAAAGATTTGCGGCTTTGGAGGCGCACGTCGGAGATGCTGTCGCGATTGCCGAGAGATTTGTGGCCAGGAGTGCTGGACGAAGCGGGGAGATTGAGATCCGGCCACGAAATGGCTGCGATTGCGTTGTTGATTTTCCTAGTGTTCTACGGAGCAGTTGGGTTGGCTTTCTCGCCGGCATATACAAAGCCGGAGAACCAGCCCGCAGCGATGTTTTTTCTGTTGGTAATGGTGACGGTATTCACGTGGCTGCTGCCCGGCGCGGCTTTCTTTCTCGATCGAACGAGATTGCCGGTATTCACTACACTGCTGGTAGTGTCGCTGCTGACCGGCTTTGCAGGAACCGACCATGTCTATGTGGTGAAAGAGAGGAACACAGCGAACGAAATTACGCTGTCGCCACCACAAGTGGTACGGGCATGGGAGAGAGGGAAACGGAGGCGAGGGAGCGGCACAGTTGTGGTGGTGGCGACGGCAGGAGGGGGAATTCGAGCGGCGGCTTGGACCGCCGAAGTCATAACGGAGTTGCAAGCGCAGTGTCCCAAGGTGAGCGACTCCTTATTGCTGGTGAGTTCGGTGTCTGGCGGAAGCGTGGGCGCGATGCATGTGGTGGGCCCCTATTACGGAGAAGGCGAGTATCCGGCGGACCTAGAAGCGATTCGGGAAAATGCGAAGCGGTCGTCGTTGAGTGCCGTGGGCTGGGGAATGGCGTATCCGGACCTGGCGCGAACGAGCCCGTTAGTGGGAATAGCGGTTCCCGAGTGGCTAGACCGCGGGTGGTCGCTGGAAAACGCTTGGGCAACTGCATGGAAGAAGATGAGGCAAGAAGCGCCGCGGATGAGCGACTGGCGAGCAGACGTGAGCAAGGGCATACGGCCGGCAGTGATTTTCAATGCAACGGTGAGCGAAAACGGGGACCGCTTTCTGGTAGCGTCCACAGACACAGTTTCTGATGGAACCAAGCGATTCTTCGAGATGTACCCGTCGGGGGATGTCGCCGTAACGACGGCGGCGCGTTTGTCGGCGACGTTTCCATATGTTTCGCCGCTGGCACGCGCATCCGTGGATGCAAAAGGATTTCACATCGGCGATGGCGGGTATTATGACAATTCCGGCTTGCTGAGTGCGGTGGAATGGCTGGAGCAAGCGAGCGAGGCACTTGGAAAATGGAATGTGCTGCTGATCCTGATCGATGCGAAGCCTGGCGACGAACCAGGTGGAGGAAAGTGGACGTGGCAGAAGCAAATTGTCGGGCCAGTGGAAACGCTGTTGAACGTACGGACGAGCTCACAGCAGTTGCGCGACTCGATCGAATTGAAGATGGCGGAAGAGTATCTGACGAGCCATGGCGTACCGCAGATGAAGACGGTGAAATTCCTGTTCGGATCGAACTCGCCGGTGCCACTGTCATGGCACTTAACACCATCGCAAGTGAGTGAAATTCACAACGCGTGGGAAACCGGGGACAATCTGGACGCGGCGCAAGACGTATATCAGCAACTGGGATGCCCCACGGAACCAGCTACCTCGAGCGGACCGGCTACACAGCAATAGCACAGGGGCCCGGTGTTTTCCCGGATAGCCGAAACAGGCTTGGCATTTTGATACTTCCGACGCACACTGTGTTCCCTGCCAGAAAGCAGAGAAGGAAACAACGTGGCGGCTGCCGGCAAAGTGCGAATCGGGATTTCCGGATGGACGTATCCGCCTTGGCGGAAGGCCTTCTATCCGGACGGGCTGGCACAACACAAGGAGCTGGAGTATGCGGCTGGAATTTTCCGGTCGATTGAGATCAATGGGACGTTTTACTCGCTGCAGAAGCCGGAAAGCTTCGAAAAGTGGGCAGAGGCTACGCCGGAAGATTTTGTATTTTCTGTGAAAGCGCCCCGGTTCATCACACATATCCGAAGGTTGAAAGACGTAGAAGGTCCAGTAGCGAACTTTTTAGCCTCGGGCATTTTGAAACTGGGAAAGAAACTGGGACCCATCTTGTGGCAACTGCCGCCAAACCTGAAATACGACGCCGGATTGCTGGAGGCGTTCTTTAAATTGCTTCCGCATGACGTGCAAGCCGCTGCGGATGCCGGTAGAAGCCATGATAAGTGGATGGAAGGCCGGGCATTTCTGAAGCCGGAGGAGGAAGGGCCACTTCGCCATTGCATGGAAGTGCGAAACAAGAGCTTTGCAGTGCCGGAGTTCATCGAACTGCTGAGGAAATACGATGTGGCGCTGGTGTGCGCCGATACGCCGGACTGGCCGCGAATGATGGACCTGACGTCGGACTTTGTGTATTGCCGGCTGCACGGTTCGGAGAAGCTATATGTGAGCGGATACGATGACGCGAGCCTGGACGCGTGGAAGGAACGAGTGGTGGCGTGGGCCCAAGGCAAGGAGCCGGATGACGCGGAACGGGTAATCGAGAAAGCGGGACCGAAGCGTGCAGCGAGGGATGTGTTTGTGTATTTCGATAACGATGCAAAAGTGAAAGCGCCGGTGGACGCGCAATCACTGATGAAGCGGGTGGACAAGGTCTTGGGAAACGTCCCGGCAAAAAGCGAGAAGCGGGGCACAAAACGGTCGAAGCAGCTGAGGTAATCTAGAAGGCGAGGTTAGCTGAGACTGGTACACAGCCGCTCCAAACCGAGTCTCAGTTCGCGCAAAGGCAACCAGTGAAGATCGGACGATCGAGCGGAATCCTGTTACATATCACTTCCCTTCCCGGCGGATTCGGGATCGGCGACTTGGGACCGGAAAGCCGGTGGTTCGCCGACGCTTTGGGGGAGGCCAAACAGCGATTGTGGTGCTTCCTGCCTTTAGGAACCACAGGCCGGGAGAACTCGCCGTACCAGTCAAGATCGGCGTTTGCCGGAAATCCTCTGCTGATTAGTCCGGAGGAGCTGGTGAAGGAAGGATATTTGCGGGCTCAGGACATTCAAGAGACTCGAATGCGCGAGTCCGGGGCTATTGATTTTCCGGCGGTGCGGCAAAGCAAAGAGGAAATGCTGCGGAAGGCATTTCGCGAATTTGCCGAAGACAAGGCCTTCCACGAGTTCGAGAAAAAACACGGTGACTGGCTGGAGCAGTTCGCAGAGTTTATGGCATTGCGGGACGCAAATACGGGCAAGAAATGGACTGCCTTTCATCCTGGTATTAAGGCGAAGCAGGAAGCGATCCGATATCACAAATTCGTGCAGTTCGTGTTCTTCGGGCAGTGGGAAAAGCTGCGGAGATATTGCGGTGAGCGCGGGATTTTGTTGATGGGGGACATGCCGTTCTACATCGAGCACGACAGCGCCGATGTCTGGAGCCACCCTGAGTTTTTCGACCTGGAGCGCAATGGAAGGGCACGAACAGTCGGAGGGGTGCCGCCGGATTATTTCGCACGCGACGGCCAGCTGTGGGGAACACCTACCTATCGGTGGGACAGGCTGGAGCAGGCCGGATACCAATGGTGGGTGGACCGGCTGCGAATGGCCATGAACATGACGGATGTGCTGCGTCTAGACCATTTCCGGGGATTCGAAGCGTATTGGAGCGTGCCTGCAGGCCACGCGACTGCTCGGCGGGGACGCTGGGTAAAGGGTCCGGGCGGACAATTTTTTAAAACGCTTCAAAAGAAGCTAGGAGAACTTCCGTTTGTGGCGGAGAACCTGGGAATTGTAACGCCAGAGGTGGAGGCGCTGCGTCGTAAATTCAGGATGCCTGGTATGGCGGTGCTGCAATTTGGATTTGACGACAACAATACGCACCGGCCGAGCAACTACGAGCGCGAGTTGGTGGCGTTCACGGGAACTCATGACAACGACACGACGATGGGCTGGTGGAAAGAAGTGCAAGGCGCGGCACGGCATGGGAGAAGTCGCGCGGCCACGATGAAGGCAGAAAGTGTCCGATCGTTTCTGCAGATTAGGGGCGGCGAGCAAAATCTGGAGTGGGCGTTCATTCAGGCGGTACACGCTTCGGTGGCAGACTTGGCGATTGTGCCGGTGCAGGATGTGTTAGGTCTCGGTTCAGAAGCGCGGATGAACATGCCGGGACGGGCAAAGGGAAACTGGCGCTGGCGACTACAGAAGAAACAACTAAGCGAATGGCATTTGAAGCGGCTAAGCGAATTGACAGAGGCGACCGGGCGCGCAGGAAAACCCGTAAGCTAGCGCTCGATACGGGCGCCAGCGCCTTTCATCAGCTTCAGAACTTCATCCAGAGTGACCATAGTGGTGTCGCCAGGAGTGGTCATTGCCAGCGCGCCGTGAGCCGCACCGCACTCGACCGCCCACTTGGCATCTTTGCCGGCGAGAAAACCGTAAATCAGGCCAGAGGCGAAGGAATCGCCGCCGCCGACACGATCGAGAATCTGCAGATCTTCGCGTTCGGTGGCCTGATGAAACTGGCCGTCGTGGTAGCAGATGGCGCCCCAATCGTTGAAAGTGGCGGTTTTCGCTTTGCGGAGCGTAGTGGCGACGACTTTGAACGGGAATTCCTGAGCAGCCTTCTGAATCATGTGCTTGAAGCCGTCGACTTCGAACGCGGTGAGATGCTGGTTCATCCCGGGGACTTCAAAGCCGAGAGCGGCGGAAAAATCCTCTTCGTTGCCGAGCATGACATCAACATAAGGAGCGAGCTTGCGATTGACTTCCTGGGCGCGAGATTTTCCCCCGATGGATTTCCAGAGGGAGTCACGATAGTTAAGGTCGTAAGAGATGATAGTGCCGTGCTTGCGAGCCGCTTGCATGGCTTCGATGGCGACGTCTGGAGTGGTGGCGGAAAGAGCACAAAAAATACCACCGGTGTGGAACCAACGCGCTCCAAGTTTGCCGAAGATATTTTCCCAATCGACATCGCCGGGCTTTAGTTGCGAAGTGGCGGTGTGGCCGCGATCCGAACAGCCCAGCGCCGCACGAACGCCAAAACCGCGCTCGGTGAAGTTCAAGCCGTTGCGAACAGTGCGGCCGACGCCATCGTAAGGCACCCAGCGAATGAGAGACTGATCGACCCCGCCTTGATAAATAAGATCCTGGGCAAGGCGGCCGACGGGATTGTCAGCAAAGGCGGTGACGATAGCCGTTTCAAGACCGAAACAGCGCTTGAGCCCGCGTGCGACGTTATATTCACCACCGCCTTCGTATACGTCAAAGGTTCGCGAAGTCCAAATGCGCTTTTCGCCAGGGTCGAGGCGAAGCATGACTTCCCCGAGGCTGACAAGGTCCCAGCGGCAACTTTCCTTGGCACGAATTGTGAGAGGCATAAGAGGGTTCCGTTAAAAGACGCCCTGCGCTTGTTTTGGCGGCGCGTCTTTTTTGGCGGATTCTTCGACGCGTTGCAGGATTTTCTGAAGATCCGCTTTCGAGAAGTATCGTCCATTCAGGATGACGGCGGCAACCTTTTGCGTGTTGCGGATGTCGTCGAGAGGATTGGCATCGAGAAAAACGAGGTCGGCGAATTTGCCTTTTTCGACAGTGCCTAACTGGTTTTCCATTTTAAAGAAACGCGCGGGATTAATCGTGGCCGTCTGCAGGGCTTCGAGAGGAGTGAAGCCGGCAGCAACGAAGCGCTGCAACTCCTCGTGAAGGCTAAAGCCCGGATACACGTAAGCGGCCGGAGGAGTATCCGTGCCGGCGAGGAAAGGCACTCCCGCCTTGTGGAGAGCCTGGACGGCCCGAAGCTCCATGTCGACGAATTTCTTTCGGGTGTCCAACGGCTCGACGTACGCCGTTTTGACGACGTCCGCGATCGTTTTCCAAGTTCTGCTCGACCAGGAGGCTGGAACGTATTTGACGTGAGGATCTTCCCCGGAATCCGTGGCGTCGAGGAGATAGACAGCGGGTTCTCTCACAAGCGTGGGACATTGCCACGTTTGATTTTTGGCAAGGAGAGCAGCGAGGGAAGCAGCACGTTCGGGATCGTAGGAATCCAGAAGTTTGATTTCGGTCTTGTCGCCATTAAGAAAACTGTCTTCCAGCGGTGAGCTGCCTTCCAGGATACCGGTGAGGTGTTCGAAGCTGCGCATACCCGTATTGGACATTTCACTGGCGCGGACGGAATCAGGGACGTGCCCCTCGAAGGGGACGTCCTGTTTCTTAGCCTCGTCGGCAATAGCGAGGGCGGCGTCGCGAGGGAGGAGCGACTGCAACTTGATAAAGTCCGCGCCGTCCTGCTTGAGATTTTGCACGGCGCGACGTCCGTCCTCGGGGGTCGAAATGGCGATGGAGCTGGGAAAGCGGGGCTTGGGCCCATCAAGCATCGGGCCGGAAGTCATGATGCGTGGACCGATGAGGCGCTGGCCTTCTATCTCGTTGCGCCAGATCTGGATGGTGGCGAGTTCGCTGCCCATGTCGCGCACGCCGGTGACACCGTTAGCGACAAAGAGAGGAAGAGAGATTTCCTGGGCGCGCGGGAACCAGTCTCCAAAAGAGAGGTGAACGTGCATGTCCCACAAACCGGGGATAAGGTAAGAGCCTTTACCGTTGATGATGACGGGAGCGTTGCGCGGATAGCGAGTATCTTTGCGCGAACCTACGGCAACGATGCGACCCTTGTCGATGACGACTGTCTGCTCAGGGAGAATGACGCCGGCGCGAACATCGACGATGTTCACATCGGTGATGACAACAGTGTCCTCGAGAGACCAGTTTTGCGCGAGAGCTGGCCGGTCGAAGACGAATGCAAGCAGGAGTAGGAAGGTCACGCGAAGGCAGCGCGTCATATACATGATTTTATCTGGGCTGAGGATTTACCTGAGAGAAAGAACGGGGGTTGCTAGACAAAAGATAACCTCGCTCGAAGAACGAAACGGCGAAACATAGCGCCGCGCGTGATTCAAGCCCGAAGAACGTCACTAAAATTTCTCGAGTGTTCACATGTGCGTGCACGCACGCATCGGGGAAAACCATTAGACGAAGTTCTGACGAAAAAGTGACAAGTGCGGCAGTTCGTAACTCGCAATTCACAAATCAGCCATGAATCAGAAATTTGGCGCAGTCACTGTGTGTGCCCCCAGTCCGTAGTACTTCGAAGCGCTCCCTTAGGAGGAATGGACAACATGCACTGGCAGCAATTCAAGAAGACAGCATCACAGCTGACGCGCACGGGCCTGGCGATGGTGGCGATGACGCAGTTTGCATTTCTTGGTCCTCTGGCCGACACCGCGCAAGCCGACACGCACGGAGGAACCGCATCCCCGATCAAGCACGTAATTATCATCGTGGGTGAAAACCGTTCGTTCGATCACTTGTTTGCGACTTACCAACCGAGACATGGAGAAAAGGTCGACAATCTGCTGTCAAAAGGAATCGTCAAACAAGATGGGACAGCCGGGCCCAATTACTTCCGGTCATTGCAGTATTCGGCTGATGTAACCGGACACACGACATACGAATTGGCGCCGACAAGTCACAAAAAGCCGTATTCCCACGAACCCGCGCCGTTGAATGGCGGGCCAACGGACGTCTGCGTAGACATTGGAATGTGCACGCTGGCGGACGCGATCTCGACTGAGAACGGACTGGCAACAGACTATTACCAGTACCTGCCAGAGGGCGGAACGGGTTTAACTGGGCCAGTGCCTGACACACGAATCCCCGGAGTGCATGGCACGCCGCCGTATTCAACACTGCCCGGAGGAGCATTTCAGATCACCGGACCGAATTTCGTGTACGAGCCGTATGCAAATAGCCCGGTGCACCGGTTCTATCAAATGTTCCAGCAGATGGACTGCAGCGCGAAGCATGTGACGCGGCACAACACGAGCGGCTGCCTCAATGATTTGTTCACCTGGACGGAAGTAACGGTCGGCTCGAACAACAACGGCAAACCACAGCCTGCGAATTTCAGCACCAACTATGCTCCTGGGGCAACGACAACCAATGAAGGCGCGACATCGCTGGAGTTTTTCAACATGAGCCAGGGTGATGCGCCATACACAAAATGGCTGGCGGACCACTATGCCCTGAGCGACAACTATCATCAGCCGGCCAAGGGTGGAACCGGGTTGGACAGCCTGTACCTTGGATTTGCCGATGCGATCTGGTTTCAGGATCAGAACGGCAATCTTGTGCCGCCGCACAATCAGACCATCTGGGCCGGAGGTCCGGTGGATGAGATCGAAAATCCAAATCCGCAGGCAGGAACGAACAACTTTTGGATTCAGGATGGATACGGCGGATTCGGCAATCTCGGTACTTCGACAGGAGTTTATGGTGGCGGAACGTACTCGAACTGCTCGGATGCGAGCCAGGCTGGCGTTGGACCGGTGCTCGATTACCTGAAGTCGCTTCCCAAGCCGATCAAAGCGAACTGCGATCAAGGCCACTATTACCTGCTGAACAACTACAATCCGGGCTATTTCGGAGACGGCAGCAACGCGTACACAGACACGAACGCGAGCAACACGCCGTTCACGATTCCGCCAACGAGCCAGCGCAGCATCGCAGACGTGATGCTGGAGCACAACGTATCCTGGAAGTATTACGGCGACCAGTGGAATAACTATCTGAACGACAAATACCAACTGAACTACGGGGCGGTGGGCCCAAATAGCGACTCCTACTGCAACATCTGCAATCCGTTCCAATACCAGACGCAGATCATGACCAATGACGCCGTGCGGACGGCACACCTGAAGGATACCGAGGATCTGTACAACGATATCGCGAATGGGAGCTTGCCATCGGTGTCGTACGTCAAGCCAAGCGGATGGGTCGATGGGCATCCGGCGTCTTCGAAGTGGATTCTTTTCGAAGGGTTCGTAAAGAAGGTCGTAGAGGCAGTACAGGCAAATCCGAAGCTGTGGGCGAGCACGGCCATTTTCGTGACCGTGGATGAGGGCGGGGGCTATTGGGATTCCGGCTTCATCCAAACGCTGGACTTCTTCGGCGACGGAACACGAATTCCGATCATCGCGGTGTCACCGTGGACGAAACCCGGTCACATCTCACACAACTATTCCGATCACGCGTCGATCGTGAAATTCATCGAGCGGAACTGGAATTTGCCGACGATCAGCAACCGCAGCCGGGATAATTATCCGAACCCGAGGGCAGAGGAAGACGACCCGTACGTACCGACGAACTCGCCGGCAATTAGCGACCTATTCGAATTGTTCAGCTTCGACCACGGCGACGAGTAACCGAAAAGCAGAGCCTTGTCGTACCTCCGGCACGAGCAATCGTGCCGGAGGTTTTTTAGTGTAAGCCGGTCAATGGAAAGGCAGGGTGTCACGAACCACGGTCAAACACCCGGCCGGGCTGTGGTTTATGTACTTGACAGTTATCTTACTCTGTATTTACGCTGACGGAGTGGAGCCCGAAGCTTCCCTCTCGTGGCTGGCGTTAACCATGACGCCTGGCATAGCAGCAAGGCTGTCCGCGCGATTGCTGCGCGAATTTGGAAGTCCTGAAGGAGTGTTTCGCGCAAGTTTGACGGGAATTGAGTCGTGCAATGTGCCTGCCCCCGCCGCACAAGCAATCTTCAAGAAGCAAACCTTCTGGCGAGCGGAAAAAGAAGTGGCGGCAATTCGAAGGATTGGCTGCCGGGTAGTCAATTGGACAGAGCCGGAATACCCGCAGGCGTTGCTACAGATCTATGATCCGCCGGTTCTGCTGTATGTGCGAGGGGATGCTTCGATTCTGAACGCGCCGTCGATCAGCATTGTGGGGACGCGGCGACCGACCATCTACGGCACGCAAATGGCGGAGTTAATGGGACGCGATCTGGCGAAACGCGGACTGGTGGTTGTTAGCGGACTGGCGAGAGGCGTGGACGCAATCTCGCATAGAGGAGCTACGGACGCCGGCGGGCGTGCAATTGGAGTCTTGGGAACGGGCGTGGATGTTTGTTATCCCAAGGAAAACAAAAAGGTGTTCGAGAAGGTTCTGGAGCGGGGAGCGATTCTTAGTGAACTACCCATTGGGTCGCACCCCGCCCCGGAAAATTTTCCGGTACGCAACCGGATCATCGCAGGCATGCCGCTGGGAGTAGTGATTGTGGAGGGTAAGCAGTACAGCGGGTCGTTGATTACGGCACGGCTGGCGATGGAGTTCGGGCGTGAGGTTTTCGGAGTGCCAGGAAACGCAACGCAGGAAGTGAGCTTCGCGCCGAACCAGTTGATCAAGCAGGGTGCGAAACTGGTGACCAACGCGGAAGACGTCGTCGAAGAGTTGCCGACTCCGGTCCGAGCGGCATTGGTGCAAGCCGAGGTGATAGAAAGCCAGCAACGGAATCTATTGGCGGCGGACGGGCTAAGTCTAACTGAGAAAAAGATTTACGAGCTATTAAGCGCGGGGGAGACGCGGCACGTTGATGAACTCGTGGAAACGACTGGGTTGAATTCCAGTGAAGTTCTGGCTACCCTCTTTGAATTGGAGATGAAAGGCATCATACGGCAATCGCCGGGGAAGCAGTTCAGCAAAGTCTTATTGTGAAGGGGAAGAGGCACCGTCGCGGGCTTGGGTTGCATCTGAATGAGCCGGAACGCGGGAAGCCGCAGGCAAGGGGAGCGCGACGGAGACAGTAATATAAGGTAGCGAGAAGGACACACGCCGCGCCGTCAGCCCTTCCTGCGGCGGAATCTAAGGTTACAAAGGAACACATGGCACGATCATTGGTGATCGTCGAATCGCCAGCGAAGGCGAAGACGATCAATAAATATTTAGGAAAGAATTACACGGTCAAGGCGTCGGTTGGCCATGTACTGGATTTGCCGAAGAAACAGATCGGGATTCGTCTGCCAATAGAGGAAGACGAGATCAAAAAGAAGAAAAAGAAGAAGAGCAAAAAGAGCACCGCGGCGCCGAAGCCGCCATTGAAACCGATTTCACTGGATGATCCAAAAATTTTTGAGCCCACTCTGC